>Ga0180437_10001198_pt1 | contig 44729 bp, 42 predicted proteins | sample SS_ome_4_FD_132410 | JGI IMG/M metagenome (GOLD analysis project Ga0180437, IMG submission 132410) | Hypersaline lake sediment archaeal communities from the Salton Sea, California, USA - SS_3_D_1 metaG | ecosystem: Environmental > Aquatic > Non-marine Saline and Alkaline > Hypersaline >... | reverse complement strand
TCGGGCGGCAGCCCGCCTTGGCCTGGCCGGCTGCGAAGGCCACCGCGTGCGACTCGCAGATGCCGACGTCGAAGAACCGCTCGGGCATCTCCTCGCGGGCCGGCTCGAGCATGTTCCCCTGGCACATGGCCGCGGTGATGGCCACCACCCGCTCGTCGGCACGCATCTGCGCCAACACCGCGTCACGCACTAGCCGGGTGTAGGGGGCCAACCGGCTGCGGCCCAGCAAGATGACCTCCCCGTTTTCGTGGCGAAACGGGGCGGGGGCATGGAACGTGGTAGGGTCGTCGGCGGCCGGCTTGAACCCGTGCCCCTTCTCGGTGACCACGTGCAGGAGCACGGGCCCGCTGAACGCCCGGGCCATGCCCAGGTACTTCTGGAGCTGGCGGATTCGGTGTCCGTCGACCGGGCCGAGGTAGTGGAAGCCCAGGTCCTCGAAGAACATCCCGCCCAAGAGCCCCGCCTTCATGGCGTGCTTCACCTGGTGGATGAACCGCTCGACCGGATCGCCCAACAGCGGCACGTGGCCGAGGAACTGGTGCACCTCGCTCTTTAGCCCCGTGTAGAAGGGGTTCATCCGCACGCGGTCGAGCGAGTCGGCCAGCCCGCCCACGCGCGGGCAGATCGACATCTTGTTGTCGTTTAGCACCACGGTGAGGTTCTTTTTCAGCCCCCCGGCGTGGTTCATGGCCTCGAGCACGATGCCCGAGGCGAAGGCCCCGTCGCCGATCACGGCCACCACGTGGCGCTCTTCGTCGGGCCGGGCCAGCTCGTCGCCGCATTTCAGTCCCAACGCCGCGCTGACGCTGCACCCGGCGTGTCCGGTCATGAACAGGTCGTAGAGGCTCTCGGCCGGGTTTGGATAGCCCATCAACCCGCCCTTGGTGCGGATCGTGGCGAAGTCGCCGTACCGCCCCGTGATCATCTTGTGCGGATAGATTTGGTGGCCCGTGTCCCAGATCAAGCGGTCGCGGCTGAAGTCGAACGTGGTATGCAAAGCCAGCGTTAGCTCGATCACTCCCAGGTTCGAGGCGAAATGGGCCGTGCGCTCGCTGGCCAGCCGGCAGAGCGCCCCGCGCATCTCGGCGGCGAGCTGCTCGAGCTGTTTCGTCGAGAGCCCTCTCAGGTCGGCCGGGGAGTTGATCGTCGCCAGCAGGTCGTCCATCAGCGGTCCCTTTCCACGACGTATCGGGCCAGCGCCTCCAAGCGCCCGGCCGCGGGCCCCAATCCGCCGATCGCCCGGCATGCCTCCTCGATCAATTGTACCGCGCGGTGCTCGCTCTCTTCGATGCCAAAAACCCCCGGATACGTCAGCTTACCCAGGCTCGCGTCTTTCCCCACCCGTTTGCCCGTCGCCGCCTCGCTGCTCCGCACGTCCAACAGATCGTCGGTGATCTGGAAGGCCAGACCCAGTCGCCAGCCGTACTCGTCCAGGGCCGCCAGTTGCCCCTCGGAGGCGCCGGCCGCCAGGCCCCCGAGCCGCAGCGAGACGCGGATCATGGCCCCCGTCTTGCGCAAATGGATCGACTCCAGCGCGTCGATGCTCGGGGCGGACTGGCCGGCCTGCTGGGCCGCGATGTCGTCGGCCTGGCCGCCGACCAGCTCGCAGGGCCCCACCGCCTCGGCCAGAGCAGCACAACAGGCGGCGGCCCGCTCGGGGCGCTTCACCCCCCGGGCGATCGCGCCGAACGCCATGGCCAACAGGGCGTCGCCGGCCAGAATCGCCACGGCCTCGCCGAACTGCTTGTGGCACGTGGGTCGCCCGCGCCGCAGGTCGTCGTCGTCCATGGCCGGCAGGTCGTCGTGCACAAGCGAATAGGCGTGGACCATCTCGACCGCGCAGGCAACGGGCATCGCCGCTTCGTGGGAACCGCCGCATGCCTCGGCCGCCATCAGTGCTAGCATGGGCCGCAGACGCTTTCCCGGGGCGAGCAGGCTGTAGCGGATCGCCTCGCGCAGCTCGTCGGGGCACCCTGGCCCAAGGCCCGCGAACTCGGCCAGCGCCGCGTCGATCTGCTCGCGGAGCCCGGCCGTGACGACGGAAAAATCGAGCTGGCGGGTCTGGACCATGAGGACGCGGAACGAAAAAGGGACCTGGTTTATTTTGTGCGCAGCACCCCTCGGGGCCGTTGAAGGCAAGACAAGCCAGGTCCCCTTTTTCGTTAGGAACGTGGGGAAAGAGAGGTTCATCAACCCCCTGCCGAGAGGCAGCGGGCGGCCCTTGCGGGGTTGCCTATTCTAAAACAACCCCCCGTCGGCGTCCACGTCGTTCTCTCGGCGCCGTGTTGACCCACTCGATCGCCCGGTACGTTTCCCCCCGGACGAGCCGCCTTCCGCCGCGAACGTGGCCTGGTCGTCGAAGGGTTCCGCGATCGGGTTGCCCTCGGCGTCGACCCCGCTTAGAAGCTCGATCCGCCGCTCGGCCTGTTTCAACAGCTCGTACGAGCGCCGCAACAGCCCGACGCCCTCCTCGTATTGCTTCAGGGCCTCATCCAAGCCCAGCTCGCCCTCCTCGAGCCGGCGGACGATCGCTTCGAGCCGCTCGAGGGACTGCTCGAAGGTGGGGGACTCGGTTGATTCGGCGGCTTCTTTTTTTGGCATGTCGGTTTCTCGGGTCAGGCGAAGCCGCAAGCGGCTCACTCCCACTCGATCGTCGCCGGCGGCTTGCTGCTGATGTCGTAGACCACGCGGTTCACGTCCGCCACCTCGTTGATGATCCGTGTGGAGATCCGGGCCAGCAGATCGTAGGGCAGGTGGCTCCAGTCGGCGGTCATGAAGTCCTCGGTGTCGATCGAGCGCACGGCGACCACGTCGGCGTAGGTCCGCGCGTCGCCCATCACGCCCACGCTCTGCACGGGCAACAGCACCGCGAACGCCTGCGACGTGTTGCGATACAGCCCGGCCCGCTTGATCTCCTCGACCACGACCGCGTCCGCCTCGCGGAGCGTGTCGAGCCGCGTCTTGGTCACCTCGCCCAGGCATCGCACGGCCAAGCCGGGGCCGGGGAAGGGATGACGCCAGACGATGTCCTCCGGCAGCCCCAGCGTGCGCCCCAGCTCGCGGACCTCGTCCTTGAACAGATCGCGCAACGGCTCGATGAGCTGAAACGAGAGGTCCTCGGGCAGCCCGCCCACGTTGTGGTGCAGCTTGATCGTGGCGGCCGGTCCGTCGGCCGAGCCGCCGCTTTCGATCACGTCGGGGTAGAGGGTGCCCTGGGCGAGGTACTTCGCCTCCTCGATCTTGGCCGCCTCGTCGGCAAAGCACTCGATGAAGGCGCGGCCGATGCGCCGCCGCTTTTCCTGCGGCTCGATCACTCCGGCCAGCGCGCCGAGGAACCGCTCCTCGGCCTCGACCACGTGCAGGTCGGTCTTGAAGTGGCCGGTGAACTCGCGGATCACGGTTTCGGCCTCGCCCTTGCGCAACAGCCCGTTGTCCACGAGGATGCAAGAGAGCTGCCCGCCGATGGCCCGGGCCAGCAGCGCGGCGGTCACCGACGAGTCGACCCCGCCCGAAAGCCCGCAGATCACCCGGTCGCGCCCCACCCGGCGGCGCATCGCTTCGATCGTCTCTTGGGCGAAATCTCCCAGGCGCCACGTGCCCGAGCAGCGGCAGACCCGCGCCAGGAAGTTCTTCAGGATCTCGGGCCCGAGCGGCGTGTGGGTCACCTCGGGGTGGAACTGCAAGCCGTAGACCGGCAGCCGGCGGTGCTTCACGGCGGCGAAGGGGCAGGTCTCGGTGGCCGCCAACGGGGCAAAGTCCTCGGAAACGGCCGACACCTGGTCGCCGTGGCTCATCCAGACCTGGGTCCGCTCGGGCACGCCGTCGAACAGCGCGTCGCGCCCGGTCAGGTGCAGGTGGGCCCGGCCGTACTCCCGCGCCGGCGTGTTCTCGACCTCGCCGCCCAGCACGTGGCAGGCCAACTGCATCCCGTAGCAGATCCCCAGCACGGGCAGGCCCAGCTCGAACAGCCCCGGGTCGCACCGGGGGGCGCCGTTCTCGTACACGCTGCTGGGCCCGCCCGAGAAGATCAGCCCCCGAGGGGCAAGCTCGCCGACCCGCTCGGCCGTGATGTCGTGCCGGACGATCTCGCAATAGACCTGCTGCTGGCGGACCCGGCGGGCAATCAACTGGGCGTACTGGGAGCCAAAATCGAGGACCAGGACCTTTTCGTCGGCAAGACGGGTCATCGCTAACGCTCCGGGAAAACCCGGTATTTTACGGCGGCAGCGGTGAGAACGCCAGGGGGCCGAAGGAAGGTGGCAGGCGCCAAGTCTGGAAAAGAAATGGAATCTACGCTGGCTCCCGAAGTGCGAGAAGGATGCCCGAAAGAAACGTCCTGCGTCCGGGACGGCTACTGCGACCAGTTCTCGGTCCGGAGCCCGGGAATTCGACGGAAGTGCCGTTCGTTGTTTGTCACAAGCGCGTAACCCAGGTGCAAAGCCGTCGAGGCGATCAGGAGATCAAACGCGTCGAGCTTTTCGCCTTGGCGCTCGAGTTGGGCCTTCAGAGGAGCGAAAGTCTCTACTACGTCTTCAGAGACGTCCACCACGCGAAACACCCGCCCGAGGCGTCGAACCTTCGCCGCATTCTCGACCGGTCGGGCCGATTTCGCCGCCCCGTAGAGCAGCTCGCCAAACGTAATCACCGACATCGCCCGGGGATCGGTCGCCCGGGCCTCCATGTTCTCCACGACTCGCGGGTCACCACGCAGCATGAAGACCAGGATGTCGGTGTCAATCAAATACATCGCTCTGCGGGTCGAAACGGCGTCCTGTCCGGCGATGAGCCATCACTTCCTCGACAATCTCCTCAGCGCTACGCTCATCCTGCCAAGTGCCGGCCAGCTCCAACGCGGCCGACATAGCTGCCCTCGGGTCCTCGGGCGGCTGCGATAGGCATTGGCGGATCATAGTAACCACTTCTTGGCTTACCGAACGGTTCTGCATCGCAGCTCGGGCACGCAGCGCCTCGTACAACCGGTCGTCAAAGCCTTTGACTTGTAGTGTCGCCATTGTCAAACCCCTTTGCTGCGTCGGTCAATTATACGCCTGGTTGCATGAATACGCAATCGGTTTTCATGAACGCCCGTAAGTCTTTTGTTGGCACAAGTTTAGCCTTGCTGTCGTTGTCAAGGACCTCGCACCGGGCTATCATGACCAGACGGAAATGCAGATCGTGAGTTGCTCGTCCGGGGCCGACCAGACACACAGCCGTGCTGATCCTCCTAACCAACGACGACGGCATCTACGCCCCCGGCTTGGCGGCCATGGAGCGCGAGCTGGGGCGGCTGGGCGACGTCTACGTGGTGGCACCGGCCACGGAGCAGAGCGGCGTGGGGCACTCGATCACCTACCTCACCCCGCTGATCGTCAAGGAGGTCTTTCGCGGCGAGAAGCGGTGGGGTTGGGCCGTCGAAGGGAGCCCGGCCGACTGCGTGAAGATCGGCATCCACGAGTTCTGCCCCCGCCAGCCCGAGCTGGTCGTAAGCGGCATCAACAGCGGGCTGAACGCGGGGATCAACGTGCTCTACTCGGGCACGGTGGCGGCGGCCATCGAGGGGGCCTTTTTCGGCATCACCAGCGTGGCCGTCTCGCTCCAGTTCGACGAGCACGCCGACTACGACAACGCCGCCCGGCTGGCCACGACGATCATCGAGCAGATCGTCGACAAGGAGGCCCCCGGGCCGCAGCTCTACAACATGAACATCCCCACGGCCGCCCTTTCCGGCGAGGCGCAGGTGGCCACCGTGCCCATGAACGTCACCCGGTACGGCGACCGCTTCGAGCGGCGGACCGACCCCTGGGGCCGGGTCTACTACTGGCTCACCGGCGGGCCGCCCAAGAGGACCCCCGGCGAGCTGACCGACCTCTCGGCCCTGGCCGAGGGCCGCGTGACGCTCACCCCCTTGGACTACGACATGACCCGCCGGGCGGTGCTCGAGCGGATGCAGACTTGGGAGTTCCGCCTCGACGGCGCATCCCCCGGCGACCTGCCCGTGGGCAAACCCGGCCGCCAAGAGCCCCACTTGCGGACCTCGCGGCAAAGGGAGCCGGCCGATCGCCCGGGTGTGGATAGCGGGCAGTAGGCAGGAGGCAGTAGGCAGAGGGCAAGACATAGACGCCGAAGTCAAAGCCCACGCACTGCCGTGCGTGGGGTCGGCATACCAAATCCCGTCAGGAAATCGGACTTCTACGTACCTGTAATCCAAAGGAGGCTGCCATGAAAAGCAAGCCCACCGCGTGGTTCTTGGCGCTCTCCGTCGTGCTGTTCGTCGGCTGCGGCGGAAGTGGGGCGGACAAAGGTCCCAAGCCCGACGAATCGCAGCAGGGCGGCGCCGCAAGCGGCACGGCCGTCCCTGGCGACGAGACTTCGTCCGCACTGCCGCCTCCGCCGCCCCCGCAGGCCACCGCGTCCGGCGAGTCGCCCGCCCCCGCCGGCCAGCAGCCGGCCGAGGAGACCAAGCCGACCGGGCCGCCGCCGAACATGGTGGCCACGCCGGCCATGCCCGGCGTGGGGGCAAAGGGCCGAGACTACGGGAGCGGCCTGATCGCCACGCCCATTGCCACCATGTTCCAGGCCAGCCAGCGAATAAAGTTCCTCCAGGTGGCCCACACGCTGAACAACTACAAGGGACTGCACGGGCACTTTCCCAAGAGCCACGAGGAGTTCATGAAGGAAATCATCGAGCGGAACGGCTTGCAGCTTCCCATGCTGCCCCGCGGCCACGAGTACTTCTACGACGCCGAGATGGCCGCCAAGATCGACACCATCGACGCCAGGGACCCGGACCGCATGCCGCTGTTGGCCGTCAGACCGCGGTAGCTCAACGCCGCACGGTAGCCGCCGGCACGGGAGTTGCGACCCTTCTCGGTCGCTCTCATCGGGTCCTGAAAAGGCCCGATTCCCGTTGACTTTTCGCCACACGCCCCCAAGGGCGTTGATTCCCGGCAACCCCCGGTGCAACCATGAAACGGCACCTTGTGATTCTCGGCACGCTGGGCTGGCTGGCCGCCGGCTCGGGCGCCGCGGCCCAGGAGAGCTGGCTCTTTCGCCAGGCCCGTTACAGCCACGATCCGGCCGGCCGCAGGGTGGCCCAGTATGCCCCCAAGGCCCCGTCGCTGGCCCCGGTCGACCCGAACTACATGCAGAGCGGCTACCGCCACCGCCGTTCGACCCTCCGCGGGGCCGACGGCAGCGCCGACCGGCTGCACATCGTAGAGAGCTGGGGGGCGGGCGAAGCGATCCGGCCCTACGGCGAGTGGCTCTTCCCCTACCGCGCCGGGGCCACGCCCTACGGACCTTGGGGCAATCCCCAAGGGCCCTGGACCATGCCCTTCGACTCTTGGGTGAATCCCTACGGCCAGTGGAACCGCTACCCGCTCTATTCGCCGTACCCGGTCCCCTACGGCGCGTCGCCCGGACCGTACCGCGGCGGGCCGGGCTATGGGCACGGGTACCATTCCCCCTACCCCGCGCCACCCGGCGGCCCCCACGCCGGCCCGCCTTATGCCCACGCGCCGCACGGGTCACCCACCGGGCCCCCCGGTCCATACGGTCCGCCCCACGGGCCCTAAAGCCGGCACTCGGAGGCGTTCTTTCCAGAGGCTACTGTTCGCCTTCGCTCGACAAGGCGACACGCCCGACCGCCACGAAAACGCAAAAGGACGAAAGGAGGAAAACACGAAATCGGCCACCGTGGCAAGAAACCCTTCGTAGCCGACGGGCAATGTGTCTGGGTCAATCCGGCGTCAGCCACGCGCGCTATTCGTCTTCCCTTTTTCGCGTTTTCGCGCTTTCGCGCTTTCGTGTTCCGAACAAGGGCGCCCTACAGCCCGTCGGCCACGTCGGGCCAATCGTGGGCGATCACCAGCCAGCGGTCGCCGGCCTGCTGGAGCTGGATCTCGACGGGGACCGGATGCCCCACGAGTGCGAAATCACCCCTTCGCTCGCGCGCGGTGACCAAGACGATCAGCTTGGCCCTGGCCGTGGGCGGGCTGGCGGTCCGCACCACGGTGACCTCCAGATTGGTGATCTTGATCTGCTCGAATCGGGCCCAGTGAAGCGCGTCTCGGGCTGCGTTCCGGGTGCCCTGCGCATCCGGGGCGATGAACGTGAGCACCCGGTCCAGGTCGTTGGCCTCGAACGCGGCCGCTCCGCCCTCGAGCGTAGCCTCGACCTGCTCTCGGTCGGTCACCACCAGGGCCTCGAGCCCCACGCCGCCGAGCACCACCGCCAGCACCGCGATCATCGCCAGCAGCAGCGCCCCCCGGCCGGTCTTCACCAGCATCACGCCCAGGATCGCCTCGGCGAAGATCCCCAGGAAGATGATCGGCATGGGGTTTTCGAGCAGGGTGCTCATGGCGCGGAGTGTATGATACGGCGGCCGTGAGTGCGCATGACCGAGCCGCGTGGCCGCGGCGGCCAAGTCGACGTGCTTGCCCCGCCGCCGCGTGGCCGCGGCGGCTAAGCCAAATCTTGACTGCGTGTCGCGACGTTAGCCCTTCATCGGAAAGATCGGCCCGCCGTAAAGGGCCCCGTCGCCGAGGATTTCTTCGATCCGTAGCAATTGGTTGTACTTGGCCATGCGGTCGGTGCGCGAGGCGCTGCCGGTCTTGATCTGGCCGGTCGCCAGCGCGACGGCCAGGTCGGCGATGGTCGCGTCCTCGGTCTCGCCGCTGCGGTGGCTGGTCACGCTGGTGTAGCCGTGGAGCCTGGCCAGCTCGATGGCCTCGATCGTTTCGGTAAGCGTGCCGATCTGGTTCACTTTGATGAGGATGCTGTTGGCGATGCCCTCGTCGATACCCCGTTTCAGACGCTGGGTGTTGGTCACGAAGAGGTCGTCGCCGACGAGCTGGACCTGGTCGCCGAGCCGGTCGGTCATCAGCTTCCAGCCCTCCCAGTCGTCCTCGGCGCAGCCGTCCTCGATCGAGCAGATCGGGTACTCTTTGGCCCAGCCGGCCAAGAGCTCGATCATGGCCGCGGCGTCGATTTCTTTGCGATCGACCGAGTAGACCTTCTTCTCGACGTTGTAGAACTCGGTGGCCGCGGCGTCCATGGCGATGTAGACCTGGCGGCCCATCTCGTAGCCGGCCTTTTCGGCGGCTTCCATCAGGAGGTCCAGCGCCTCCTTGTTGCCCTTCAGATTCGGCGCGAAGCCCCCCTCGTCGCCCACGTTCGTGCCCAGCTTCTTCTTTTGCAGCACCTTCTTGAGGTGATGAAAAACCTCGCAGCCGCAGCGCATGGCGTCGCTGAAGCGCTCGAACCCCAGCGGCATGATCATAAACTCCTGGATGTCCACGGCGTTGTCGGCGTGCGAGCCGCCGTTGATGACGTTCATCATCGGCGCCGGCAGCAGCCGGGCGCCCACGCCGCCCAAGTACCGAAACAGCGGCAGACCCGCGTGGTCGGCCGCCGCGTGGGCCGTGGCCAGCGACACGCCCAGGATGGCGTTGGCCCCCAGGCTCTTCTTGTTCTCCGAGCCGTCCAGGGCGATCATCCGGTGGTCCAGGGCCACCTGGTCCAGGGCGTCCATGCCGCACAGCTCGTCGGCCAGCTTGTCGTTGACGTTGGCCACGGCCTGGGAGACCCCCTTGCCGAGGTACTGGTCCTTGTCGCCGTCGCGCAGCTCCCACGCCTCGTGAACCCCGGTGCTCGCCCCGCTGGGCACGGCCGCCCGGCCAAACGAGCCGTCGGCCAGCTCTACGTCTACCTCGATCGTGGGATTGCCGCGGCTATCGAGGATCTGTCGGGCACGGATGTCTACGATGGTCGAACTCATGGCTGGGTCTCTTTCCGTGAAATGGGGTGGTGGATGGGGCCCAAGCGACCGTTATGGCGTCGCCGCCGCGGCCTCGCGCCGCTACGGCAGGGTTCAGTGCCGAACTCCGAAGACCACCTATTGTGCCCGATCTCCCGACGACTGCCTAGCGGGGTCGGGGGGGTTCAGCGTGCCTGCGCCGGGGCATTCCTTCCCGTTGCCCGGACGGGCGGGTATCATCAGGGGTTTGGGCATCAACCCCTGGCGAGACCCTCCGCACGATGAGCGCCACTGAGCTTTCCCCACAGCAAGCCGCGTCACCCGAGCAGTCCTCGGGCCTCTCCAGCGCCCAGCCGGGCGGGGGGGTGTGCTACCGGATCGAGGCGGCCTGGGGGCGGCTGCGGCGGTGGCGGCTGAGGCATTTCCGGCCCCGGTACGTCGAACGCATGGCCCGGCTGCGGCGCGGCGACTCGGCCGGGGCCCCCCACGAGATTCTCGACCCCCGGGACCTGAAGTACTGCCGCGTGGCCTGCGATTGCCGCTGGGACGAGGCCGACGACCCGTTCCGCTGGCGGCGGCGCGTGCCGCTGGCCGGTTGGGGGGCGGTCGAGATGAACCTTTTCGGCTGGCCGCTGTTGGTTTTGACCGGAATCGCCGCCTGGTGGTATTGGCCGGCGGCGTTCGTGCCGGGCCTCGTGCTGTTGTGGCTGGTGGCGTTCTTCCGCGACCCGCCGCGAAAGGTGCCCCAAGAGCCCGGCCTGTTCGTCTCCCCGGCCGACGGCAAGGTCGTGGAGATCATGCGGCTTACGCACGACGAGTTCGTGGGCGGGCCGGCCGTGCAGGTGGCGATCTTCCTGTCGATATTCAACGTCCACCTGAACCGCGCCCCGGCGCCCGCCCGGGTCGTGGGGATTCGCTATACGCCGGGGGAGTTTTTCAACGCGATGAAGCCCGAGAGCGCCCGGGAGAACGAAAACACCTGGATCGGCTTCGAGGAGCAGGGTGGCCCGCGGCGGCGGTTCGTGGTCCGCCAGATTTCCGGGGCCGTCGCGCGGCGGATCGTCTGCGACCTAAAGCCCGGCGAGACGCTCGCCCGGGGAGCGAAGTTCGGCATGATCAAGTTCGGCTCGCGCACCGAGCTGGTGTTGCCTGACTCGCCGGACCTCGAGATCGACATCCATGTCGGCCAGTCGGTCAGAGCCGGCCGCACCGTGATCGCCAGGTACGCGGAGAACGACGAGAAGTAAACAGCGGTCAGCAATCAGCAGTCAGCAGTCAGCAATCAGCGTTTGGCATGGCTGCAACCCCCGCGGGCTTGAAGCCCGCGGCTACAATCCTCTCAACTCGCGACTCTCAACTCGCGACTCTCAACTCGCCACTCCTTACTCCCATGAAACCCATCCGCACCGTCTCCGTCTTCCCTACGCTGTTTACGCTGGGGAATCTGGTTTGCGGGTTCTTCGCGATCGTGGTGGCCTCGCGGATCGACGCGCCCAGATCGGTGGACCCCACCGACCCGGCCAAGATGATGCTCGCGGCGATCGATCCCGCCGACCCGACCAACGTGATGATCAGCGCCTGGCTGATTTTCCTGGCGATCATCTTCGACGCCCTGGATGGCTACGTGGCCCGGCTGGCCAATTCGGCCAGCCAGTTCGGGGCGGAGCTCGACAGCCTGGCCGACCTGGTCACGTTCGGGGTGGCCCCGGCGTTTCTGCTGGTGAAGATGTGCCCCCAGTTCGCTTTCCTGCACAAGGAAGCGACCTGGGTCATCGCCGCGGCCTTTGCGGCCTGCGCGGCGCTGCGCCTGGCGCGGTTCAACGTCGAGACGGGCGACGAGGACGATCACCTGACGTTCACCGGGCTGCCTTCGCCGGCGGCCGCCGCGGCCGTGGCCTCCTTCGCCATCCTCTTCTACACGTTGCGGCGCGAGGAGAGTGTCCTTGCGTTCGCCACGGAAATCGACGCCGTGCTCCAGACCATCCTGCCCCCGTTCGGGCTGCTGATGGCCCTGTTGATGGTCTCGCGCATCCCCTACCCGCACGTCACCAACCAGATCTTCCGCGGCCAACGGAGCTTTGGCCACGTGGTGGCGATCGTCTTCGCCCTGGTGGCGGTGATGGTCGTGCGGGGCTACGCGGTGCCGCTGGTCTGCTGTGCGTTCGCCGTCTCCGGACCGGTCCGCTACGTGTGGCTGAAGGCCCGCCACCGGCGCGAGCGCGAGGAGCCGCTGTTTTGAGGGGAAAGGGGGAGGAAAGAGGGGAAAAGGGAAAGAAGAAACATCAAGGGAGTCGCCATGTTTTCGGGAATTGTCGAGGCGTTGGGGACCATAGCCGAGATTCGCGACGAGCCGCCGGGCTGCACGCTGGTGGTGCGCGAGCCGAACGTCGCCGCCGAGACCCGCGTGGCCGATAGCATCTGTGTGAACGGCTGCTGTCTTACCGTGGTGGAAACCGACCGGAAAACCATGGCATTCCAGGCCGGCCCGGAAACGCTCAAGCGGACCAACCTCGGGAAGCTCCAGCCGGGCAGCCGGGTCAATCTCGAGCGGGCCCTGGCCGTGGGACAACGCATGGGCGGCCACTTCGTCTCCGGGCACATCGACGGCACCGGCGAGCTGCTCGAGCGCCGCGACATGGGCGACTGGTCCGACTTCTACTTCTCGGTGCCCCGCGAGCTGGCCAAGCAGATGGCCTCGAAGGGCTCGATCGCCGTGGATGGCGTGAGCCTGACGATCGTCGACAGCGAGCCGGATCGCTTCAGCGTCGCCCTGATTCCCTACACCCTGGCCGTCACCACCCTGGGCCCGCTTACGGTCGGCGATACGGTCAACCTCGAAACCGACATCCTCGCCAAGTACGTCGGCCGGCTGGCCGAGGCGCAGGGCTGGAGGTGAAAGGGGAAGAGGAACGTCGAATAGCGAATGTCGAATGTCGGGTGTCGGACGATGGAGGGTGCGGGGTTCGGAGATTCTCTCGTTCCCGTGCTTTGCATGGGAACGCCCCGATGCGATGCTCCGCCATCGCGGGCGACGTTTCTTTCGGCAGACAGCGACGCGGAGCGTCGGTACAGCGGGTTCCCATGCGGAGCATGGGAACCAAGTGCATTCAGCGCTCGACATTCGATATTCGACATTCAACATCCCACTTTGACCGCCCATGCCCCCCTCCCCTAGCCCAAAGCAGACCCTCTCCTTCCTGATGCGTCGCTTCAGGGAAGCCGGGATCCGGCCGCGCACGCAGCACGGGCAGAACTTCCTGGTCGACTACAACTTGCAGCAGCTCATCGTCCGAGCCGCGCGGCTCGAGCCGGACGACGTCGTGCTCGAGGTGGGCACCGGCACCGGCTCGCTCGCGGCGCTCATGGCACCCCAGGTGGCCGCGGTGGTGACCGTCGAGATCGACCCCCAGCTCGCCCAGCTCGCCAGCGAGGAACTGCTGGGGTTCGACAACGTGGTCATGTTGCGAACTGACGCGCTTAAGAACAAGAACCGGCTGAGCCCCACAGTGCTCGACGCCGTCCGGGGGCAAATCGACGCCCGCGGCGCCCGACGCTTCAAGCTCGTGGCCAATTTACCCTATAACGTGGCCACGCCGATCATCGCGAACCTGCTGGCGCTCGATCCCCCGCCGCACTCGATGGCCGTGACCATCCAGAAGGAGCTGGCCGATCGGATCGCGGCCTCGCCGGGCACCAAGGACTACGGGGCCCTGAGCATCTGGGTCCGCTCTCAGGCCCGGGTCGAGCTGGTGCGCGTGCTGCCGCCCTCGGTCTTCTGGCCCCGGCCGAAGGTCTCCTCGGCGATACTCCGCATCGTGGTCGATCCGGAGCTTCGGGCGAGGATCCCCGACCGACGCTTCTTCCACGAGTTCGTCCGCTCGATGTTTTTCCACCGGCGCAAGCTGCTCCGCTCCGAACTGGTGGGCGCCACGAAGCGGCGCCTGGACAAGCCGGCCGTCGACCGCCTCATGGCCCGGCTGGGCCTCGCCCCCGACGCCCGGGCCGAGCAGCTCGACGTGGACCGGATGCTCGCCCTCAGCGAGGCCGTGCGGGCCGAGCTGGGCGATTGACGCCGCCGCCCGACCCGCTACAATAGCGGTCAAGTCGTCCCGGCCGGGCAGGGAGAGGGATTGTGCAGGAAGGGGAACCGATGCAGTTCATCGAGATGCTGGGCGGCACGCTCAAACGGGTCGTCGGCGATGAAGACGCGCTCAGCCCGGACCGGCTGGCCGAGGCCGGCGTCGACGACCAGAGCATCGTGCGGATCAACCGCCAAGGGGACATCGAAATCCGCCGCCAGAACCGCTGGGACGTGATCGGCGGCCTGCTGGGGAACTTCGAGGAGCGGATCCGGGAGGAAACGGGCCTCGATTGGGCGTAGCCTCGGACCGATACCGCTCCGCCCCCACCACGCTTTGCCCCCACCACGCAGTGGTGGGGCTTTGTCCCCTGTCGCCCCACTTTCCACTCCCCACTCACTCATTCACCACGTTCCTCAGCGGCAACCCCTCGATCGCCCGGCGGCACGCCTCGGCCGCCTTGCTGCGCAGGTCGAAAAACCCCTCCTCGCTGTAGAACGCCGCGTGGGGATTGACGATCAGACGGTGGTGGGCCGGGTGCGCCGGATCGCGCCAGGCCGCGAGCAGGGGATCATCCTCGGCCGGCGGCTCCTCGGGCAACACGTCCAGACCCGCGCCGGCAAGCTGGCCCGACGCAATCGCCCCCGGCACGGCCGCCGTATCGACCACCGCGCCCCGGGCGGTGTTCACCAGGCAGGCCCCACGCGCCATCTTGGCGATCGCCGCCGCGTCGATCATCCGCCGCGTCTCGTCGGTAAGCGGACAGTGAATGCTCACGACCAGCGACTCGGCCAACAGCTCGTCGAGCGTTTCGACCCGCCGCACGCCCAGCGCCTTGTCGTAGCCGTCGGGCTTATAGGGGTCGTAGAAGACGACGTCCATCCCCAGGGCCTTTGCCCTAATCGCCGCCGCGGTGCCGATGCGCCCCAGCCCGACCACGCCGAACACCCGGCCCCGCAATCGCCGCAGCGGCACCGCCGGCAGATAGGACCACTCCCCCACGCTTCCCCGGAGGCGCGAGTTGTAGAGGTGCGTGCCGCGCGTCAGCGACAGCGCGAGCCCGATGGCCGTGTCGGCGACCTCCTCCGAGCCGTAGTCGGGCACGTTGGCCACGGGGATGCCCCGCTGCCGGGCAAACTCCAGGTCGACGTTGTCGACGCCCGCCCCGCCGCGCACGATCAGCTTGCAGCGCCCGAGCCGCTCGATCGTCTTTGCCGAGAGCGAAAGCTCGTGGTAAAGGATGATCGCGTCGGCCGCCTCCACGCGTCCGACGAGCTCGTCCTCGTGGTGGGCACCCAGCGCGACCACGTCGGCCAGCTCGCCCAGCACCCCCCGCTCCGGCCCGAGGTCGTCGCGGAGGAAATCGGTGATGATGACTTGGGGTTTTTCTTTCATGGGATTTTGGAGTGCGGCGATTTATCGCCGCTTTCGATGCCGCTACAACAAAGCGTAAACGGTCCCTGGGCCAAATGGCCCGCCATTCGCTGCCCGTGAAAACAAAGGAAAGCGGCGATGAATCGCCGCACTCCAGAGCTAATCCACCGCCACCTCGAACCCCATCTGCTCGATCATCCGATAGTCGTCCTCGGGGGTCTGGCCGGGCGTGGTCAGGTAGTCGCCCACGAAGATCGAGTCGGCCGGGTAAAGCCCCAGCGCCTGGAGCGACCCCAGATGCACCTCCCGGCCGGCCGCGATCCGCACCTCGGCCCGGGGATTGGCCAGCCGGAACAGCGCCAGCACCTTCAAGCAGTAGCGGGCGTCCAGACGCCGCACGCCCGCCAGCGGGGTGCCCGGGATCGGCTGAAGGAAATTGACCGGCACCGCCTCGGCCTTCAACTCGCCTAGGCGCAGGGCCAGCTCGACCACGTCGGCGTCTTCCTCGCCCATGCCCACGATCCCCCCGCTGCAGATCTCCATGCCCGCGGCCCGCACGGCCCGAAGCGTGCGGAGCCGGTCTTCGTAGCGGTGGGTCGTGCAGATTCGGGGATAGAACCGCTCGCTCGTGTTGAGGTTGTGGTTGATCCGGTCCACGCCCGCGGCTTTCAAGCGCGCGGCCTGCTCGGCGTCGAGCAAGCCGGGCGAGAGGCAGACCTTCAGCGCGTAAGCGGCCTTGATCCGCGACACTACCGCGCAAATCACGTCCAACTCCTGCCGACTGGGCTTGAGGCCGGAGATGGCCGTGCAATAGGTTCGGGCACCGCCCTCGGCGGCGAGCCGGGCCCCCTCGAGCAGCTTTTCGGGCGCGACCAGATCGTAGACCGGTATCTCGGCCCTGGAGACGTCCGACTGCGAGCAGTAGGCGCAGTCCTCGCCGCAACGGCCGCTCTTGGCGTTGATCAAAAAGTTAAGATGCACCCGGTTTCCGTGCCACCGCCGGCGGACCCGGTAGGCCGCGGCCAGAAGCTCCAGCAACTCGGCGTCGTCGGCCTGCAGCACGGCTAGGCCCTGTTCGGTCTTGAGCGGGGCCCCTTCGAGAACCTCGGAGGCCAGGGAGCCCCAGGAAGTTTGAAGCGGCACGGTGCTTTCAGGGGCTCGGGCAAGTGAGACCGGCATTGGTTCGGTCCGGGCAGTTCGTGCCTGGGGGCGTGCCGCGAAGGACAGCGCCGAACGCTTTCAGGCGGCCACAACCATCGAGCGTCCCATCCTACACCCGCCCGCCTCCCGGCGACAGGGAGACAGCCGCGCCCTTTCAAAGGCCTTGCCTATCTCTCCCAGATTGCCGCAAAAAAGGTACTACGTACCTTTTCGGGACTGCTCTTGACCCGTGCCGGGCGGGTGGCGTAGGCTCCCTGCCCCTTCGACGGCGCCGAGACCCTTGGGAGGCCCACCCGATGAAGTGCCCCGTTTGCTGGGCGGAAAAGGCCTACGTCCGTCCGGTGGGAGGATGGAAGGCCCTGCTCTACCACCTCCTGCTGCTGGTGCCTCTGAAGTGCCACCACTGCTACCACAAGTTCGTGGTCAGTTGGTTCGCTACAATCGGCAAGCCGATCCACCCGCCGAAGCCCCACCAGCGTCAGGCCCCCAGACGCGGGTCCCCCTCGGGCACGCGGCCGCGCCGGTCCGGCGGCCCGCTGGCACCACCCGCGTAGAACCCTGTGATTGCCGCCATGCCGCCGCCGCCCCCGCTTACCGACATCCACTGCCACCTGCTGCCGGGGATCGACGACGGGGCGGGCGACTGGGACGAGGCCCTGGCCATGGCCCGCATGGCCATCGAGGACGGCATCGCCACGATCGTCGCCACGCCGCACCAGCTCGGGGCCTATGCGGGCAACCGCGGGTCGGCCGTGCGCCGGCGCACGGCCCAGTTTCAGGAGGCCCTGGACCGGCTCGCCCTGCCGCTTCGGGTACTGCCGGGGGCCGACGTGCGGATCGAGCCGGAGATGGTCCGCCGGCTCCGCTCGGGCGAGGTGCTCACGCTGGCCGACCGCCGGCGCCACGTCCTGATCGAGCTGCCGCACGACCTGTTCATCCCGCTCGATGGCCTGTTGGCCCAACTCCACGGGGCGGGCGTGGTCGGCATCCTCTCCCACCCCGAGCGAAACCTGGGCATCCTCCGCCGGCCCGAGGTGCTGGCCCGGCTGGTCGAGGCCGGCTGCCTGCTCCAGGTGACGGCCGGCTCGCTGGTGGGGCGTTTCGGGCCGGAGATCCGCAAGTTCGCCCACTGGATGGTGGGCCAAGGGTTGGTCCACTTCGTGGCCACCGATGCCCACGGCGTGCGCACCCGGCGCCCGCAACTCAGCCGGGCCTTCGAGTGCGTGGCCGAGCTGGCCGGGCGGCAGACGGCCGTGGCGCTCTGCTGCGACAACCCGACGGCCGTGGCCGAGGGCCGGCGCGTGGCTGCCGAGCCGGCCGTCCCGCAAGGGGCCGGCTGGTCCGGCTGGTTTCGTCGCAGGCGTGCCGGGTAAATGAAAGCGATCCGACGGCGATCCCCGCTCTTGTCCACGCTGCTCGCAGCTACCATGGGGATCGCGCCGGCCGCGTCCGGCCCGGCTTCGGCCCAACCGGGCCCACGAACCGCGGCGCTGCCGCAGCCCCAGGTCGCGCCCGCCCAGCCCTGGGTCGACTGGCGCGTGACCGGCCCGTTCGTCACCCGGGCGGAGTTCGCCTTGGGGCCCTACGAGGGCCTGCTTCAGGACCTGGGACGGCTCCAGGCCGACCTGATCCGCCATCTGGGGGTGCCCCCGGCCCGGCAGTGGATCGAGATCTACCTGTTCGACACCAAGCGCGCCTATGCCGACTACCTCAAGCGTCAGCTACCCGAGGTCCCGTATCGCCCGGCCCTGTTCGTCAAGAGCCGGGGCGTCTGCCGGGTGTATGCCTACCGCGACTCCGAGCTGGCGGTGAACCTCCGGCACGAGTGTACCCACGCCCTGCTCCACACGGTGCAGCCGATGGTGCCGCTGTGGCTCGACGAAGGCCTGGCCGAGTACTTTGAGCTGGCGCCCGAGGAGCGGGCGTTCCACAACCCGTACTTAAGGCCGCTCCGCTGGAACGCCCGGCTCCGCATAGTCCCTCACTTGGCGAAGCTCGAACGTCTCGAAGGCATGGACGACATGGGGGCGGCCGAGTACCGCTATGCCTGGGCGTGGGTCCACTTCATGCTCCACGGCTCGAAGGCGGCCCACACCGAGCTGGTCGGCTACCTGGCCGCCATCCGCGCCCGAACCCCCCCGGGCCTTCTGAGCGACCACCTTGCCCGGGCCCTCCCCTCGCCCTATGAGCAGTTGCTTACGCACTTGAAGAAGTGGAAGCGGCGTTAATCTGCGTACTCTAGGCAATCTGTGCAGGTTCTGATTGCGCAGTAGGTGCGTTTTGCGTAGTTTCTTCCAGATGGACCGGTTATTCGGCCGATACTTCGGAAGACCGCCGGTCGTTTGCGCGAGGGCTCGACGCCCGCGGCCCGGCGGCGGGGAGCCATCGTCCACTGGGGCGGGAATCGTCTACTCATCCACGGGAGCTTGGTCCATGAAGGCTTCGGGTTTCGCTGAAATCGTGCTGGTATCTCTAGTGGCGACGGCGTGTCTGCCGCAGGCCCTTTCGGCAGGCGCCGTGACGCCCGAGCAGCCCACCGTGGTGGCCGACGTGGCCATGACCGCTGACGGGCGACTGGTCGGCCAAGTGCTCGACGGACGGGGCTCGCCGGTGGCCGGCACACAGGTCGCCATCCTCGACCAGGGCCGTCAAGCGGCCGTTGCGACTACCGACGCGGCCGGGTATTTTGCCGTGACGGGGCTCCGTTCGGGGGTCTACCAGGTCGCCGCCGCCGAAGGGCGGAGGTTCTACCGCGTCTGGGCACCAAGTATGGCCCCGCCGGGCGCGCAACAAGGTGCCCTGGTCGTGGCCGGCGAAGACCTGGTGCGCGGACAGTTCGGCTCCCTACTCCCCTTCGGCGGGTTCGGTGGCGGGTTCGGCGGCTTCGGGATGGGTGGGCTGAGCGGCATCTTCGCGAACCCCTGGTTCGCGGCCGCCGCCGTATCGGCCTCGGTCGCTGCCCCGGTCGCAGCCCATAACGCCGAGCGAAACCGGATCGAATCGCTGCCGTCGAGCCCCTGAGGCGAAAAAGGGACCTGGTTTATTTTGCGGGAACGGCCCGAAGGGTGCTTCGCACAAAACAAACCAGGTCCCTTTTTCGTTCGCACGCCATTCTCATCGCCGAAGGACCTGAATCATGAACGGACGGGCTCTGGGTGCCGTGTTGGTAGTCTCACTTCTCGCCGCGGGGCTTTGCGGCCCGCAAGCCGCCGCGGCTGCGATGCCGGCCGGACAGACGCCGCTGGTGATCGACATGGCGCTGGCCGACGGGGGCTTGATGGTCGGCCAGCTCGTGGATGGCCAGGGACGGGCGCTCGCCGGGACCGACGTGTCGCTCTGTGTTGCAGGCCGGACGCTCGCCACCACCAAGAGCGACGCCAAGGGTCTCTTCGCCTTCCGCGGCCTGCAAGGTGGCGTCTACCAGCTCACCGCGGCCGGGGGACAAGCGATCTGCCGGGTCTGGGCCGAGGGAGCCGCCCCGCCGAGCGCCCGGCAGGCGGCCCTGGTCGTGGTCGGAGAGGACCTGGCCCGCGGCCAGTTCGGCGGTATGGGAGGGATCGGCAATCTGGGCGCTTTGGCCGGGACCGGGCCGATCTTCGCCGGCATGGTGGCCACGGCCGTCACCATCCCGGTGGCCGTACACAATGCCGATCAGGGCTTTGCCCTGCCGATGAGCCCCTGAGAATCGCTATTCCCTCCGGTTTGGGATTCCTGTACGATCCGGCCGCCTTTTCCCAAACCTTTCCCATTCCTTTTCGGGCTGTGTTGCTGCGCGCCGCCGTCGGTGGCAAGCGCCGTTCGTAGTCGGCGTCGTTCGTAGTGACCGCATTCATGCGGTCGGGAACGCAAAGGGGCCTGGTCTGTTTTGCCGCAACGGCCCGAAGGGTGTTTCGCACAAGACAGTCCGGCTCTCTGTTTCGTTTCACCCGATGAATCGGGTCACCACGAGCACCTAGCCCGTGAAAAAACCAGCCCTCCGACGAGGTGCAAGACGATGTTCCGATCGACGCTCGTTGGTCTGTCTTTGCTCGGGATGCTCCTGCCGGCCCCCTGCGTGGCGGCAGCGCAAGCGGGCCCGGCCGCCGGTCTGATCGCGGCTGACGTGGCGCTCCGGCAGGGCGGATTCCTGCTCGGCCAGGCGGTCGACGCCCAGGGCGTGCCCTTGGCGGGCAAACCGGTGTCGATCCGCCAGCAGGGCAACGAGGTGGTGGCCACCACAACCGACCCAGCCGGCTACTTCCTCGTCAAGGGGCTTCGCGGCGGGACGTACGAAATCGCCGTGGGCGAGGCGCGGGGCATCTTCCGGCTCTGGGCCGCGGGGACCGCCCCCCCGTCGGCCGAAGAGGGAGCCCTCGTCGTGACTGGGGACATGCCCGTGCGCGGCCAGGGCGGGCCGATCGGCTTCTGGCTGAGCAAGCCCTGGGTCGTTGCCAGCGCGGTGGCCGCGGCGGTCGCCGTGCCGGTGGCCATCCACAACCACCGGGTGGCTCGATTGTCGAGCCCGTAGACTGCAAGGAGGTCCTCCCGATGCGCGTCTTGATCCCGTTGAAACGGTCCGTGGTCGTGCTGGCTTCGCTGGGCATGTTGCTGCCCGGTCCGGTCTTCGGAGCGGGCCCATTTGGGTCAGTCGGGCGGGGCGCAGCGTCTCAAGCGCCCGAGGGGCCCGCAGCGCCCGTGCGAATCGCCGACGTGACTCTGGACGCCCGGGGAAGCCTGCTCGGCGTGGTGGTCAACGTCGAGGGAGTCCCGGTGAGCGAGGCCGCGGTAACGCTCCGGCGCTGCGACGTCGAGGTTGGGCGCACGGTCACCGACGGGCTGGGGAGGTTCGCTATCGAGGGGCTGCGCGGCGGCACGCACCAGCTCGCGACCGGGCGATACGCCACTCTGGTGCGCACCTGGTCGCCAGGAACCGCCCCGCCCCATGCCAAGTCGTTGGCCCTACTGGTGGTCGGGGACGACGTGGTGCGCGGCCAAGTCCCGATGGGCCAATTCCTCGCCTCCGACGCCTTCGTGTTCACCGTGCTGGCCGGTGCCCTGGTGGCCGTTCCCGTCGCGGTTCACGCCACCAACGACAAGGCCCCGAGCAGCCCCTAACGCGGCTCGCGGAAAACACCCCATTCCCCCCAGCTTGCCGCAGAAAAGGTACTACGTACCTTTTCTGCGGCGAAAATGAGGTTGACCCGGCGGGGCGGGTTCTGGTAAGTAGCCGCGTCACTTTTTGCGGGAATCCCGTGCGCTTTTCGGGCGCACCGCCTGCCTTTTTCTCTCGTCGAGTCGCTTTTCCAACCCGTCCGCGCAAGACGGCCGCCGCCGCCCTGCGCAACCGCTTCCTGCCTTGATCCACCTCCAACGGGGTCGTTGCATGGGGATGCTGCACCGTAGCAGGCACACTCCGTGTGCCGTGACTCGCTTACGGCACGGGTTGGTGTCCGCGGGGATGGAACGTCGAGTGCAGCGGACGCGAAACAGACGAGGAATGCGGCGGGCGGCACACGGAGTGTGCCTGCTACTTCTGCTAGTGCTGGCCGTGGGAGCGGGGTGCCAGTCGGGGACCTATCGAGCCGCCAACCTGCCCCCTGAGCTGATGGCCCCCCCGGCGGTCAACATCGAAGAGGTGGACCTCTCGCAGCTTACGAACTTCTCCGTGAGCAGCCAGCGAATCGACTGCGGCGACGTGCTCGAGGTGACGATCGTCACCGACTTTGGTTCCGTGAAAAACACGACCACGCCGGTGCGCGTCGACCGCGACGGCACGGGCAACGTCCCCTTGATCGGCCAGGTGGCGCTGGCCGGCCTGGAGCTCGACGAGGCCGAGCAGCGGATCGCTGCCGACGGAATCGCCCGGGGCGTGTTCCAGCGACCCCACGTCACCGTGACCATGAAGCGCCAGCGGATGAACCGCGTGACGGTGATCGGGGCGGTCGAGGAGCCGGGCGTTTATGAGCTGCCGCGCAGCGCGAGCTCCCTGTTGGCCGCGCTGGTCGAGGCGGGCGGCTTGAGCGAAGAGGCGGCCCGGGAGGTCGAGATCCGCCGTCCCGTGGCCCGGCCGCCGTGGAGCACACCGGGCGGCGGGCCCATTTCGGGCGACGGCGTACACCTGGCCGGGCATGAGCAGCCGGCCGCGGCCCCGCCGCCGCGCATCACCCGGGTGAACCTGGCCACGGCCGCGGCCGAGGGCAACGGCGGCCACTACCTCGACGACGGCGACGTGGTGCTGGTGCGAAAGCAGGTTCCCAAGCCGTTCTACGTGATCGGGCTGGTGCGAAATCCCGGCGAGTTCGACATGCCGCCGAACCAGGACATGAAGGTGCTCGACGCGGTGGCCCTGGCCGGCGACCGTTCGATGCAGATCGCCGACAAGGTGTTCGTGATCCGCCAGGTGCCCGACCGCGAGCAGCCGGTGGTGATCCAGACCAGCATCCGCGCGGCAAAGAAGGACGCCCGGAGCAACGTGCGTTTGGCGCCGGGCGACATCGTCAGCGTCGAGGAGACGCCCGCGACCGTGGTGCTCGACGCGCTGAAGAGCTTTATCCGGTTTGGGTTGAGTAGTGCGTTGCCGATCTTTTAGCCCGGAAAGAACTCGTAGAGGAACGGCGGGCAAGCCCGCCCGCTACACCTCAGAACCCGCCCAACTCCTGCCCCCTGACTCCTGATCCCTGACCCCTGCCCCCTTCGCCCCTATGCTGCACGAGCCGACCGTAGTCCAAAGCCCCTCCGGGGGCGCCTCGAGCGGGCACATCGTCCACGCCCTGATGCAGTTCCTCGTGGCCTTGCGCTACCGCAAGCACGTGGTGCTGACTTCCGTGGTAGTGGCGTTGTTGATCGGCGGGCTGTACTACACCACGGCCACGCGCTACTACGGCGCCAGCGCCAAGATCCTGGTGATGGGCACCAACCGCGACGGCCTGGCCACCACGATCGGCACCGACCGCTCGGTGCAGCAGACCTTCATGCCCACCTTCGAGAACCTGTTGACCAGCTTGAAAGTGGTCGAGGGGGCGCTGAAGTACCTCGAGCCGGAGGATTGCGTCGACCTGGCCGGGGCGCCGCGCGAAGCATGGGCCGGGATCCTCAAGGCGAACCTCTCGGCCCACGCCGTCTTCGGCACGAACATCATCGAGCTGAGCTATCTCTCCAAGGATCCCAAGGCCGCGGCCGCCGTGGTCCGGGCCATGGTCGAGTCGTACAAGGAGTTTCTCGATCGGACCCACCGCGGCGAGGCCGGCAAGCTGATCGACATCCTCGAAAAGCAGACCGTCGAGCTGGCCGAGAAGACCGAGCAAAAGCAGCAGACGTTGATCCGGGCCCGGCACCAGCTCCGCGACATCGGCATCCGCTCCGACAGCAGCGTGGTCCACCCCTTGGTGCAGCGGGCGATCTACTTCAACGAGCAGTTGATCGCCGCCCAGCGCGAGCGCTACGAACTGGAGGCCACGCTCTCGGCCATCCGCCAGTCGGTGGCCCGCGGCGAGAATCTCCAGCAGCACCTGATGTCGGTGGCCAACGTCGTGGGCAAGGAGGTGCTGCTCCGCAGCCTGGGGTTCGACACCCGCGACAGCTACGTCCTGATGAGCCTGGAGCGGGGTATCGTCGAGGACCAGGCCACGCTCGAGACCCTGCGTCAGGACCTCGGCCCGGCCCATCCCGAGGTCGTGGCCCTGGTCAACAAAGTCCGCAATTCCCAGCAGTACTTACGCGACTACCAGCGGCGGGTCGACGCCCGGCTGGCCGAGATGCAGGCGAGGCAGCTCGGGCCGCTGTTGGAGCGGATGGTCAGCCAGAAGCTCCACGAGGTGGAGCAGCTCGAAAGCTCCTTGCAGGTGAAGTTCGAGCAGGCGCAGCAAGCGGCCATCGACTTCAAGGCCAGGCTGAGCCAGGTCGAGTCGATCGAGCGGGAGCTGGAGCGGCTCGGCAAGCAGCACGAGGTGATGCTCGACCAGATCGACCGGCTCGACCTGCACCAGGACGGCCAGGAGGTCCGCACCGCGGTGCTCCGCGACCCGGTGGTGGCCGGCCGGCCCGTCTCGCCGAACCTCAAGCGCACGCTGCTGATGGCTCTGGCCGCCGGGCTGGGGCTGGGGCTGATCGTGGTCTACGTGCTCGACATCCTCGACGACCGCTTTCGCTCGGTCGAGGAGCTGCAAATGCAGCTCGGCGTGCCGGTTCTGTCCATGGTGCGCCAGCTCGCCGACGGCGAGGCCGCCGGGGTCGAGGCCCTCCAGGTCCACGTGGCCCCCAACGCGCCCGAGTCCGAGGCGTTCCGCACGCTGCGCACCGCCCTGGCCCTGGCCGATCGCGAGGCCCACCAGATCGTCATCTCCAGCGCCGAGCCGGGCGACGGCAAGACCACAGTGCTGGCCAACCTGGCCGTTTCCTACGCCCAGTCGAACAAGCGGACGCTGTTGATCGACGCCGACCTGCGGCGCCCGGGACTGACGGCCCTGATGGCCATGAAGGGGGTCGAGGGGCTATCGGGCGTGGTCCGCGGCGCCGAGGACGTGGTGCAAATGGCTCGGCGCCACATCCGGTCCTCGGGCGTCGAGGGGCTCGACGTGTTGCCCTCCGGCCCCCGGCCGACCAACCCGGCCGAACTGCTGGCCCATCCCCGCTTCTCCGAGCTGTTGGCTTGGGCCGAGTCGGTCTACGACGAGGTGCTCATCGACAGCCCGCCCACCCTGGCCACCAGCGACACCGCAGTGATCGGGCGTTTGGTCGACGGTGTGATGATGGTCGTGCAGCCGGACAAGAACCGCCGCCGGGCGGTGCTCCGCGCCCTGGAAAGCCTCACCAAGCTGAAGATCCCCGTGCTGGGCATCGTCATCAACCGCCTCGGCTCCGACCAGGACCGCGGCTACTACGGATACACCGACGGCTACGGATACGGCTACGCCTACACGGCCGGCTACGGCGCCGACGACGACCTGGAAGACCAATACGAGACAAAAGAGGCCGAACCCCCGGCCGACGAGCTGACCGCCCATTCCGACTACCGCGGACCTGCCGGCATCATGCCGCGTCGTGTGGCGTAGTCCATTGTCGATCCGAACGCGAAAGGTCGAAAGCACGAAAACACGAAAAGCAAGAGAAGCAAGGGCTTGTGGTCGGCGCGAGATTGGCTGAATCGTGTTCCTTCGACGCCGCCGAGTTCGACCTGCTCGTAGCTTCGCACGTTTCCTTCTTTCGGTCTTTCGTGATTTCGTGTCCCCTTCGCTTGCCGTTCCGATAGACACGTTTTCGATCTCTACTCGCCAACACCATGCCACCTTCACCCCGCCAACCGCCCTCTGTGCGACGAGTCGGCGCCCGGCTCGACGGGTGGCTGCTGCGCGTGGTCGACGGGTGTCTGGCCGGCTGCATTTTCCTGGTGCCGTTTCTGATGGGCGGGCGCCAGGCCGTCGGGCAATTCGCCCTGGTGACCCTGAGCGTGGCCGCGGCGCTGGCCTGGCTCGTGCGCGAGGGGCTGAGGCGCCGGTTCACGTGGCGCTACTCGGCCGCCGAGCTGCTGCTCTTGGCCGGCGTGGTGCTGGTCGTGGTGCAGCTCGTGCCGCTGCCCCCCTCGGTCGTTTCCCGGGCGTCGCCGAACACCGCAAGCCTGCTGCCACTGTGGAACACCGAGGCCGACGCGCCGGTCTCCCTGGGCCCCTGGTGTACGATCTCGCTCACGCCCGGGGCGACCCGAGCCGGACTGGCCGTGCTGCTCGCCTACGCCCTGCTCTTTCTGGTCACGGTACAGCGGGTCGGGGTGATGGAGGACATCGAACGCCTGCTCCGCTGGATCGCCCTGGCGGCCGTGGCCATGGCCGCGTTCGGCCTGGTGCAGTTGCTCACCAGCAACGGCAAGTTCTTCTGGTTCTACGAGCACCCCTACTCGCGGACCTCCGACGTGGCCAAGGGGGCCTTCACCAACCGCAACCACTTCGCCCATTTCCTGGCCCTGGGCCTCGGGCCGCTCGTGTGGTGGCTGAGCCGCCACTATCGCACCGGCGCACGGCCCCGCCGCCGGTCATTCGGGCACCGTGCCGCCGCCGCGCCCGGGCGGGACGGCACCGCGGGGCTCAAGGGCGTGGCCTTGGGCATCGTCCTCTTTGCCGCGCTCTTGTCGCTTTCCCGCGGCGGCATGTTGGTCATGCTGCTGGCCGCCGCGATCTCGGTGGCCGTGGGCTGGCGCGCAAAGAGCCTAAGCCCCCGGTTCGCGCTGTCGCTGGGTGCCGTGGGTTTGCTCTGCGGAGTGCTCTTGTCGATCTACGGCTACGATCGTCTAAGCGACCGGCTCGACACGCTGCGGACCGGCTCGCTGGAGACCATCGACCGCGCGGCCGCCCGGCGCACGATCTGGGCCACGGTCGCCCGGGCCGCGGGCGACTACGCCCTGCTGGGCTCCGGCGTGGGCAGCCACCGCGAGGTCTACCCCCTCTACCTCGAAAACCCCCCGGACACCGAATACACCCACGCGGAAAACGGCCCGCTCCAAATCCTGCTCGAAACCGGGGCGATCGGGCTGACGCTGATCGTAGCGGGCATCGGGCTGTGCGGGTTGTGGTGCGTGCTGGCGCTGCGCCGGGCCCCCTCGGCGCGAATGCTCGTCGTGGGCGGCGCCATCGCCGCAGGACTCGCCGCCAACGTGGTCCATTCCCTGGCCGACTTCGTCTGGTACGTGCCGGGCTGCATGGCCGTGGTCGCCGTGCTCTGTGCCTGCGCGTGCCGCGCGAGCCAGCTCGCCGCCGAAGCGGCCGGCACGCCGCGGCCGCCCGTCGCCCTGCCGCGGGCCTTCGCTTGGGCGGCGGCGGGGCTGCTGATGGTCGCCGGCGCCTGGATGGTGCAAAACCGCTTCGGGCCCACGCTGGCCGAGCGCCACTGGGACCGCTACCGCATCCTGGCCATGGCGGCCGGGCACGTCAACCCGCTCGGCGAGCCGGGGCAGCCCGCCGACGACCCGCTCACGCCGCCCACCGACGAGTTCTCCGAGAACATCGAGGGGGCCTCGCACCGGGCCGTAACTACGATCATCGCCGAGCTGGAGCAGGTCGTGCGTCACGATCCGGACCACGCCCGGGCCCATCTCCGCCTGGCCGCGGCCTATCTGCGGCGCTTCGACCTCGAGCAGCAAGAAAGCGAGAACGCCATGCCGCTCTCGCAGATCCGCGACGCCGCCCTCTCGGCTCGTCAGCAGAGCAGCCCGGACGACGTCGCCGCCTGGCTCGACCGCGTTCTGGACGAGCGGCGCCAATACCTCGACCTGGCCGAAGCGCACGCCCGGGCCGGGCTGGCGCTCTGCCCGTTCCAGGGCGAAGGATACCTGTTCCTCGCCGAGCTTTGCTTCTTGGAGCCCGCCCGAAAAGGGGCCAGACCCCTTAAATCGATGGGGTCTGACCCCTTTTCGAATAGGCTGGGCGGGGCGGCGGCCAAGCCGGCCTACTTGAACCAGGCCCTGCTGGTGCGTCCCTACGACGGGGCGGTGCTCTTCGAGGCGGGACGCGAGGCATGGCTGGCCGGCGATTTCCGCCGGGGGCTCGACTTCTGGCAGCGGTCGTTTCGGGCCGGGCGCCGGTACCAGAAGCAGTTGATCCACCTGTTGTGCGGCCGGGTGCCGCTGGAGTTCTTGGTGCAGGCGTTCGAGCCCGACCTGGTGGCCATGCGCCTGGTCCACGCCCGTTGCCGCGAGCTGGGCGACCCGATGCTCCTGGCCGAGGCCCGGCGTCATCACGCCCGGGCCGCCCTGGCGGCCGCCGAAGAACGCCATGGCCCGGAGGCGGCCGACGCCTACCTCGAAGCCTATTGGCTCTACGGCCTGCTCCACGAGCGGGAGCGGGCCCTCGAGTCTGCGCGCGGGGCTTATGAGAACGACCCGAACAGCTACCCGGTGCGCGAGGCCCTGGCCAAGTCGCTCCTGGCGCTCGATCGGGCCGCGGAGGCCGAAGAGCACGTGCGGTGGTGCCTGGTGCGGCGTCCCAACAGCAAGGAGCTCGAACGGCTTTCAGCCCGGCTCGTGCGCCAGCGGATCGACCAGCAGACCCGCCCCGACCGCCAGGTGCAGCAGGCCGTGTACGAAGACCGATGAACCCTACTAACAGGCTGTCCAGAGAGTGTTTGTAGTGACCCGATTCATCGGGTCTTCCGGCAGAAACGTCCCATTTGGCCTGCTGACGACCGCATGAATGCGGTCACTACGAACTTCTGAGATGAACCCTACTGAGCTGCCGTGAACCCTCCCCTCGACGACAACTCCCGCACGCTTGCCGGTAGTCCGGGCCACGACCCGGTCCCCTCGGCTACCGGGCCGCGCCGCTGGCGCCCGTGGTGCTTCGTTGCCACCATGCTGCCGGTGCTGGTGGCTATCTACTACCTGAGCTACTGGCTGCGGTTCGAGGGACAGCTCGACGCCCTGGCCTGGACCTGGTTCCGCCGCACCGTGCTCTGGGTGGCCGCGGTCAAGCTGGCCATGCTCCTCTGGTTCCGCATCCACCGGAGCTGGGGGCGGTTCGTCACGTTTTACGACCTCGTGGCCCTGGTCCAGGCCGCCACGGCCGCCCTGCTGTTGACCGTGCTGATCGACCGCTTCTTCCTCGCCCGGCCCTCGATCCCCCGCAGCGTGTTTCTCATGGACTGGGGGGCCACGATCGTGGTGATCGGCGGGCTGCGGGCCGTGCTGCGCACGCTCCGCGAGCGGAGCTGGATGATGCTGCTGAAGCCCGGGCACAAGACGCCGGCCTTGATCGTGGGGGCCGACGACGCGGGCGAGGCCCTCCTGCGCTCGATGGTCCGCAACGGCCGGCTCCGGTACCACGTGGTGGGTTTCCTCGACCACGACGCCCGGCGCATCGGCACTTGCATCGGCGGGGTGCCGGTGATCGGCACCCCCGAGCAGGCCCGCGAGCTGGCCCTGCGCCACGGCGTGTCCGAAATCCTCATCGCCACCGAGCGCATCAGCGGCCGGCGCGTCCGCCGCATGGTCGAAGAGGCCCGGCCGCTGGGCGTGCGCGTCAACGTGTTGCCCAGCTTCGAGCAGATCTTAAGCGGTCGCGTGTCCGTCCAGCCGCGGAGCGTGTCGATCAACGATCTGTTGCGCCGCGAGCCGGTCGAGCTGCACCTGGAGGACATCCGCCAGTGGATCGACGACCGGGTGCTGCTGGTGACCGGGGCCGCGGGCAGCATCGGCTCGGAGATCTGCCGGCAGCTCTTGAGCTTCTCGCCCAAGCGCCTGGTGATGGTCGATCGCTCGGAAAACGGCCAATTCTTCCTGGAGCGCGAGCTGGCCGAGCAACCGGCCACGGCCGAGCTGGACGTGCAGATCGCCGACGTGCTCGACCGGCGGCGCATGCGCCGCCTGCTGCGCGAGTGCCGGCCCGAGATCGTCTTCCACGCGGCCGCGTACAAGCACGTGCCGCTGATGGAATCACACCCTGCCGAGGCCGTCAAGAACATCATCCTGGCCACGCGCGAGCTGGCCGACCTGGCGGCCGAGACGGGCGTCGAGTCGTTCGTGATGATCTCGACCGACAAGGCCGTCAACCCGACCAGCGTGATGGGGGCCTGCAAGCGCGTGGCCGAGCTCTACGTTCAGTCGCTCTCCGAGCGGTCCGGCTGCCGGTTCGTCACGGTGCGGTTCGGCAACGTGCTCGATTCGGCCGGCAGCGTGGTGCAGGTCTTCCGGCAGCAGATCGCCCGGGGCGGGCCGGTCACCGTGACCGACCCGAGGATCGAGCGCTACTTCATGACCATCCCCGAGGCCGCCCGTCTGGTGATCCAGGCCGGGGCCATCGGCCAGGGGGGTGAAATACTCACGCTCGACATGGGCGACCCCGTGCGGATCGTCGACCTGGCGACCGACATGATCCGCCTCTCGGGCCTGGAAGCGGGGCGCGACGTGGAGATCACCTTCACCGGCCTCCGGCCCGGCGAAAAGCTCTACGAAGAGCTGCACGCGGTGGGCGAAACCCACCTGCCCACGCGCCACCCCAAGATTACCGTCGTCGACCGCCGCCGCCGCGACCCCAAACAAGTCGTCGGCGCCATCCGCTTCCTGCTCCAGCTCGCCGAGAGCCAGCCCGAGCTGATCGTCGAGACGCTCGGGCAGATCGTGCCGGAATACAGGCCGCCGGGCCAAGCTGCCGCGCAGCCGGAAGAGCCCGCCGATGTCCCGGCGGCGAAGGCGGCGTAAGGAAAGCGCCGGATGATGAGCTGCCGCTCGCCTTCGGCCGCCAAACCCGTGGAGCTTGTAGCGATTCTGACGCGCTACAGCGACCCGGCAAGCGCTCCGCGCACTTTTTCGACGCTGGTGCGGACTTCCGCACCGAGCGCCTCGAGGACCCGCTCGGCACGCTCGACCGTAATGCCGTGATATTCGTTTCGCTCATCGCGAGACACCTGCGACTCATGCACACCGAGTCTCTCGGCCAACTCCCGCTGGCTTAGGCCTTGAGCTACCCGCAGAGCAACCAGCAATTGACCGAGCCCCCCCAAGTTTCGCAGCTCGTCGAACTCACCTCGCTTCAAGCGTTCATAGCTTTCCACGTCTTCCTTTAGCTGCTCGTGAAACGAACACACCGGGTCCATTGCCCGCTTGATTTCTTCGCGGCCCAGGTCCATCGCCGCAAGCTCAGCCTTCTGCCGCCGCATCCGCTCAGCTTGCTCTCTTAGTTGCTTCACCGAGTGTTCGTACTCTGCATCATTTCGTATCATGGTCCACCTCCGATTCTCACGATTCCCCGCGGTTTCCCGTCGCCACGACGACGCCGAAACGCTGCGGGGAACTCAAGCTCGTGACCGTATTAGTCGCGAATGCCGCTTGGCTGCCCGAAGTGGGGGTACAGCTCCACGCGATACACGTGCCACATGGGAAGCTGCCGCTTCGCGTATCCCCGATACGGCCGGCGGCTGGCCGGGTCCCACGTCCACACCCTGTGCGGGTCCAAGAGGTTCAAATCCCGCTCAAGCTCACCACTTGCCAGCCTTCCGAGTTCACACTCAAAGTACCCGTCAATGTCGTTTGGATGGTCCTTGTCTTCGACAAAGGAGCCGTCCACGAAGATTTCGGTCACCCCGACCTGCCAGAGTTGACGCAAAACCACCCCGAGATTCACAACCAGTTGCCAACGCCACTGCGTATCCCACCGGGACTCTTCGTCCCTTTCAGGCCCCGTCACCAACATCGACCCGGCCAGGTCGTCGAGCGATAGCACGTAGTCCCCTGGCGGAAGAAGACCATCATCGGTAAAAGGCGGCAGTGACCCAGCTTCGAAGCTCATGTTGACATTCTAGCCCAGCTTGACACATATGTCAAGCTCTCTCGGGCCCCCAAACGCCCGCCGTGCCCCCGATTTGAGTAAGAACCCGATTCGTGGCATCCTCTGTCCTTTGTCAAGACGCGCGATGGCACCCGCTCGAACCCGGCCAGCCGCCGGTACTTGCCCCACCCCCGAAAGGTGCTACAATGTTATAACGCTGGATCAACCACTCCCTTCGCACCGCTGTTGTGGTGACGATGATCAAGAAGCTTAGCAAACACGGAAACAGCCTGGCCCTGGTGATCGACCGGCCGGTCCTCGACCTCTTGGAGATCGACGAGGGCACGCCGCTGGAGATTTCGACTGACGGCCGGGCGTTGGTCGTCACGCCCGTTCTCGACGAGGGCCGGCGCGAGCGGTTCGAGGAGGCGCTGGCATCGACCAACCGGCGGTACGGCAAGGCCCTGAAGCGGTTGGCGGAGTAAGACCGTGGAGCCGACGTTTCTCACCCTGGCCGAGGTGATCGCGATTCACCGCGACCAGATCGCCCGATATGGCGGCGCAGAAGGGGTCCGCGACTGGGCCGCCCTACAATCCGCCCTGGCCATGCCGGCGGCCGGAGTGGTCGGGCAGTATCTCCACGGCGACCTGTGCGAGATGGCCGCGGCCTATCTGTTTCACCTCGTCCAGAACCACCCGTTCGTCGACGGAAACAAACGGGTCGGGGCCGTGGCCGCCGATGTCTTCTTGGCGATGAACGGCGTCCACCTGACTGCCGGCCAGGATGCGTATGCCGATCTGGTCCTTTCGGTTGCCCGCGGCGAGACGCCTAAGTCGGCCGTCGCCGAATTCTTTCGGGCGAATGCCGAGTCGCGGTGACGGGGCCATACTGGCAAGGAGTGAGGGCGCGTGGCCGCCACTTCGATTGGGGCGGATTCCTGCGGCCCCCCGCCCGCTCACCCACACACTTCCTGCAGCAGCGCTTCGGTCACCCCGAAAATGCGCACGTGCTGGCTGGGGTAGCTGAGCTGCACCTTGACGAAGTCCTCGAAGCGTTTGCAGAAGGCGTCGACGATCACCGGGTCGAACTGGCGGCCGCTTTCCTGTTCGATGAGCTGCCGCGCGGCTTGGGGACAATACGCCTCCTTGTAGGGGCGTTCCGTGGTGAGCGCGTCGAATACGTCGGCCACGGCCACGATGCGGGCGGCCAGCGGGATCGCGGTGCCCGAAAGGCCAACGGGGTAACCGGTCCCGTCGAACCGCTCATGGTGGCAGCGGGCCACCAGCGCGGCCATCTCCATGAACGTCCCGCCGCCGTGGTGCGTGATCGCGTCCTCGAGAATGTCCGTGCCGATCAGCGTGTGACGCTTCATCGCGTCGAACTCTTCGGGCGTGAACCGGCCCGGTTTGAGCAGCACGTCGTCGCGGATGCCCACCTTGCCGATGTCGTGCAGCGCGCTGGCACGGTAGAGGTTGTCGAGGAACTCCCGGTCGATCACCCGGGCGTAGGCCGGGTCCTTGCGCAGCTCGTGGGCGAGGATCAGGGAGTAGGCCCGAACCCGCTCGATGTGCTGGCCCGTCTCCACGTCGCGCGACTCGGCCACTTTGGCCAGCGTGTAGATGGCCAGGTCCCGGGTCTCGGTCAGCTCGGAGGTCTTCTCTTCCAGCGCGGCCTTGGCCCGGCGGAGCTCCTCGTTTTCCTGCAGCGCCCGTTCGTGATCGCGCTTGGCCCGGGCCTCGGCGGTGACCTTCTTCTGCCGAAGGACGCACACGAAGGCGGCGGCCCAGACCACGCCCACCGCGAGCAGCCGGTTGGCGGCCGCGTGGAGCAGAACCTCATCGCCCTTGGGCGAAAGGAAGAACCCCAGCACCACCAGGCAGGACGCGATGACGCCCACGAAGTTGGTAAACGACGTGCGTCGCGACCAGAGGCTCAGGAGGACCAAGGAGACGTAGCCCGCGCCCACGTCGAGGCTCAGCGGCGTGATCGCGTCGATCCCGATCCACGCCATGGCGAGCAGGGCCGTCCACGACCAGAGGTTGCGTTCGGAGTTGCGTGAATCCGCCATGGCCGTGCTCGCATTGGGCCGCCGAGGCCGGGCGAGACCCCGGGCAAGGAGATGCCCGATACATAATCCCGCCTTTGCACCATAGCTTGCCGGTCTGGCCGTGCCGCGGCCAACCCGGGGGAGCGCGAGACTCCCCTCGGCTGAGCAGTTGGACAGTAGCGATTCTGCGGGTCGGGTGGAAAGAGCACGTAGGGTGCGTGCTTGCACGCACGTGCTCGTTCGCAGGCCGTGTGGCAGCACCCGCGTGCGTGCGAGCACGCACCCTACGGGGTTACTAGATCCCGTGCGCCTGCTCGTAGGCCGTGATGTTCGCCTCTTGCTCGAGCGTCAGCGCGATTTCGTCCAGGCCGTTCAAGAGGCAGTGGCGCCGGAAGGGGTCGACCTCGAAGCTAAGCGAGAGGCCGTAGGCATCGGTGATGGCTTGGCTTTGCAGGTCGACCGTAAGCTGGTAACCCGGGTGCTGCTCGGCCCGCTGGAAGACGTCCTCGACGTGCGCTTCGTCGAGCCGGATCGGCAACATGCCGTTCTTGAAGCAGTTGCTGTAGAAGATGTCGGCGAAGCTCGGGGCGATGAGCACGCGGAAGCCGTAGTCGGCCAGAGCCCAGGGGGCGTGCTCCCGGCTCGAGCCGCAGCCGAAGTTCCGCCGTGCCAACAGCACGGTCGCCCCGCGGTAATCGGGCCGGTTCAGCTCGAACTCGGGGTTCTCCGAGCCGTCGTCGAGGAACCGCCAGTCAAAGAACAAGAACTGCCCGAAGCCGGTCCGCTCGATCCGCTTTAGAAACTGCTTGGGGATGATCTGGTCGGTGTCCACGTCGCTGCGATCCATGGGAGCGACGAGGCCGGTGTGGGTGGTGAAGGGGGTCATGGGACTAGGGGCTAGGGATTAGGGGTGAGGGATTAGGAATTAGGGATTAGGGGTGAGGAGCTAGAGATTGGAGATTGCGGGCTGGACAATCGGGGGTTTGAGGGATGAGGCATTCGAAGATCGTGGGCGCGACCTCGTGAACCAGCCGAAACCGTACGATCCCATGTCATTCGATCCCCTAATCCCTAATTCCTTCACTTTACTCATACTCCCACTCGCGCACGTCCACAAACCGCCCCGCCACCGCGGCGGCCGCGGCCATGGCGGGCGAGACGAGGTGGGTGCGGCCGCCCTTGCCTTGGCGGCCCTCGAAGTTGCGGTTGCTCGTCGAGGCGCAGCGCTCTTGCGGGTCGAGCTTGTCGGGGTTCATGGCCAGGCACATGCTGCAGCCGGCCTCGCGCCACTCGAACCCGGCCTCGCGGAGAATCCTGTCCAGCCCCTCGGCCTCGGCCTGCTTTTTGACCAGCCCGCTGCCGGGCACCACCAGGGCGCCGACGCCGTCGGCCACGCGCTGCCCCTTGACCACCGCGGCGGCCGCGCGCAGGTCTTCGATCCGCCCGTTGGTGCAGGAGCCGATGAACACCCGGTTGATGCCGATGTCCGTGATCGGCGTGCCGGGCTCTAGGCCCATGTATTCGAGTGCCTTGGCGGCCGCTTTCTGCCGGGCGGGGTCGTCGAAGTCCGCGGGGTCGGGCACGCGCCCGCCCACGTCAACCACCTGGCCGGGGTTCGTGCCCCAAGTGACCTGCGGCTCGACCTCGGCGCCGTCGAACTGCTCCGTGCGATCGTACCGGGCCCCTTCGTCCGTGGCCAGCCCGCGCCATCGGGCCACGGCCGCGTCGAAATCCCCGGGCGCGAACTCACGGCCGCGGAGGTACTCGAACGTGGTCTCGTCCGGGGCGATCATCCCGGCCCGGGCACCCGCCTCGATCGACATGTCGCACACGGTCATCCGCTCTTCCATGCTCAGGGCCCGGATCACGTCACCGGTGTACTCGATCGCGTAGCCCTGGCCGCCGCTGGTGCCGATCTGGCCGATCAGGTACAGGATCAGGTCCTTGGCCGTCACGCCGAAGGGCAACCGGCCGTCGACGCGGATCTCCAGCGTCCCGGGGCGCTGCTGCAAGAGCGTCTGCGTGGCCAGCACGTGCTCGACCTCGCTGGTGCCGATGCCGAAGGCCAGGGCCCCGAACGCCCCGTGCGTGGCCGTGTGGCTGTCGCCGCAAACGATGGTCATGCCCGGCTGCGTCAGCCCCAGCTCGGGCCCGATCACGTGGACGATCCCCTGCTCGCAGTGGGTCAAGTCGTAGAGCCGGATGCCGAACTGCCGGCAGTTCTCCCGCAGCGTGTCGATCTGCTGCTTCGAGATCGGGTCGGCGATGGGCAGCGAGCGGTCGGTCGTGGGCACGTTGTGGTCCACCGTGGCCACGGTCCGCTCGGGCCGCCGCACGCCGCGCCCGGCCAGGCGCAACCCCTCGAACGCCTGGGGGCTGGTCACCTCGTGGACCAGGTGCAGGTCGATGTAGAGGACGGTCTGCCGTCCCTCCTCAGCGTGGACCACGTGGTCGTCCCATATTTTCTCGAACATCGTGCGGGGGGACGCCGTGCTTGGGGGGCCGGAGGGGGACATGGCGAGTCGCTTTCGTTCGCTGAAGTGCGTGCCGGGGGCGCGAAACAAGACATTATACGCCGCCCTTGGGTTCGGTCACCAGGACGGGACGGTCCGTGCCGGGTGTCGAGTGGGCGGGTTCTGCCCCTCGCCCCCGCGGCTCCCGCCCGCGGCTAGGAGGGTAGCCCCGAGCGTCGGCGGGGGAGATCAATTCCCCTCTGCGGCTGCCGCGGCCACGGCCATCTCGGGCGGGGGCGGCTCGCGGTGCTGCCACCAGGCCGCGGCGTCGGCCCGGGTCCAGCGGCCCGCGTCAGCGCAGCGGTCCAGGGCCTCGCGCAGCTCGGCCGCGCTCTGGAAACGCTCGGCCGGGTCCTTGGCCAGGCAGCGGAGCACCACCTCTTCGAGATCCCCGGGCACTTCCGCGCGGTGCTCCGAGGGGGGCACGACCTCCTTATGGGCGTGGGCGATCATCACCTTGATCGGTCGATCGTCCACGAACGGCGGCCGGCCCGTCAGCAGGAAATACATCACCGCCCCGAGCGAGTAGACGTCGCTCCGCGCGTCGGGGTGGCCGTCGCCCGTGGCCTGCTCGGGCGACATGTAAAGCGGCGAGCCGGTGATCGAGCCCTCCATGGTCAGGTGCATCGGCTCGTCGTCCTCCCGCGGCTTGACCAGCCCGAAATCCAAGAGCTTGGCCACGTCGTAGACCCCGCCCCGCTCGGCTGCGAAGACGTTGCCCGGCTTGATGTCGCGGTGGACCATGCCGGCCGCGTGGGCCTCGCTCAGGGCGTCGCAGACCTGGCCGGCGAGGTGGATCACCCGCTCCGGCGGCATGGGCCCGAACCGTCCGATAAGGTCCTCCAGGCTCATGCCCGGCAGGTACTCCATCACGTAGTAAAACGTGCCGCACTCGCCCACGCCGTAGTCGAAAATCTCGATCGTGTTCCAGTGCGACAGCTTGGCGGTGGCCTGGACCTCGCGCCGGAATCGGGCCACGACCTTCTGGTCGCCGGTCTTCTCGGGCCGGATGAGCTTGATCACACAGGGGCGCTTGAGCAACTGGTGCTCGGCCAGGTAGACCTCGCCCATGCCGCCTGCGCCGATGCGGCGCGTGAGCCGGTACTGGCCCAGCTTCCGGGCCTCGAAAGCCTCGCGCCTCAGCGTGCCGATCGTGTCGACGCCCAACACGGCAGCCACGGCCGCGGTGACGAGCATCAGGATGATCCCGCTGACGGCCCCGGGCTCGGCCAGCCCAGCCAACTCGGGCCGGGTGGCCAGCATGAACAGCAGCAGCCCGATCGGCGCGGCCGCCATGATGCCGATCACGATCGCCGCCCGACGGATCGGATTGGGAATGAACAGGGCGTAGCTGAAGATCAGGACCAGCCACGCGCCGGCACGGAACTCGAAAAAGCCCCGGGCGCAGCATTCCAGCGTGCTCAGGCTCTGCATGACCAGAAAAAAGGCCGCCGGCAACCCGAACACCGCGGCCTCGGCCGCGCGAAGCCACCCCAGGGAAATCGCGAGGCGGCTGAAGAGCAGTCCGGCGATCGCCCCGAGCACCACGGCCACCGTGAGGTGAAAGCCGAACAGGAACCCCCGGGCCGGCAGTCCGAACTCGGCCGCGAAAAGGTGCTGGACCAGGAAGACGCCGAACCCGGCCGCCAGGATCGTCGCGGCCAGCCGGAGGCGCCGGCGCAAGAGGTCACGTGTCTCGCCGGTCAGCTCGGGCCCGGTGCCGGTCACCAGCATCATCTGGGCGCAGGGCCCTCCGTCGCCGGAACCGCCGCCCGACCGGGAGCTATCCCTCCCCGGGCGGGGGTAACCGTCCACGGTGGCTGCCGTGCTCGTGCGGTCAGTGGCTGAGGCGTCGTGGTCGCTCATAACGGGCGTGTTCGTCAGAGGCCGGCCGGGAGGGGGGCGCGCAGTCCCGGGGCGAGATTACCTCATCTTATACGGATCACGCCCGGAAGGCGACCAAGGCATAACAAGGAGCGGTCCGGAAGGTTCGTAGTGACCGCATTGATGCGGTCCTGAGCCAGCTACAGGCCCCTTTCCTCGGGAAGACCCGATAAATCGGGGCACTACGAACAGGCAGTCGACGGATAGCCTCTACGCGGCCCGCCGGCGCGTGACAGCGGCCCAGGCGTCGATCTCGGCCCGCGCGACGGCCCGGACGGCGACCTTTCCGCCCGGCACGGTCTCTTCGAGAAAGACCTGCGTTTGCGGGGTCAGCAGGCGCGGCACGTAGAACCAAGCGGCGGCGAGGCTCTCCGGGTCCAGCCGCGCGGAGACGACCATGAAGTCGACCTGGCCGATGGCGTTGGCCCCCTGGGAGAGGGCCGCCAGCGGTTCGCCGGGCAGCAGCAGGACCCGGGCACCGGTGGACTTCAACAGCCGATGGGCCAGCTTGAGCGTCACCCCGGGGCCGTCGGCCGACGATCGCGACTCGAACAGGTCGATGCCCGTGAACTCGATCTCCTCGCGAGGATGGAACCGGGCGGCCGCCTCGATCATTCGCGTGGCCCGCTCGCCGAACCCGATGCCCAGCTCGAGTATGCGCCGGGCTTTGGAGCGAAGGATCGCCTGGTAGATTGGGCGGTCTGCAGGTGGTTTGGAGAAATAGGAAAGATGAAGGCACCGAAGACGGCTGGTCGTGGACAACGGTCTTCTCCTGGTGGGTGCGGGCAGGGTCGCCAGTGTGCAAGCATTTGTTGCTTTCGGCCACCCCGGAGCCCCCGGTCCAGCCGAATTCCCTCCGCCGGTATTCCTCACCAGAAGTACCCGCCAATCGCCTGCATCACGAGCGCCTGGCCGAACACCAGCCACACCAGCAGCCGCCGGTCGGCCGGCTCGGGCCGCTCGTGATCGAGCACCGCGGCGACCGGCAACAACAGATACGGGTAGATGAACAGACACGCCCGAGCGGTCTCGCCGGTGCGGAACGCGCCGGTGGCGAACATGGCCAACAGCGTGCCCACTCCCAGGACGGCGAGCAAGCCCAACCCGCGATACCGGGAATCGCTCCGTGCCGCACCGCCCCCGCGCACCAAGAGCACCAGCAAGAACGGCCCGAGAAAGACGAGTATCTCGGCGATGTTTTCCAGCCGGGTCATCACGTAGCTGACCGGGTCGGCCAGCAGCAGGAACCCGCCCGGGTTTTCCAGGGCCGAGGCCGTGCGAAACGCCCGCAGGTAGTCAAACCCGCACATCGACGCCATGGCCAGGTAGATCAATCCCACGGCGAGCAGCATAGCCACCGAGCGTCGGACACTGCGTGGCGCGAAGACCTCGTAGCCCATCAGGACCGGTCCCAGGAAGCAGGCCCCGAACGTCAGGAACGACGCCCCGAACAGGCACGCGGCCCCCGCGGCCACGGCCACGCCGTCGCGCGAATGCCCTACGGCCCAGAGCACGCCCAGCATGAGCGCCGCCATCAAGGCGTCGAGCGCCGCGCAGTAGTAGATCTGCACGGCCGGGAGCAGCAGCAGCAGGAGCGTCGCGTAGCGGGCCACGTCGTCCTCGACGTGCCGGACCAGCAGCCCGCGGAAGAACCACGCCGTGAGCACGACCGCGAGTGCGGCAATGGCCAGCGAAACGGCCCAGGGAGGCCCAACTAGCTTGCCCAGGGCCCAGATCGCCAGCACGGCCCCGGGCGGATGGGTGCGCGAGTGCCAGCCCAGCTCGGGCTGCCGGTCGTTGAACGTGGCGAGAAACGCGCCGGGCGACGCGATCTCTCGGGCGTCGTGATAGTATTGGTGTCCTTCGGTGTGCGGATGGACCAAACCGTAGTCCGGGCCGTGGATCAAGTTCGTCGCCACGACCAGCAGCAGCCCGGCCGCGACCACCCCGGCCAGGCTGCCGGTGACCCCTCGCCATGCCCAGCGCACGGTGGCCCAGAACCCGACCGCGATGCCGGCCGCCGCGGCCAAGTCCCACGGCGAGCCGCCGCGCCCGGGCAGCATCAACCGGAACATGCTCAGCGGCCACTTGCTCGGCACGTCGGGTGAAAGGTTCATCCGGGCGCAAGCCAGCCTCACCCCCTGGGCTGCCCCCCACCCCGCCCCCAGCGCAGCCACGAACACCGCCGTTATCAAGAGAACGTCCCGCGGCGTGAACAGGCGAGCGCGACGGTGGTTGCCGGAGTTCATCAGTGGGGCAGGCATCCCTGCCTGCCATGTCTTGAATTAGGTGGAAACCTCTGCGGGTTCATTCCGGCAGGCAGGGATGCCTGCCCCACTTACGCCGCCCTCCGCACCTCCACCGCCCGCTCGGCCGATGCCGCCCGAAGGACCTTCTCGACCGCTCGGGCCGTGTCGCGCACGTCGCGGCGGGCCAGCGTGGGGTGAACCGGGAACATCAGGCTCGTCTCGCCGAGTTGCCGGGCGACCGGCAGGCGCCGCAGCGGCCGAAACGGCGTGTCCTCGAAGGCCTTTTCCAGGTAGATCTCCGGGCAGATCCCGCTGCCGCACGGCACCCCCTCGGCACGGATCGCCCGCACGATCCGGTCCCGCGTCCAGCCGGGCGTGAGGCACTCGGGCCGCAGGAAGGCGTAGAGCTTGTACCGGGCGTGTTCGGTATGAGCCGGCGGGGTCGGCAGCCGCAGCGCCCCGAGCCGGCCGAGACGCTCGGCGAGAAACGCGGCGTTGCGGCGCCGCGCGGCGAGCCAGGCGTCGAGCTTTCCGAGCTGCGCCCGGCCCAGGGCCGCCTGCATCTCGGTCATCCGCGCGTTGGTGCCGAACGACTCGTGGACCCAGCGGAACACGTCCCCGCCCGGCCGGCGCACGGCGTCGAACCCCTTGCCGTGGTCCTTGTAGCTCCATGCCCGCTCCCACACCGGTCGGTCGTTGGTGGTGACCATCCCCCCCTCGCCGCCGGTGGTGAGGATCTTGTCCTGGCAAAACGAGAACGCGGCCACGTGACCCAGCGAGCCGACCGGCCGGCCCCGGTACGTTGCCCCCAGGGCCTGGGCACAGTCCTCGATCACCGCAAGCCCGTGCTCGGCGGCGAGCTGCACGATCGGGTCCATCTCACAGGGCCAGCCGGCCAGGTGTACGGCGATCAGGGCCTTGGTGTTTTCGCTTAGTGCCGCCCGGATCGTCTCCGGGGTGAGGTTCTGGCTCTCGGGGTCGACGTCGGCGAAGACGGGCGCGGCCCCGCGCATCACGCAGCAGCTTGCCGAGGCGATGAAGCTCCGGGCGGTGACGATCACCTCGTCACCCGGCCCGATGCCCACGGCCATGAGCGCGGTCTGAAGGGCCAGCGTGCCGTTGGCCACGGCCACGGCGTGGCGGCAGCCGACCCGGTCTGCGAACTCCTCCTCGAACTGTTGCCCCTGCCGGCCGGTCCAGTAGTTGACCCTGCCCGAGCGGAGCACGTCGGCGGCCGCCTCGATCCAGTCCTCGTCGAATGCGGGCCAGGGCGGATACGGCTTCGTGCGGACCGGCGGCCCGCCGTCGACGGCCAGTCGTGTGTCCCTGCTCATGTCGTCGTCCTTTCGCTATGCCTACCTCACGCGGCCACCGCCGCTTCATTGGGGCGTATCACCCTGGCGGGCACGCCGTAGGCCACCACGCCGTCCGGCACGTCGTCCACCACGACCGCCCCGGCGCCCACCAGCGACCCGGCCCCGATCTGAACACCGTTTACCACCACGGCCCCGATGCTCACCTGGCTGCCCCGGCCCACGCGAACCTCGCCAGCCAATCGCACGCCGGGCCCGATATGCACCCCGTCGGCCAGCACGCACTCGTGGTCCACGCCGGCCGCCGTGTTGACGATCACGTTTTCGCCGATCAGCGTGCCCGGGTTGACGACCGCGCCGGCGGCCACCACGCTGCCCGGCCCGGGTTGAACGTCGGAGGCCACGATCGCGCGGGGATGTATCGCCGTGGCCAGGCGGAAGCCGTATGCCCGGGCGGCCTCGGCCAGACGAAGCCGCGCCCGGCAGTCGCCGACCGCCACGATGAGGTGCTCGATGCCCGTTTCCCTGAGGCAACTGAGCAGCTCGCCTCCGCCGAGGATGGGGGCGCCGCAGAACGCCGTGCCGTAACGCTCCGGGTGGAGGTCGTCGAGCAACCCGGCGATCTCGTATTGCCCGGCCAGACGCACGACGTCGGCGACGACCCGGGCGTGGCCCGACGCCCCCCAAATCACCAGGTTCGGCTTCACGCTCACTGAATCGCTCCTTGGTGCGAAGATGCCATACGCGAGCGCGTGCCCGTGAACTCGGGCATGGTCGCATCGCCGGCGTGGCTAATCCCCTCGCCGCGCAGAACCTTGGCCAGCGTCAAGAGCAGGATTTGCAGGTCGAGCCCGACGCTCCAGTGATCCACATACCACACGTCCAGGGCGAACTTGTCCTCCCAAGACAGCGTGTTGCGCCCGTGGACCTGGGCCCAGCCGGTGATGCCCGGCTTGACCTCGTGGCGCCGGGCCTGCTCGGGCGTGTAGCGGTCGAGGTACTGCACCAACAGCGGGCGCGGGCCGACCAGACTCAGCTCGCCGCGCAACACGTTGACGAGCTGCGGCAGCTCGTCCAGGCTCAGTCGCCGCAACCGGCGGCCCAAGGGGGTCAGGCGCTCGGCGTCCGGGAGCGGCCGGCCGTCCGGGCCCGTGGCGTCGCGCATGGTGCGGAACTTCAAGAGCGTAAACGGCCGACCGCCTAGTCCCGGCCGCACCTGCCGAAACAAGACAGGCCGCCCCATGCGCCAACGGATCAGCGCGGCCACCACCAGCATCGCTGGCGCGGCGAGCAGCAGCAAAGCCGCGGCTACGGCGAGGTCGATGGTTCGTTTTAGTCGGGTGGAACGCATGGTGATTTGTTTCCCGTTGACCACTGACTACTGCTCCACTCCCCCGCGGGCTTCCGCCCGCGGCTATCAACTCCCCACTCTTCACTCCCCACTCCCCACTTCCCACTCCCCACTTCCCACTTCCCACTGATGGCTTGGCCTCATGCGGCCCTGCGCCGGGCCTCGCCGCGCACCGTGCCTAAGAGCACCGCCTCAAACTGCTCGAATAGCCGGTCCCGATCAAACCGTTTCTGGGCCACGCGCCGGGCAGCGGCGCGAGAGCGGGCAAGCCACACCGGGTCGCGAACCGCTGCGACCAGCCGCTCGGCCGAGCCCTCGATGTCTTTCGCATCGAGCACCAGCCCGCAGCCGGTCCGGCGGATGATCTCCGCCTGCCACCCCTCGTGGTTGATGGCCACGGGCCGGCCGGCTGCCAGGGCATCGAAAACCTTGTTGGCCGAGTTGTTCCACATGGCGGGCACGTTGCGAAAGACCGACGCGGCCACGTCGGCCGCCGAGAGCACGGCCGGCATCTCCCGCTTCGGCAGCGGCGACCAGAGGAAGAAGTTGTGGTCCAGCACGCGCAGACGCTCGGCCGTACGCCGCACCCGCTCTTCCTCGTGGCCCGAGCCCACGACCAGGAAGCGCACGCCCACGTCGCGATGCCGCACCGCCGCGGCCAGCTTGGCCAGGTAGTCGACCCCGTTGATGATCCCCAGCGTGCCGGTGTAAACCACCAGCGGCCGGCCGCCGAGCCACTCGTTGCGCTCGCGGAACGTCTGTCCCACCTGTTCGTCGACGCGGAACATACCCAGGTCGCAGCCGTTGGGGATGACCGTCACCTTCTCGGCCGGGCAGCCGGCCGCGACGATCCCCTCCTTCATGCCCGGTGAGAGGGCCACCACGTGCCTTGCCCTGCGATAGGCAAGACGTTCCAGCCACCGCGCGGCCGCGATCGCCGCCCGGCTCTTTAGCGCCCCCACGGCGATCGGCAGCTCGGGCCACAGGTCGCGAACCTCGAAGACCATGGGCACCCGCTGGCGCCGGGCAGCGTAGGCCGCCGGCAGCGCGATCGTAAGTGGCGTGCTCGTGGCAAACACCACGTCGGCCGGGATCGACGCCGCCTTGCGGGCCGCCAGGTACGAAAACTTCAGGAACGCCCTGATCCGCCGCGGGTAGCTCATCCGGTTCGAGTACGGGACCGTACACCAGTGGACATCGAAGCCCGCCTCGCGCGTGCGCACCCACGTGTCCGGCCCCGGGGCGTCGCGGGCCGTGATGACGTGGACCTCGTGCCCCCGCGCGGCCAGGCGCCGGGCCATCTCGTACGACCGCGTGCCGCCGGCCATGCCGGGCGTCTTGAAATACTGGTGGAGGTAGAGAATCTTCATGTCACGCCGCCCACTTTCGGTAGGCATTGAGGGATTCGACGGCCACGTTTTCCCAACGGTATTTCTCCTCGGCGAGTCGCCGGGCAGCGGCGCCGGCCCGGCGCAGCGCCTCGCTGTCGGCGTGGAGCACCTCGCGCAGGCCCGCGGCGATCCCCTCGGCCGTGGGCTCGACGCGCCAGCCCGCCCCGGCAGCGGCCACCTCGTCGGCCACGTTGGTCACCGGCGTGAGCAGGCACGGCAGGCCGTGGGCGAGGGCTTCGAGCACGGCCATGGGGTGGCCTTCGCTCCGCGAGGGGTGCAGGAAGGCGTCGGCCCCGGCGAGCACCCGGCTCTTGGCCTCGTCCAGCACCGGGCCTTGCAGGCTGACTAGGTTAATTAAGCCCAGGGAGGCGATTTGCCGGGCCAG
>Ga0180437_10001196_pt1 | contig 44803 bp, 46 predicted proteins | sample SS_ome_4_FD_132410 | JGI IMG/M metagenome (GOLD analysis project Ga0180437, IMG submission 132410) | Hypersaline lake sediment archaeal communities from the Salton Sea, California, USA - SS_3_D_1 metaG | ecosystem: Environmental > Aquatic > Non-marine Saline and Alkaline > Hypersaline >... | reverse complement strand
GGGTGGGGGTTGAGAAACATAGGCAGGGACTCCATACTTATCAGCAATTTCTTTTGCCAACAGACAACCTAGAATGGCAGCGTGCTCCACCTTTACTTTGCCGGAAGCAACATCATTTATCATCTTCTCGTTGACCTGGTAAGTACCACTCTCTTTTGTGCGTACGCCGCTTCGCCCGACCACGGCGGATATATCGCCTTTCTTAAGCTTCCACTCAGATAGTGTTGATTTCACAATGCGGCTTCTGTACGGGAATTGCTCCAATGCCCTGCTGAACTCCCTCAATTCCTCTGCAGGATGCACGACTCTGGCACTCTTCACCTCCTTTTCGTCTTCGAAGAGAGAGACCTCAGTGCTGGTTGAGCCAGGATTTATGACAAATATTCTGTGCATACCATTGTCTCCTAGCCTACATGTTGGATGGGTAATCCGTAGCTTACGGCGCTACTGTTTCAGCTCCGAACCCGACGTTGGTTGGCAAGCTCGCCCGCCAGGTTAAGAATCTCTGGTTTACAGAGTAGCACAAAGCGAGCTCCGCCACAAAGATTATGCCTATACCTATGTGCTTGAACGAAGTTCAGCACACCAATTATTGAAGAAGGTACGAATGCTCTTTCTGGCTTATTGCATCCCACTTTCGTTGACTGCATTCATAGCTATACCTACGGTCTATACTTCGGCCTTAGATCCACGCGCAAAAACACAACTTTGCTATAATGATCGCATGTCCATTGAGTATTTTGAAGACGTCGAATTACACAAAAAACACAAATCCCGAGAGCTTTACCTCACTGAAAAGGATATCATTGATTTTGCCAAACAATGGGACCCACAGCCGTTCCATGTTGACCCGGGGTTAGCCAAAACCGCCAAATTCGGTGGCTTGATCGCTTCTGGGGTACACCTAATAAATATTGGCCAGAAGTTGATAAATGAGAGAAGACCTCAAGCCGCCTTTATCGCCGGACTTGCCTTGGATGATTTTAAATGGATGACTCCTGCTCGCCCCGGCGACGCCGTTGTACTGGAAATGGAAGCTGTCTCGAAGCGGGAATCAAAGTCCATAAACAATGCCGGCATCGTTCGTTATGTCTACAAGTTACTTAATCAGCGTGGAGAAGAGCTACTTACGTATAAAGGAACTGCGCTGACACAGAAACGACCCCAGTATTAGATTCACACTAATAGCCAAACCGATTACGAGAAATGACAACTGCTACAAAAGGGATACCTCTCGCTACAAGGCTACGACAGTGACATTATGGCTAGTGTCACAAAGACTTGCTTAGACTTGATTAAGTCACCCTAAAAGGTAGATAATCGTGCGCAGGTGAGGATAGTTTGAGGCTGTATCCGGCACCTCGCTTACTAGCCTTTCTAGCTTCAAATTGAGTTGAGGGAATCCGAACCTGCGACTCGCTGCATATATAGCAGCCACTGTCCACATTTGCGTCCCGATAATCACTTTTAGAGAGTCCTTAAGCCTGAGCAATCAAAATTCGTCACGCCGCGCCCTACCACGTTTGTGACTTGTCCACCAATCGGAGTTTGCTATCACCTCTGATGCCCCCGAAAATCATGCCCCAGATTGTTGGGTATAGCTTCAAGGTGCTATCATTCACAAGTGGCTAAGATAACGAAGCTGGTGCTAAATGCTCGCAATCAAGACCTATAACCTAAGCAAGAGATTCAAGGACCTGCTGGCGGTAGATGATGTGAACCTGGAGGTGGAAGAAGGCGAATGTTTTGGCTTACTGGGACCTAACGGAGCAGGGAAGACCTCCCTCATAAGGATGATAACCGCAGTATCACCTCCCACGGGAGGTGATATACAGGTGCTGGGCAAAGACCTGAAGACTCACTCCCGGCAAGCGAAGGCCATTCTGGGAGTCGTCCCTCAGATGGATAACCTCGACCTGGATTTGACAGTGCTGCAAAATCTGACTACCTTTGCCCGATACTTCAATATAACTAAAGATGAGGCGCGGCGGCACAGTATGGAAGTCTTAAGCCTGTTTGAACTTGAAAATAAAAGTAACAGCCACATTAAGGAGCTATCGGGAGGTATGAAGCGGCGCCTGTTGCTGGCCAGGGGCTTGATTAACACGCCCAAAATACTGGTCCTTGATGAGCCAACAATAGGCCTTGACCCTCAAGCCAAATATCTGGTCTGGCATAAGCTCACCGAGCTAAGGTCGCAAGGAGTGACACAACTACTTTGCACCCAAAATATGGAGGAGGCGGCTGTCCTCTGTGACCGGGTGGCAATAATGCATCAAGGCAGAATCCCGAGCGTTGGTGCTCCCAACGACCTCATTTCCAACTATGTGGGTGACAAAGTATGGGAGATTGAGGTAAACCACGGGGAAAGGGAGGAGACCGTCAAGAATTTGGAAAACCACGGTCTTGACTTTGAGGATGTGGGAGATAAGATTCAGGTCTTTTACGTAGCGACTGACGATATGCCCATGGGACTTGGGGATTTCGCAGAGAGGGTGAGGGGGAGGCCAGCCACATTAGAAGACGTCTTCTTCCGGATTACTGGGAGGTCTCTGGCAGAATGAAGCCCTTCTCCTGGCGTTGCATTAGGGTATGGCAGCGTAACCGGGACGTCTTCTTCAGGCTGTGGCGTGCCGAGGCACCTGGCTTTGTGGTTGAACCTATTCTTATTCTGCTGGCTATGGGCTGGGGGCTCGGCACATATATCGGCCTGGTTGATGGGCAGAAATACATCGAATTCATTGCCCCGGGCATAATTGCCAGCTATGCCATGTTCAGTGCCAGCTTCGAGTGTACTTACGGGAGTTTCACCCGCATGGAGTATCAGAAAACCCATGACGCCATCCTGGCCACCCCACTCAGCGTCGAAGACATCACCGCCGGCGAAATCTTCTGGGGGGCTACACGCTCATTCATGACCGGCACCGTGATTCTCGCTATCGCAGCAGCTTTCCAACTGGTGCTTTCACCCTGGGCAGCACTTATACCCGTACTGGCATTTCTGGCAGGCATAATGTTTGCTTCCATTGCCCTACTCTTTACCTCTATTGTCCCATCTATCTACAGTTTCAATTACTATTTCACCCTGTTTATCACTCCGATGTTCTTCTTCAGCGGAGTGTTCTTTCCCCTGTCTTCGTTTCCTGAGATAGTACAGAGTTTGAGCTGGATAGCACCGTTAACACCCGTGGTGCATCTTAGCAGGGCACTAATCAGCGGGGAATTTCACAGCAACATTTTCTGGGCGCTTGCTCTCATAGTTGCTCTTACTGCGCTGTTTTTCTCTATATCGCTCGTTACAATGAGGCGAAGACTGACCATATAAAATAGCCTGAACCGCCCAATTGTTCCACGAAATCTGTCCACGCGGGAGACAGTTCACATTGGTATCTATATAGCGCTCTGCTATGAACATCATTCTCACCCTATTCCCGATAACCCCCTTCTCCCTGCTGTTGGAAGCCCCTCCCAATGTAGTCTAGACAGATAATATGAGCTAGACAAGAAGCCAATCTGTTGCCTTGGAGAGACACATGAATTAATATGGAACTTGAACCATGAATCCGTACGACTATTTCAGGAGTGAACCAAGCTTCAATCTGGGTGTAGAGAAGACAAACTCAAAGTGGTCCCGACGTTCAGTCGAGTTTGTCACAGTAGGCCCTGCATCCCGTGATGAGGGTCGGATCGCACAGGGGGAGTACTTTCAACCATTACGGGCGAACAATATCCCTCTGGCTATTATCCTCCACGGCCTGGGAGATCATAGTGTGATACCGTGTAAACTTCTGGCACGAAGCCTGGTCAGCAGGGGAATAGCCTGCTTCATATTGTACTCAGTGTTCCATTCCAGCCGTATGCCGGAAGATGTGAGAAAGCGTGCCCCGGCCTTCACTTCTGATGAATGGCTTGAAGGCTACCGCGTCTCGGTCATCGAAGTCCGCCAGATAGCGGATTGGGCGCGCAGCAGGCCGGAGATAAACCATGGGCAAATGGCAGTGATAGGAATAAGCCTGGGTGGTTTTATTTCTGCCATAGCGATGGGCGTAGAAGAACGCCTCAGGGCCGGTGCGTTTATCACGATGGGAGGAAATTCTCAAATAATCACGTGGCTGAGTAAGTCTGACACCTTCAGGAAGAGCTCCAATTGCGCTGAGGAGGAATGCCGGCAGATCCACGCCCACTATCCACAATATCTTGCTGAGGTGGCTGAGAAGGGATTTGACAATGTTACTCCATTAAGACAGTGTTTCCTGACCGATGCTATGACCTTTGCTCATAATCTTCGGGGCCGCCCCGTATTGATGATTAACGCGCTTTGGGACAAGTACATCCCTAAGCGAGCTACAGTTAAATTCTGGGAGGCCTGTGGCAAGCCTGACATTGCCTGGCTTCCGGCTGGCCATGCAAGCATTTGGGCATTGTATCCTCTTATTAGCAAAAGGGTTGCACGCTTTCTTAGTTTCATTTTCAACCTGTGAAAGCGGCGGGGGCAGACTGGTGAACATATATATCGTTTTGTTTGATTTGGCCGAACCTAAAAGGGTAAGCCTGAGAAAGGCGGAGGGAAAGTCAGGAACTAGAAATATACACCCTGTCGCCAGACCGTGGTATTCAATAGATAGAACTCCCGGTGTAGTTATAAAGACAATTTTTGCGTTAAGCTAGGCCATCTTTCGCGGAGAAATTGCGGAGGGCAGTTTTGCGAACCCAAGGTAGACACAGGCGAGCAACAATCTGGGCCATTAAGTGAGTTAACAAGACAGGCAACTTTTACTCAGCTGCACATTTCTGCTGGCTTCACAATTTGTGTTACCATAGCTGACCACAATTTCAGCCTGACGGATATGGTCGATGCGTTGTCCTGGTTTGCATGCTTTTCTGGCCAATGAAGTAACTCCCTTCTATTACCCTCCAGTCTCAAATCAATACTGGATCTATTTTCGGGGGCAGGTCACCTAGATGGCAACCTCCACTTTCGTGCTAGGAGCCCCAAGCGGAATATAGAGGGTCAATCCTCCACAATAGCAACAACGCGACTCCACCCAGCACTGCCACCAGTCAATTTCACGGGAAAGCAGGCCACTTTGAAACCGAAGGGGCTTGGGAGCTTATCCAGATTGGCCAACTTCTCTATGTGGCAATATTCCTTCTCTATACCAGCCCAGTGGGCTTGCCACAATATGCTGCTATCGCCAGTTTTGGTAAACTCCTCCTTTATCGCCCAGAACGGACGGTCCCATCCCCAAGCATCGGTTCCCATAACTCTAACGCCCTGGTCTATTAACCAAAGTGTGGACTCCCTAAGCATGCCACAGCCAGCATCAAAGTAGTCGGGTTTGCCCCATAACTTGTCCGCCCCTGTTTGTATCATAACAATGTCCCAGGGCTTAATCGTGTAATTTATTTTCGCCAAGGCTTCTTTGAGGTCAGCAACAGTGACGCCAGAGCCACATGGTTTATGACTCATGTCCAGCACAACGCCGTCGTGATAGAACCAGTCTAAAGGCATCTCATCTATAGTTCGAGCTTTCTTTCCCTCGGAGGTTGGGAAATAATGCCACGGCGCATCAACATGAGTACCAGCGTGAGAAATCAAGGTTACCCTATCGTAAGCCCACCCCAACTTTTGAGATAGGTCCTGCTCAGTGCAATCGAAGAACATCTTCATTACGGCGACACTCTGTTGATGAGGTTCACGTGTGATTTCAACTGGTGAAGGTTCACTGGGACTCTCTTCCGTGGGAACGCTTAAGTCTAATACTCTAACCATGTGCCACCTCCAAAGATTACATTTGCAGCTATTGCTTTTTATATGCTAAGAACTATGGTCTCTACCCAAAATTGATGGTTCGTGTGCAGGGTTAGACTTATATACGTGCAGAGCATTTTCCGTCAGAAATTGCGCAAAACTGAATTTTGTTACTTCATCTGTACTCCCCCTTGTCGTGTTACAATGACATCGGATATAGACTGATGCTCAACTGTGCGGTTGGACCGGTGTTTCATTACACTCATACTGCTGCGCCGCCTCGATTTCTATTTTCATCTTTTCCCAGTGCCTGGACCAATACCACCTAGGATAGTCTACGCTGAAATAGAGCAACACCAGCACGGCAGGCCAGCCTAGGAGAAAATCAAGTAGCCTCCCTGTATCCGCATGCAACACCATGGTATAGCTGATGAAGATGCCCTGGACAACATAAAATATGCCCCAGACTATGTTAATATCGAACCACGCCTTGAAGAAATATTTGCTCTTCCCATATTTTGCCTCTGTACTTTCTATGGTCTCCTCTCCGATGAGAGCCATAATAAAAGGTCTCGGCCTGAGCATGGAGCCGATAAAAATAAGGCCAACTATTGTATTATCTAGGGAGGGGATGAGTGTGAAAAATGGATGTTGTGATGCCAGAAATCCGGCCATGAATTGCGTGAACGTCATAATGAAGGTTATGATGGCAAACAGGCTGACGCGATGCTTTCTTATATATATTATGATAGCTGCTAGGACAAGCCAGGCCAGCGAGATGCAAACACCCAATAACGAGGCTCCAACTGACGAAATAATCTGGAGAATGACCAGAGGAGCAAACATACACGGCAAGAAATCCCCCCACGGTATCCTGGAGAGATTGAGTTTAATAATAGACTGGACGGTTTTCTTTTCCGCTGCCATTACACTAGCTGAACTGACATCCTAATTTTATGATTTCCCGGCCGTCAATATCAATATGTCATCCATGTGTCCCATTTTCGTTTGTGCTTATCCATCAGGCCCGACCAATCTATCGTTTTGTTCAATTCCACCAAACCCACAAGGTCAAAGTTTAGAAAAGCCAATGTGAGGTCAAAAACTAATACGAGACACCCTATCGCCAGGCTGTGGTATCCGATAGATAGGACTCCAGCTATAGTTCTCAAAGCAGTTTTTGCCTTTAGCTAGCCCATTTCTGATAGCAGATTGCACCATGCACTGTTTTACGCACTCAAGGCAGGTGTAGGCGAGCAGCAGCTCAGGTCATTAGATGAGTTAACAAAAGCCTGTTTGGTTACTTCATTACACAAACTGGGAATATTGTATTGTGACCATGCCATATTAAACACGCACCCTGAACGGTAAAAGTTCTATGTCATTGTGTCCCCACAATGCCGATTTTGATGACACCCTGAACCTAAGTCAAGGTATCTTGAGGACCAACGGACTAATAATCTTATTGTATAATACTACTATGAACGGCAGTGCCTCAGATTCAAGATTCCCGTGGGAAGGAGTGGTTGCGCAATACCTATTCGACTACAACAATGCATCTTTAAGCGATTCTCAGAGATTCACTTCCGTGTGGATTGCTTTCAATGTTTGGATGAAAGGTCAATTCGGTACACAGAAGAATGACAGAGTAATCATTGATAAAACAAAAGAGTATAAACCAATAAACCGAGTATTCGAATATCTGAAGCGGTCTGATATAGACTTCGCCGAAGCTCTGGGTTCTTTCTCGGAATGTGAGATTGTGAATACGAGGACATCAGAGATTTTCAGATACAATGGCAAATTCAATTCCATAATTGAAACACTATATGTACTAAGATGCAATACGCTTCATGGCACAGACATATCCGGTATGAACAGCACTCCACATTGTTTAGCGGCTGAGATGTTGTATAGGCTTTTGCACAAACACATTTTCCCCGAAAGCATCTGAGTTGGCTCCAACAACATTACACGTTAAGTACTTCTGACAAACGAACTCGTGAAGTTTGTATTGGGCATTACCCCTCCAATCCATCCAACGGAGGTTTAAGTAGGGCCAGAAACCATGGAATAATCGTCTCTGATTCTGTAGATCTGGTAGAAATAGCTGCTTTGTCTAATGAAATTGATACTATTTCGGCTGATAAACGAGTTTCATCAGTTAAAAAATGCTTGAAGACGTTTTGAAAAGTAGCTAAATAGTCCACCACTGCATGTAGTCAGTAAAAATGGGATACGGTGAGGAGATATTGATATTTCCGCCTCGCAAATGATAAGATCAGGATGTCGGTTGACCCAGTGTTTCGACACCCTGATTCCTTCCAAAATTTGGGTGAGAACCTGCTCCAGTAGCTTTGGTAGGCCGTGAGGGATTCGAACCCACGACACCCTGATTAAAAGTAAATGGCACGTGGGTCCAGGCTCAACAATCAACAAGAGCGTTCCTTACTGCAAGAAAGCTTGAATCATTACCTCATTGCACAATTTAGCGTAGTGTTCAGCAGCAGGGAGCGGGTGCAGAGCGACATCAATATGAGTAGCGTCAACCAAGCGGACCCCGATACACTGCTTCATCCTGGCCCTCCGCTGCCGTCTCCCGTATAAGCGCCGTGGTCATCCTCCCTCCACTCATCGGCCCCGCCTGTCACCATCAGGCACGGCCACCGGCGATTTCGGGGAAGACATCTGGCAGCAAAATGTTGACCTGAAGCGCACTTTTTGCAGCCGGGTATCATTGTCAGTATTATTACGACCGTAGTCTCTATACGATGGAATTCTGTAAAATTGAGTATGTTCCGGTGATAATGTAATATTGACCTAAGGTAAATAGTAAGAATTAATAAGTGAAGGAGGAGATTATGGAACACAAATTACCTGAGTTACCTTACGCCAAAGACGCCCTGGCCCCGCATGTCTCCGCAGAGACTATTGAATACCATTACGGCAAGCACCATAAAGCGTACGTCGACAACATAAACAGGCTGATTCCAGGGACGGAATTTGAAAAGATGTCCCTGGAAGACATAATCCAGAAATCGTCCGGCGGGGTATTCAATAACGCTGCGCAAATATGGAACCACACCTTCTACTGGAATTGCCTCTCGCCCAAGGGTGGAGGCGAACCTACTGGTGAGTTAGCAAACGCACTCACCAAGCAATTCCAATCATTTGCCCAGTTCAAAGAGAAGTTCACAAATGCAGCAGCTACGCTATTTGGCTCAGGGTGGACATGGCTGGTAAAGAATTCCGACGGCAGTGTTTCAATTGAAGCTATGAGCAATGCGGGGACTCCAGTGAAGGATGGAAGGAAGGCATTGCTCACTTGCGATGTTTGGGAGCACGCTTATTACATCGACTACAGGAATGCCCGGGCAACTTACTTGGAAGCTTTCTGGAAGCTGGTCAATTGGGAGTTCGTAACCAGGAACCTAGTATAGAAATACCACAGCCGGAGGAACGCCCGGCCAAGCAGTTGTCTGCTGAAGCAGGAGGTCATGGGCTATTTTCGCCCTGATCCTGCGACGAGCTCAGGACAGGCTCTTAATCCTCGGCCGTCGGCAAAAACAACGTCTGCAACTCTATACAGAACTATGCCGAATAATATATGATACTCTAGCTTTGACAGCATCCGAAGGAGGCATTATTAATGCCCAGGCGCAGTGACATTAAGAAGGTCATGATTATCGGGTCTGGGCCGATTGTTATAGGCCAGGCCTGTGAATTTGACTACTCAGGCACCCAGGCCTGCAAGGCTTTGCGGTCCCTCGGTTACGTGATTGTTCTGGTCAATTCAAACCCGGCTACAATCATGACCGATCCAGGCATGGCAGACGTCACCTACATCGAGCCCCTCAACCTGGACTCAATGATTAAGATCATTGAGAAAGAGAGGCCCGATGCCATCCTTCCCAACCTCGGTGGCCAGACTGGCCTGAACCTGAGCGCCAGCCTGGCGCGCTGCGGCGCGCTCGAGAAGTATGGGGTTAAGGTCATTGGAGTCGAGCCTGAAGCTATCGAGCGCGGCGAAGACCGACTCGCCTTCAAGCAGACTATGGCAGAGCTGGACATAGAGATGCCCGAGAGCAAGACCGCCTGCAGCGTGGAGGATGCCGAGGCTATAGCTGCGGAGCTGGGCTACCCGGTGGTCGTCCGCCCAGCCTACACCCTGGGTGGTACCGGCGGGGGACTGGTCTACAATGTCGAGGAATTGCGCATTATCGCCGGTCGTGGCCTCGCCGCCAGCATGATTGGGCAGGTGCTCATCGAAGAATCCGTTGAAGGCTGGGAAGAGCTGGAGCTGGAGATCATCCGCGACTCCAAGAACCAGATGATAACGGTTTGCTTTATCGAGAACGTTGATGCCATGGGCGTTCACACAGGCGATTCCTTCTGCACAGCGCCCATGCTAACCATCGACGAGGCTCTGCAAAAACGCCTCCAGGAACTCTCCTACAGGGTAGTCCAGAAGATCGGCGTCATCGGAGGCACCAACATCCAGTTCGCCCACGACCCCAAGACAGGCCGCGTGGTCATAATCGAAATCAACCCCAGAACATCGCGCTCCTCCGCACTGGCTTCCAAAGCCACGGGCTTCCCCATCGCTCTCATCTCGGCCAAACTGGCAGCGGGCCTGACCTTGGATGAGATTCCCTACTGGCGGGAGGGAACACTGGAGAAGTACACTCCGTCCGGTGATTACGTGGTGGTCAAGTTCGCCCGCTGGGCCTTTGAAAAGTTTCGCGATGCCGAGGACCGGCTGGGGACACAGATGCGCGCCGTAGGCGAGGTGATGAGCATCGGCAAGACCTACAAGGAAGCGCTGCAAAAAGCGATTCGCTCGCTGGAAAATGGCCGCTATGGGCTGGGTTTCGCTGGGGAATTTAATGAGAAATCTCTCGAGGAATTGATGGACATGGTCCGGCAGCCGACCAGCGAGCGGGTATTTATCATGTACGAAGCCCTCCGCAAGGGCGCTGATATCCAGGAGCTTTACAGGAGGACCTACATCAAACCCTGGTTCATCAGTCAGATGAAGGAGCTCGTGGAGCTCGAAAAGCGGATTCTCAAGTACAGGGGCAGGAGGCTGAGCGATAGATTGCTCGTCCAGGCGAAGAAAGACGGCTTTGGCGACAAGTACTTAGCCATGCTACTTGGAGTCAAGGAGGGGGAAATCCGTGAGCGCCGCGCGCAATTGGGAGTGGTCGAGGCCTGGGACTATGTGCCCGTGAGTGGTGCGGAAGACGCCAGGTATTACTACTCTACCTACAACGGGCCTGACCGCACCGGTGTGAGCGACCGACCCAAGGTAATGGTCCTTGGCGGCGGGCCCAATCGCATCGGCCAGGGAATTGAGTTTGACTACTGCTGCGTACACGCTGCCTTTGCCCTTCGCGATATGGGCTACGAGACCATCATGGTCAACTGCAACCCGGAAACAGTCTCCACCGACTACGACACCTCAGATAAGCTGTACTTCGAACCTCTGACCGTGGAAGACGTTATAAGCATCTACGAGAAGGAGAAGCCCATCGGTGTCATTGTCCAGTTTGGCGGTCAGACTCCGCTCAACATCGCGGCAGAGCTCGAGCAAGCAGGCGTTCCCATATTGGGCACATCCGTCAATTCCATAGACATCGCCTCTGACCGGGGACGATTCAGCCAGATGATGAAGAAATACGGAATCCCTATGCCAGAGTCAGGCACTGCCAGCAACCTCGATGGGGCCCTGGTTGTGGCCCGGCGCATTGGCTACCCGCTTATCGTCCGGCCATCTTACGTGCTCGGCGGGCGGGGCATGGAGATAGTACACGACGTAGAAGAACTGAACCTGTATGTGGCTGCTGCCGTCGGCGTCACGCCGGACCGTCCTATCCTTATTGACCGCTACCTGGAGAACGCCATCGAGACGGAAGCTGATGCCTTAGCTGACGGGGAAAATGTCTTCATCCCTGCTGTCATGGAGCACATCGAGTACGCGGGCGTCCATTCCGGTGATGCCGCCTGTGTTATCCCACCGGTAAGCATACCCCAGAAACATATTGACACTATCGAGGAGTACACGCGGCGCATTGCCCGCGAGCTTCATGTAGTGGGGGTCATGAATATCCAGTACGCCGTATGTAAAGATGTGGTATACGTACTGGAAGCTAATCCGCGCGCCTCGCGCACTGTTCCACTGGTCTCCAAGGTTTGCGCCATTCCCATGGCCAGTTTAGCCACCCAGCTCATGCTGGGCAAGAGCCTCGAGCATCTTCATTTGAATAATCAGCCCATCCCCCATTTTGGCGTGAAGGAAGCTGTCTTTCCCTTTAACATGTTCCCCGAAGTCGACCCGTTGCTCGGGCCGGAAATGAAGTCTACCGGTGAAGTGCTGGGCATTGCAGATTCCTTTGGCCTGGCATTCTGGAAGGCCCAGGAGGCAATAACGCCGCTTCCGACCGGGGGTACCGTGCTCATCACTGTCTCAGAACGCGACCGCCCGGCTGTACGGGAGGTAGCCAGGCAGTTCGCCAGCCTTGGATTCCATATCAGGGCCACAGCAGGCACACATGCTTTTCTGAGGGGCCACGGCATTGACTCAGAGCCTATACTCAAAGAGCACGAGGGCCGTCCTAATATCACGGATGCCATCAAGAACAGGGAAATTCAACTGGTGATAAATACCCCGGCGGGAAAGCTGAGCAAATGGGATGACTCCTACATCCGCAAGGCGGCTGTGAAGTACAAGGTGCCCTATATCACGATACTGGCTGCCGCCACGGCTGCTGCCAAAGGCATCGCCGCCTGGCGCCAGGGCAAATCAGACGTCAAGTCTCTGCAGAAGTACCACGCCAACATAAAACAACTGGGGCAGCGGTGACCCCTTCCTGCAACGCGTATCCGCTGTCCACTCATCGGTGTCGCTGCTTACAATCGGGCATGGCTCCTGGCCATTTTTGAGAAAGGCCTTTCCAGGCGAGCGGCAAAGGCGTCGCCAGCAAGAGCCAACTTGTATCTTTATTAAAAAAATCCCCCTTTCGTTTAACAAGGCAAAAGCTTACTAAACCGGCGTTTTACAGGATAATAGAATCCTGACCGAAACGAATGATATAGTAGTATCTTTAATACAGACAAGCTTAGAACAACCAATGAGGTGAGAGACAATGCAAAAACTTGAAGGGACAGCTATAGAAGAACTTGTGATGGGTGACAAGCTGAGGAGGGCCGATGTATTGGTCACGCGCTCCAAGGGTAGCTTGTTAGGCTGGCTGATCCGCCTGGGCACAGGCAGCTATTGGAATCATGCTCTTATGATTTATACAATCAGGGCTACTCAGCTGGGATACGAGACAACTTTCATAATCGAGTCCGGAGGTGCCGGTATCGACATTCATAATATCGCACACTATTTTGAAAGACCAAAGAAGTATGATATCGGCATCAAGAGACTGGAAACAGAATGGTTTAGGGATGATAGTGATACGGGTGGACTGCGTTATCGCCGAAAGGTACGTGGATTCGCCCTGCAAGAAATTGATGACAAATACGATTACAGGCTTATACTGGGTATCGCCCGGCGGATATTGAGACAGATTATACTTGCTTTACTTTTCCCTTGGCAGCGGTTCAAAGCACCCGAAGAACGAAACGTACAAGTTCAACGGGTCCTCGGTTTCAATGTCAACGCCTATATTTGCAGCGGTTTTGTGCAATGGTCATATTATCAAGCAGTATCACGTATCGTGGATGAGGATGGTCTGGATACATCCAGAATTCGGGAGGTGGTCTTCAATCCCCGGATTAACGGTGAAGTGACTGAAAACCAATTACTGTCAACGACGCCAGCTGACATTGCCAGCAGCGACAAATTGTCCTGGAAATACATTATCAAGGAAGGTGTGGTATGGGAAGTTTCCGGAGAAGAAGAGGTCAACGAGGTCCTTAATCATAAAGCGAAAAATAAGTGAAAGAACATGCAAAAGGACAACAGGTCAGAACCGCCGGAAATACTGCCCGTTCTGGGAAGCAGGAAGGAAGCAAAAGCTTAAGCTATTGAGATTGCTACCCCTGGAGATTGTGGTGGCACTGAATGGTGGCTAGGTGCCCCGATCTCCGAGGGGTATCTAAGACATGGACGATATAGCGCCTGCGGTCTATCTGATATTTGCTCAGAATCTTCAACTGGGTAACAAAAGTCCATTTTGTTCGGTCCAGGCCACAAAGCCCTCTATTGCCTAGTGGCATTGCTCTGTCTATAATATCATCGAGGGAAAGAGATGATCATTGATGCCCACGCGCATGCCTGTGGTGAGTTTGCAGACCCAAGGAAATTGATCGAGATTTTGGACAAACTAGGAGTGGACAAAGTTGCTCTTTGTCCCGGGCTGAAAGGTCACACTAATGCGCCTTCCTTCCCAAATATCCCAATATCAGCTATCAAGCAACACCCCCTTTACTTGCGATATTTCATAAATCTTGGAATCAGGTTCAACTACAATCTCCTATTGAAAGAGAAACAGGATGGCAATGAATTCGTCTACTCTTTGGCTGAAGAACACCCAGACAGAATAACTCAAGTATATTGGTTGGATCCACGAAAGCCCGATTCCATGACAAAATTGAAAAGCGACTTCGAGAAATGGCGTTTCAAAGCAGTTAAGCTGCACCAGGCGTGTACTCCATTTGAGAGCGATGGAATTGAGATTAATCATATAGCTGAATTCTGTGAACAGAAGCGAATCCCACTCTTTATTAATCTGTGGTCGAATGGAGAAGCTCGGAAACTACTGAATGTGGTAAAAGACTATCCTGGAACAAATTTCATATTGCTTCATCTGATTGGTTTGGAAGCCATCGCTAAGCAAGCCAAATATACGAATAACATTCATTATGAGATTTCTCCATTTTCCTATATTAAGGAGACCAGGTTGAGATATGCAATCGACAAATTGGGCGTAGACCATATCATATTGGGCTCTGATACTCCCTGGGATAGGGACTCACTGGAAAACAACATAGTAAGGATCGATAGATTGAATATAGCTAGTACTGAAAAAGAGCGTATTCTGGGAATTAATATTATGGATGTACTGAAGCTATAGTTACCAGATAGACATGCTTAGTGTTATTCACAAGCGATGATTCTAGGAAGATTCGCATCACTAACTAACCGCCATGCGCAACAGAGGTCCCTAATGCCACATTTACTCGTTTTGTTAAGCAGGGATCCCACAATTCTCAAGCAGTTAACGCCAGCGGTGCACGACCAGTGAATGGTGTCCTTGTCTACGATGAGAAATTCAGGCCTGATATGTGCTACTATTACTCGATCCGGCTCAGTTGATTAAGCCACCCTTAGGTATTCCGTGGAGAGGAGCACATCATGACCTTGCATTCTGATCTTGAAAAAGCCTTCAATCCTGAGGCCGTTGCTGTCGTCGGCGTCTCAAGCAGGGAGAAACCATTTCACCCCGGCTATACGGGACTGAGATTTCTGCGGTTGCTCAGGTCCTCTGGCTTCAGGGGTCGTGTATATCCCATAAACCCCAAGCTGGACGAGCTTGAAGGTGCCAAGGCCTATCCCAGTCTGCTGTCGGTTCCCGAGCCTCTGGATTTGGTGATTATTACCGTGCCAGCAGCCTCCGTACCAGGCGTGTTAGAGGATTGCGCTAAAGCAGGAGCGCGCAATGTGCATATCTGTACCTCGGGCTTCGATGAGACCGGGGAAGTTGAAGGTGGGATGTTGCAGGAGAGATTGCGTGAGATAGCTCTGACAGCAGGCCTTCGGGCCACAGGACCAAACTGCATGGGCTATCATGTGCCCTCGGTGGGCTTGAATATGTATGAAGGTGTCCCGCTACTTCCAGGGCCGGTAGCTTTCGTCTCTCAGAGCGGGAGCTATGGGATGTACCTCGTTCGGCAATTTGCAAGCGTGGGGATTGGGGTCAGCAAATTTATAAGTTACGGCAATGCCACGGTCATGGATGCCACCGACTATCTGGAGTACCTGGCTACGGACGCCGAGACCCGGGTCATCTGTATGTATCTGGAAAGCATCAAGGATGGCAGGAAGCTCACAAAGCTGGTGAGCCAGATAAGCCCTGCAAAGCCAGTCATCATCTGGAAAGGTGGAGTCACCGAGTCAGGCTCCAGAGCTGTCACCACCCATACCGGTACTCTGGCGGGAGATGCACAGGTCTGGGATGCCTTCTTCAGACAAACCGGGGCGATAAGGGTTGCCTCTCTAGAGGAAATAGTCGATGTTACTATGACACTGCTCCGTTTGAAGCCGGGTTCAGGGAGACGCGTGGCGGTATTGGGGAATGCAGGCGGAGGGACCAACGTGGCGAGAGGAGATATCTGTGCTGAGGAAGGATTGGAAATGCCGATGCTCTCAGAGGAAACGGTAACAAAGCTACTGGAATTTATTCCTCTGATAAACCAGAGTGTTATGAATCCCATGGATGTACCGGGCGTACTCATAGATGGTCCCCAGCTTGTCCGGACCATTAGCTTGCTGTCTGCGGACCCTTTGATAGACTTCATCATTATTCATCTGTCGGACAACTTCTTTGATCTCTGGGAGGCGCATGGGGTCTCCACTGAATTTATGTCCCGTGTGGAAGAGTGTATGTCCCGTTTTGCAGACAGCAGCTGGAGTGGCAAGCCTGTGGTCTTGGCGATGCAGAACCTGGATAGATACCGGAATGCTACAGGGTTTGCCGGGCATATGAAGGACACCGGTATCATTATCTATGGTTCCCTGGGCAGAGCCTGCCGGGCGTTGAACCGATTCGCCCGCTATCACGAGTTCATAGCTGAGAATAACAGGTCCCCTATGCCTGCGTGATATCTTGCATGACGTCCTGCTGTGTATTCGGAAAGTAGAATCTGCCCGATTGCGCGCCTTGTGAAACAGGCGGGAGCAACCGCAATACTACTCTTCCCCTGCGTGTTTACAATATACCGGTGACCTCCTGTTTCGGCACTGATGTCTCATGATTTACGGGGAGGGACAATATGGAGTTCCAGGAAAAGGGTGTATAATTATTGTGGAGGAGGTTCTGGCCCTGGCGCGGGTGTATTTAGGCTAGCTATCTCTATCAGTTTCAATACAAACAACGGGAGGTTCAAAATGGGGAAAAGTGAAAAGGATCCACAAGAAAAGCACCTTATAAAAATCGAGGACATGAGCCTGGAAGAAACACAATTAGCAGAGCAGTTATACAACAGTGCGGGCTTGGCCCCTGTGGTTGATGTGGGGCTGAAAGACTACGACAAACGTATTCAACAAGAGGATAAACTGATTACCAAGGTGTTTGGCCCGCGGGGGAGCGACATAAAAGGCTACGGAGAAGCTGTGGCCAAGAGAGTGGCCCTGGCAGTATATGCCCTTCTAAATAAACAGTACGGTGGGAAAGTAGGAGATTTAAGGTCCTATATAATGACACTGGAAGACGAACGTAACCGGGCGAACACGAGGTATGATGACCTTATGGGAAGAGTGGTTGGAATACTGGGAGAGGAGTATAAGGAGTTAAGAACTGATTCCAAAGTATTCATGGAAAAGCTAACTACAATAATGGGAGAAGATATCAAGGCGTCCAAGATTGACCATGGAGCGCTTGCTGAGAGATTAGCTGACATCGATGGTTTAAGGTCACAGGTGAAGACGCTGACGAAGGAAAAGGAAGAATTAAGGGAAAGTTATGAGTCGAAAATAACGGCGCTCAGGAATGAGCATAATGCAGAAGTAGAGAGCTTGAGAACACAAATAGCTGAGCTGGGTTCGAAGATAGAAGGTCTGGCGGCGGAAAAGGCAACTTTGGCCGATGATCTGGCAAGATTGAGCGAGGACTATAACGGATTGAAGACGGCAGTCACAACGCTGGCTACGGCAGTGCCTCATGAGGAAATAGGGAAAAGCCTAGGGGAGGATTTGTACGGCTTTCTGCTCAAAGACTCAAAAGTCCCACACATGGTAATAGACGGTGTGGGAAAATTCATTGATTTCAGGAAATATCTGAGACTGGCAGCGGCAAAAGGGGCTGAAGAAGCAACCAGGCAATCAGAGCAGACATTGCGCGAAGCCTTTAACCAATAGCTGACTGCAGCTTCAAAACATAGCAGAAACAAGGAAGACGTTGCAGGGCGTGAAGCACGGTCAGACAGCAGCTCAAATTGTGTAGCCAGGCCAAGGGAGCCCTCGCTCCAATTGCCAGTTAATCTGGGCAGCTTGAGCTTTCAACAACTACCTATACCGTTGTGATGCTAACTTCCTCTTTAATAGCTTGTTCCCTTTGTCTGTGAGCTGGTAGTCCATATCTTCTACAGTTGCCAGTCCTTCATCAATCAATTCTTTGAGCAGTGAATCAACATGATTCTCGAAGTCAAAGCCCTTGGGGAAACCAAAGTGATTAATCAACGGGAGACCTTCGGTCGAAAAGCTTTCCTTGTACTGGGACAGAATTTTCTCTCTGGTGTTTGCCTCTCTGAGGGAGAAAAGCAGCCACGACTTGAAGTAGTTCCTTCTATGTTTCTCGAAAGCCCTCTCTTCGGCCCTGGTAAATCTGGAGAGGTCCAGTTCCTGTCCGCCGGCTATTTTCGATGTTTCAATAGACAGCTCGATATCCGATTTTAATATCATGATAGCGACGACTAAGCCTACGATGGAGTCAACAATAAATATGCCGAATGAGGCTAATATGATGCCGATGAGAACAGCGCCAGCAACAAAAACATGGTTCTTGCTATCTATGGACTGCGATATTAGGGAAAGGCTGCCCTTACTTTTACCTACTGTGTATTGGTATATGCTCATCAGGTAACAGACTAATCCAGAAATGACAGCGGCGGTAATGGCAAGGACACTAGCCTCGACTGCTTCCGGTTGAATTAGCCTGGTAACAGCTTCATATCCAATCCAAGCTCCAGTGATGAACATCACGACTATTATGAATAATGTTGAGACGAGCTCTCTCCTATACTTGATTCCCAGAAAGACCACTATTACCGACACGACATCCACAACATTATCGAAGCCGTCGGCAATGAGCGCCATGCTATTAAAGAGAAGGCCGACCCCCAGTTTGAGGACCGACAACAGAGCATTGACGATAATTGAGATCCTGGCGGCTGTTTTCCCGCTTGCAATGAAGACGCGCAGGCGTCCGGTGAACCTTCCCAGGTTCTGGTCAAGTGTATTGGCTTCTGCAAGGCCCCTCTCGGTTAGCCGGTAGCCCTCACCCTCATCTTTTAGGATAAGTCCCGATTGCAAAAGGTGGGCGAGGCCATCGTCCAGTTCCTGCTGCCATTTCTGGTATTTCTTGGTCCTTGGTGCTGGTGTCGGAATACCAAACAAGCCACCAACGCGACGATACGTGTTGCTAATTTCCTCACGGGTCAAAGGCCCATTACGGAGGGCCATTAATAGGAAATGGTCCTCACCATTAGTAGTCTTTCTGTTTCCTCTTGGCATTAACAAACAAGCAAGCTCGTCTGAGCCATTGATATAGTACAATAGCCTCTTCTGAGTCTCAACACTCAATTTCCTTTTCTGGACTGCCAAAGAATGAAGTGAGCCCGAGCTGCATATTCCGGTGTAATATGCGGCAGTCAGCCGCCTAGGCTAGGTGACCCAGGACCTTCTCTCCTATCATTCCCAGCATGAATCCAAGGGTGGCACCCGTTGCCGGAGTCCAGTGGTTCCTGAGTTTAGCCATTGGCGCTATGTCCTGAAACACCAGATATAGTATGCCGCCAGCAGAAAATACCATCAAAGAAGCAACTAGCTGATGTTGTCCAGCCAGAAGTAAATAGCCAGCTACAGCGGCTATAATGCCTGCCAGGCTGAAGGGAATAAGAATCAACAAAGACCTGTTGGGTGAAAACCCGCTACGACGCAAGTCTCCAAACGAGTTGTAAGCCTCAGGCAGATTCTGCATCCCTATGAATAGAGCCAGCAGCATACCAGTCTGCCTATCATTTGAAAAAATTGCACCCAGTGCTATAGCTTCAGGAATGAAGTCTAATAGCATAGCCATGAGCTGTGCTGCCATCCCACCGCGCTGGGCAACAAATCTGTCCAAAAATAGGAAACAGACTACACCCAGGAAGAACGCAAAGGCAAGAAGTGGCAAAGGGAGCACCTGTATGCCTTTTGGGGCTAGTACAAAGGCGACAGCAGCGACCATAACCCCGGCACCAAAAGCGACAATACCATGGGAGATATCACTACCCAAATGATTTTTAGGCAGTACTTCTAGCTTTGCCAGAAATCCGCCAAGGATTACAGTTGCCCCAGAGGCAAGCGAATACAACACTATCTGTACGATGTCTCTCATAATTATTAGTGTAACATAGCTCGCCGTAGCTAATTAATAGCAGTCGCTAAGCAACTGGATCCGACAATTTAGCGAAAGGTTACATGCATAGAGCCTGAAATTAGGTGGCTGGATGATGGCTTCCGCATGGAGTACAAGACTTTTGACATCTGTGGTGAACACGCTATAATCTGATTTAGATCGGATGCCGGGGAAAATGAGCAGTTCGTCCCGGAGCTGAGATTTAAGCGGGAGGTATAGACATGGGTAGTAAAGGAAGAAAAAATGTGAAGAAACCCAGGAAGCAAGTATTAGAAAAGAAAGCCCAGAAGACAGAACAAAAGAAGAAGTAAATGTCTCTATAACGGGATGCAATAACGCTCGTACCAGATCGTAGCAATAGTCTACACATTCAGCAGGTCAGTTTAGTACATAATGTTTACAAAAGACGGCCGGACTTTCGGTGATGTGGCTGAAGCCAATAAAATCTCATTCCGTTCATCGGCTGACTATGGCACATCTTACTTCAGCTTGAGGGACCGGAAACGCTATAATATGACTGTCCTGGATCGCCAGAGCAGAAAAGTAATAGCCAGGGGGTAGTGAGTATGGAAGAAATGTTTCAAAGAGCGGCAGGAGATTTGGTCAATTCAAAATATGCTATCGCTCTGACCGGGGCTGGGATGTCAACCGAGTCGGGCATTCCCGATTTTCGTGGGCCAGACGGAATCTGGACCAAAAACCCAGAGGCTGAAAGGAAGTCGTACGATGCCTATTATGAGCTTTTGCACGACCCCAAGGCCCATTGGGAGGAGATCTTGACTCCCGGCAGTTTCTTCAATTTGTTTGAAAATATTGGAAAGGCATTGCCCAATCCAGGTCACCATGCCCTGGCCGAGTTGGAGGGAATGGGGATTCTGAAGTTTGTAATTACCCAGAACGTCGATGGCCTTCATCGTAGAGCTGGCAGTCAAAACTTGATTGAGTATCATGGGGGCCTTGGCAGGTTAAGATGCATGTCTTGTGGTCTAAGGTTTGACCGAGAGGAGTTCGATTTAGAAGGACTAAAAAGGGAAAACCAGTTGCCACCTCGCTGCAAGAGCTGTAATGGAGTCTTGAAGCATGATGGGGTCTACTTTAGAGAACCAATTCCCGGGGATGTCTACAACCTGAGTCTGGAGGCTGCCTCGAAATGCGATGTGATGCTGGTTTGTGGAACTTCAGCTGTGGTTTATCCCTTTGCTGAGCTACCACGGGTTGCCAGGCAAAGGAGGGCGGAAACAGAGAGGAAGGCCGAAGCTGGCATACACGTGGCGGAGAGAATACCGGCAGTGACAATTATCGAGGTAAACGCAGAGCCGACGCCCTTAACCGGGGAAGGGATTTCTGATTATCTGATTCGGGGGAAGACTGGTGAGGTTTTGCCAAAGATAGTTGAGGAAGTAAGGAAAATAAGACAATAGCTATTCGAGCTGGCACTGCCGGCCAGCAGTGTCTCCGACAGGACTCCAGGCTGGGAGGCCTTTAACAATGGCTCATTGTTTGCAACACCTCTCTAAGCGTGTCAACCTTCTGAGATGGGCGGGACGAGTCATAGCATCTATTGGGGCCCTTTGGTTTTTGCTCATGTTGATTGGTTCAGCCATAATTGAGGGCGCAGGCCCCATCACGATAGAAACGGGCACATTAGTCTTTCTGGGACTGATGGCAGTGGCGGGAGGCATCCTTTTCTGGTGGAAAGATGCAATCTCTGGGATACTGTTGTTTCTTACCTCGGTGGGTCTGGGCATACACATAGGCTGCTATGCTGGTCACAATCATTTCTTGGCATGGGTGCTAGTCGGCCTGCCATACCTCATCGCCAGCATACTGATGGTTAGCTCGTGGCGACTATCGAAATAGAGGCGATTGTCAGTCTTTGCTCCTAACCTCCGTGCCAAATTTTCAACACATCCAGTTAGTCACCATGGGCGGCCGGATAATTCGGGCCGAGACCGCAGGTCTAGGGGACGCGGCCGTTTTCTGTGACTGCGCAGAAATGTGGGTTGCCCGAATTGATGTTCTAAAGGTCTGGCTAGCGCAAATCAGGCTGCCCGTTTGGCGGTTTCCTGAGGTTCCTTGTACTCACAGCAGACCCTGCGGCTTACGCAGCGACGCGCCTCTGCTTGAGCCTCAGGCCGACTGTAGGTCTGCTCAACTTCCCTGAAATCCTTAACGCGACTCTGGGCTGCCTCTTCTGGTATCGGATACCTCTTCTGGGGAGCAAGGCGCTTGCGGTATTCCTCCTTGCTGAGCTTCTCCGTCTGCCTCCTTGCAAGCTCAATAAGTTCAAGCTTTCCGTTCAAGTGCCGATGTATGTATCTGGCAACCTGCTTACCGGCAGCCATGGCCTGAACAATCATGGTCGGGCCGGTGACCAGATCACCACCAGCGTAGACCCCCGGTAGATTTGTGGTTAGCGTCTGGGGGTCAATCATCAAATCCGGGCCCAATGAGGGCGGGCTGGGCTTCTGGCCAATAGCCACCACCACTGTATCAGCATCCATCACCAATTCCTTGCCAGTGGCAAACACCGGCTTAGTCCTGCCTGTCTCATCAAGCGCCATTGCCTTCACCTTTTGCAGGCTTACTCCAGATAGTCTGCCATTTTTACTCAAAATCTTCCGCGGAGCCACGCTGCAAATGACCTTAACACCCTCCTCCTCTGCCCTCGATACTTCCCAGGCAAAGGCTGGCATTTCGGCCCTGGTGCGACGATAGAGTATAGTCACGGATTTGGCTCCCAGCCTGATAGCCACCCTGGCTGCATCTACGGCGACATTGCCACCGCCAATCACCAATACCTGGCCTGAGACATCGACCTTCTGGCCCGCATTAATGGCCCGGAGTAAATCAACCCCGGTAGTAACTCCTGGTGTGTCCTCGCCGTCAATGCCCAGCCTCAGGCTCTGGTGAGCCCCGGTGGCAAGGAATACCGCCTGAAAGTCACGCCGAAGCTTATCCAGTTGCGCCTTTTCCCCCACCGGGGTATTGGTCTTTATCTCAACCCCGAGCCTCTGAATATAGCTGATGTCTTTCTCGAGAATATCCCTTGGCAAGCGGTACTCTGGTATCCCATACCTGAGCATGCCACCAGGCTCAGGCGAGGCCTCGAATATGGTGACCTCGTAACCGAGGAGGACAAGCTCATGGGCTGCGGCCAGTCCAGCCGGGCCAGCACCGACGATGGCTACCTTCTTGCCCAGCTTCTCCACCCCAGGCACCTCGAGTTTATCTATATCGACCTGGTCGGCAATGAACCTCTTCACGGCGCAGATGGCTATCGGCTCATCAACGTAGCCGCTGCGACACGCATCCTCGCAGGGATGATAGCAAACACGGCCCAGGACGGCTGGAAGAGCATTGGTCCTCCGCATCAGCTTATAGCCTTCGAAGAACTTTCCATCAGCGCACAGTGAGAGATAGCCTGGAATATCCATATGAATGGGGCAAGCTAACATACAGGGTGGAACCCTTATGGCGTCCGCCGGACACAGGTTCAGGCATATGAAGCAACTGACGCATTTCTCAGCAATCACCTGGGTGGTGAAGGTTACCGGTGAAACCTCCAAGGCCTCCCAGGGGCAGAAGATGTTGCAGAAATTGCACCCGATGCAAGACTTTTCGTCAATCCATGTTGTCAACTTCGTACCCCCATTCAAATCTGAAGATGTTCAAATTTGGGCATTCTGGGACCTTTCACCTCCAGATTTATGTACTTGCCTAATTTGTTGAGCAACCATATTTTTAAACAGCCTCGGCTTCTCTAAGCCTCCAGCTTAATCCTGCTCTTGATATCCTCGGCCACAATCTTGGCTCCCTCTGCGACACCCGATCCGGCCATCCACTCTGGAGGATTCACCGCATCGCCCACGTTGTAGAGGTTCTTAATGGGCGTCTTCATGTGGCTATCAACACTCGGCCAGGCGCGGACACAGGGCCAGTTCTTTTGATAGCGACGCACCATGAGTATCTCGGCACCCCGCTTCTTGTGGTCGGGGAAGGTATCGGCCAGGTCGGCCAGGAATATTTCGAATTCCTTCCTGGGGTCGTAGAAAAGGCGGCTCTCCGGCTCCACATACACCCCCATCCAGTGCTTGCCTGGAGGGCTGTATTCAGGCCAGGTCATGCTATAGTCTACCCAGGCGTTTCCCCTCCTGGTCTCGATGGTGTAGAGCCCCCCTGGCCAGTCATACAGAGGCTCATCGCTCGACAACACAAACCACAGGCCGTCCAGTGCTCCCAGCTCAGAGACCTCCTTAAGGTAGCCTCTATCGAAGGCCTCGGGGCCGACCAGTTCCACAGTGGCCTGAGGGCCGACATCGCTCACCACCACCCTGGCCTCGATGTCGACCTCGAAATCGGGACCAACTGCCTGCACCCCCTCGACGACGTCGTTGCAGACGGTAATCTTCCGTACCTCCGTCAGGGGCATGATCTCCCCCTTATTATCCCTGATTACCTTGGCAAGTGCATCGATTATCGGGTTGAGTCCGTCCTTGAGCAGGATCATGTGAGTACCAGCAAAGTTGAGGAATGACCTCACGAAGTCACCCGCGGTGCACTCCCAGAGATTCATACCCACCACCTGTATACACCACGCCTGGAATATGTTGTAGATGAGTCTGTTATCAGTTATGCGCAACAGCCACTCGCTCATGGTGATGAAATCCGAGGGCTCCCGCCACCTGAAGCAAAACCTGAGGGCGGTCAACACCCTCTCCGTTTCCTGCTTGCTGTCGGCGGCCAGTGAAATCAAGTGCCAGAGGACATTCTTCTGTGGCATATCGTGGTCCTTGCCCTTGATGCGCCATTTGGGCTCCGGCATCGGCTTTGCCTCAAAGTTCGTATCCATCCCAAGATCCTTGAGGGTGAGAAGGATGGGGTCCCTCTCGCCGTAATAGATGGTTACTGCGCCGACAGGAAGGAGATAACCCTTGTAGTCCCCCCAGACAAATCGTCCTCCCAGGATAGGTGCCCTTTCCATTACTATGGTCTTGTAGCCAGCACGGCTCAGCCTGGCACCGACACACAAGCCGCCGATGCCCGCGCCTATCACCGCTATATCACAGCTTTTCTTCTCCACCTTTACACCTCCTCGATTGCATCTGAAGTGCGGTAGTCTAGGCAAACGGGGCAGTTATTGCATATATTCTGCTCGACCGGGCACTTGGAATTATCACTGAGGACAGACAGCGCGTATTTGGGGCCAAAGATGGCACACACGCTGCAGCCGCTATACTTGGATGGGTTGATTTTGATGGACACCATCATACGCCGTGTGTGATTTTGAGTCTAACAGGCAGTGCTGGGCATGTCAACTCGGTAGAGGCCCTGGTTCTTCGATTTCTCTGGCATTATTGTTTGCCCTTATGTCCCTCCTCCTGAGGAATTATTAATAGCTCTTCTTTCCCAATACTCCATTATCCCTGCCAGCTACCAAAAAGCAAATTTATCCTTGAAACCTTAGCTGGAGTGGTATCATCGGCGGGTTCACTCCAGTCAGAACATGTGATAATATGTAACATGTCTCACATAGGACAGCCGATTTGATGAAAAACCCATGTTGTACTCCCAATAGCTCCCCCAATGCCAAAGCACGCGGCTGCCCAAAGGGTAAACGTGGAGTTGCTCTTCCTTTTAAGCCGCACTCTCTCTACGTCGGGCAAGCTTAGCTAGCAAGATGCCAATCTCGTAAAGGATAATCAGCGGCACAGCAACAATGGTCTGATTAATAGGGTCGAAGGTAGGCGTGATAATTGCAGCAAGAATAAACGCTCCTAGCACGGCGAATTTCCGGTACTTTGAGAGCTTCTCAGGAGTAACAATATGGAGCTTGGACAGTAAGAAGATCAACAGCGGAGTTTCGAAACACAGACCGATGGCAAAAAGTAGCTTGACCATTAATGAGACATAGTTTCCTACCCTTATCTGAGGGGTGGCAATATCACTACCGAAGGTGATGAGGAACTTTGCTGCCGGCGGAACCAAGATAAAATAGCCAAAAGCTACGCCAACAGCAAATGAAAACACTACACCAGGTAACAGAAAAGTTAAATACTTCCTTTCAGTCACGCTAAGTGCGGGTCGGAGAAACATTACAAGCTGGTAGATGAAGAAGGGCAATGCTAGGGCAAGACCGCAGGTAAATGACACATGGAAGTAGGTACTGAGCATCTCCGTCATCTCGATAAAGATGAGGTCAATACCACCAGCCACAGACTCAAGGGCGGCGAATATGTACTTGGCGAAGAAGAAAGAGGCAACTGTGGTAACGGCTAGTACGATAACGCATTTGAGAAGCCTGCTTCGTAATTCCTGCAGGTGGGATCTTATTGATAATTTCGTGTCCAGGCCTTCGGTCTGGCTGAGTCCTGGCGATTCTCTAGCATTTAGCACAATTCTAAGGTCTGCTACTTCCTGCTTTGGTCAAGTCACCCGTACTATCTTTCAGCATCTCCCTAGCTCTAGTGGTGTCTTCCTTTCCTGTACTAGCAGGAGCATCGAGTTCCTTCTCAAATTCATTCCTAAAGTCATTGGTTAAGCTTGAGCTGTATTTACTGAATTGTCGAACAGCCTTACCTAGTCCTCTGGCAATCTCTGGCAGTTTGCCTGGGCCAAATGCCAGGAAGGCGAGTAGCAATATAAGGATCAATTCCCCTATGCCAATACCGAAAAAGCCTGTCACCTTTCCTGTCCCGATAATCCAGTTGGTTCGGTAGCCTCGTCTTCGCCTGACTTTGCTTTACGAAACTCCCGTACACCTTTTCCCGCAGCACGCATTACGTCAGGCAGTTTCCCCGCCCCGAAGATGATGAAGACTAACAAAAGTATAAGCCCAATTTCGAGTGGCCCTAAACGCGGCAACACTTAACCTCCTTATCACACTAGTTACTGATTATCCTAGCACCTCTATTTTCGGATGGTTCAAATATGTTACTGCGTCGGTAACACCACCATGTGTTGCTCCGACACCAACTGCCACATTGAAGAACATTGAGAGGCACAAACCTCTCCTCCAGAGGCAAGCTAAGCAAGCCAGCTAGCTACAAAACTTAACCAATCTTTTTGCCTTCGGGGTCCTCACTCGTCTTGTCGCTAACCACCTTGGTATCCTCATCCCTTCCATCCTTTGCTTTGCGGAATTCTCGTATCCCCTTACCCAACGCGCCACCCACTTGAGGTAACTTGCCAACACCAAAAACAATTAGCACCAGGAGCACGATGAGCCCGATTTCCATGGGCCCTAGGTGTGGTAACATTGCTATCTGCCCTCCTTCATCAACTTTATCTTACCTTATCTTCGTTCCTACTAAATATTCACCACAAACTTTTTTGTGTCGCCATTTGGTCTGATCAAATGCACTGAACAGGCAAGACATGGGTCAAAGGAATGAATTACCCTGAGTATTTCTATCGGCTGATCTATATCTGCTACTGGAGTCCCGATCAACGCTTGCTCAATGGGACCTTTTTGATCGTTATCATCCTTAGGTGAGGCATTCCAGTTGGTTGGTGTGATAACCTGGTATCTGGATATCTTCTGGTCGTTGATCTCAATCCAGTGCCCCAAAGCCCCCCGCGGAGCCTCCGTAAGACCCATGCCTGTGGCATAACTTGGAACCGGACTATAGTTATAAACAGGGGCTCCCTCTACCAGTTCGTTGAGCCATCCATCCATAGAATCGGCAACAAACTTACACTCAAGAGCACGGGCTGCATGACGACCCAAAACGCTGAAGAGGGCACTGGCTGGTGCGCCAAAGTAGCCAAGGACGTAGTCCACCAATGATACCACGGTAGGCTCTCCTGCGAGGTAGCTCACAAACATCCGTGCCAGTGGTCCTGTTTCGTGAACCTTATCCAGGTATCTGGGCGATTTTAACCAGGAATAGGCTTCCGGCTTGTTCAGGTCGGGCTCGGTTTCACCCACCGCAGGGTTCAAGCCACTTGGAGATGAATACCAGGAGTATTGGACATCCTCCGTGATTTGGGCGGGATCAAAAGTTTCATAAGCCCCGTCCGTATAGCGACCTCTGGACAGTAGCTTTGTTGTTCCCGTTGCATCAAAATCGAACACACCGTAAGCAAGCATGTTGCCGCAACCCGTGCCAATATTAAAATAGCCGGTGAAGGCACCAGCCACAGCCAGAACATCAGGTACATAGATGCCATCAATAAAGCTGCGAAGTTCGTCAAGCAGGCTCCTGAAGTCAGCTACTTTCTCTGCAGAGACCACCTCTGTGCATCCCCCGGGAACAAAAGTAGAGGTGCAGGGGAGCTTGGCACCGAAGATGGCACCCATCTGGTGAGCCTTCCTCCGTATCTCCAGAGCTTGGACATAGTGACCAACGAGGGCATTAGCTATACCGCCTGTCACCATGTCCGGGGTGACATAACGCGGCTTCCAAGGGGACATGTCAACTATCCCCTCGGTGTTAATATAGTCCAATGCCGCAAGGTGGTAGAGGTGCAGGATGTGGGACATAATGAAGTTGGCGCCGAGCACCAAATTACGTAATATCCTGCCATTGTCTGGGGGCAGGACGCCAAAGGCAGACTCCAGGTTAAGTGTCGATGCCATGGCATGGGAGATGGGGCAAACGCCGCATATCCGCTGAGTGAGAATGGTAGCATCCCGGGGATCCCGATCCTTCAGTATGACCTCAAATCCGCGGAACATAGTGCCCGAGCTCTTGGCATCAACGACTTGCCCGTCCTCAACCTCCACCTCAACATCGAGATGCCCCTCAATTCGGGTAACAGGTTCTATTCTTATAGTAGTCATTCCATACTCCTTTCTTAAAGCGCCACTGATTATTTACCTGGGATATACCAGGGCGGTATCTTTTCATTTATCGCCGCAGTAGCATTCCTTGCTCAGTGAGTGCCTCCTCTAGGGTATAGAAGGGAGACACGCTGTCAGGGAAACCAGGATCGGTGCATCCCTGGCAGGGGCTCCGGGCGCCGATACACCAGTTGACTCCGTATTCACCCTGCCCCGGGCTATTCCACTTGCGCACAGGGCAGTCAGCATTTGTTTGCTGGCCGTTGCATCCAAGCTTGTGGAGGCAGGCTAATTCACTCAGTTCTTTAGCGAAGATCCCTCGCTCATTGAATTTCTGTCTGTTGGGACAGTTACTATGTATTGTATGTCGATAATAATCTCTAGGGCGACCATCGGAGTCTAATTGTGGGGCTGCGCCATTGGCTAGCAAATAGGCAATGGTCCCCACAATCCAGTCGGGATGAGCCGGGCAGCCAGGGATGTTTATTACCCTGTCTCCGCCAATAACTTCGCTCACTCCCTTTGCCCGTGTGGGGTTAGGTCTCCCTCCCGGTATACCTCCATATGCAGCGCAGGTGCCCACAGCCAGAACGAAGGCGGCCTTATGGCTGAAGGTTTTCACCCCGTCGAGCGCGGTCATCCCCGGCCAGAGGTAACAGTACCTGCCACCCTCTGCTGTGGGGATGGCACCCTCCACCACTAGTACATACCCTCCTTTGTTATACGCTGACTCTGCTGCCGATACCGCCAGGTCTCCCGCCGCTGCCATTACCGTGGGATGGTAATCCAAATCTATAGTGTTGAGCAGGAGGTCATCGATTGTCGTGTAATATATTGAGTTCAGCAGTGAGGTGGAGCAACCTGTGCAGCCCTGACCTTGAAGCCAGACAACAGCTTGGCCACTTTCGGCTGCCATCACCTTCTGCAGCTTTACCAAGCCAGATGCTGTGAGGCCCAGAGCGGCTGCTATCGCAGCTGAAGCCTTTAAAAAATCTCGCCGGCTGATTTCCATTATTTGTACTCCTTTCGTTTCATATTCCCTCGGTGATTCAACATCGGGATGCATTTCTCTCAGCTCATACGGGTATTACTCCTTCCTCTGAGGCACAGTCCTCCAAGGCTTCAGCCTTGCTCTTACTACTATTCGTAGGACTCGTACAGTCAGCTAATTTCAGCGACCTGTTTGGCCTGCTTTTACTGAGTGCTAACCCCGCTTCCTCCGTAGATCCAGGCAAACCAATGCCTAGAACGCGTTCCAACCCACCGGGAAGAAAAATGCTCAACCTCTGGAGGGACTCCTTACCCAACAACTGCTTGAACATATATCGACGGGAAAGATCCATGTGCTTTACCTATACAGTCATCATACAATACGATGTTTAAAGAAAGCATAAGGAAAATGTAATGAAAATGTAATAATTCCGTAATTTTGGAAAAGCAAGTAGGAATCGAAGCCCGTTAATCCTATAGGTAGTGCCGGGATGGGTGATTATTGGGCATGCCCTCAGACTCTATGAGACGATATCCGAAGTGCGACTCAGTTACAATGTAGTGAGGATTCGAGGGATCGTCCTCTATCTTTTGCCTGAGCTGCCTGATATAATTACGGATATATTCCCGTTCTTGACCGTATTCTTCTCCCCACACAATTTTTAGTAGCTCGTTGTGGTGCATTGCTTTCCCATTGTTACTAACCAGACATACGAGCAGCTCATATTCTTTCGGCGTGAGTTTGATGATTTGCCCACGCCTTTTAACCAATCGCTTGGACAAGTTGACTTCCAATTCTCCCGTGGTAAATACCACATCTTCAATTATCTTCTCTTCTCCTATATTTTTATTCCTACCGCTTTTGTTCATAGTCTCAACATGAGTGCGCTTTTGGATATTATTAAGGCTTATCCGAACAAGAGAACACAGTATGCCTGCAAATATAACGAAAATCATTGCTCGCCACGTAGAATCAGGGAAGGGTGATATGAAGATGGCTCGGGGCAAAAATACGACCAGGGAAGCTGTGCTAACGATCACCATCGCTTTAAGCCCGAAAAAGTAGCAGGCGTACATTATTGGGGCAAAAAAAGGAGACGATGTATATCGTGCACTTCATCTAAGAAGTGCGGATGCCCGGCTGCCCAGCTGACAATGTCTAATAACTCCCCGAAATAGTAGATTAGGGTACAAATTCCGAAAAGTGTCACCAGTATCAGCCGGTGCTTTTTGGTCATAGCCGGACCGCTAGCTAGACGAACAAATGGGAGGTAAAAGATACGACCCAACCGGATAAATAGCGCGAAGGCTACGGGTTGCGGCGATGTCTTCCCAGTATCTGCTTGAACGTCAGTGATTGGATTTTCGTTAGCCCTCATGTCACAAACTCGATTGACCGGACCTTCTAATCAGGTTACTAAGGGGGCCAGAAAGAAACCATAATTTCGCGTTTAGACAGCTGGGTATTATAATCCCCCCGCCAAACGGTAATTCTAGCATAGGATAGATGCTGATCGTCAACCATAATCAAGGCATTTTACAGCAATGTTGACTACGTCGGTGCTCAAGCTCAACTGGCGAGTAGTTACCAGATCAACAAAGAAGAGATCATGAAGTCGGGTCAAGACTATATTACTCTGGGATATTGGCCCAGCTTTCGCTGCCTCTGCAACGCGCGTATGAAAGCCTTCTATCCCGGTGCAGTATCAGAAACTGGCACTGTTGCCATCGTCGATCTTCTCCATGACGAGAGAGTTAAGGTCTACTGTCACTCAATTGCGCAATAGTCCATAGTGTGCAATCTGTAATATCTAGCTTTGATTGAGGAAAAGGCCCCATTTTCTTAAAGCGGTGGCTGTTCCGTGATATGATGTATCTAAATGAAGCAGGTTAGTCACCGAGGCACACATGATGTTGGCGGGAATCGTGTCGAAAGGAGGCAGGATGCGCAAGCGCGAAGATATAAGCATGGATAACCTCGTGAAGAGGCTGGAGTTGCTGGAGGATGAGAGGGCAATCCTACAGACCCTTTACCGTTATGGTCATTGTATCGACTATGGTCTGGAGCAAGAGTGGGTGGGACTGTTTACCGAGGATAGCGTCTACGAGATTCGTCTTCGGCAATCTGGCTCGGTAATCAGGAAGGAGGGCAGTCAGGCCCTCGCCCAGTTTGTTGCTGAGCACACCAGGGCCCCCGCGAGGTACCATAAGCATTTGCTGGTGGAGCCACTTATTACCCTTGAGAGTGAGAGCCAGGCCACTGTTCAGAGCTATTTCTTACGAGTGGACGAGGGTGAAGGCAAGCTTTACATACTGGCATTTGGGCGATACAAAGACCGCCTGGTGAAGCACAATGGCCGATGGTTCTTCAAGGAGCGGGTCTGTGAGGTGGAAGCACTGTCTCGCGAGTCAGCCATATAGAGCTCGGGCCGGATTTGCAGACTGGTTAGCCAGCGGCGGAGCGGAGTGATATTACCAGTGTGGAGTAGAAGATATTTCGAAAACGAGGCCTGGTAGCCGGGCCGAAAGTGAGGAGGGTTTAACTAGAATGATTATGGACAAATTCAAATTGACCGATAAAGTAGCTATCATCACAGGTGCTGGTAGAGGGGTGGGGAAGGGAATTGCCCTGGCGTTCGCCGAAGCGGGGGCCGACATAGTCTGCGCATCCCGGAGTCTGGAACAGATAGAGGCAACGGCTACGGAGATTAGGAAGCGGGACCGCAAAGCAGTGGTGTTTCAGGCGGATGTTCGAGACGCCGAGCAGGTGGAGAATATGGTTAAGAAGACCATCGAGGAGTTTGGCCGCCTGGACATCCTCGTAAATAACGCTGGGGGCACCTTCTTTTCTCAGCTTACCGAGACCAGCCGAAATGCCTTTGAGGCCATCTTGCGTGAAAACCTTACAAGTTGTTTCCTGTGCAGCAAAGCAGCGGCCAGGGTGATGATGGAGCAAGGGGGGGGGAATATCATCAATATCTCCTCTCGCGCTGGCCAGCAGGGTGCCATCAACCTGGGGCCGTATAGCGCTGCCAAGTCTGGTGTGAACAATCTCACCGAAACACTTGCCTGGGAACTGGCTCCCTACAATATCAGGGTGAATTGCCTCTGCCTGGGCCCCGTCCTCACCGAGACAAACCACGACCTGTTCATGGCAGACCCCGAAAAGGGGTTGGGGGGGCTTCTCATCAAGCGCTTCGGCTTACCCGAGGATGTGGGCGTCTTCTGTGTCTTCTTGGCCTCTGAGGCTTCCTCCTGGATAACGGGCAAAATATACGAGCTAGATGGTGGATTGCGCTCCAGCTTTCAGCAGGCTTAGAGGCGAACCGCTCAAACCATTAAGCCACCGCCGTTGACGCTGAAGTGCTGGCCGGTTATGTGTTTCGATTCATCCGAGGCCAGGAATAGCACCATATTGGCTATATCTTCTGGCTCCCCAGCTCGCCGCAGGGGAATAAAGCTCAGCACTTTGTCCTGCCATTCCTTTGGTCTGGTCTTCACAACAGATGGCGTTATAGTGAAGCCGGGAGACACGCAGTTCACCAGTATGTCATGACGGGCCAGCTCCCCGGCCAGGCATCTTGAGAAAGCAGCCACAGCGGACTTGCATCCCGAGTATAGCGCTTCGCCCCTGAGAGCCATGGCTTTAGCGGCATCAGAGGTGATGTTTATGATTCTTCCCCAATTCTGGTCTTTCATACAGGGAATCACTGCTTTACAGCAATGAAGAGTCCCTTTGAGCGTCACATCTATGTGCCTGTCCCACTCCGCTTCGTCCGTGTCCATGAAAGGCTTATGCTCCAGGGACCAGCCCAGATAAGCGGCGTTGTTCACCAGGATATCTATCTTTCCGAACTCGGCGATGGCGTTTTCAACCAACGAGTTGACCTCTGCCGGTCTTGATACGTCCATCTTCACCGTTAGAGACCTGGCGCCCAGATCGCTCACCTCCAAAGCTACCTTACCAGCTCCAGCTATGTCTAGATCACCGATGACTACACTGGCTCCCTCCCGGCCTAGCGTAAGGGCAATTGCCCGACCAATACCCGAAGCAGCTCCGGTTACTATTGCTGCTCTGTCTTTAAGTTTCACGGCAGTCCCTCCTTTGTCCATATTATACACATAGTAAATGCTTCACATGTTACCAACAAGACCTCAAGACGGGCCATAAAGCAGGTTGCAGAGGTGGGTGGCACCGCGCAGTCGCATAAGCTGGTGGTTGGTTCGCAGGGAAAGGCCTGCGGGTTCGAATTCCCCATAGGGGTGCCGATCACAGATAAGGGAAGACGTTTCGCATCACAAAATCGAAGTTCTGCTTTACTGCATCCTTGCCCTTTATGACCCCGGGGTGACCGTATGGATGACCGCAAAGCAGATATTCAATATCAAGCTCGGATAACCTCTGTATGCTTTGCTTGAGTGCTTCGGCACTTCCTCCGGGAAGGTCCACTCGACCGGTACTCTGGTAGAATATGACGTCTCCCGCAATGAGGACCTTATGCTCTGGCCAATAGATGGTTACGTGCCCCGGAGAATGGCCGGGTGAGAGGAATATCTTAAGCTTCAGCTGGTTTTCCTCACCAAGGACTAAGTCTCCTTCTTCTAAATACATGTCCACCTTTCCCCCCAGCTTTTCGTAGAACCATTCATCAGCCTTATTAAGAGCCACCAGGGCACTACTCTGCTCTCTGACCAGCTCAGCTGCTTCGCAGTGGTCCGTGTGGGAGTGGGTGAGAATTATCAGGCCGATTTGTCTGGCATCTATTCCATCCTTTTCCATCTCACTTATCAACCTGGACAGACCCGGCTCCCTGAAGAAAGGTGTCGCAATGTGGCCAGGGTCAAATAATAAATGTCCGTTCGGTTTCAGATTATTGGCGATTAGATAGCTGTTACAGTTATTATCATTTCCTCGCCATACATAGGCATATAAGTTATCTACCAGTCTCATTGTTCCTCTCTATCGGCGCAGTAACAAGGTCAGGGCGCTGAACAAATAATAACCTAGCTGCCCGGGTTTGGCAAACCTTGCCTTTGCTGGCATACTTACAGCCGTTAACGGATTACTCCCCACTGAAACGTCAACAGTGTCCCCTATTAAGGCGCAATCCATGTCATGTGACCTTAGAACGTGGACCTTATACCCAGTTTTTGTAGCTAAGTTAATAATGTTAATATTATTACTATAATTGACAGGTAGACGGGATAAATGTTCGCTGATGGAGGGACCTTCATAAGAGCCTTGGCTATTGGGCGCCCGTCGCCGGCGAAACAACTGGTTGGAGGAGCGGAATATGACTAGGATTATTGACCTCAGTGTAACTTTAAGTCCCGAGGGATATCTAAAACAAATGCCTCAAATTGTCTACCAACGTCATGAGGAAACCCCACGAATTTATGCCGAGGCTTATGGCATCAAACCAGAGGATTTCCCCGATGATACATATTGTGCAACTGAAACGCTTACTTTGACAACTCACTCTACCACGCATCTTGATGCCCCGTGGCATTTCTACCCCATATCAGAAGGGAAGCCAGCCAAAACAATAGACCAGGTGCCCCTTGAGTGGTGTTATGGCGATGGAGTGGTACTGGACTTCCACCACAAAAAGAAGGGCGAAGGTATTAGCGCCAGCGAAATTCAGGAAGCCCTGGGGGAAATAGGCTATCAGCTCAAGCCGTTTGACATTGTGCTGATTCGGACTGATGTTTACAAGCATTATGCTGAGCCTGGCTATGAATACATGCATCCCGGGATGACCAGGGAAGCTACTTTATGGTTGATTGAGCATGGCATAAAGGTTATGGGAATAGATGCCTGGGGTTGGGATAGGCCTCATGATGTGATGGTAAACGACCTGAAAGGAGGTAAAAAGGACAGCTTTTGGGAGTCCCACTACTTAGGGAAGGAGAGGGAATATTGTCACATCGAGAGGATGGCTAATCTCGACAAGATACCTAAGCCTTTTGGCTTTAAGGTGGCGGATTTTCCCATAAAGATAGAAGGAGCTGGTGCTGGGTGGGTGCGAGCAATAGCTATACTGGAGTAGAGAGGGAGATAATGGGCCTGACAGATGGGGACAAGGAGTGAAAGAGATGGAGAAGCTGATAATTTCGGTAGGAGTGACTGGTTCGCGGGTTGTGCCGGTGCAGACTCCCTATATGAAGATCGCGCCGAAAGAAATAGCTGACGATGCCATAAGGGCTGCAGAAGCGGGAGCTGCTTCCGTACATATCCACGCCAGAGACCCCAGAGATGGGAAGCCCACTGCCGATACTGAGATATTCAGGGAAATTGCCTCCATAATCAAAGCCAAGAGTGACGTAATAATTTGCACCACCACAGGTGGTGGACGGTGGCAGACATATGAGGACAGAATAAAGGTTGTCCCTGCCTTGAAACCAGAATTAGCTTCCCTCAGTGTGGGCTCGTTAACCAGCTCTGCTGCCTCTCAATTACGTGCCTACAATGATGAGGATTATAGATATCCATGGGAAAAGGAATACCTTAAAGAGATAGGCAGGGAACCGTACAGTAATCCCTATGATGTGGTAGTCCGTTTTGGGCAAACAATGCAGGAGAATGGAACCAAACCGGAATACGAGCTATTCGATGTGGGCTGGATTTATACCGCACACTATCTCTGGAGTAACTATAAGGGTTTCTGTGAACCGCCGTTGTGGATGCAATTTTGTATGGGGGCATTCGGTGGGATAAAGGCGACCCCAGAACACTTAATCCACATGAAACAGACCGCTGACTCGCTTTTCGGACCTGGCAATTATCACTGGTCAGCTTTAGCTGCTGGTTATCCGATGGAATTCCACCTCGGCGCATTGGCAATAATGATGGGGGGACATGTCAGGGTTGGGCTTGAGGATAATATCTACATTGCTGATGGTGTCCTGGCCAAGAGCAATGTCGAGATGGTCGAGAAGATTGTCAGGCTGGCACGCGAGTTAGACAGGGAGGTAGCCACACCTGATGAGGCAAGAAGAATCTTGAACCTGAAAGGGAAAGACAAAGTAGGCTTCTGAGGCCTGAGATGTGATAAAAGCTCTCCACGATACCTTCCACATAGACCGCACAAAGCGATGTTATGTGCAATCAACACCTCTTCAATTTAATGAGCTATTATGCTAGCATGCAAGCCTACCATGCCGCCCATAATAAGCAACATCGAGATAATTTTCAGAGCACTGACAGGTTCTTCGAAATACGGAATTCCAATAGTATCTATCAGCAGAACTCCCAACCCTGCCCAGACCGTACAGGCGAAACTCAAGTCTATACGTTTTAGAGCTATAGCAAAAGCGGCAAACGAGCTGAGGCAATCGGGGCTTTAATACTATTAGCTATAGCATTCAGGATTCTTTTAAGCCACATTCTTTAGGGAAGCTGACTATCCACCAGAAGTCTGACCTGTTGCTAATTTCTTATTCATGAACTAAACCTGGCAGCTCAGCTTGCGTTATATAATTATGGATGTTATGGATGGCAACACAATGGAACTCACAAGGGGGTTTAAATGTTCAAGTCGAAGTTGTATATAGTAATTACGATTTTGGTTGTATTGTCTCTTGTAGCTGGAGCATGTGTACAACTGCCACCCGTACAAGCGGATTATGGCACCCTGAAAGTATACGTTACGGACAAACGGTCTCGTGAAGAAGTAACCAGTATTCTGGTTACTGTTTCAGAAGTGCAGGTCCACAAAGCTCTAGCTGAACAAGAGCGGGAACAGGAACAGCAACAATCGACAATGGGTAATCAGACCTGGAAACAAGAACAAGAGCAGCAGACACAGCAGGGCCAAGGCGAATGGATATCTGTTAACATCGATGAGACTGCAAGGACATTTAACCTCTTTGATGTTGAAGGGATCGAACAATATCTTGGGCAGATTGAGATTGAAGCAGTCAGGTATACGCAAGTTAGGCTTGTCATAGAAACGGTACAGGTAGCATTCAATAATAGCGGTAGTCTGGAGGATGCCAGGATACCCAGCAAAGAGCTGAAGATAGTACATCCATTCGATATTGTTAGGGGGGAAATTACAGCTTTAGTCATTGATTTTGACGCTGACAAAATGTTAACTCTCACCGGATCAGGTGATATTATTGTGAACCCTGTAGTTAAGCTGTCGGTCAGGCAGGAAAAATCTCAAGGCCAAGATGACAAGACGAAACAAGAAGTTGGCCTGGAAGATACCAAGTGGGTATTGCAGTCATATGGAGAACCTGGAAACATCAAAGACACACTGGCAGGTACAGAGATTACCGCCGAGTTCGTTAGTTCTGGGGGAACAGTAAGAGGCTCTGCTGGCTGTAACTCCTACTTTGCCGGTTATGAAGTAGAGGGCAATCAAATTTCAATGCCAGGACCTATAGGTGCCACTGAAATGTATTGCGTGGAACCTGAAGGAATCATGGAGCAGGAACAAGAGTATTTAGAAATGCTCCAGAATGCCGAAACTTACGACATAAAAGACGACCAGTTGCGGATATTCACCGGTGCTGAAGTGCTCATTTTTGAACTGGAGTAATTGCGAACCGACCTCTGCAGGTAGAAGGGATTATTGACGGTGCCAAAGTCAGCCTTGATACAATGAATACCACGCCCTGTGAACTGGCGCTAGAACATTCCTGGAGAAAGAAGTGCCTGAGAATTCGCAGGAATTGTGGGAAGACAAACAAACCTGGAACTGGTAGGCAGGATAGTGAATCAAAGATCAACGGCTTGAATGACTTTGTGACCTGCTGATTACAAAGCTTGAGGAATGCCTGGCGAAGCGGCTGCTTTCTAAAATCTAGCCTCAGTTTGTCGCTTCCGCCAGCCAGTTTAGGACTTCCTCCATTACCTCATTGCGGTTGTCCATGGTTACTAGGAGCGTTCTAACTTCAGGACGGCGTTTGATTTCATCGGCAAAGGGATGGGGGTTAAGCATGATAGTACCCAAAACTTTCTTGCCACTGCCCATCGCCTGCGTTACGGCTTCCCTAAACCGAGGCGACAAAAGCTCCATCTTGCCAATTTCATCAATGACTATCAGGTTGCTTTCCTTCAGGGCTTGGTGCAGGGCGGAAACGCCGACTCTGTGCAGGCTATCTATATCGACCTTGTATTTGCTTACCTGATAGGGGCTGGAGATGTTGACATGGGCTAATATCGCCTCCTGACCACCAAGCGTTATGATTCTGAACCCCTGCCTTATTCCGCCAGTCCGTATTTCCTCAGTATAGAAGCCACCGCCCCTAACTTTTGTCCTGGCTACGGCTTCCTTGATAAGAGCAGTTTTACCTGTCCCCGGTTTCCCCGTTAACAGGAGAGCTCTTTTCATTGTTCTGCTGCTAAAGCTTGAGCTTTCCTCTTTTCCTTGAGCTTCTTCCGGCGCCAGAGATGTTTCAAGGCAGCCATTCTCTTCTTTTTTTGCATCTCTCCTGCCCCAAATCTGAGCTGTTAATGATTTTATCATATTAAAAGTGGTAGGCGCAGAAGTGTTTGTAGCTGGTCTGTTCTACCTTGTTGCGGGCGCAGGGCGACAAATGATACCTTGGGCATAACATAATGTTTATTTTATAGCCATTGACATTGGAGTCAGAATAGCCTATCTTACATAGTAAGAGAGGCGGTACACGCAATGCAAGCATATTGTGAGGAGTGCCGCGCAGAAAGGGAAAGGGAGGCAAGCTGAGGTCGTAACTATGGGGAACGGCAGACCGGCGGCTCAGGATGGGAAAGAGCTGAAGCTGATACCTACACTTTTGTTACTTGTTACAGATTGTGAGCCGCTCAGCACGATTTACCAGGGAATATCACGTATAATTTATTCAGGGAAAAGCGGGAGGTAGCATTATGGAAGACGAAACTAAATATAAAGAAAGACCGTGGTTGAAGCTCTATCTAGAAGGGGTTCCTGCCGATGTTGATATACCAGATAAATCCGTGCCCCAAGCCTTTGGCGAAGCGATGGAAAAGTGGAAAGACAAGACTGCCTTAATATTTTATGGCGCAAAGATGAGTTATCGGCAGTTGAAGGAAGAGGTCGATAGGTTTGCTGCTGCCCTGCATGATTTAGGAGTTAAGAAAGGAGATAGGGTTGCCTTGCTGCTCCTGAATTCCCCTCAATTTATAATAGCTTATTTCGGAGCGCTTGAAGCCGGGGCTGTCTTAACTCCGATTAGCCCTGTTTATGTCTCTCCCGAAATTAAACATCAAATCGAAGACAGCGGGGCTGAAACTATCATCTGCCAAGATATTCTTTATGACCATGTTGAAAAGGCAGATGTTAAGTTAAAAAGAGTTATCTTAACTAACATCGCTGAGTACTTGCCAACCCTAAAAAGGTTCTTGGCGCGGAGCAGGCTCCGAGCTGTATATCAAAAAATGTCAGCGCCATCCCCTGAGCTCTACGAAAGAGAGGGTTTCTATCGATTTCAAGAACTGATTAAAAAATATCCGCCAAATCCACCAAAAATCGAGTTCAACCCCGAGGAAGATTTGGCGACGCTTCCCTATACTGGAGGGACTACGGGATTGCCGAAAGGTGCCATGCTAACTCACCATAATCTCATAGCTGGGGAGTCTGTAACACGAGCTTTTTTGGCGCCCATCCTTGAGGAGGGCAAAGAAGTTGAGGTAGCTTATTTGCCGTTCTATCATATTTATGGCCAGGTAGTGGTTATGCTGGGTGGGATAGTCAGAGGCAGTACCCTGGTGATATTTCCAACCCCCGATCTTGATGACATCTTAAATGCCATAGAGAGTTACAGGGCAACGGTATTCTCTAGCGTTCCAGCCTTGTATGAAGTTCTCAGAGATTATGCCAGAACAGATAGGGTTAATTGGAAGCGCTTCAAGATTCTTATCTCCGGTGCTGATGCTCTTCTCGAGGATACTGCCAGGGGCTGGGAGAGAAGAACAGGTGTTGAAATCCATGAAGGGTACGGGATGACGGAAACCAGTTCGGTAGCCACTATTAGCCCTTATGGGAGACCGCGGGTTGGTTCGTTTGGAGTACCTCTACCTAATACTATGGCTGCCGTAGTGAACCCTGAAAGCGAGGAGTTTCTCCCCGTTGGTGAGGTAGGTGAACTGTTGCTCAGGGGCCCGCAAATAACGAAGGGATATTGGAATAAACCGGAAGAGACAAATAGAATGCTTGTGGAAATAGGTGGTGAAATATGGCTTAGAACTGGCGACATGGTAAGAAGGAACGAAGAAGGTTATTTCTATTTCTACGATAGAAAAAGGGACATGATTAAATACAAGGGTTATGCCGTCTTTGCTCGGGAGGTAGAGGAAGTTTTAGTAGGTCATCCCCAAATTAAAGAGGCAGGGGTTGTTGGCGTTCCAGACCCAAAGGTAGGGGAGAACATTAAGGCAATAGTAGTCCTGGAGACGGAGGCAAGGGGGAAGTTGTCGGAAGAGGAAATTATGAAGTATTGTCAGGAGAGATTGGCTCACTATAAAATTCCCAAAGTCATTGAATTTAGAGGTGAGGTTCCTAAAACAGACGTCGGCAAGGTATCTCGTCGGGAGCTCAGAGAGGAAGAGGAGGATTGAAATGCCACCTTTTTTGGAAGTGGAGAAGTTAAGCAAACACTTTGGTGGACTGGTTGCAATTAATGAGGTTAGCTTTCGAATAGAGAGAGATGAAATAGTGGGACTTATCGGTCCCAACGGCGCTGGAAAGACCACTCTTATACGGTGCATACTGGGCATATTGAAGCCTGATTCGGGGAAAGTGAGGTTTAAAGGTGAAGATATCACGAGGCACCGTCCTTGGGATGTTGTTCAGAAGGGGATGGTTGGGACTTTCCAGGTAGTTAAGCCATTCCGCCGTTTACCTATCATCGCCAATGTTATGGTAGGTTGTCTCTGTCCCAGGGTAACTAAGCGGGGGGAATGGGTCAAAAGATTGGAAATAAAGGCACGGGATGCCTTAGAGTTCGTGGGGATTGCGGATCTTGCTCTTGAGCCGGCTTCTGTTTTGTCTCACGGTGATTTGAAACGGTTGGAAGTAGCCCGGGCAATCGCTACCGAGCCGGAGTTGCTCATGCTCGATGAGCCATTCGGTGGATTGAATCCTGCAGAAACGGAGCTTGTGGCTAGGTCAATCAAAAGATTGCACAAAGGGGGTAGATTCGGCCGATTGCATAGCGAAGGGCCAGCTATGCTGATAATAGAGCATAAACTAGTGGAACTGATGAAAATAGTCGATAGGGTAATTGTCCTTAATTTCGGCGAAGTTATTGCCCAGGGCACTCCGGAAAAAATAGCCAAGAATGAAAAGGTAATCGAAGCCTATACCGGGAAAGAGGTGCTCATTGCTTGAGGTAAAAAATGTGACTGTTCGTTATGACACTGCCATGGTGTTAGACGAAGCGAGCTTGAAGGTTGACAAAGGGGAATTGGTTGGGCTGGTTGGTCCTAATGGTGCTGGAAAGACTACTCTGCTTCGGGCGATAGCCGGGTTGATAAAATGGGAAAAAGAAGTATTGAGGGGAACAAGGCAGGCTGATATAACCTTTGAAGGGAGCATAGAATTCGAAGGCGAGAAGATAGAGAAATTGTCGGCATCAGAAATAGCCAGGAGAGGCTTGATTCTTTGCCCCGAGAGGGGCAGGCCGTTTGCTGAAATGACAGTCAGGGATAACTTACTGGCTGGCGCATATCTTTGCCAGGATAAGAGAGAAGTAGAGGATAATTTCGCCAGGGTTTATGAACTATTTCCGAGATTGAAGGAGAGGAAAGGCCAAATATCGGGGACGTTATCCGGTGGGGAACGGCAGATGCTTTGTATTGGAAGGGCGCTAATGCATGAGCCTAAGTTTCTATTGGTAGATGAACCTTCGAGCGGACTTGCTCCAATGCTGAAAGATGACTTATTTAAACGTATAGAGGAAATTTATCACGAGTTAGGGGTTACTATTCTTTTAGCTGAGCAGGATGTTAGTTTTGCCTTCGATCTCGCGGTAAGAAGTTACGTCATGTCAAGGGGGCACATAATCGCACATGGAACAGCCCAAGAGTTACTTGAGGACGAGACTATCAGGAAGACCTATCTTGGTTTATAGATCGGCAGCGCTCAGCGCAGAGGGGCACCGCAGGCCCTGCAGGTGGAACGGAATGCTGCGTTAGCTAACTTGCAACGAGGACACTCCTTTTCGATTTTATCCCTCACCCAGACGGCAATCCCTTCGGGCATGAACAGCAGGATCAATACCACTATGAACGCGAAGATTAAGATTCGCAGCTCGGGCACGACACGCAAGAACTCCGTAAGAGGATAGAGAATATAGACACCGACAAGCGGCCCATAAATGCTACAAATTCCGCCGAAGACCGTCCATATTATTGCCTGGAAGGACAAGAAGAGGTCTAAGGTTGCAGGCCCAGCAATTCTCATGAAGTGAGCATAAAAGCCACCGGCAACTCCGGCAAAGAGACCACCTATAGCAAAAGCCAATAGCTTATATCTCACCGTGTTGATTCCACTGGCGCGAGTGGCAATCTCATCCTCGCGGATTGCGTGCAGGATAATGCCCAATCTGACAAAGCTACTCTTGGCGTCGGTAAGCTTCCACATTATGAGCACTGAGCCAAGCATAACAAGAGCCGAGATATAATACTCAACCGTGCGGGAGTCGGAAATACGAGCAATGCCGGAGACGCCCAACTCGCCACCGGTTAAATCGGTAAAGGTGAAAACGGCACCGAGGAGGATAAGTGGGAAGGCTAAGCTGATGAGGGAAAAGTAAGGACCTCTTAGCCTCAATGCCGGTAAACACACAATTAGTCCAGCTAGTACAGCGAGAAAAGCCCCAATTGGTATCGTTGCCCAAGGCTCCAGCCCCAGGCGTAAATTCAGCAGAGCCGAGGTATAAGCAGCAACTCCGAAAAAGAGAGCATGGCCGAAATTTATCAGGCCGGTGTAGCCGGATATAAAGTCCCAACTGACGGCGAAAATAACGTAGATATTGGCAAAGATGAGAGTGCGTAGGATATAGGGATCTTCCGTAAAGAGAGGGATGAGGAATAGAAGCAAAAAGAAAATTACGGCTATCAACCTCCCTGGAATAGCTACTACATCACCTTGGAAATCTCTAAATAGCCGCCTTAGCAATTATAATCGCTCCTCTTCAAAGGCCACACCAAACAGTCCTTCAGGCCTGACCAAAAGTATTACTACCATAACTAACAGGGCAATCGCTCCTTTCAGATAGGCGCCTGCAGGGATTAGGAAAACGACCAGGACCTCAACGAATCCTAAGATAAAGGCTCCAATGAAGCTTCCCTTGACGCTTCCCAACCCTCCCAGGACGACAATTGCCATGACCATAACAAGTGGATGTGTCCACATACGGGGTTCAAGAACCAACGCTGGAGCTACTACGATACCAGCAATAGCTGCCAGCGCTACTGCTATGCCTATGGTTAATAGAAGTATTTTCGGGACGTCTATTCCCATTAGATTGGCAATTTCGGTATCCTGAGCTGTAGCCCTAATGGCAACTCCCAAAGATGTCTTTGACAGAAGTGCCAATATACCGAAAAGCACAACGATGGCTGTTCCAAATGCCAGTAAATTTTGATAAGAAACCTTGACGCCGATTACTTCCCAATATCCCGAAACAAAGCTTGGTGCTCCAAGATAGTGACCGCCAAAAGCTAGAACCATACACTCCTGAAAAATAATGGCCAGGGCAATGGTTATCAGCAGGACAGTCACCTGGTGTTCGCGTACCCGGTCAATAAACAGCTTGTAGGTGCAGAGCCCCAAGAGAGTGGTAGCGACTAGAGACAGAACAATTGACCAGATGGGCGACAGACCAAGCAAATTGGCAAAGGTATATATACCATAGGCTGCCAGCATGTAAAATGAGGTATGAGCTAGATTTATCATTCTAGCTACCCCAAAGATAAGG
>Ga0180437_10001194_pt1 | contig 44878 bp, 52 predicted proteins | sample SS_ome_4_FD_132410 | JGI IMG/M metagenome (GOLD analysis project Ga0180437, IMG submission 132410) | Hypersaline lake sediment archaeal communities from the Salton Sea, California, USA - SS_3_D_1 metaG | ecosystem: Environmental > Aquatic > Non-marine Saline and Alkaline > Hypersaline >... | reverse complement strand
ATCCCCCCCTCACCTAAAAGGTCGCCCTCGGCGGGTGAAACACCCTCAGGCGGTAAGCCCTCAGCGGCCATCATTTCTTCTTCGGGGTATCCTTGATCTTCAGGCATTTGACTCCTCCTGTTTTTTTTTCTCTATTTTTTTTAAAACTTTCTTCACTTTCTTTGCGTTTTGCCTGGCCCTATTAATGATCCCGTTGTAGGCATCGTACTTGGCCCGACGAGCCTTTACCTCCACAGCCAACTTCATCGGATCATCCAGGATGTCCTGGCTGATTCCCTTGACGGTGTTGCACTGCTCTGCCAGGTCCCGGATCGCCTCACAAAAATGTTTCCAGCCAGGGGTTTGAAATAAATCATCGTACATTACCGCCAGCTGTTCCGGGGTAAGGTCCTCATTTTTACGCTCTAATCCTTCGCCGCTCATACCGTCTGCCCCTCGGCGGTTTTATTAAACTCACCTTCTGTTGGGACTCCTGGGGTACTCCCAACATTTTCCCGCGATCTGTTGGCAGCTGCCTGCTCCGCAGACACGATCTGTTGCACGGCCTGGGCCAGCTGCGGATTATTAAGCAGCTTGGCGGCGATCTCATTCGGGCTCTCAGCAGTAGTCATTTCCTCTATGTCGTCAATGTTGAAAGAGAGGAGGATCTTACGCAGCAGCAGCGGCAGGTTGCCACCGGATTGCTGGAGGAGGGGGCCTACGATCCCGACGAGATTGGCCAGCTGTTGCCGTTCCAATTCGCGCCTGGTCGATAGATCCCGCAGCTCAATGTCCATAATGTTGTCCATCTCCAGCTGCTCGGCCGGCAGGGAGAGGAAGTCGCCCAGCTCGGGCCAGCGCATAAAAACTGCACCGGGATTGTTCTGGACTAGGAGGATCATCACATATTTTATAAACTCGATCAGATCATCAGCCACATTGAGCGCGATGATCCCGAACTTGAATAAGGCATTTTCATTGGCGCGGCCGATCCCCGTCGCGGTTTCCGGTGCGCCCCGGCCGGGCCCGGCCTGGCCCATAAGAACGTCGGGGGTGCCGGCGGTGCTTTGCATGCTCTGCCGTTTCTCTGCCGCCATAAAGCCAGCCAGCTGGAGGACGTTGGGGATCTGGATCACGTCGATATCGTCCTTGCTCTCGTCCCAGCCGATCGCGTTGCCGTCGCCAGCAAACAGCTCCTCTATGTCTATGTCAGCATTTTTGTTGTACTTGAAAAGCAGCTTGACAAGCAGCTTAAAATTATCCATCTGGAGGGAGAGGATCTCGTTGAGATCGTGGCTGTTGTCGCCGACCAGCTGCGGAATACTTTTCCCGATCAGAGATTTACCCATCCGTAAGGGACGAATCGGGAACATTAGCCGCTTTCTCCGCGTGGGCAGATCGTTGATCTCGGCCCGGATCAGGGTCCGGCGATTGGCCAGGGTGCAAATCACTTCCTTGACATCGGGCTCCCAATCGGGATCGGTGCTGTCACCCTCTGAAAAATCATATACACCGTAATATTCAAGCAGCTCTACCTCGTCGGTGGCCTTAATACCCGTGGACTTTTCCGGTTCCGTGGGGGTGGTGCCGTCGGCTGAGGAGCTGCCGTGCTTGGCCTCGTATTCTTCCTTACGTTTGGCATCGTCGTCCTCGCCGCCGGTGGACGGTTCCACCTGGTCGAGGTTCATATAAATGTCTTTATGCTGATAAAGCTGATATAGCTTAACAACTTTCTTGACAAAATAATCGGTTTGCTCGGGATCCGTGGCTTTGGTGTCAAACCAGACATCAAAAAACTTGAAAACATCAAACTCGGCCCGGTACCCCTCGATCGGATTGCCCTCTTTACCCATTCGCTTTGTCGGTACCGGCCGCAAATGCAGCCAGGACAGCCGACCGGTCAGCGCCTCCTCGAACATATCCCTGGCTTTGGCCCGGATTTTCAACCGATCCAACTCCTCCTGGATCCACAACGTAAGCTGCTGCTCGATCGTTTTAAACTTGGGGTGCTCGACGTAGGTTTTGAGGTAATTTTTGTCTGGGAAAATGGTTTGTATGAGGCGGCCGACCATAGTTTGCACCAGGTCGTATAAATAATTTTCTTTTACCTTGCTTTCGTGCTCGAGGCGGGCATCTATGACATCATCTTTTCCGTTAAACCGCTCAATTTCTTTGGTAATTTCTTCATCGAGCGTTTTTCGGGCGGTATTCAGGATCTCAAAACGATTGACCAGGAACGATTGCATGTCCTGGAATTGATCTTCTGATAGTTCTGCTAAAAGGCCGCCCTCTGCCATAGTACCTCAAGTTAACATAATACCGGAATTATGTTAACTTGCCTATGATTATATGCTAATTTATTGCAGAAATCAAGCGTTTAATTTTTTTTGGAGAAAATCCCAAAGATTTATACGTCTGAATTAAGTCAAAATGCTTACTTGTATTGCTATATTTTTTGTAAAAAGGTAGCTTTTTTGCTCTTTTTTCACGATTTTTGGCCCTTTGTGCATTTTTTTGGGCTATTTGACCAGCGAATATTTTAAGGAATTTTTTTAGAAAAACAACCCCATATCTCATACTATCTACCGCATCATCGTCTTTTTTGACAGGCTCCTCTTTATAATCCAGATCGTCATAATCCATATTCGGGGGCTCTTGCCAACGGTACGTTTCCAGCTGATTAAATAAATTGGGGCAGCGGTGAATATCGACATATAGCCGGGGCGGGCCAATCGAGGGCTTAATCAAGTCGTTTACGATCTGGATCCCCGGCACAACCGCGTTATTTCCAGGCAGCAGCGGGATCCCGTATTCCTTCCTGAGGATATCTTTCGGCCGGACACCAGAGGTCTGGTCCTTTTTTGCGCTGGCGGGATCGATAATATTGCGAAAATAAGTGTCTTTTGCCAGGACCGATCGCAAGATCTTACCGACATCGCCGGTTAAAAGGCCCTTGCGGAAGATCTCGTCGTAGATATAGATCGCCCGGCCATCCGTAGCCATCTTCAAAATGCAGGTTTTGTGGGTGATCCCCAGGTCCGTGGAAGTGATTTTGATCAGGCCCTTCTTTTTCAGGACTTCTTCGGCGGGTTTGTGGTGGATCTCGGAGTTAAAATTGTGATAAACCAGGCCGATATTGGCCGACAGATCCGTGCAATAAACATACCGATCCATCCACTCCTCGGAATGGACCGCCGCCATATCCGGTATAAAGGTGTCGGGCAGGGTGGGGTTGTCATTGGTGGGGCAAACCCAATAAGCCAGATCGGACCGCTGCTCCTTGCCGCCCCGGACAATGATGTCGTCGCCGTCGCCGCCCTCTGGCCGGTCCCGCATCCACACCTTCCACAGCCAATTCCTCCCCTCCCAATTCGCCGTGATCCAGGATTTAAAGGAGGTGGCCTTGACATCCGGGGGATTCCGCATCCGGGACCAGAGAAAAGAGATGGTATCGGAATACTTACCTACGTCGGGGTCGTCAATATGAAATCCGCATATATGCAGACCCTTGAGTTTGGCCCGCTTGAGGGTCAGGGGCCGGAAAATAATCTTGCAATCGTTTATCAGGATGATCGCGTTCTTTCCGCGATCGGCGATAAACTTTTTCATTATGCCGGCGGCCTTACAGATCCGTAGGTAATCCTCTTGGATCTCGTCCTCGACATTATCCCAGGTGTTCCTGGAAACTAGAAAAATATGGCCGGGGTTCTGAAAACAGTGCTCAAGGACCGCGTGGATAGTGGGGTAGGTTTTGCCTGCGCCGTAGCCGCCGATCAGCAGCTTGTTCCTGGCGGCGCTGGCATGGAACTCGGCCTGGCGCTGATTAATCGGGTGATAATACCCGAGCCCGACCGCATTAATCGACTCAGCTGACATCTTCTTCCTGGGCCGGCTGCTCGATCACAACCGCGTTTTTTACACCCTGGCCGGCATTGGTATTTGGCATAATAATATTAATCGGGGTCTGGCCCTGGCCGCCCTTATCTGGTTTAAGAAATGCGGATCCGGCCTGCGCCACCAGCTTGGAAACGCGCCGGATCTCAGCGATCACCGCCAGCTTGACACCGATCGGCTTGGGGACCGCCACCTCCTTGCCGGTTTTTTTATCGACCACGATCTCGTCCTTGAGCATATCTTCCAGCCGCTGGAGCTGGATCAGCATCTTGTCGTGGAGGATCTGCTGGGCCTGCCGGGGATCCGCTTTCTTGTTTAGGGTGAAGGTCACATATTTTATAGCGTTACAGATGCTGTGGTGGGACCGCTGGTATTTCTTCATCAGCTGCTGGTACGTCAAGTGGTTCTCGACGTAATCGGTATAGATCTCGAAATACTTGGCCTGGATCGCCTTGTTCTTCGGCCGGTAAACTTCTGAGTGCTTGTACCGGCTTATGTCTGTGACCTCTCCCCGGTTTGTGCCCATTAGGTGTCGCGGTACCTCTTAATCTCCAGACCCTTGAAGGGGTAGTCTGGGGTGACGAATCCGGCCGCATTGACGTGGCCGCCGCCGCCCATCTCCACCGCGATTTTGCTTACGTCGATGTCAGGGTTTTCCGTATAAAGGCTAAAGGTCCAGCGCTCGCCGTCGAAGAAGAACGGGGCCATAATGTCATAGCTGTCTTTGGGCACACTGTCAAAGACCTGGCTGCCGAGCTTGCCGCAGGCGCTGATCACCCGGTAGCCCCAATGGTTGACGTAAAAGGCCCAAGACTTCATCCGGCCGTAGTCCTCTTTGTCGTTGTAGGTCTTAATGGCCGCGCCCTTGCGGATCACTTCCTCGGACAGCTTGTGGGACTCATTATAATCCAGCCACCCTTTCCAGGTATCGGCCCAGGGCTGGGTGTTGTAGCACCGGCAGCCCAGCTGAAACATACGGGTGTCGTCGCCGTACTTGAACTCCCAGATGTCGTAATCATCCAGCAATTCCAGGACCCTTGGCGCGGGCTCGTTGGGGAAGTAGTAGTGCCAGGCCGCCATACAACCGGATGGCTTGTCGTCGTACCGCAGCCCGGCAATTTTGTCAGAGAGGTGACGGTGGAAATCGATGGCGGTTTTATGGTGGTCGATCCATGTCACATTCTCGGTGATTTTAAGCAGCCGATCAAACTCTCCCTCGAGGAGAGAGAAATCGACAAATATCACTTCTTCCCCTGGCTTGATCTCGTCCCAGGGAAAACGGTGATTATAATTAATCGCGGTGAACTTAATCCACTTGTCCGGGAACTTCCGCTTGACGATCGCGGCCGCGCACTTCCCGTCCATATCGATATGATAAAAGCATCTCATTGGTCGTCCTCCTCGTCAAAATTGGTGCATCTGACCTCGTGGGCCAGGCGGTTGTTGGCGCTGTCTTTGTGTTCGCACCTGTCACACATCGGCACCGGCGCGAACCGGGCCAGGAAGTCGGCCTCGGTCATAACGGCCAGGGTCCCCTCGGGATCCCTGACAGCGTACATTCCGGCGGCGATCGTAATCTCCTCGCCTGCGGCAAAGGCATCGATTTCGGCCATATTCTCGCCGTCGTACTGCACGGCATTATAAACCTGTGGTCGTTGGATATATTTGCTCATACTGCTGTCCTTAAATAGTCAAAGGCCACTTCGGGCCGGGAGATACGGACACCGCCAAACCAGGCGCTGTTCTCTAAGTTTTTTGCCAGATTTTTTAGGTAGCGCCGCTGGGCCCGCCGGGTCTTGAAGTTGAGCCGGCCCCAGGTGAGGGACCACCTCTGCCTCTGCGCCAGGCCCCGAGCATCTGCGGCACGGACACGATCAGGGCTAAGACCCAGATAAGTGAGAAGATTGCCATCGAAACGATGCGGAAAACGCGGGCCCCCGCCCTGGCTAAGATACTTTTCGGCATAAGCGCGTGCCCGTGCCATAGCCTCTCGGGAGGAGATCCCAGAGTTTGGTCCCTTCTTCCACTCGTCGAGCGGGGCATCCATTGGAGGCGGCCACTGTTTTTTGTCACGGCACCCCAGGAACCCAAGTGCTGTCGAGGCCAGCACAGCCTTTAAAAAATTGCGTCTGTTGGTCATAATATGTCCTCATTTTTATTTATCCCCGTTTCTTCTTAGTCCGGGGGTGTAATTTCTTAACCAGGGGGATCTTGTGCCCCCAGCGCCACAACAGGTAGCCCGCGACAACAACGGCGGCGATCGCGGAAATGCCGGTAAGTGACAGCTCGAAGTAGTCGCCGATCTTGAGCGTAAAGCCGGTGTCGCGGACCACATCCTCTATGCTCTCAACCGAGTAGCTCTGCATCCTCACCTTGCGGGCCGGCTCTGCACCTTGCGGGTCTGGGCGGCCTGGCCGCGCCAGAGCTCGGGATCGCTAATGTCAAAGGGATCGCTCTCGGGGGTGGTCCGCAGCTTTTTTTCCGGCACATTTTTAAGCCTGGGCTCTTTGGGCGAGGACAGGAAATTGACAATGGCCTCAACCGTCCGGTCCCAAAAGCTCTTTTGCTCGCGGGAAAGCCGGGCCTTGCGCTTGAGCTCCAGCAGCGTGTCGCGCTGCTCCTTGGGCATATTGGCATAGACAACGGCCTCGGCCGCCTCGTCTTGCTGCCGGGGCGAGAGCTTGCTGTAATCCGTCACCCCGTACTTCTTCATCACCTGCTTGGTGATGGGATCCAGGGCCTCGTAGTCCCGTTTCTTCTCAGCCGCCACGTCCTCGTCGTAAAACAGCTTGTCCTCTTTAAAGGCCCGGTCAAACTCCATCTTCTGCGTGCCGCGCAGCTCGCTCTTGTCGGCCGCGCCATATCGCGCCAAAACCTGTCGTGATCGCCAATACGGTGATCTTTTCATTTCTTTTGCCATCCGATCCTCCGGTATTATGGATATATCCATTATACCGCTTTTTATACCCCCTGTCAATTCATTTTTATAAAAATAATGACAATTTCCTTCCATATCCGGTAACTACGGCCCGCGCAAGCCGTTCTTCGCCGGCTTTCCCGCCCCTGGGTCCTGGGATAATGTAACTTTGGCCAAGGTTTTTTTCGCTCCTGTAAGGCGAAAATTCTTAAGGGGTGAGTGAAGTCAAGGCCCTGGGGCCCATAAAATGATAGCACGGGGGCAACTTCATTCAAGGTGGGTGAAGGTTTTTCGCTCGTATAAAGCGAAAAAATGATACCCCTAAGGTCCCTTGAAGAAAAAAAATCGGGGTCTGTTTTTTCGCCAGAGCTGATGTCCGTGGGTGAGCATATTTAATAAGGGCAGACGGCGCAAGACACGGGGTAGAGGGGGGGGGTGGTCAATGGCATTACCGATTTCCCGGACCTAGACCCGGAAATTGAATAATGGGATCGATTTCTGGCGACTTTTTTGGGAAATTATTATCCCTTTGTCTTGGATAGGTCGGATCATCAACAATTAGTCAATAAAAGAGAGAGCAATCAATGGCATTACCTGGCTGCCCAAACAGGCAAAATCATCAAAAAGTATGATCGCAAGCAGCAAAAATCAGCAAACACGGCAAGGCTATAGGGAAAGAGAAAAGCTATGCCATAGAAAAGAGCCCAACTACAGGAATATCTTTAGGGGGGGTATAAGTATATTCGTGTTTTATAAACTGAATACATATTATATAGTAGATTATATTAAATTATCCAAAAAATGCCTAATATTGATTTTAGTTAGTAGTATTATACTGATAGGCCCTATAGATCAGGGTAAAAAGTTTGTAGTTAGTTTATTAAGACTTTTTTCTATTATATGCAATTTTCCGGCCGGAAATACCTCATTTTCGACGGTTAAAATAAAATTATATTAATAAGTAGGAGTTTATTATGAAAAATGTATTTAGAGTATTTGACAAGATGAGCAAGCGCAAGAGTAATTTTACGATCCTTTCGACGGTAATGGTATCGGGCGAGGTCGCGACAATGACAGACAATGACACGGTTGTAAAATACCGCAATTCTTTACTTTCGGGCCTGGCGGCCGGATGTTACCAGGTTAGGGATATTAAAAACTACCTGGAAAGGGGAATAGAGCCCAAAGCGGCCGACATTACCCCAATTACTGACTACCCGGAAGTAGGGGAAATGGATCTAATCAAAGGCGACGACATTGATTTTAACTTATGGCATGAGCATCTGGAAATACTCAAGGCCGTGGGCCCGTCGAAATATAGCCTTGCGGGAGTCTATGTCGAGGCCGATTATATTATAGCCATTGACGGCCGCCGCCTAATTAAATCGCCGTCGGGCCTGAAATTGGGGGACGGCGAGGCCGCAACGATTGACGGCGCGGGCCTGGAAATAGTCAAATTGGGGTTTACGTCGTGCCGTGTCTATGTCGATATCGAGGGCAAGAAAACGACATTTTCTCACGACAATTTGGCTATATCTGTTAGGCATTTACAGGGTAAATACCCTAACTGGAAAATGTTTATACCCATATCATTTGATAGTGAAATAACCGTTGACAGTGACAGGTTGCGGGCCATACTAAGGGTGAATAAAGAGTATTTAGACAAGGACACGAACAAGGTTATTTTTACGCAGGACAAGGGGCAATTAATTGTCGAGGTACCGGGCGGGCCCGTGTTTAAAACCCCTGTTAAAAACAACGTCGGCAAGGCCGCACAATTCGCCCTAAACCATAGCCTATTAAGCGCATATCTCAAGCGGGCACAAGACTATATTATGTTTACCTTCAACGACCCCATACAGCCCTTCAAGATCGTACGGAAGGAAAATGCGGACACGACATTTATTTTAATGCCGATGAAAGTATGTGACGAAAAAGAGCAGGCCCCGGTCTATGACGTTGACCAGGTAAAGGAAATGCTCGACAGTGTGGGCCCTGTCAAGGTCAAGCGGGCCCAGGTCAAGCCGTCCCGTCCCGCCGCCGCTGCGCCTGCTAGCTGGGAAAGGGAAAAAGCGGAAATGCTGAAATTGATCCAGGCACAGCAGCAGCAGATCGAGGAAATGCAGGCGGCCGTAAACAGGGCCGAGAGGTCAGAGCTTGCGGCGCTGCGCCTGGTAAAAAAAGCGGGCCGGATATAATCCGGCCTGCTCAAACAGGTAAAATCATCAAAATACAGGAGGACACAATGACCACAACAACAACGACCAAAACAACCACGACACGGACCAAAGAGGACAAGCGCAAATGGTCCATTGACAAGAAAAAGGCCCTGGGCGAGGCCCTGGACAGTTTTTTAGAGGCACAATTTACTGATCCCGACAAGATCAAAAACCTGGTAGATCATTACCGGATCGCCAACCTCTACGACTACTCCATGACTAACACGGCCCTGATTATGGCGCAGGGCGGCACCCTGGCGCAGAGTTATAAGAAATGGCAAAAGCTGGGCCGCTATGTCAAGAAGGGAGAGCGGGGACAGATTTATATATACGTCCCGCTGATGGTATCGGACAAGCGCAAGAAGGAGATGCGGGCAGAGATGGCCGAAACATCGGATCCGGCCAAGCGCCTGGAGCTCGGCAGCAAGATACAGAGAAACAGGCCCTTTTTTGTACTCAAGCCTGTTTTTGATGTGGCCCAGACCGACGGGGAGCCGCTCAAATACGAGCATGACAATGCCGACCTGCTTAATATCCCCTATGCCGATGTAAAGGACAAGCTCAAGGGCCTGGTCAAGCAGCAGATCATCGAGGCATTTTCCGGCACGAGCCGGGGCAGCTGCGGAGCCGACACCATCACCGTCAATCCCTCGAGCAACAACACCGACAAGGTAAAGACCCTGATCCACGAGGTAGCGCATGCCATCCTTCACCACCGGGGCGAGGAGTTCAATACCACGAGCAGGGGCGGCCGCGAGGTCGAGGCCGAGAGTGTGGCGCACCTGGTCATGTCATACCTGGGGCACCCGCTGGAATTGTCGGCCGGGTACGTTCAAAACTGGCAGCAGCAGGGCGATGATTACGACAAGATCAAGATCCTGACCACTGCGGAAAAAATAATAAAGGCCCTCAAATGAGGGCCGGGAGGCAATCGGTGAAAGATCGCCATAAATATAGGAAGTACGGCAGCCCCTGGCGGGACGGGCCCCGGATCAAGGCCAATAAATACCGGGGCCGCTGCGCCCTGTGCGGCGGCCCGGTCGAGCCCTGGACGGGATTTATTGAGCGGGACGGTGACAAATGGTTAACAAAACACACCACCTGTCCCTCCCAAACAGGCAAAACCACTAAAAAGTAGGAGGATAGAATGAAATTAATTATCGAAATCGACCTTGACAAATACACCCAGGCTGATTGTGTGGATCGCGCGGCCGTTTGTGACGACCTGCTGGCCGAGCTGCGCCAGGCCGACCTGGACACGATCGATGATCAGACCGCTATGATCTTCACCGATCAGAAGGAGTTCGCCGGGCATATCGAGGTCCGCGCCGACGAGGACCAGGATTATCCGGCCTGTGACGAGTGCAACAATGCCGCCACTACCCAGCTGGGGGATCTGGAATTGTGCGCCGATTGTTATGCCAAGATCCGGCGGGAGGGGCGGGATAATGCCTGAGGTAATCGATTTTAATCAGAGCCTGCGATCCGAGATCGAGGGCCTGCTCCTAGATCATATCTGGGATTATGAGTACAGCAACCCCCAGGATTATAAGAAGGGCAAGCGGGAGATCAGGATCCTGCGCCGGTATGCTGAGGAGTGGCCGGAGCTGGTCCGCACCCTGATCAATGAGCACCTGGGCAAGCTCACGGAGATAATGCCAATGCCTGAGTTCTGGTTTATCAACCAGGTCGGGCTTATGGTATAGGGAGCAGTGGCCTACTTTATATTGGGATAAAATAAATAGTCCACCCCCCCCTGCGGGGGGGGGTGGCAAGGAGATCAAGTGAGATATTTTTATTTTCAGATCAAGTTCACGGCCGGGGATAATTACCGGTTCTGGGAGGATCATGTTATGGCCCACGACGGGGCCAATGACGAGAGTGTCCGGGAGCTGCTGGCCGAGAAACACCTGCGGGACAGCCACCAGGAGGCAGAGCTCGATGCCCTGTGCCTGGTCGATCCCACCGTCAGCCGCGTGTTTCATATCAACGGCGGCGAGGTCCTGGCCGAGGTCACAAAAACCGCGGAATTGACAAGGCGCGAGTTTGACATTATAAATAAATATATATCCTGAGGAGGACATCAATGACCGCTATTGAAAAACTTTTAAAAGAGATCAAGACCGCTCTGCCCAAGGGCCTGCGGGAAACTACCCGCAAGACCATCACCAAAAACCAGACCTTCATCGAGTACCAGCCTGGCGACGGCACCCGCTATCCGGTATCGATCTACCAGCTGCCCCGTGAGGCCGAGTATGTAAGTGATGCCCGTGTCGTGATCGTGTGGTGGGATGATCCCATGATCGGGATCCTGGTCCCAGGTGACAGCCCCAAAGCTATCCAGGAAAAGATGGCGGGCTACCCCTGCACCGAGTACACGGCCCGGATCCTATTTGCAATCGTTCACCAGAACGAGGAGGACGGCCAATGGTAAACCGCAAGTTTGTATTTGCCCGCACCGTCTATGCCCAGGACGTACAGGGAGCTATTATCCAGGTCCTCGAGGACATCGACGGCCGGGGCCTGGACCGGGCATTTCAGATCAAGGAGGCATCGAGTATGACATCCACCTCCGACGCGGCCCGGATCGCGTCGCAGCTGCTCGCCGGTGAGGACCAGGAGGTTATGATCGTAATGGCATTGAGCCATAAGTACGAGGTGATCCGCACCCTCGAGGTGGCCCGAGGCACCCAGGCCCGGATGATCCTGGCCCCCCGCGACGTATTCCGGGGCATCCTGGATCTGCCCGGATCTACTTATGTGGTCCTGGCCCACAACCACCTGGTCGGCCCCCCCCGTCCATCGGTCCAGGACCTGGACCTGACCAGGCGAGTGGAGGAGCTGGCGACTCAGCTGGACCTGCACCTGCTCGATCACATAATCATCACCCCCAACGGTGAACACCAGACTATTTTCCCTCTCGAGCGCTGGCTTGAGGGCGACAATAATAAATCAAAATCGGAGGTATTTTAATGCACCACCACAGCAAATCAAAACCCAAGATGGCGGTAATACGCTGCTTAAAGTGTGACGATCAGATCCTGGTCCACAACTGCGGGCCCGCGCTGGAAAAGGCGCAGCAATTTATCCGGCGGCCCTGCGGTGAGAATGATTGCGGCGGCAGGCGGGTCCTGGCCACCCCCTCCCACCTGCTCAACTGGAACCGGACCGACCTGGATAGAGGCTAATGCTAGTCGGCGATCGCATTTTACTGACCGTGCCCTGGCTGCAAAAAGATCTGGCCAGGTCTATCCAGGGCCGGCAGTGGCTAAAGGAACGCAAAAAGTGGTCCTTCCCGGTCGAGCAGTTCCGGCACCTGCTCGAGGCTTTCCCTCAGATGCGGGACGAGATCAACCTGGATGCGGCGACATATTATGACCAACCGGACAAGGGGGTGAGTATGGAAAAGGTGGCCGAGCTGGATCTGCGGGATCCCGAGTTTGATATTGACAAAGAGATCCAGGGGGTGGAGATCCCGCGCGGGGTGGACCTGTCTGTCACCCTGGGCGACGGCAGCAAGAGCCCGCTGTTTGAGCACCAGATCAAGATCCTCAAGCTCTGCCTGAAATATTGGCAGTTCGCGGTCCTCTGCGAAATGGGGACGGGCAAGACGATCGCTCTGATCATGGTGATCAAATGCCTGCGGGCCCTGGGGGTCCAGGTCCGGGCCCTGATTGTCTGCCCCAAGTCGGTGCGGCACAGCTGGACATCAGACCTTGACAAGTGCGGAGTTTCGGGATATAATATAGTCAACGGGTCAAAAAATCAACGGCTGTCCCTATTGGCGGGGTCAGCTGAAAGGGGTGAAATTGCCATCATCAACTACGACAGCTTGCTACCGACGGGAGAGGACGGGCCGTGGGGGATGTTTAATCTCGTCATACTCGATGAGTCCAGCCGGATCAAGAATCCGTCCGCTAAACGGACCAAGTTCTGCCTGCGGGCATTTAAGGCTGCACAGTATAGGTACATACTATCGGGAACACCAATCACTCAGAACCCGGCTGATATATATTGCCAATACCATTTTCTCGATCGCGCTTTTCTGGGTTTCAATAGCTTTTATTCCTTTCGCAATACTTACCTGGTTATGGGAGGTTTCCAGGGCTACCAGGTCATTGGAGTCAGGAACCAAGAGGAGCTTAGAAAAAAGATTGGGCGGCACTCGATCCAATTAAAAAAGGAGGAATGTCTGGACCTGCCGGAAAAAGTATTTACGACCAGGTGGCTTGATATGCCTAAGGAGCTCAAGCTGCAATACGAGCAGATGAAAAAGGATTGTATCGTCGAGCTCAATGGCGAGGTCAAGCTGACCGCCAATATCATTTTAACTAAAGTTATGCGCCTACAGCAGATCACCTCCGGTGCCCTGCTCAAGTATAAAGACAATGCCAAACTACAGGCCCTGCGGGAGATCATAGAGGACCTGGTGCGGGACAGCGGCAAGCAGCTGGTGATCTGGTGCCGGTTTAAAAAAAGCATCGCCCTGATCCAGGCCCTGGTAGAAGAAATGGGCATAACGTATGGTATTCTGGACGGCGATACCAAAAACCGTGACGAGGTTATAGATGATTTCCAAAGCGGAAAAACAAAAATCTTCATTGGCCAGGTACAGGCGGGGGGTCTTGGGATTAACCTCTGGGCTGCAAGTACCACTGTCTATTACGAGCGCCCGTTTTCCCTCGAGGAAAATAAGCAGAGCGAGGACCGGATCCACCGCATCGGGCAGCGAAACACCTGCACCTACATCGACCTATGCTACAAGGGGACGGTGGACACAGATGTTCTTGGGGCCATACAAAAAAAGCAAGATATGGCCACCTTCCTGGTGGACTCCTTCCTAAAGGGTGACTACGAGTTGAGGCAGCGGTATGAAAAAACTTAAAGATTATAAATACGAGCTGGCATACCGTCGCTACCTGCGGAGCCACCCCTGGCTGCCGGTACGGGAGCCCGTTAAGTTCAGCGCGTTTACCATCTTCGGATCGATCGTGATGCTAAATGCCCTGCACTATTTTTACGAGTTCCTTTATTGGATGGTGAGAAAGTTTTGCCTGTAAAGGACCCGCTGGCGATCCTCAAGGAGGAGCCTATAAATGAGTTCGTCGAAAAGTTTGAAAAGGCCACGGGCCACCGGGCCGTCGGCAAGATCGACCTCGGCAAAGGAGTCGAGATCCCGTACTACGACACCTATTTTGTCGAGTGCCTGTGCCGAAAAATACAATCCCTTATCGGGGTGGAAAAAACCACGAGGAAGAACCTGGACATTATCCTCAAGGACCTACGTGGTTACGGACTCAATGAGCTAACGGAGGAATGGCCGGAATGAAAATGCACACTTTAAAAATACTCGAGGCATACGTTCAGAGGATTATTCACAGACAAAAAACTTTCGAGGTCCGTAAAAACGATCGCGATTTCCAGGTGGGAGATACAATTCAGTTCAGAATTATTAACGAGCTGGGCGAGGAGGTAGAGGTCCATTATCAAATGCCCTTATATCTTATTAATTATGTTTTACCTGGTGGACAGTTTGGAATAGTGAGCGGATATTGCGTAATGTCAATACAGCCCCTGGAGGGGGGACACAATGAACCTGGAAGATAAACTCGAGGAGATCATACACACGATGCGGGGGGTAGTCACCCTCAAGCAAGAGCACCTGGAGAAAAAGGTCGAGCAATCCAACGAGCTAATGGAGATGCTTAACAGCGGCAAGGACGGGATCGAGATCATCACCAGCGTTAGTGCCCAGCTTGCCGAGTTCGAGAAACAGGAGGAGGATTGGGCCCACGAGATCAAGATGGCCGAGTCCCAGCTGATCCGGCTCTATAAATATCTTGTCGAGCAGCACGGGAATAAAGCTAAGGAGAATTAATTGAGCAAAAAAGTTGATGCCAAGATACCGGCCGAGTATGCTGAGGAGTTCGACAAGTTTGCCGACAAATGGCAGCTGGCCCAAAATGCCCGCTATAAACAGGGCGCAAAAAAACGTCGAAAAAAAAATAAAATAGCAGCCCGCTCAAGACGGGCGCAGAGGAGGAAGTAATTGAGTGAAAAAGCAAAGACCAAAGCGGAGGCTATGAAAGCCTTTAAGAAACAGCAGGCCGATTGCAACAAAACGATGAAGGAAAAAAAGCTGGTCGCTAGTGACAAGAAGTTCATCCACATTGAGGCCAGGTTCTGGAAAGACAAGGACGGTGACGAGCGGGCCCAAACCGTAGAGGCTGTCCTTTCCGCTGGCCAGGCCGATGTTGTAAAGATCGTCAGTGAGCTCCTTAGAAAAGTGGGGATCTCAAGTGCCGACGAGTACAAGGCTGCCCTGACCGCTACCAAGTTTATGGATCTAATGCAGGGCAAGGTCCGTGTCGGAGAGGGGTGCAGCCCCCTGGACATTTTGAAGGAGGTCCTCTAATGCGGCCGGCCAATGAAGTGTTAAAGGACCTGGACGAGGCCCTGGTAACTGAGCAGTTCCACAAGGCCCTGCTCTCCGAGCTGGGCAAGCGGATCTGGCAGCTCCAGCAAGAGGCTTACGAGGCGATGGAGGACCAGGACACCAGCGAGCTTGTCTATGACGGCATTAAGTACCAGACCAAAGAGGAGCTGGACTTCAAGCTTACCGAGGAGGCCCAGAAGATCGCCCGCACCTGGGACGACAATCCCGAGTTCAGGGAGTTCGTCGAGCGCGAGGATCCCGGCCTGGGTAAAACCAAGTGGTCGGTGCATGCCGGCCAGCGCAAAGCCTGGCTCAAGAAAAGGCTGGAGGAGGGCCTGCCCCTCCCCCCCTGCGCCGAGCAGTTCTATACCAACATCATCAAGTACACCAAGACACACATCGCGGCGAAGATGAAAGAGAAACACACCCAGGACATTGAAAAGTTTAAGGAGAGGATCGGCCTGCGTGAAAAAAATTGAAACATCCGAGGCAGCTGTCAAGGCCAGCATCCGTAACTGGCTGGCCAAGTACCGCTGCTTTCGGTTCGCTATGTCCGGTAACTTTATGGGCGGGATGCCCGACACCATTGTTACGATCCAGCACAGTGCGGCTGCCCTTCCCCCCCTGGGTAGTGGGGGTAGAGCGGCCATTCTCAGTACCCATATCGTTATCGGCATAGAGTGTAAGCGCCCAGGTAAAGATGCCACGGACAAACAGAAAGCCAAACACGACGAGCTGCGGCGACAGGGCTGGCTGGTCGTAGTGGTCCACAGCCTCGACGAGCTGAAAAAGTTTCTGGCCGATCACAACATTGACCTGGGTAATGGGTAGGTATGCAAGCGGTTCAAAGCAGCCGGTCTGTAAAACCGGTCCGTAAGGTTCGGTGGTTCAAATCCACCCCTGCCCAAATGTCGGTGTATTCCGGCACAAATAAATTAAGCGAGGAATAATATGAGCGAAAAAAAACCAGTTGACTTAGTGCCCCAGGCACAAGACCAGGTACCGGATTTTCTGCGTACCTCACCAGGAGAAACAGGAACAGAGCATATGGACGGGGAGGACACCATCGTCCCCCGACTAAAGATCTGTCAGGCCATGACCCGCAAAGCCGTTAAAGAGGACATAGCCGATCTGGATCTAGGCGACCTGTATCACACCACCAAGAAAGAAAACTACGGCAAATCCCTGGACCTTTACATCCTGTACCATTGGCGCAGCGAGGTCTGGTTTAGTGACGGCCGGACCCTGATCGGCACCAGGTTCAAAAACCCCAGGGACAAAAAGCAGTGGATCACCTACGGATCCGAGATCGACGAGATCCTGGAGGACCTGAAAAAACCGGCGGCCGAGCGCAAGTACACCGGCAAGCAGGCAGGTACCGACAACCACAACTATATGTGTGTCCGGGCCAGCTCCATCGACAACGGCGAGCTGCCCGAGATCTTCATTTACTCTGCCGGATCCGCTGCATGCAAACCCGCCAAGCAGCTGAACAGCTATCTCAAAGACAAGGCCAGGCACGGCTGGCCGATCTACTCCCACCGCGTAACACTCAAGACCGTTGAGCAATCCTTTGATGCCGGCGATGCCTGGATGCCGTCCTTTGCCTGGGGTAAAACCTGCGAGGACAAGGACCAGGCCGCTACCCTCAAGCGGCTATACGACGAGGCCCAGAGGCTGATGGCCCTCGAGGACACCCACGTTAAAGGCGCTGACGATTCCGAGGGGACCGGTTCCCAACCTTCACCTGGCCAGAAAGATCCCGGCCCTGGCACAACGGGTGATGGTACGATCCCCTTTTAATCCGTACCCCTTCATCACCCCCTAGCCCCCGGCCGCTCCTCCCAATCAGTTCGGCCGGGGGCCCCCATTCCAGGAGTCTTATGAAGAAGTTTACACCAGAGCAATTAGCTAAAGAGATCCCAGAAAAAATGAAGTTCCTCATGCAAAATGAGGCGATGCAAGAGTTCCTGGTAATGAAGAAAGGGATCCCCTGGGAAGATGCGATCGAGAATATGTTTGGCTGGGATCCCGCCAGCCAGGAGTTCTGGGTCCCGATCAAGAACGAGATCGGCCGCCCGATCGACATCGAAACCTTCCCCCTCACCGACGAGAGCGATTGGCTTGAGGCGGCATTACAGTGGTATAAGAACGTAGATTTATCCGAGAGCATTAAGAGCGTATATTACAACAAAAACATTTCCTTTTCCGGTATTGCCATCGGGAAAGAGCTCTCACCCTATACCATCCCGCACGAGATCAAGGCCACTTGCCAGGAAGGAAACCCCGACAGAAAAAAATGTAAGCAGTGTATTTTAAATAACAACCAGGAAGTCACCTGGAACCTCAAGATATCGGACGAGAAAGACAAGGAGCTCCTGGTGTCTATGATCGGCTGCTCCAACCAGCAGGTCGTGGGCCTGGTCCGCAAGTATATGGGGATCCCCACCTACAACACCTGCCGGCAGGTCGAGCTCGATCTGAACAACCGCATTGACGTAGAGGAGATAAGGCTGACCAGCGAGGTCGATCACGACCGTATTGACACCGAGTACGTGGTCCATAAATGCCTGGTGTTTGGTCCGCAGATCCAGACCAATGCCAGGTACCAATGCTGGGGCACGACCTACAACGACCCACGATCTCAACACGCAATACACATAATTAAGAAGGTCCATTCCAAGCGGGACAGCCTCTCCCAATGGAAACTTGACAAGGAGGCCAGGGAAAAGCTCGAGGTCTTTTCCGTCAAGGATCCTCAGGACGAGGACCAGGTGCGGGAAAAGCTGCACCATATCCAGAGCGACCTCGCAGCCAACGTCACCAAAATGTATAAGCGGGAGAGCGTGATCCAGGCCACCGACTTTGTATATTGCACCCCCCTCCACTTCAAGTTTATGGGTCAGAAGGTCCTCAAGGGCTGGGGGGAATGTGCCATAATTGGGGACACGCGGACGGGTAAAACCGAAACCGTCAAAAATCTTGTCCATCACTATCGAGCTGGCGAGTTCGTTACCAGCGGTGAGAATACCACTTTGGCTGGACTACTAGGTGGGGTGCAGCAAACCCACAACGGCAGATGGAGTCTTACCTGGGGTAAGATGCCGATGAATGATCGCCGGGCCGTAATCATAGACGAGGCCGATACCCTGGCCGAGCAGGGCATTATGGGGCATTTGTCCGGTGTCCGCTCGTCCGGGGTGGCCGAGCTGGTGAAGATCCAGACCCAGCGCACGATGGCCAGGACCAGGCTGCTCTTTATCGCCAACCCGCAGAAACCCCAGCTCTCTGTATATAACCACGGGGTTGACGTAATACCCGAGATCTTCGGCAAGGCCCAGGACATCAGCCGCCTCGACTTCGCCATCTTTTGCAGTAAGGACGACGTGAGCGATCGCGACATCAATGCCATTAGAGAGGCCACCGTCCCCCATTTATACACCAGCGAGCTCTGTCACGAGCGCATTATGTATGCCTGGACCAGGGGGATCGACGACGCGATCTGGGCCGACGGATCTGAAAAACTAATTTTGGATCTGGCCGTGACCTTCGGCGAAAAGTATATCCCCGACATACCGCTAGTGCTCGGTGCCGAGTTCAGGATCAAGCTGGCCAAGATGTCCTACTCCATAGCCCTCCAGACCTTCTCCGTCAACGAGAACGCAAGCAAGGTCGTGATCTACCCCAGCCACGTCAAGGTGGCGGCAAAGTGGCTCAGAGAGCAGTATGACAGCCCCGTGTCCGGGTACTACGATTTCTCGATGCAGAAGAAAACCGGCAATAAGATCCGCAACGAGATAGAGCTTGACACCCTTATGGCTGAGGACGTGGAGTTGATAAACTCTCTATTATCTGTCGATAAGTTGCAGCTGGGCGATGCCGAGGACCTGTTTGAAACGGACCGGACCGAGGCCAGGAAGGTGATCAGCAAGCTGCGGAAGTGCTCGGCCATTATCAAGCACCGGTATTACTATGTAAAAACACCCCATTTTATAAGGTGGCTTAAAAAAAAACGATTAGATCTGAATAAACAGATCCCCTTTTAGGAGCGAGTATGCCAAGAATAAAAAGAGATCCAGAGCTTACGGCGATGATTAGGTCCACTCAGGTCATAGCCGAGCGCCTGTCAATCTACCCCAAGATCCGTGTCGTGGCGATCCTGATGAAAACCAATGTAAGAAATATTCTTACAGAGGCGCTGACGTTGTGGTGGGAACAGAAAGGAAAAGCCGTGTTCCGCAGCAAAGGAGGCAGGGGGTGAGCGCATCAGCTGTTCTGACGGCGATCCTGACGGCGCTGCTCAATGCCATTAAAAACTTTCTGCTGGGGACCAGCAAGGACGAGATCCGGCAGTTCCACGACAAGGCCCTGGTATGGCAAGAGGAGAGCAGTAAGCGCCGCCGCACCAGGTTCCAGCTGTGGCGGGAGAGGATGAAGGACCGGCGGTTCCACCGCAAAGCCTGCCGGCGATGGCGGCAGATGGAGAGGACCTGCGCCAGGTGGGAGCGGAAGAATGGCTTACTTCCCTAACGGATCAGCTGGCGAGTGTTTTACCGAGGAGTGCTGCACCTGTAAGTACGGGGCCGAGCCCTGTCCGATCGCCGCAGTGCAGCTGCATTTTAATTATGATGCTGCCAATAACAAGGTTGCCACCGAGATCCTTGACTACCTGGTAAAAGACGACGGGACCTGTGCTATGAAAGAGTTTATGAAAACGGCTAAAGGGGAACACCACCCCGACAATCTGTATTTTAAAAATCTATTAAATAGGGGAGAGTGATGGATAATATAAAAATAAAAGAGGCTGCAAAAACTATAATGTCTATGTGTCTTGATTTTTTACAGGGAGGGATAACCGTTGAAACCTTCGTAAACAATTTAAGGACCTTTGCAAGTTATATAGAGGAGGCTGAAAACCTATGAGCAAAAAAAAAGATGAAGAAAAAAAACCCCAAAGTGAAGAAAAACACTTCAAAATGGTGGGGCACTTCGACAAGGACGGGCACCTGTCCATTACCCGTGCTGGCAAGCTGGTCAGACAATGGTGCCCCTTCAACACGGGGGAAACTGCATGCAATCACGGCTGCCCCCATTTAGACGAGCCGGTGGAGCTGCGGAAGGATCCCACACCGGAAAAGCGGCGGCCGAGCCAATTCAATTCCAGGCCGGTGCAGGCCACCCCGGAGGAGGTCGCGACGTGGCCGATCGTCGGCTACGGCCTCAGCCTCTGCTACGGCAAGCAGTGGCGCTTTGACGAGTTCAAGGACGAGCGGCCGGAGCCCGAAGAAAATGAATAATCAAATGGAGCCCCTGGCGCTGGGGAGAGATATGCAGCTGCCGGAGATTTTGGCGGCCTACGATCAGAGCAAGTTTGAGGATCCTCAGCGTATTGAGGAGATAGAAAAAGCCATTAGCTCTGCCGTCCATACGCAGCTGACCCCATTATTCAAGGTTGAAAAAAAGGACGAGTATGCCTGTAATTGCGAGGCCCTGCACGGCGAGGCCCACAAGGGGTATTGCAAAGCCCTTTTAAAACCAAAGCACGAGTGGATGGATAAGGATATGCAGAAGTGGTATAGGGAAAATCGGGGCACATTTTTCCGTGCCTACGAAACCCCGTATGGTGAAATCGACCTCGACGACCTGCGCCGACGAGATCTTGTATATCTTATCTTCCGCTACTGTCAACCCCTGACGGGTTGCAAACCAGCTTGACATCCAGCCAGGCCCGGCAACTGGATTAAGAGATAAAACCCGCGTCGTTACACCTATTGCGAGCTGTGGGCTTTAGCTTTTTTTTGATGAAAAAAATCAGAACGGGGCAGCCGGGGCCCCATTTTAATTATGAAAACTCTTGATATAGAAATTGCGCTGGCTCAATATTTCAACCCCAGAACAAACCTGATGATACCCAACGTGCATTGGGGATTTAGTATTCACGAGTGCGATATGTTGGTGATGTCGGCAGCCGGCTATCTCAGCGAGGTAGAGATCAAGGTGTCTTTGTCTGATTTAAAAAAAGATAAAAAAAAAGAGCATGGTCATGAGGACGATAGAATAAAATGTTTTTATTTCGCCATGCCAAAAAAACTGTTAAAGCACAGCGATCTCGTGCCGGAACGAGCTGGTATTTTAAGTGTAGATTATTCCCCAACACCAGGACATTACAAAATATTTTTAGAGCGCGGGGCCGTAATTAATAAAAAAGCACCAAAAATGAGGATCGGAGAAATGTACGAATTGGCCCGCCTGGGCGCGTTAAGGATATGGACCCTCAAGAGAAAGATAAAAAAATTACAGGAGGAGTGATGAAAAAACCTTTTATGAAGTATGTTTTTTTTAAGGTGGATTGGAGTGGCCAATTCACCCTGCACGAGGACGGGATGGATCCCCTGGATATGCTGTCCCTGGTTAAAATGCTAATTACGAAAAAGATCGGCGGCCTGGATATAGATGCCGTGATCGAGATGCTAAAGAAACACCGGGCCTCTATTTCACCCGACCACCCAGGCGACGATAAGCCCGCATCACCTTGTCAACATAGCTCTGATTGCAAAAAACCTTCTTCCCCGTCTGGGGGTCCACCTTCTTTCTTGGACTTCCCTGGTTGTATGAACTGATCACCTTGTCCAGATAATAATATTTATTAATCAGACTCTTCACTTTGAGGCAGCCGTGGTTAATGGAGTTGTCAATATCCATCAGCTCCCCCGGCTTGCCCTTAAAGCCCTGGCTGACAGCCACCCCGTACAGGACCTGCATCACACCCATTGAATAAAAGGCCAGATCATTGGTCCTGTGCGCGGCCGGGATCATCTTCTTATACCACTGTTTTCTTTTAAGTGCTGGTTCAAACCTCAGCGCCTGTGGTTTCTTCTTGCTCTCCACCTGGGCGATCGCGTGGACCAGGGCGATCTCTAGCCCGTACTCCTTCGCATAATAATTTAATCGCTCGTCAACATTGGCAGCTAAGTTTTCTTTAGTCGCACCACTTATATACATCGTCATTGTGGCCATAACAATCCCTCCTAACTTTTTGATCATCGCGGCTGTTGGTCATTTACGCGCCGCTGCTCCTCGATGGTTTCCTCTAAGGTCTTAAACTTTTTCCCGAAGGTCCGATGATATGCTCTCCGCATATTGGTGTGGAAGGTCCTCTGAGCAGCACGTAATTCTCCTATGGTTTTAGTCTTATCTAGTGCAGCATAAAAATCCTTGATCATTTTGTTGGGGTTCTCAATGTCGTACACATACCCCAGCCCGCCGGTGTTAAAGATCTTCACCGCCAGCGACACGTCCTCGTCAGCCCAATTTGATATGTCAGAGCCAAAGGGAAAGTTCATCCTGAAAAACTCCCAGGCCAGCTGCTTGGTGGCCTCTGCCCTATTGGGAGATGTCCACAGCGGCTTGCCCGTGACGGGGTTGGTGTTGGTCTTGACGGCCCAGATCCAGCGCATACTCGCCGATATGTTGTTTCGTAGAGTGAGGGCGAAGGGCCTGGTGATATATTTCTCAAGCTCAAACAGCGGGGTGGAGAGGGCCAGGTACCGGTACTGCTCTCCGAATTGAGTTTCAGCCAGCTTGTGGGCCCGGTAGTTGGTAAAGGCATCCCAGGGATCCTCGTAACCATATCCGAGCATACTCACCAGCAGGCCCTTGATCGCGCCCCTGAGCGCCAGGGCCCGCAGCAGCGGCCCCATTTCAAACAGGGCCTGCTCCCACTTGTTGTCGGACACCATATACATTTGGTCCGGTGTGCCGCCGGCGATCCGCTTAACTCCCCGGCCGAAGTTTTTAAACATCTCCTTATACATCCGGCCCGTTCCTACACGGTACGTGGGATAGATGAAGAAAAAGTTTAAGATCATCCGGGTAAAGCTCGGGACCCTGGAATACTGCACCATGTGGAGGTTGGTGTAGTCGGCCGCCAGGAAAGCCGCATGCTCCCGATCGTTGGGATAGACCTTGATCAGTTTGTCAAACATCGTCTTGGCCATTGTAATCCGCATCACTTCGTCGATCGACCAGGCCAGCTCCTGGTACCCTTTGTACCCCCTCGAGATCCTTCCGAGATTTTCCTTGACAAAATTGCCGGCCTTACCCAGGGCAGTTTCCGCATCCATATCCGGGTGTCTTTTCCTAAACACCGAGGAGATGTAGTGCTTGAGCCCCAGGAATTGATCCTCACCCATTACCTTGTACCAGGCGCGGGTGGCATCGTGGATAATGCTCTCTACTCCCACCGAATGGTTAAACAGATCGTACTTGTTCATTAGCCAATAAAACTCGGCATACTCATTCCCGGCCCTGGTGGTAAACCGCTCCTGATATGCCTTGACAGCAAACTTCCAATTCTTGGCTCCTTTGGCCGCCAAACCCCAGGGAGTACCAATAGTCATTTGCACGATATCATTAGCCATCATTATCGTCGGCTTGTAGAGAGTAATTACTTTTAGCGTGGAATTGACCCGGCCGATCAGACCCAGGGTTTTATTTAAAAACTCGTATCCGGTCAGCTTTTGGGAGAGGTCGTCACGGAATAAATACTGCTTGAAGTTTTTTACCGCAACCCGGTCGAAATATAGGCCGTCCCAGCCGGGCAGGTTCGGTGCCAGGGCCTGCGCCCGACGGATCTCCTCGGCGATCAGCGGCTGGCGATCGGCCCCTACCCTGGCCCGCTTGTAAGCCTCGGTATTAAAAACCTTGTGCTCGGCCCGGTGATCGCTCTCGTGCGTTTTCCAATTAAACGGCATATGCTGTTCGCCGCCGGTTATAGCCTCCATTATCTTTTCGGTCCAATACCGTTTGCGATCTACGACATCTGACTTGAGCTGGTTTTGGAGATCAGCGTTCATCTTGGGAATGTTGGGATCGTCACTCTCCCGGAAAAAATTGATCAGCTCCTGGCGCTCCTTTGTAAACTCATAACCAGAGAGCACACGGTTGACGTAGTTCATATCCCGGATCTTTTTGGACTCGGCCTGGAGCTTGTCTTTAAGCCTGCGGATCTCTGCCTCCGGCCGCTCCTCTATTGCCTGGAGCTCCTTGATCCGATTGGCAATATGTTTTTTATTTCGCTTGGCCCTTGAGATCTCGGCATCAACGGGTTTCCAGAAATAGCCACCCATGTCAGCCAGGGTTTCTACCACGGCCTCAAGCCTGGCCTCTTTCTCGTCGGCAAACTTGTGCATCAGCTTATATTTTTTGGCATCGGAAAAGTCTGCATCCTTGAGCTCTTTCCAGGTCCACTCCCTGACCCGGCCCTCGTACTCGATCGGGATCTTGGTGGTGGGTGCCAGCTTTTCAACCAGGTGATTGTGAAATTGTTTTCTAAACCCGTCTGCCATATGCTGATTATACAGCCGGGAGAAAAGATAGGTGATCAAAGACTTTTCCACCTGAAAACTATTGAGCTCGACCTTATATCCTTTCTCGATCAGATTGTAAAGGGTGGGGATCTCCCTGCCCAGCAGCTCGTCAGCGATCGGGGACAGCTGTTTCGGGCCCTTGACCCGGCCGGCCTCGGCATCCCGGAGCTTGGAATTGATCTCGCTACCAAAGACCTTGCGCCCGTCGGGAAAGGCCAGGATCCGGTGGTGCTCATACATCAGCTTTTCCGGTGTAAAATCTATGTAGTGCTTGAGTGTGAGTTCGGCATCGATCTTGATTTTCGGATCCTTGATCTGTTTGAATAAATTAACCAGAAACGGTATGCCATTTTTCTCCGATTTAAAATCACCGAAATCGAGCTCGGCCGCCTTTTTACCGGTGTGGTCGAAGTATTTAGTGACCAGGCCGCGGAGGACTTTACGTTGAGCTTTTTTAAGATTTTCAAATAGATCGAGATTTTTATAAAAACCAAACTCCTCGCCCAGGATCGTAAACAGCTGGTCAATCGTTTTATAGAAAACATCATCTTTCCTGATCATAAAATCAACCAGGTCTTTGGCTTTGATCCCCAGCTTTTGGACCAGGATCTTACTGATCACCAGGTCGTCGGCGCTGCGTTTCCAGATGTTAAAGATCTCGGCCCCGGTCAAGTGCTTGGGATTACTGATAAGGGTTTCGACATCGATCCGGGGGTCGCCGGACCAATTAATCTCCTCAGTGGCCAGGCGCTTGATCAGATCTTCTTTCAGCTGCCGGGCCTCAATATCCTCGAAATATCCCTTAAACTCTGTTTCTCTGATAAATGGCTGGAGGCGCTGAAACACCTCGAAGTTGAGGTGCCGCTCCTTCATTGTCGCGCCGGGGATCTTGGTCTGAACGAAATCGCTGTAAACCTCCTCAATCAGCCTGGTGCTATCGACATCGGTTAATCGCTCCCTGGCCGCAGCTGCCCTGGTAATAGACTTTTGCAGGTGCTGAACATTTTTGCGATCCTCCCAGAGAGTGAACTTTTCTTTGAAAAATTGATGGACCCCTTTCCCGAACTTTCTGATTCCTTCAAGCGGTGGACGGTTTTCTGCATCATTCGCTTTGGCATTGTTGTAAAATCTATCGACAAATTGTTGCTTACTTTCCTCAGCATTTACCCTCGCATAGTTGTGGATCCCGGACAAGTCACCGTCAAGGTTGGCCATATTCCGGGTTTCGCCGTGGAAGTATGTATTAACCCCTTCCTCCACGGACATATACTGGTCAATGCCCTGGTTGCGGATCGAGGCCCTGGTTTCTTCTGCGCCACGATTGCCCTCGGACTTTTCCACCATTTCGATATTGTTCCACAGCTCGGACTCTACCACGGCCGGCAGCTGGGGATCGATCATCTTGAGATCCAGGACCATCTCGTAAAGGGCCCGCTGCGCCCGTACCCTGCGGCCGGGATTTGCATTAAGGAAATCCACCAGGGAATTAAAATCCCGGTGCGATCCACCGATTACATCCAGGATCCGCTTGGTCCTGGCCTTGATCCCGCTGTCTGACATGTCAAAAAGAACGTCTTTAAACCTGGCGGCCAGGTCGGGGTTGAGGATATCCACGAGATAATTGATCGTGTTGTGGGCCTTGGCCAGGCCGCCGAGATCTTGAGGGTTCAGGGTATAGGCAGTTGAAACATTTTTAAACTTGGAGATGGATTGAATGGATCCATCTGGTTTATGGATATTGATCACAAACCTGCGGTGCTCATTAGCCCGATCGCCCTCGTACCGGCCGCCCAGCCGGTTGTGTAGATCCAGGATGGCCTCGTCAAAATCCTTTTTAGAAACACCGGAAGATATAAAGATCATTTTGGTATTATCTTCTTCCTCGGGGTTCCTGATGTGGATCTCGCCCTGGCCGGCGGTTTTGTTAAAATCAACGACGTGCTTTGCCACCAGGTTGGCTGCTTTCTGTAAGAAAATATCAGCAATTTCCTTACCGTATTGCCGCCCCATTTCGTCGTAAGCCTCTTTGAGGGAGAGGACGTAAGCGCCATTGTCATAGGTGGCGCGGGCCACGGACGGAAGATCATACTCTTTGAACATCCCCGTCAGCTCGTTCAATTTGCCCCGCTCGGCCCGCAGCGTATTGTAAAGGATCATTACGTCGGTCGGATCCATTTCCTTCTTCATCTTAGGATATGCCTCAGCTGCTTTGTTGGCGGCATCGGTGATGCGGCGGCCGATGTGATTTATCTTGTTCTCGATTTGTTTTGCGCTCAGGTCCTGGACCCCCAGCCGCCACAACAGGCCGCGGTGGAAATCAAGGTTGGTGAAATGACGGTATTTGGAGAGAAAGCGCAGCGCCACATTCATCCAATAAGTGGGATTTTCTTTGGCAACAACCAGCATCTGGGCCAGCTCGGTCTGGCTCAGGCGCTCGGCCTGGCCCCAATCCCGGCGGTGGCGCTCGGTCTTTTTCCGTAAGACCGCATCCTTTCGTCTTTCCAGCGCGGGCAAGGTAGTGACGGATCCGGGCTCATAATCAAAGAGATCGTCACGGATCGCCTCGGTGATAACGGGCTCTTTTTCCCGCAATTTGGCATAGTGTAATTTCTCAAGATCGGCGGCGCGTTCCAAGGGCCGCATCTGGTCCCAAGCCTCGAGCTCCTTTTTATTAAAACTCTCACCCTTATCCAGCTTTTTTTCCAGCACATACCGCTGGTTGGCTGTTTGAATATGCCCTACGACGTTTAGAATCGCCGTGTCTAGGATATGATTAATGCCCTTACCTTTTTGGACATACTTGACATAGCTGGCCATATTGAGAAAAGCCAGCTCCAGGCCCAGGTAGCCCTGCATATCATCATAGGGGGTGTATTTGGCGAGCTTGCCGGCGCGGGCGATCTGCCGTTTCAGGTTCTTTTCGATATAGTCCTGGTATTTCCCCAGATTGGTGCGGATCTCTCGCTCCAGCCCCCTGGCTTTCAGTAGCTCGTCTTTGGTGGCCTGGCTGCGATAAACCTCGGCAACCTCTTTTTCCGACACACCCTTGATGTATTCGTCTTTGTGGATAAAAAACTTTTCCAGCTGGTCCATCAGCTTGAGGATCCTGGCATGATCCTTCGCCTGGGCCCCTTTATAAGTGCCGGTAAAGGTCTTGGCGGCCCTGGACATTTCATCGATAAACTCTTTGATATTTATCCCGGCCCCCTCCCTGGTTGCCTTTTTAAACTTGACCGGAGGTTTTTTCTTAGCGTTGCGGAAATCGGCCTCGTCCATTCCAAACCGTTCTTTGGCAGTTTTTACAACGTTGGCGATCTCTTGCAGATATTCATTTTTCTGCCGATCTATTACGCTATCATCGACACGGCCCTTTTTCTCTTTTTTTATTACTGCGTTGAGATCCTTAATCTCTCGCCGATATTTGCCGATCTGTCTTTTGTGGTGTTCTTGCCGCTGGATCAAATAGTTTTTCTCACCCTCTGAGGCGAGTGTCTTTTCATCCTGGGGCATTTTCTCCAGCTTTTCGATCTGTAGGTTGTTTTCCTCGATCAGCTTTTCGTGGCGCGTTATAAAGTCTTGAAATCCTTTAACGGATCCCTCGTACTGCTTGACCTTCGCCTCGTCAACAATGACCTTTCCGCGTTTTTTATCCAGGCCCGCCAGCTCTTTCTCATAAAACTCAAGCTCGGACCGCATATCCCGCAGATCCTCCAGATCTTGCTTGCGATCGGCCGCCTGCTTTTTCTTAATCGAGGGCGCGGACACTTTTACCTTTAATGGTATTTTTTCCGCAACGAGAAAATCCTGAAATGCCTTGCGATCTTGCATTATTCCGGCATTGATCGCCCGCTCGATCATCGCCTCGGTCCACCCCATCCTGGATCCCAACCTGCGGACCAGGCGCTCCTCGGCAAACCGCATCGCCAGCTGGGGCTCGCTGACATCGATCTTACCCACGAAATCATTTTCAAATACTGTCTTGACCTCGTGGTTTCTTATGTGGGGGATCAGCGCCGTATCAACGGCATCACGGCGCTGCTCGGCAGTAAACCCCCGGCCGCCGTTGTCGGCCCGGTGCATCGCCTCTTTCATATCTACCGTGACGGCCGCCTCCAGGAGGATGTCGTCGCCTAATCCGTGCTTAACTGACTCCGGGTGCTTAACCAACAGGGAGTAATTGTCCTTGATCCCTGGGTTTTTACTAAACATTTCCTTCCGCAGGTCCGGTGTCATTCTCGACCAGATCTTGCCCTGGACCTCGCCGAGAGCGTGACCCAGGAGCCAATCCGTGGCAAACTGCTGGTGATCCCAGCGCTCTTGCTGCCCGGTCAGGATCCGATATCCTTGAGCAGCTGCGGACCAGAGGAAGTCGCCGGCAAACCTGGCGGCCCAGCTGATCGGAGAGTTAATAACGGAGAGGGAATACCCGGCAAAAAAACTTTCCATCCCCGGCAGCAGGCCCGTGCGCCATTCCTTTTCCGTCATTTGGTCCTCGGCCATATACTTGCGGACCTTTTCGTTTACCTTGTCCCTGGCCAGGGTGAGCAGCCCCATATGGATCTGATTGGCCCCGACCTGGGAGATCTCCATCAGTTTCCGACCCTTGATCATCCCGCGCCTGGCCCTGGATGCTACCCGGAAAGCCTCTCCCAGCTTGGAGATCTTCGCGGCATGGTAGGGATAATACCCCATGGCATTGAGCAGGCGGTACGCGCCCTTGGATCGGCGCATCACATTGGCTAATTTCGCGGGGGTGCCGAGAAATCCCGTCGCGGCGGCAAGGGCCATAAAATTACCGACCTCTCCCAGGACCGCCCCGGTGCCATTAGCTATGGGATTGTATTGGCGATGCAGCTGCCCGTAAATGGGGTGCTCGCCCTTATGAAAACCAAAGGTGAAATGATCGAGAAAAGAGTCTGCAAAAGCCTGAGCGCCTAAACCAGCGTTCCTGACTTCTATTTTTTTATAATCTTCCGGGACCTTCGCCAGCCGGTCTTTTTCCTTCTTGTGCCAGAAATCTCTCCAGCGCTTTTCCAGCTGTCTGATGCGGGTCTGGGGAACGTGGAGGGGGTTGTAAGACAGATCGGTCCAGGACTCACCCCATGCAGCCTCCTCCAGGGCCTCTGGCGCGTTAAACTCGGCCTCTACGACCTCACCCTTAGCCCACTCGTTAAAAAGGTCTAATTTGCGCTTTTTGAGCGCTTTTTCTTCTTCTTCGTTTTGCTGACGGGCCCACTCCTCAAAAGGCAATTCCTTTTTGTATTCCAGCGAGGGAATGGGTTGGGCAGAACTCGTGAAGTAATCGGCTCCGGGGAGAGGTTCTATCTCTCGGCCGGCCGCCTGTTTCATTTCTTCTTCAAATGTTGCCATATTTTACCTGCGTTTTTTGGCCTCCTCATCGGCCTCCTTTATCTTTCTGCTTAAATCTTTTTTCCAGGCTTTTTTCACAGAGGGAAAATGCTGCTGGTATTTCACACCCAGGGTGCCCTCGTCGCCGATGATCGCCTCCTCAATGCCCTGTTTGATGTAGTCGCTGTTCCAGCCCCCAAACCTGGTGTCTTTTTTATTCTTGAGCCGGGGATCGTCTGTAATATACCCCTGGGCCCTGGCATAAAGGACCAGGCCCCAAAACCGCTCGGGATCGCTCTCGGGATTGTCCAGGACACTTCTGATCGCAAGCCTGACATTACTCTTGCCATAGCTGGCCGGAGGTGGAATAAGCGCCCGAAAGTTTTTATTGTCAGAAAACTTTTTAGCGATCTCGCCCTTGATGTCGGCGCTGTCAGGATCCCAATCGTAGATGTTTCCGATCTTGGCCCCGCGGTGCTCTCTCCTGAGAATACGGATATATTTGTCAATGATCGGCTCCATATAATCCATAGCATTTTCGGTACTTTCTTTCAGGAGGCCCTGCCCTTTCATCCTGGCAAGCATAACAGTTTTCATCATTTCCTGAGCGGTCCGCACACCCGTTTCTCCCGTGGACCAATTCTGTGGATTGGTGCCAAAAGACCCCATAGTGGTCTGGGCCAGGGGTTCCGCGATCAAATCATTGAGTTTTTCCGGGTTCTCCATCTCCTCAGACATTCTGATTAAAAGCAGCATTTTCCTGGCCAGGGACTCGGCATTACTCTTGGAGTCCTTATTGATTTTATTTTTCTGGTAAATGTATTTGTTTGCCACATCTCCCCAGGCTTTTTTTATGACCCTGGCATCGACCTTCGCTTTCCTGGATTGAGGCAGCGCCCTCATATGCGAGGCAGCTGCGGGATTTACCGCGTTCTGGATCACAAACTTTTCATAATTAGCCATCGCCTTTTCTGGGGTGGGGATCGTCGCCGGACGTTTAAGCTCGGTTTCTACCCCGCCCAGGGCCTTGGCCTTTTCCTTTGCCTCGTCTGCCTTGACCTTGCGCTGGTGCTCTAGCCATCGCAAATAATCATCAAAAGGAAGATCCCCCAAACCAGGGACCTTAACCGTTTTTCCCGGCTTGACCCCTTTGGCCGCGAGCTTTTGCCTGGTAAAAAATACTTCATCGAGTTTCTTTTCCCGGACCTGCTGCTGCTGCCAGATCGCGGCCAGGCCGCTGTTGGGCCCCGCGATCGAATTAATATCGCGCTGGAGCTGGCGCAGGCGCTTGGCAGGGGTCATTAACACATCTTTTTTGGTATGAAAATCAACGTATTTGGTCTTATTTGTGTAAAATCCCTCCGGTTTAGTGGCTTTCTGGTGCATTAATTCCCTGGCCTGGTCCACTTTCTGGAGCAAATACGACTCCTGGGCCTCTTTAAAATAGGGATTTACCTCCTTATTGCCCTGGGTGCCGATAAACTCCTTGCCATAAACCTCTTTTACCAGGTGGTTACGGGCATTACTCAGCTGAAACTCGTTGCGCCTTTTCGTTAGAGATTGCGCAATCCCGCCGCCGATCGCCCCGGCCAGCTGGCCGAGCTGCGCCGTGCGCTGCCTGCGCTCGGCCCGTTTCCGCATCATCTCATTTTCCCGTCGGATCTGGCCCCTTTCCAGGGTGCCTATAATTGATTGCGCTAAACCTTCAAATGCCACGTTGCACCTCCTTATTCACCGTATTTAAAACCTTCGGATTCAGCTGTGGTGGCGGCCGTGCTCTGTTTTTGTTTAAGCTGCTTTTTGGCTTTCTTGTATTTATCCATAGAGCCATATCCATAAGCCCCGTAAGCGCCCCACTTTTTCTCCAGGGCCCGCCAACGAGGTCCACCGCGCCGAATGGTCACATTTTTATAATAAGCATCGCCGGTGCCGTCGAAGTCGTACAGCTTGCCGGCCTGCCATGCCGATTTCCTGTCTGCCCAGCCGCTGCGCTTAAACCGTTTTGCCCTGGTTTTCGCCACCGCGCCGCCGATCGCGTCACCGAACAAGGGGATTAAGAAGGTCCCGGTCATTTGCCCAGCTGTTTCTGCGCTCCCCATTCTGTCCTGGATCCGCTGCTGCTGTGCCGCTGATGATAGCTCCGGCCGCAAAGCCGCCACGGTCGGATCCGCTGTCCCGCCGCCAGCTCCCACACCGCCGATCGCCCCAGCTCCAGCGCCGCCGCCGATCGCGCCGGCAGCGGTTTCTATTTTCAGGATCTCAGAGGTCAGGCTGTCCATCGCCCGCAGATCCGCATTAAGAGCATTGTCCCAACGCGCCTGAGCACCGAAGGTGATCGTCTGCTTTCTGGAAAGAACGTCGCTCGCCTGCTTGGTCTGCTGCTCATATTGCCATTGGCTCAATGCCCGGAGGTTTTCCAGCTTGGTCTTGTTCATATCCACGGTGAGTTTGCGTTTTTCTTGCATGGTCTGCATCGCCAGGGTCCCTTTCTGCATTTCAATCTTCTGGATCCCCTGGGACCAGGCCGCATCCATCTGCGCCATCTTGTCCACCAGGGCCAGCTTGCGATCGTCGATCTCACCCAGCCTGAACTTGGAGAGCTCGTTGATTTTCAGTTTCTGTTTTTCCGTGCCCTGGTCCAGCTCCTTGATCGCGGCGATCATAAAACCCGAAAAACCCAGGCCGCGCCTGGCGGCCTGGCCACGCAGGGTCCGCTTATTGTCCCTGGCTTTCTTTTCCAGCTCTTTCAGCTGTTCGTCCGTGCGCTTATACTCTTGGTCCACGGCTTTATCGGCACGGGACATCTGGCGCTGGATCGCCCGGCGGCCATATCCGGCATTTTCTTTCATATGCCTGGTGGCCATACGGAGCTCGGACAGGCCCTGCTCAAACTTGTCATTTATTTCCAGGACCCCGGCCGCCGTCTGTTCCTTGATCTGCCGCTTTATCGAGGTGGATTGGGAATCAAAAAGATCGTCCAGGTTCTTCGCCATCGTGGACTCATATGTTTCCAGGTCCTCGAGGGCACTAATATAGAGATTTCCCTTTTTATCGACATCAGCCACGTTCTCGCCCGCTGCATAGGCGATCGCGTTCCTGTACTCATTCTGCATCTTGGTCGCCTTATCCTCATAAAAAGCATAGCGCTTTTTAAGGACACCAACAGCGCGGAGGAGGGCTTGGATCTGCTGCTGCTTGGCAACGTCGCCGACATATTTATCGGCCATAGAATACAGGCGATCAGATACCCCGCCCAGGTACGACACACCTGCATTGATAATAGTGCTCCACGGCATCTCAAAACCGCCCCCTCCCCCACCACCTTTGGCAGAGCCTGAGGCGGTGGAGGGACGGGAGGTTGTGGCCGTAGTAGAGCCGCCCGTGCTTGCGGGGCCCGGTGTTCCGTAATACCCTACGTCGGCCATTTCTTAACCCTTCTTGCCAGCGGCAGTTTTGAGAATGTTCACGAGCAGTTGAAATACCGAGTTGGATTTCAATTTAGTCAGGGCGATGACCTCACTGATCGCGAGCAGGGCTCCCAGCACAACCGGGATCCAATTTACAGCTTCATTTTCCATGGTGCTCTCCTCTTAATATTATATACAATTTTACTCTCCAAAACCACCGCCGACTACTGTGCCGACATCGTGGTTCTGGGCTATTCCTTTAACGGGCAAAATCCCCTTATCGGCCGGGGAAAGGCTATAGGGGAAAAGGCTCTGAAAGTTCTGCCGGACCCAGAGGATCTCGGCATGGGTGAGGTTGACATAGATCTTAACGTGCAACAAATCCCCTTTCAGGTTCCAGGCCGCCTGGCCGTGGGCCCCGACCTTCGTGTATTGAGATGCGGTTTCAAAAGAGGTCGAAGGAGAGGGGGCGCGGCATTGTTCTACACCGTCTTGCCAGAGCGAACACCGCTCGCCCGGCCGCCACTCACCCTCATAAAGGGCCAGGACATCCTCGCTGTCCCCAGCCTCATTGGTGGGTTTATAAGCGCAGGCCGTTTCAGCATCCGTATCATTATCCTTCTCTTGATTGACCTGCCAACGCACGGTGTCAAGCCGCCACTCCCGCTTGTTGGTGCCGCCGTACCATTTGCTTATAAGTGTCGCCTGGTCCTTTTCTGTAATGGCCACGGCAAAAATGTGAACGTTATCCGTAGGATCAAACCAGGATGAGGTGGTACCAGACATCCTGTCGTCCTCGCCCTCGTCCTCCTGGAATCCACCGCCCTGGTCCACACCGGCATAAGTGTCTGCCTCTGCATCCGGCCGGCGATCGCCGTCATTTTGCGCAAAACCCCGGCTGGCGAAATAACCAAACTTATCATTTATCTGAGAGATCTCGCCCTCGCCGTCAACGGTGTAGGTATCACTATCTGAATAATCCAGCCACAACCTTTTTTTCTCAATATCCGTAGGCTCAACCGGGGCAAAGGCCGTGTCCTCAGCACAAACCTCCCAGGTTTCTATTCCTGAACCCTGACCTGCCGGGCCAACCATTCCGTCCCAGCGGACAACAAGCTCATTATTATCGCCAACGTTGCCAACGGTATAAACAGAGTGATTCGTAGCCACTTCCAAATTATCCGTAGAGCCACCAACGGCATTTTTAAAAGCCTGGCCGTGATAATAAAATCCAATCCAGCCTCCATCTATTGTACCTGTCCCGGTCTTGGGAAAATAAAACTTTTTAAAACCGTTCTGGGATCGCAGCCGAGAGATGATCCCCTCGGCTAAAAGATCATCAAATAAATTGTTGGGTGTATCATCAGCCGAGGCAAACCCTCGAAAGCTGTCCCAATTATCCGGGGTGGCCGCCGTTTTTGCGGCGATCAGGCATGCACCATAAGATCCAACCCAGCCCTCATTAAAACCCTCCCACTCCCGATGGTTATCAGTGGTCTGGTCCTCGTGCTTATACTGCCAGCAATAATCACCCAGCTTGATAAGGATCGCGTGTTCACCAGCCTCCCCGCCCGCGTTCAATTTAGATATCATCGGCACAAAATTGTTCACGGTATGGTACTGATCGTCAGGGCTGTCCAAGTTTCCGTCTGTACCGGAAGTGTAAGGATCTGCAACGAAAGCCGGTGGAGGGGTTTCCGGTTCCTCTGGATCAGAAAAAGGGACCACGATCCTGGGCCCGTCAGAATAGACGGGTGAATAAACCAGCTTGAACGGCTCAAAAACAACGGGCCGAAAATCAAGATTGATCAGTGATGCCATTAATCTACCTGGCCCTCCGTTGCGACGATATTACCGCGGGCGGGGATGAACGATTCCCCGGTCGCGGCCACGAGCTGAATATTAAAGGGATAAATTACACCTGGAATTAATTTCTCCGACCAGGTAGGAGTCAGCTCAATTATAATTTTATTAATAACGTCAAGATTGTCAACGAGATAGGCGGGGGGCTCCAAGGCAGATCGAGTGTCCCCGTACCGGTAAACCCCCTCGTAGGGATCCCCGGAATAATCTGCCGGCACCCGGTTCCTGAGAGAAAAAGAGGTTGATCCCCCAACGGCCATCGGGACCACTTCTTTGGTCTGGGGATCAAAGATCGCGACATAAATATTATATAACGAAAGATCTACGGGCAGCTGGTCCCGGCCCCAAAATTGCAGGGGAATATATTTTGTGTTACCAGGGGTAACTTTGTAATCATATATTTGTTTAGTGTAAATATCTTCGGGCATTTTACGCTCCTCCCTTGAATAAATAACCAATACCAATGCTAATAATGGCCAACAAAATACCTGCAAGTAAACTAAGTATGAGGCGGCCCTGACTGAGTAATACCGGGACAATTCTAGTGAGTCCGACTTTATCATCATAAAGTGTTTTCTCCATCGCTTTTAATCTTGCATTATGGCCCATAGCTATTAAATTATGTGCCTTACAATCTTGCTCTCCTAGTTGGGGGAAATCACCCATATTTCCATTAGTCATTTTACATACTCCTCGGTCGATCCGGGCTGGTCCACTTGATAGTGCAAATCCAACTCCTTTAAAAGAACAGACATATTGCCACCGGTGTTATAGGGACAGGCCCCAGCAAAAAGACCCGAGGCATTTGCCGTGTCCCGATACAATTTCATTTCTAAAATTGCAGATACGTTCTCATTCTCAGGGGGATCTATCGGGGGGAACTCCGAGATCTGACCCAGATAAGCCTCGTCCTGATAAGGAAAAGCTCCATCAGTAATTATAGATTTGGTCCACGTTTCTGAGAGAGAGCCGTCGCCAGCATCTTTGCCGTTATTATAAAAGCGATACTCAAGCAGCATATTGGGAATATAATCCCTGCGCTGCGCCCAATGGATATGGGGATGGACCGGAGAGCCAAACTTTTTTTTATGAGGCATTTGAGCAATAAAACTCACCTGTTCATCTTCCCGGTAAAGGGCATTATATTTAAAATTAACACCCATATTGTTATAGCCCCAGGCCAGGCGGCCGGTAGCGGTTGAAAAAGCCGCGCTGAAAGCAGGGAACCGAAGATCGTCCCACCAGGGCCACTCCAGATACTCTTTTATTATTTGGAAGTTGATCCGGTTGTCGAGGGGAGTCAGGTTGTCTTTTAAAATTAAATCCTTCACCTTAACGACCCCCGCAAAATATCAAACCCAAGCAAGATCTCGCTGATCTCGGCGGGGTTGTCATTGAGGTCCTGACCGGACAGCTCGATAATAATCTCTGAATCGATGCCGTGATTCGTGACCAGGACAGACATGCCATTACCACCGAAATCCACTCCCTGCTGGACCCCACCGGTCGAGCGGATCCCGTCAAGCCAATACGTGACTCTGAGGTTGTTCATATATTGGCCAAAAACTTTTATTAACTTGTACCGCTTATTAATTAAGCTGCTGTTAATATTAAAGGCTTTGGTGCGGATCACCCAGCCGATCGCCTGGCCAGCATCGTTTTTGTCTAAGGTAACTTTATAAATTGTCCCCGTACAAGTTGCCATCAAGACCATACGGGCCTCACTAACAACATCGTGCGCCACGGTCTTGCTGGTAATTACGTGATTATATTGATAGACACGGAAATAATTGTATTCAATGTTATAGATTATTACACAGTTATTGCCGGAGGGCGAGATATTATTTTCCTTTCTTGGCACAAACCATTGGATCTCTGCTTTTTTGAGATCGAGGTAAGTAAAAGCACAATTTTCCACCATAGAAAAATCAATGCAATCAGGCCGCTCAGGATCAAAGAAATTATCCAACCTGCCCAGGGAAACGTTCCGCAGCGTGTTCTGGACCAGGGCATAGATCCCGTCCTCATTCAAGAAATATGCCGCCCGGTTGTCATAGGAGGTGATCATATTTTTATAAGGGCACCCCATCCTGGTTGTAATATCTAAAAATTGCCCGGTTTCGACATCGCCCAGGATCGCGTAGATCTTGTTATTTTTAAAAAGGTAAAGGAAGTCGCCAACGGAAAGGCCAGCTGTAAGAAAATCACCGTCGGCCGGCTGCACGTCGCGGATATTAAGGTCGGAAAAGTCCTCAGCATAATCAATCCCGGAAAACCTGATATAGTTTGGATTGTTCCCGGAGTCGTCACCGACCATTATCATTCTGTTTTTGTGGGTGAGGATGTGATAAACAGGATATTTTAATAAATTGTCAGAGGGGAAAGATACCAGCGCGGGGGCCTGGGCCTCGTCCTCATATGTTTCAGGAGCAAAGGATCCATAAACCCAATTCCCGCTGCCGTCTTTGGTAAGGGCCGCGAGCTTGGTCGGCTTAGACCAGGCAGTTTCCTGATAATTTTTTTGCGATCGATAAACCTCAATGGCGCTGATACTATCTTCTTCATAGATACGGACATCAGAGGCATTGAAAAGATTAAGACCAGAAACAATAATCTTTACGGCCTGGTCATTAATCTTTAAAAAGGTCTGGCCAGTAATGCCATTATCAGCCGTAAGATCTAAAACCCCTCCAGTTACCGGATCTGTTAGCCGCAGAGTATTGCTATCAATAATGTTATAAACTGTATAGTTTTTATCTGCAATTAATGGGGTAGCTAAGGGGTCCCCGGTGGTAGAAAGACGGACCACATCGCCAGCTACGCAAAGGTGGCTCCCGTTTGTAGATATTCGATTTTCACTTATATAATAACTTTGTATAGTTAGGGCAGTGTTGTCGTTAGGGATAATTATCTCGTCTGATTGGAGGGACAGCTGCGAGGTCTTGCCGGCCAGGGTGACAAAAGCCACGTAATATCGCAAGGTAGTATCGGCAAGAAGATCGGTGCCGGTGCCTGGCGCAAGTGACACACCCGGCCGTTTCGGGGTGCCCAGGTACCGCAGCTGATCAATAACTTTGGTGGTAGAGGCGATGGCCTGGCGCTGAGTATATAAAATCACATTTGAGTTTGTTTCGTAAAAATCATACATATCCTCGAATCGCTGGATCGGTAAGCTGCCGCTGGTACCAAAATATTTTGAGAAAAAACCAGCATCTATGTCATTGTTATAATAATCTCTTTCGAGGCTGACCCAATTATCAGTACCGGGAATAAGCCTGGTCGTCACCAAAAACTTAGCTGGATCGGTATAAAAAGAATTATCACTAAGGTCAAGCCTAGAATAGCCGCCATCATCCTCCCCAACAGAATTGTCCTGTAACGATGCGCCGAAATAAATATTGGTGCCGTTGCGCTGTATGGCATGCATCGTATTTAAGTCGGCTAATTTTGCAACAGGCAACATCCATCGCCAATCCACCAGATCCGCGCCTGGATCCAAAGGACCATAGTTTGCTTTCTTTGCCATATACCCGGCATTGGCCCCGGTGTGCTCAATACAAACTAATAAAGCGTACAAGCTATTCTGGGAATCGGTAAAAAAATCTGTGTTGGTATGGGTGTCGTCGATAAGGAGCATGCACTCGTCATTATTGCGCTCTAGCTTAACCCCGCCAACGTCCTCGCTATATGGTTTTTTTTCAAGCTCGGCCCCCAGGTTTTTAGCCATCGCCAACCCCCTGGGTACTTCCAATATAAGCTGATCAGCTAAAGATGTGGTGGGAAAGGCGCGGCCTGGTTGATAGGTTCGCCGCTGTATTTTTACCTCTTTGCCGGTGTAATGATCGGTAAACTCGGTAAGGACACCGGTTCCACCGTCAAGAAAATACGAGATTTTATATCCTTCAACCTGATTTAAAGAATAAGTATATACACTACCGGGGGGGGTTACTTCCACGGACCAGCCGTGTTTTTTGGTTATAAAAAGATCGTCGTCAATCGTCGATAAAAAATCGGGGATCACCAGATGGTCAAGATCACCGAGAGGATGGATGTCTGTGCCATAGACAAACATATGGCGCTCGCCGCCAGAGGGATAATAATCGCCCTTATACAGCTTGGTAAAAAATTGGGCTTTGCCGTCTGGGGTAGGATCCAGGACATCAGATGCCCAATGAAGATCGTTTTTTGGGGAGAAATCTTCTGACCAATTATTAGCGTTGTCGGGTATATAAAGAGGATAATAATTAGAAAAATCAGACCTGGCATTTTGCAGGGTCCCTTCGTTGTCACTCGAGGCTTTACCTGGGATCGGCTGCCACCAATCTGTTTTGGCCGCGAGCTTTTTGGTATAAACCCACATTCCGGTATCGTTTACCGCGATAGAATACTCCTTTTTGCTTGATGCGTTAAGCGGGGCCTGTAGGTCTGCAACATCATAAATCAAAAATGGATCATCTGAGAAATTATCATCTGGATCCAACTTGGAGATCTTGCCGTCGTTGCACCAGATATAAATAAACTCGTCGTAAACATCAAAATTAAGCACATTTGCATTGGCATCCATCGGGATCTCTGCAAACTGCTGGGCAATCAGCCGATCGTCAAACTCAATAATAAAGCATTTATTTGCGGCAAGCTCGTTGTTGGCATTTGAAAGGACAAAATAACGAAAGCCGTCGGATGCGTTTCCTGTCCTAAGCGCATAACTTAAATTGAGGTCTGCGCTATCAACGATAGGATTGCCGGTCCCGCACAAACCAATATCAACCAGGCTGTCAAAAATTGGCTTACCCTCTTTGTTGTCAGTAGTAGTGTAGGTGTCCCCGTCAACCCCGATGCGTTTATTCCAAATGAGCTGTCCAACGTTATTGCCGGCATTGTCGGCGGTAATAGGGTTGCCGGAAAGTTTTAACCTGGTGTTACCACTTGCAAGTATTATCCCCCCCGACTCTATCTCATAATCACCATCATTAACGTTAGCCGAGCCATTACCCTGCACGGTAATAATGTCGCCGACCACAAAAAGGTGACGGACATCGTTGGGAATTGTGATCCAATCGTCGGAGGCATCGCTGTCAACCCAGACAGCCGAATCTCTGACAGCGGAGTAATCATAATTGCGGATCCAAATCCTAGACCCAGAAAAGTAGGCGGTTTTGGTTGTGATTAAATCACTCTCTCCGGTAACGTTTTCTAATGTGGAATAAACATAAACGTTATTCGCATAGTCATTAAAAAAGAGGGAGCCATAAAACTTGGCGATGTCGATCGGCTTGACCTTTTCTTGAATGTCGATATTGCCAGAGGGGTTGAGGCAGCGCCACTCCTTTTTACCTTCGGAGTTTTTTGTTTCAATATAGACTTTGCCGTCGCAAACAACGATGATATACCTGTTACCATCAACGTCGGTAAAGGCATCTATTTTCTGGATCTTCTTGGAAAACCCTAAAAAGTTGGCAACCTCCGGTATAGAGATGCTGTCAAAAGATGCTGGGATTGAATTGCTGTTCTGGAGATCTTCCCAGGGGACATACCCCCGCCGGCGCTTGATCCGGCCGGTCTGGGAAAGATCGACGTTGCGGGCAACGGTTAAAAAATCCTTCCCGACACGGGCCTCCTCTCCCTCCTGGGAAAAAAGGCCACGAATAAAAGAGAAGATCGACTCTATTTTCATCTGTTATGTGACGACAGCCTAAGGGATCGACCACTTTTCGCCTCTCTTGCCTCGAGCCTTTTCAAATCATTAAGCAGACCCTGGAGGCGAGCATATTCAATGCGGCTGGAATCATCATCACCGAGAAAGGTTATATAACGAGTGATCGCCATTTGAATGATAATATCGCTATAATTTTTAGTTGCGATATTCTCGTGTGTGTTTTCCACCAGAGGATAAGGATCCCCACAAGAGGTATAAAGGACGTTGTAAGTTGTGCCGGTCCCGTCAACGTAGATCCCCTCGTTCATCATCGTAAAAGCCGATGCGTTGGAGGCAGAGGTGATCCACTCCTTGTACGTTTTTTTTGCCAGCGGATCCTGGCCGGTTTCATTGACCAGGATTAAATTGGCAACGGGGGCCTGGACTATATCTGCTAAAAGATAGGGCCCGCCAGATCCGTCACTAACAAAAGTGTCAAGGTAAATGAGCTTATTCCATTCGTGTTTCCTGGTAAACTCAAGGCATGCATCATTAACGAATTGCTTTATCCGTTCATCAACATCGACACCTTCGACTCTAACGTACAGGCGAACCGCTCTAACGAGTTCGCTGAATACCATTTCTTAAATGCCGGAAGTTAAGCCCTGGGAGCCCTTCGGCATCATAGCTGCGGCTTTAGCCAGCTCATCTTTCTTGACTTTCTCAATAGCTCGCTGGAGGATGAAGATGTGATCGTCAAGCGGCATGATGTAGTTGGGATGCTTTTTCGCATACTCATTGAGAAAGGCAATTTCTTCCTTGTCGTCAGTGACGTAGCGGCCTCCGATAAACTGGATATACTTGCCGGGGCGGGTCTTAACCCGTTTCAGCTTTTCGTCATAGTAGCGCTCTTTCGGCTCGAGGACAATTTTGTAATCCGGGTAAGAAGTCGCCATAAAGATTTTTTTCTTTATGTTTTCCTCCTCGCCCCTGGCGATCTTGGCAGACTCTTCCCGCATCGCTTTCTCTTTGGCAGCCTCTTCCTTCGCCAGCTGGTCAGCAGCTTTCTTTTTTTTCTTATTTTCCTCGATTTCATCCTTCCTGGCTTTCTCGAGGGCTGCCTCTTTCTCGCCAGCGATCTTAGCTGCCTGCTTTGCTGCTTTTTCTTCTTCTTTTTTCTTCGCAGCAGCCTGGTCCGCAGAACGATCAACCGTGTTTTCGGCTACTTTCTCCTGGGGAGATTGTTGTTTTTTTTCAGCCATAAATTACTCCTGTCTCAATTTTTATATAGTAGGGGCGAGCGGCGACCAAACCACTCGCCCCTGAGGAGGACATATTTAAACCTGTTTCCAGGTATGCCGGTTAAGAAATACTCGTCGCCCCGTGGAGGATCGCGTGTTTCTTGCGCTGGCCGATCTTCATCGACATCCAGGACCGCAGCTCGTCGATGTGCTGCTTGGTCCCGGTTTCTTCGATTCCGACCTCGATGTGGGTGTCAAGGCCCTGGAGGAACCGGTACTCGATGTCTGCCAGGTCAACGGAAAAGGCCATCCCGCCGAGAGTGGTGCCGGTAAGCAGCTCGCGGTGAGGGGCGATCGGGAGCAGGTCCCCGTAGGGAGTCAGATATTTCCCGATTGCCATCCCGAGGGTGGTTTCGCTCCTGACCATCTGGAGATAGGACTGTGCCCATTCGGTCAGGCCCTCAAAGATCAGAGATCCCGAGAAAACCACGGGGCGCTTGGCCCAGCGGGTGGCGGCGATCGCCCAGGTGCCGAACTCGGCCTCGGTCAGAGCGCCGCTGGCATCGGTGACGGTGTTCGCGCCGATGGCGGGATCGGTCATTCCACCCATGAACATCTGCTCATACTTGTTCAGGCCGATCGTGCTGGATCCGTCGGTGAGGCCCTGGGCCTGCCGCGCTTTAAGACCGAAGAAAAAGTTTTTCTCCATCTTGAAAGCGTGATCGACACCGATCTCAAACTTCTGCTTGTCCCACTCGCTGACACCGCGATAGGCCAGGTGTTTGGCGGTGGTCGTCATTCCCATCGGGGTCTGAACGATCTGGACATAGTTTGAAACAGTTGTGGGCTGCTCAGACTTGATGATCCCGCGGCCGGTGCCCTGCTCAAACGAGTTGGACACGAGCAAAATGTTACGGGTGCCGGTGGTTACGGTGGGGGTCGCCCCGTCCACAGTTTCCAGGCTGATTACACCGGTGCTCTGGTTGACCGATGTGACGTAATACATCTGGGTAAAGCTGACATCGGGCAGCATCACCAGGTCGGTTTCGGAAAACAGCCAGGCATCGCTGGCACCTACGGTAAAGGTCCCGGAGGTGGATGCGCCGGCCCAGCCTGTCTGTGCGGTAGAAGAAACGGTGTCAGATTTCCGCTCTTGGGTCTGCCACTGGTGCTCCATCCGGCCAACTGCTTTCTTTTTGATCTTAGAGATAAAACGGAGCAGCATCGTTTTATCTACGTTCAGATAGTCAATTACGTCGTCCATCTGAACGCGCATACGTCCCGTCGGGAGTATTTGCGAGTTATCTACATATTCACTGATAATTCCTTGTAAGCCCATAGTTGCTCCTTACCGGTATGGGTACCGGATTAGTAAATTAAGTTTTGGCAAAGTTGTTGAAGAAATCGTCGAGCGGGGTCTGCTCCTTCATAGGTGCCAGAAACTTCTCCTTGTACTTAGCAGCAAGACTTTTTTTTCGCCTTTGTGCATCAGCGGGGGAGAGGGTTGTTTCATAATAAGGCAGCCGGCGGGCCCTTTTTTTACCGTGACCGGTAATTCGGATCGCACGCTCCAGAGCTAACTTCGGATTTTTGTGTTTGAAAGACGTGTCCAAAGAAGCCAGGGCATCTTGGATTTCCTCCTTGACACCATCCTTCTTCCACGGGACATCGTATTCCATGTTAATTTCCTCCATAGCTTTGGCAGCATTTTCCTCAATTTTTTCGACCTGCCTTTCCTCGCGCAGCTTGCTCACTGATTTCTCAACGACTTGGTTTACAAACCCGGTCGGATCTTCGTCAAAGAGATCTTCTTCGACCTCCTTAACTTTTTCGCCATCTTCCTCAGGAGATGGACCAAAGGCTTTTTCAATCTTCTTGAAATTACCCTTGAGCTTTTTATTCTCCTCAACAAGCTGACGGACCAACTCTTGGCTGTTTTTATGCTGGCTCTTGACTTGTTCTAACTCCTTTGCTACGTCGATATCCGACTTCTGAGATCCTGGATCACCCCCTTTGGTAGTGGGCTCACCAATGGCACCCTCGTCGTTCTCGTCGAGCATAGTGTCATACGCGCCAGTGTCAGCATAAATATCGTCAAGTAAGTCGTCGTCAAGACTTCTTTTTTTCGGTTGTGGCATAATGTTCTCCTCTTAAAAAATTAAATAAGTGATCTGGTAACGGCCTGTTCTTCTGGTCCCAGGCCAGCACCAGGTACGGGCGGTGCCGTTTCCGGTACGTTCTGAACGACGGACATAACAAAGGTCCCGTCCTCAGCGCGATCATCGACCTGGAGAGTAAGCGTGTCGCCGATCTCCAGATCCAACAGCTCGGGTACGTCCTCGCCGCTCATGGGGATCCCCTGGGTAGCACCGGTTTCCGGTTCTTCCTCGGTCAGGTTCTCCTCGGGGATCTCGTCCTCGGGCAGCTCGCCCTCAACCTCGGGGGGCATCCCCCCCTCACCTAAAAGGTCGCCCTCGGCGGGTGAAACACCCTCAGGCGGTAAGCCCTCAGCGGCCATCATTTCTTCTTCGGGGTATCCTTGATCTTCAGGCATTTGACTCCTCCTGTTT
>Ga0180437_10001193_pt1 | contig 44882 bp, 26 predicted proteins | sample SS_ome_4_FD_132410 | JGI IMG/M metagenome (GOLD analysis project Ga0180437, IMG submission 132410) | Hypersaline lake sediment archaeal communities from the Salton Sea, California, USA - SS_3_D_1 metaG | ecosystem: Environmental > Aquatic > Non-marine Saline and Alkaline > Hypersaline >... | reverse complement strand
CGGGCTCGTGCCCGTCGAGGCCGACGGGTCGGCCCACTTCGAGGTGCCCGCCCTCCGCAGCCTCTACTTCCACGCGCTGGACAAGGACGGCAAGATGCTGATGACGATGGGCTCCGACATGCACGCGATGCCGGGCGAGTATCGCGGCTGCGTCGGCTGTCACGAGCAGCGGAAGCACGTCTCGGCCCCGCCGTGGGCCGGCGCCGTGCCGACGGCGGCGAGCAAGCCCCCCGTCCGCCCGAAGATGCCCGACTGGGGGACGCACGGCATCCTCGAATACGAAGCCGTCGTCCAGCCGGTGTTCGACAAGTACTGCGTCAAGTGTCACGCCGGCCCCCGGGCCAAGGCGGCCCTCGACCTGTCCGGCAGCCGGACGACCGTCTACAACATGTCCTACATGCAGTTGGTCGACCGGGGGCTGGTCCACTTCGTCCCGGGCACGGGGCACACGCACGCCCAGCCGACCAACGGCTACGACGAGCAGGCGCCGCTGAGCAGGGGAACGCTGCTGAGCAAGCTCACGCCGCGCCTCGACGATCCGAACCACTCGGGGGCGGATATCCCGCCCGAGGATCGCTTCCGCGTCTACTGCTGGATCGACACGAACGTGCCCTTCTACAGCCACTACCGCCAGATGTCGCCGACCGTCCTCAGCGACGCCGCCCGCGGGGAGCTGGCCGACGTCTACAAGCGCCGCTGTGGCACGTGCCACGACCGCCGCCCGCGCGCCGACGCGATCACCTGGCTGAGCAAGTACAGCATCTGGGTCCACTCGGGGCCGAGGCCCGGGCAATGGGGGATCACCGAAAGCGGCATGCGGGTGCGGCACCTCAATCTGACGCACCCGCGGCACAGCCTGGCCTTGCAGGCGCCGCTGAGCAAGGCCGCCGGCGGCCTGCGGCTCTGCCGAGCCAAGGACGGCAAGGACGTCTTCGGCGACAAGAGCGACCCGGACTACAAGCGGATGCTCAGGGCTCTCACCGACGGGGTCGTCCGCCGAGACCAGCCCGGCGTCAAGGAACTGCTGAAGAGGTCAGACGCGGCGGCTCGCCCTTAGCCCGCGTATTCACCGCAGAGATCGCTCGAAGACACGGCCGCACACTCCGCAGCCGTGGCACCCGGCGGGCGAAGCCCCCAGCCCGCGCGGCGATGAGTCACGCGGCTCAGACCGCCAGCGCCCGTTCGATGTGCTCGGCGACCCGGGCGTCCTTCTCTCGGGCCTGCCGGATGATCGGCACCATCTGCCGCCGGCGGTCCGCGTCGCAGAGCCTCTGCTGGTGGTCCGGCCCGCGCCCGTGGCCGCCGAGAATGTCCCAGAGCTTCCACATCAACGCGTGCTGCTCGGCGCAGCACGAGGCCGCCGCAAGCAGCTCGGGCGCGAGAAACGGCATCCACCGCGCCGCCTCCGCCAGGAAGATCGACGCGTACCACCGCCCTTCGGCGACCACCCCCACGGCGTCGTCGTGAACCTCGATCCCCATGGCCGGGTCGGCGGCGATCTGGTCGTCGTAGCCGAGATGCTCGATCCACGCGTCGAAGGCCGCCAGCCCGTTGTGACGGTCGCCGAACCGCACCGGCGCGCGAATGACCTCCACGGCCCACTCCAGCGCGGTTCGGAGGACCTCCTTCGGCTCCGGAGGCGGGTCGGCCTTCTCGCCGATGAGCACCAGGCTCCACGTGTCGGCGACCCAGTTGCGCTTGCGGAACTGCCCGGACGGCTCGAACTCCACGTCCGCCAGCCCGTCATCGCCCTGGAAGTAGTTCCAGCCGATCACGACCTCGCCGCCGTCGTCGTACCCCGTCAGGATGCACTCCTCCGGCGGGCCGATCACGCCGTGAGCGATCACGGGCCGGCCGGCGTCGATACTCTCGATCACCTTCCGCCGGACGGCCTCGGCATCGGGCTCGTCGCGGCGGACGTGCACCAGCTCCAGGCCGTACCCGACGGCGGCGAACGCGCGGACGAAGATCTCCCCCGCGTCGTTGCCCACGAGCCAACTGGCGACGTTGTCCCCGTGCCAGCCCTCCTTCCAGCTCAGCCGAAACGCCGCGCCGGTGGCTCCCATCAGGAAGGCGTACCCGCAGCCGAGCTTCCAGTGCGGGCTGCACAGGCCCGTCTGCGAGCAACCCACGCCGTCGCCCAGGTACTCCAGGCAGGCCCGCAGGCACGACGGAAGGGGCACGTCCTCGGGGCACCGAACCTTGCTGTCGGCGTGCTGCTGCATCTCGTGGTAGAAGCCCACCCGCGGCACGCCCTCCAAGACGCGCCGGCCCGGCGTCTCGGATGCAGATTCCGTGGCACACATGAAGCGCCTCCTCTCGCCGGCCGCAGCCGTGCAAGCGGATCAACTCCCGCCGAACGCCGTCGCGCCCACCAGCACCGCGGCCCGTCTCGACGATTCTATCGCGGCCCCAGACATCCGCAAGCTCGTCGGCAGCCCCAACTGGAGGAGGCCTGGTTCGACCGAGGGTAACCCTCCCCGCGTCGGCTGAGACTCGCTGGTCGGGCCCGGCAGTCTTGCAGGCCCGTTCGACGGGTCTTTCCGCCGAGCCTTGCGAGGCGAGCAGGCCCGGCCCTGTAGGCCAGGCCTACCGCACGTCCCCGCCCTGTCCGCCCGATTCATCGGGCTTACCTCTCGTGTGCTCAGAAGCCGGCGGTCCGGGGCGGCTGGCTTGCGCGGTCTATTCCAGCAGGAGGACGTCGCCCTCGTCGAGGCGAGGCAGGCGGATGGTGAGCCGCTTGCCGTCGAGGGTGAACTCCAGCGGCTTGTCGAGCATCGCGGAGGTGATCTTCGAGACCTTCCCGGCGCCGCGGACGGTAAGTTCGACCCCCTCGGCCGGCACGAGCTGCGTCACGGTCGAGACGCGCCCGCCCCGCTTGCGGAGGCCGGTCACGCGGTACGCCCAGTTCATGAGAGTCACCGCCCGTTTGCCGCTCGCGGGATTGACCAGCAGGACGGCCTCCACGGTGGACAGGGAGCAGTCCACCACCGGGCGGACGGACTCGAGGACGGGCCCGGCCACGAGCGCCCGCAACTCCGGGCTGAAGTCTCTGCTCATGTCGAACCGGTCGTGTCGTACGGCCGCGCTGTACTCGAGCCCCGGGAACAGGCCGACGACGTAGGCCTTGCCCCTTCCGAAGGCGTTGCACGTGATCGCCGCGCCGCCGTCGGCGAACTTCGCCAAAACGGTCGCCGTCGGCCCCGGTCGAAGCACCTCCCGGCCGATGACGGGAGCGAAGCCGCGTTTGATCATCCCGCCGGGCAGGAGAGCGGCCCCCTCCGGCACGGGAGCGACGACCTTCCGCCGGTCGCTGTACGACTCGATCCGCGAGGCTCCGTACAGCGAGACCTGGTAGTACATCCGGGGATCGGACCGCTTCGTCAGGCCCAGCACGGGCGCCAGCTCGGCCAGCGGCCGGTTCGCTTCGTCACGGGCCAGCCCCCAGCCGCTGGTGTACAGCACGCCGCCGTCGGCGACCCACCGGGCCAGCTTGCGCGCGGCCGCACGGGTCAGGTTCGGTCCGCTGACGTAGATCACCTTGTACCGGGACAGGTTCTCGGTGGCGAGCAGGCCCTCATCGAGCGGGTCGACGGGGACGTGCGCGTGGGCCAGGGCGGTGTAGGTCCACTTGGCGTTCTCCCACGCCGCCTGCCGGGCCGGGCCGCCGACAAGGCGCATCCAGATCTCCGACGACCGCGGCTTGACGACTGCCACCTGCGCCGGCTGAGCCCACCGCGAGCCGTACAGCACGTCTTCCGTCTTGCCGATCAGGCCGGCCGCCTTGCACGTCAGCTCCAGGGCCGGCCAGCTCTGCGAGAAGCTGTCGCCCTTGTGGTAATCGGGCCCGTAGGTGTACCAGTAGATCATCGTCGCGCCGCGACTGACGGCCGACAGGGCTCGCTGGAGCGGCGCCCCGCGATGCGGCTTGACGTAGATGCCGAAACGCTTGTCCATCTTCGCGGAGACGACGCGCCCGACGTCGCAGAGGTAGCTGTCCCAGCTCCAGATCCTCGGCTCGCGGTTGGAGGTCTCGTAGACGAAGCCGTTATCGGCGAGGCGATAGAAGTTGAAGAAGTCGAGGCTGTGGCCCTTCATGAGGAAGGTGTTGCCGCGGAGGGCGTAGGAGTAGACGAACGGCTGCCTTGCGGCGGGGCTGTCGGCCTTTCCGGCGGTGAGGGCCTTCCGCTTGGCGTCGTTGGCGGCGGCGAAGGCGTCTCGAAGCGGCGTGAACAGCTTCGCCGACAGGTGGTTGTTGAACCGCAGCGTCCAGTAGGCCAGAAGGGCGGAATGGGGGTCTGTCAGGTCGGGCGCGCCCCGGTCGGCGGGGGCGGGTGCCTTGGGAACAGGCCGCTCCGTCGCCTTGAAGGCAGCCGGCGTCGTCGGCGGTTCCGGTCCGCTCGAACGCTTCGGCCCGATCTGTCGAGGCTGCCAGATCCTTGCCGGCGAGACCTCGGCCCAGTTCGTTCGCCCAAAATCGGCCGGCTTGAGATGGCGGCTCCTGAGATACTCCCGGAACCCGTCGGCGCAGCGTGGGCAGACGCTCAAGTGCCCCTTGCCTTCGGCCGAGCGGTCGATCACCGTGCCGATCTCATCCACCGTCAGGCCCCAGACCTCCTCGACGGGAAGGCGCAGCACCTTCAGCGACTCCTCGATGCCTGTCTTCGTTCGCCCGGCGAGGCCCGGAGCGTACGGGCAGCCGCACTCCGGGTCGTTCTTCCGACCGGCCCGCCAGGAAGGCACGGGGTAGCCCATTACCGGCGCGATGCAGCCGCGGCGGAAGTCCTTCGCGAAGCCTTCGCCCGTGCGGATCATCTCGAGAAGAAACGGTTTCGGGCTGCGGAAGCCGTTGACGCCCAGCGTCCGCAGCGCGCGGCACTCGGCGGCGACGACGGCCTTGTTCGTCATGCGCACGCCGTAGCCGATACCGTACCCGTAGCCCCCGATGTTGTTGATGACGGCGTAGCGCCTCGGCCTCGGCCAGCGCGACCAGGGCAGCTTCTCCAACCGGTCCGCCCGGCGCGTGGCGTATTCGAGGATGCCCGTCAACTCGTCGAGGAAGGCGGGGCCTTCGGGAGTCTTGCCGCCCGCCAGACGGTAGGCCGGAATCACGATGCCGACCGTCCCGCCGTCCGGGCCTGCCTCCTTGAGGCGTTTGACGACCTCGCCGCCGAAGCGGAACTCGAACTCGAACTCGGCCCCGGTGGAGTAGTCCGTCTTGACCCGCCGCCCGTCGGGCTCGCGCCTCGTTCGCCCGGCCCGCCCGGCCGTCACCGTCAGGAACATCTTCGCCGGGAAGCCGCCCTTGACGCCCAGGGAGTTGACCTTCACGGCGGGGCTCCACCGGCCGAGGGGCAGCTTCCGCTCGCTGAAGGCACCGCGGATCACGTTGCCGCCGAGGCCCTCGCCCTTGCGTCGCCAATGGATCGCCGTCGGCTCCGGCGGGGTGATCCTGTTGACGCGCACCCGCACCGTGAAGTCGTCCGGCACGCGCCACGATTCGTCCACGATCCGGATGTCGATCTGCTCGGCATCCCCGGCGGCGCCGGCCGGGGCAGCAATCGCACAAGCCGCCGCCGCGGCAAAGGCCCAGCCGACCGCCCATGGGGCCCCGGCGCGCATTCCCGTGCTCCTTGTCGAAGGCATGTCGTGCTCCCGGCCTCGGACATCGGTGCCGCCGAACCGGGTCAGGCCCTCCTCAACTCGCGGATCATCCCTTCGGGAACGCCGGCTGCGTAGACGTGGGCGAAGCCGCTTCGGTTGGAGTTGAAGATGACCCACTTCAGCCGAGCTCCACCACCATCAGCTCCGTGCGGTTGTTGGCCAGCCTTGCGTTGCGGCGCTGGTAGACGAAATAGCGACTGGCCGCGTCGCAGTACGGGACCTCGCAGTAGATGTTGGACTGAGAGAACTCCTCGGTGGTGACCTGCCAGATTGCCGACCCCGTGGCCTGTCGCTCCACGAAGACGCCTCTGCCGGGCTGCTTCCCGGACCGACCGGACGATGGGGCATCGGCAGCGCCCAGACGGCCGGCAGCGGCGGACACGGCGGTTCCCAAAGCTGTCCGTCGGAGGGCTTCGCGTCGGGTCATCCGTCGTTGGCGTTCCGGCTTGCTCATCGTCTCGGGCCTCCACGGACCGGTTTGGAGTCTTCTCCCAAGTCTGCGCATCGAGTCGGCTCGATGCAAGCATGGCCGGGCAGCCGGGCGACGGGATACGGAATCGGCCGGCGCCAACCCCTTGTGCCGGGCACGGTCGCGCGGCGGCACCCATCCGGGTGCGGTCCGATCCTGCCGAGGGGGACAAGCTTGTCGGTCCTTCGAATCGTGATAGAATCACCGCGGAGGCCCGCGGTGGTCGTAGAGGCCGGCGGAGCCGGAGCCGGGGCCTCGCAGACAGGACCCGTCAGGCCGACACGTGCCGGTCCTCGGGGACTTCGAGTATGCCGGTTCGTTCAGGGTCCCGGCGCGCCGTCGACGGCCGCTGGCTATGCGTCCACGCTTACCGCGTGAAGGCGCCGGAAGGACGGCAGGGAACAGGCGATGGCGGATAGGCCGATCCAGATACCCGGGCTTGGCGAACTGCGGCAGGACGACGGCTTCCGCCCTCTGAGCGCTTGCAGCGACGGCTGCTTCCACGTGGGGCGCGACGGCGTGGAAGCCGTGGTCGCCACGGGCGACCGCAAGGTCGAGTTCATCGCGTTTGCCGACCGGACGCTGGGACACGTCCGGTCGGCGATGGGGTATCCCGCGTACTACCCCGTGCATCCGGTCGAGATCCGCAAGCCCGTCCGGGCGGTCCTGATGGATCTGGACGGCACGAGCGTGCGCAGCGAGGCGTTCTGGGTCTGGATCATCGAACGGACGACAGCCGGCCTGCTGGGCGAGACGGGCTTTCGGCTGGAAGACAGCGACCTGCCGCACGTCTCCGGCCACAGCGTCTCCGAGCACCTCCAATACTGCATCGACAAGTACTGCCCTGGCAGGACGGTCGAGGAGGCCCGAGCGAGCTACTTCGAGCATACGCACCGGGAGATGGCCGAGATCCTCGCCGGCCGGGGGCGGGCTGACGCCTTCCAGCCCAGCCCGGGCCTCGAGGAGTTCCTGCTGGCGCTGAAGGGCGCGGGCATCCGGATCGGTCTGGTGACGTCGGGCCTGCACGAGAAGGCCTGGCCGGAGATCGTCTCGGCGTTCCGCACGCTGGGGATGGGCGACCCGGCGGCGTTCTACGACGCGATCATCACGGCGGGTTTCCCGATGCGCAAGGGCGTGGGGCCCGGCACGCTGGGGGAGCTCTCGCCCAAGCCGCACCCCTGGCTGTATGCGGAGGTCTGCCGCGTCGGGTTGGGCATTCCGTTCGAGCAGCGCCACCACGTCGTGGGCATCGAGGACAGCGGCGCCGGCGTCTGCGCCATCCGCCTGGCGGGCTTTGCGGCCATCGGGATCGGCGGGGGGAACATCCTCGACAGCGGCACGCGTGGCCTGTGCAGCCACTTCTGCTCGGGCTTCGACGACATTCTGAGAATCATCCTGTAGCCGACGCGCCCGCCGGCGGCGGGAGGAGAGGACCTTACGATGGCAATGCCCGGCAACGCGGAGCGGCCCCAGTGCCACTTCATCTCCAATACCCACTGGGACCGCGAGTGGCGCTACTCCATGCAGCGGACGCGCCACATGCTCGTCTACATGATGGACATGCTGCTGGACATCCTGGAGAAGGAGCCGCCTTTCCGGTCGTTCCACCTGGACTCGCAATCGGTGCCCATCCAGGACTATCTCGAGATTCGCCCGGACCGGGCCGAGCTGGTCCGCAAGCACGTCCGTGACAGGCGGCTGCTGGTCGGGCCGTGGTTCGTCCTGCCGGATGAGTTCTGCGTGGGCGGCGAGTCGCTGATACGCAACCTCCTGCTGGGCCACCGGATCGCCACCGGCCTCGGCCACGTCAGCAAGACCGGCTACTCGCCCTTCTCGTGGGGGCAGATCTCCCAGATGCCGCAGATCTACCGCGGGTTCGGCATTCCGATGGCGGCGTTCTATCGCGGGGTCAACACGCTGGTCTCGCCCCATTCGGAGTTCCTCTGGGAAGGCCCGGACGGGTCCCGGCTGGTCGGGTCGCGCCTCGCGCAGCGGCCGCGGTACAACGTGTGGTACGTCCTCCAGCGGCCGGTCTACTGGGGCATGACCGACGAGAACAACCGCCAGGTGGCGTGGGGGGAAGGGCACGGGCCGTTCCGGTTCGCCGACCCGCTCCTGGCCGACCTCGACGCGCAGTATGCCCACCCCAAGTTCGAGTACCACGCCGACGCGATCCCCGCGCGGGCCCGTCAGGCCCTGGAAGAACAGGACGGCGAGTGGACCACGCCTCACCGCTTCTGGTCGGCCGGCCACGACTCCTCCTGCCCGGACATCCGCGAGACGAGGATGATCGCCGACTGCGACGCGGCCCTGGCCGGCGAGGCGGACGTCTTCCACAGCAGCTTCGAGGACTTCCAGCGCGCCGTCTGCGAGAACGTGGACCGGGAGAACCTGCCCCTGGTCCGGGGGGAGATGAGGCACTACCACACGCCCGGCAGCAGCTCGGTGCTGTTCGGCTGGGTCACGTCGGCCCGCACGGACGTCAAGCAGGACAACTACGTCACGGAGCGCGCCCTCGGGGCCTATGCCGAGCCGCTGGCGGTCTTCGCGTCGCTGCTGGGCGCGCCGTTCCCGCGGGGATTCCTGGATTGCGCGTGGAACTGGCTTCTGCGGAATCACGGCCACGACTCGATCGGCGGGTGCAGCCGCGACGTCGTGTCCGACGACATGCTCTTCCGTTCCCGGCAGGCGCGCGAGATCGCCGCGGCCGTGATGGAGCGGGCCCTGATGGACATCGCCGGCGCGATCGACCTGTCGGACCGCTCGCCGCAGGAGGTGGCCGTCGTGGCCTGGAACCCGACGCCCCGGAGGCGGACGGAGGTGGTGGACCTCGTCCTCGACGTGCCGGCCGAGCTGGAGGCGAAGGACGTCGAGATCGTCGACGGGGCCGGCAACGCCCTCGCGACGCAGCGCATCCGGGAGCACCCGAAGTTCACGATCGTGCAGTCGCCCAACGACTGCGCCAACATGATGCAGATGCGGCGACACCGGCTGCACGCGGAGTTGCCCGACGTGCCGCCGATGGGCTATCGCACGTTCTTCGTCAAGCCGCTCGCGGAGAAGGTGCGGCGCGCCAAACGAACGATGCTCACCGCCCCGCAGACGATGGAGAACGAGCACCTCGTCGTCACCGTCCAATCCAACGGGGCCCTGACCGTCACGCACAAGGCGACGGGGCGCGTCTGGACGGACATGGGGTACTTCCGCGACAGCAGCGAGATCGGCAACCCCTGGGAGCGCCACCCCGTCCCGAACGACGCCGTCTTCACCACGCTCAACGCCGCCGCCGTCGTCTCGGTCGTCCGTGAGGGGGAGTTGGCCACGTCCTTCCGCGTGGAGATCGGCTGGGCCCTGCCGCGGGGCCGGTCCGAGGACGAGACCCGGCGTCACGAGCAGCGCACAGCCTGCCCCATCGTCAACACGGTCACCCTCCGCCGAGGCCAACCGTGGGTCGAGATCGTCACCGAGCTGGACAACGCCGCCGAGGACCACTATCTCCAGGTCTCCTTCCCGACCGGCGTGAAGGCGGACCACGTGACCGCCCAGACGCCGTTCGACGTCGTCGCGCGCCCGATCGCCCGGCCGGACCCCGCGCCGTTCGGCGAGGAGCCGAAGACCGAACACCCGATGGACCGATTCGTGGACATCAGCGACGGCGAGGTCGGCGTAGCCCTGCTCAACGAGGGATTGAAGGCCTACGAAGCCCACGAGGACGAGTCCCGGACTCTCAGCCTGACGCTGCTGCGCTGCTTCCCGTTGCGGATCTGCGTGACGGCCCTGGAGATGACGGACTACAGCCAACTCGACAACGGGTCGCAGTGCTTGGGCCCGCACAGGTTCCGCTACGCACTGCTGCCGCATGAATCCGACGGGCAGTCAGCCGGCCTGTGGCAGCAGGCGGAGCGGTTCTGCCACGACCTCCGCCTCGTCCAGATCGGCCCGACGTCCCACGGCGCCCAGCCGCCGGCCAGGTCGTTCCTGGAGGTCGAGCCCGACGGCTTGCACGTCAGCGCGGTCAAGCAGGGCGAGAGCGGCCGGGGGTGGATCGTCCGGCTGTTCAACCCGTCCGAGCGGACCGTCGACGGCCGCTTGCGCCTCAACCGGGGGTTCGCCGCCCCCCCCGCGACGGCCTCGCCCGTCGAGCGGGTCCGGGCGTCGTTTGCCCTGCCGGCCGAGGTCGGTCCCCGGTGGCCCGTGGCGAGGGTCGTCAGCCTGGAAGAAGCCCCCGAGGCCGACCTCCCCGTCAACCCGGACGGCTGGGTCGCCTTCGAGATCGCCGCCAAGAAGATCCTGACCGTCGAGTTCCCCGCGCCGGACGCCGCGCCCTGAGCCCCCCGCCGTTGCCCCTCACGGAGTTCGGCCGGGCAATGACGACGCCTTGGCCGACGGGCACGACAGACGTCGTCCTCAGCGCCGATCGCGCGGTCCGGGTGAATCCTGCTGACGGGGAGAACACAACGGCCGGGCGTCTCCTTCTGCCTGCCCTGCCGATCGCTGACGGCCAGGTGCAGGCCCGGCGGCCGTCTCCGCGGCGACCGCCTTCTCGTCCTACGGATCGGCCTCAACCGTCGGGGGGGCAGTCACCGGCCCGCCGCGTGTGTGGGCGGACCCCCGCGGTCCCGGAACTCGATCAAGCACATGAGCATGGGCCCGGGGAGTGTGGCGGGCCAAACGTGCCCGCCGCTCCGTGAAGCCTACTTCCCGGCGCCGGGGCCGACCTGGACCACGGCCTCGCGGAATTCCCGGCCGAAGAGCCTCGCCCAGGCGATGCGGAGGTCGATCACAAGGCTGAGCATCAGAGGCACGATGAGAAGGGTGAAGACGGTCGCGACGCTGAGCCCGCCGACGACCACTCCGCCGAGGCCCCGGTAGATCTCGCTGCCCGACCCGGGGGCGATCACCAGCGGAAGCATGCCGAAGACGCTGGTGGCGGTGGTCATGAAGATCGGGCGCATTCGCGTGCGGACCGACTCGGCGATCGCTTGGCGCGGCGCCATGGGCTCGCGGCGCCCGCCGGCCGCCTCGCCCACGCCGCGCATGAAGTTCAGCGCCTGGTGCACCAGCAGGATCGCGTTGTTCACCACGATGCCGATCAGGATGATGAACCCCAGCATCGTCAGCGTGTCGAGTTGCTGTTCGGGGTGAGCCCAGCGCACCAGCGCCAAGCCCAGGAAGCCCCCCACCATCGCCATCGGCACGGAGAACATGATCGCGAACGGGTAGATGAAGCTCTCGAACAGGGCGGCCATCAGAAGGTACGTGATCAGCAGCGCGAGGAAGAAGCGGCTGAATCCCACGCTCAGGAGCGACTCGGCGTTCCAGCCGGACCACCGGCCCAGCAGGGCCTGCCGGGTCTGGGTCAGCCGGTCGGCGTTGCCGGTGTACTGCACGTTGACGTCGGGCGTGATCTCTCCGGCGGCGCGGGCGCGGTCGACGATCTGCTGGATCTGCTGCTGGGCCTGCTCCAGCGCCATCGTGCCGGGCGGGTTGACGGTGAAGGTGATCGCCCGCTGCTGCTCGACCCGCTTGATGGACTTGGAGGCCTCGGCCTTCTCGATCCTGACGACGTCGCTGAGCGGGACGTGCGTGGCCGTGCCGTCCTGCTGCACGACGGCGAGGGGGACGTCCTCGATCTCTTTCGGGTCCAGCTTGATGCGCGGGTCGCGGATCAGGACCATGTCCAGCGTGTCGCCCTCGAAGTTGAAGTCGCCGACGACCGCCCCGTCGATCAGCGCCCGCACCCCGATCGCCAGCGACTGGACGTTCATGCCCAGGTCCTTGGCACGCACCTGGTCGATCACGATCCGCCGCTCCGGGCCGGACAGCTCGAAGCTCTGCGGGTCCGTGCGGATCGAGAAGGGACTGAACCGCTCGAACAGCCGCCTCTGGAGGGCCTCGGCGCTGGTGCGAAGGGTCTCCGCGTCGTTGCCGACGAGTTCGACGTCCACCGAGTCGCCCCCGGCGAAGCGGCCGAAGATGGACGGCTGTTGGGCGAACCCGTAGCAGCCGGGGTGCTTGCGCATCATGTTCTTCAGGACGGGAATGAGCGTCTTGGGGTCCTCGGCGTCGGTGGCGCGGCAGATCAGGAACACGCGCCCGCGGCTGACGATGAGCATGATCTCCTCGATGCCGGAGACCTTCTCGATCGGCGCGCCGGAGGCGTCGCGCAACGTCTGGATCGCGGCGGCCTCCTGCGGCGTCTTGGCCTCCCAGTACGGGCGGAGGGCCGCCTCGACCCGGTCGCCCAGCAGGAAGTTCTGGTCGAACGAGTAGCTCGGGGGCGTGAACATCATCCCGAGGATGAAGTTGCGATTGCCGTTGGGCAGATAGCTCGCCGGCGGAATCAGCGCCGAGGCCCCGTAGACGCCCGCCGCCATCACGAGGGCGATGATCAGCACCCGCGTCCACACGCCCGAGACGCTCCGAAAGGTCAACAGGTGGATCAATCGCGAGTACTTCTCGCTGATCCAGGTGGCGATCGGCGTCAGCCCGAAAAGGCTGTGGACGGCCTTCCACAGCACGCCGTGGCGGGCTTCCTTGGCCTTCAGCAGGGACGAGCTGGCCGCGGAGATCACGGTGATCGAGACGATCAGCGACAGCCCCACGGCGGCGCAGACGGCCAGGGCGATGTCGTGGAAGAGCTGGCCCGCCTCTTCCTTGACCGTCAGCACCGGCGCGAACACCGCGATGGTCGTCAGCGTCGAGGACAGGATCGCGCCCCAGACCTCCTTGGCGCCGCGATAGGCCGCCACCGGCGGCAGCTCGCCCATGTGCAGGTGGCGGTCGATGTTCTCCAGCACGACGATCGCGTTGTCCACCACCATCCCCACCGCGAAGCTCAGGCCCGCCAGCGAGATGACGTTGAGGTTGCGCCCGAACAGGTGCATCACCACGAACGTGCCCACCACCGAGATCGGGATCGTCACGGCGACGATGGCGGTAGGGCGAACGCTGCGCAGGAACAGCAGCAGCATCAGGGCCGCCAGCGAGCCGCCGATCAACAGGTTGCCGGTCACCAGGCTGATGGCGTTGTCGATGTACTCCGTCTCGTCGTAGATCTGCCGCATTCGGATGCGATGGCGGTCGTGCCGGAACCGCGCGCACAGGCCGTCTCCGTCCCGGTTGACCTCCTCGAGGCGTCGGCGGAAGTGGCGCATGACCTCCACGACGTTGGCGCCCTTCTCGCGGCGGACCAGCAGCCCCATCGCCCGGTTTCGCTTCGACCGGTCGAAGTGGGTGTTCTTCTCCAGTGTCAACGTGACGCGCGCGACGTCCTCGATCCGGATCGGCGCCTCGCCGTCGTAGGCGATGACGGTCTTGCGGATGCGGTCGAGGTCGTCGAACTGCCCGATCACGCGGTACCGCACGTCCAGCCGTCCGTCGGCCAGGTCGCCGCCCGACTCGTTGACGTTGTCCTGCCGGAGGGCGTCGCGGATCTGGCCCCACCTCAGTCCGCGCCGAGCGAGGGCATAGGGGTCGATCTGGACGTGGACCTCATGCTCGCGGCCGCCCTTGAGGTCCACCTCGGAGATGCCCGGAATCCGCTCGAAGTACGGCTTGATGTAACGATCGAAGTAGTCGTAGAACTCCGCGACGTCGTAATGGGGGTCCTCGCTGGTCACGAAGCAGACGGCGATGGAGTTCTCTTCGGCGCTGGAAGACGCCTTGATCACGGGGCGCTCGACGTCGTCGGGGTAGTAGGGCACCTCGTCGAGCTTGTTGGAGACCTCCTGCAGCGCGCGGTCGATCGCAACGTCGATGTCGAACTCCATCTCGATCCGGGCCTGCCCGAGCTCCGCCGTGGACGTCATCTTGCTCAGGCCGGGGATCGTCTTGAGCTGCTCCTCCTGCTCCTGGAGGACCGACCGCTCGACCTCGTCGGGGCTTCGGCCGGGCCAGGCCGTGGTCACCCGGACGAGGGGGCGGTCCACGTCGGGCGTCATCTGCACGGGGATGGCCAACAGCGCCAGGACGCCGAACAGCACGACCAGGATGACCCCCACGATGACCTTGACGGGGTTTTGAATGGCAAAGCGAATCGGGTCCATGTGGGGCTCCGTGGGTTCCGCGGTTTTCGGCGTCCGGCCCGGCGGGAAGCACAGGGGCGGCGCCTACGGGCTCGGGGCGGAGCCGCCGGACGGCTCGGACGGGCTGTTCCCGCCCGCGAGGGCGGCCCGCATGAGCCGCACGGGCTCCCTGGGGCGGAGGCGCTCGGCGCCCTCGACGACGACCGTCGCCCCGTCGCCGAGCAGCGTGCCGGCCGCGGCGGTCAGCGGCAGGACGGCGTACCGGTCGCCGACCCGCCCGACGACCTCGACGGGCGCCGGATGCGCGCGCCGGGGCGCCGCCTCGGGCACGACCCATACCGTCGAGCCGTCCGGCTTGATCAGCACGGCGTCGCGAGAGACCATGATCCGTTCGGCGTGCGGCCCGGCGGGGAACGTGCCCGTCGTGCTCATGCCGACCTTCAGCCGGCCGCCCCGGTCACTCAGCGCCACGCGGACGGGGTAGGTCCGCGACGCCTTTGCCCCGTCCGGGGTGATCAACTGGATCTTCCCCCTGAACGTCTCGCCCAAGGCGTCGACCCGGACGGGGATCTCCAGGCCGACCGCCAACTGGTTGACCAGCGACTCCGGCACGTGCATCAGGGAATAGACCTCCCCGCGGCTGACGAGGCCGACCACCGGCGAGCCGGGGCTGAGCCACTGCCCCACCTCCGCCTGCCGCGCGGTGACCCAGCCGTCGAACGGCGCGAGGATCTCCGAGCGGCTTCGCTGCTCGTACAGGTTCAGCAGCGCCATCTCGGTTTCCATCAGCTCGGCCTGCCTCTGGTCGTGGAGGGCCCGCTGATCGATCATCTCGTGGTCGGTCGTGACGCCGCGCCCCCTGAGGGACTCGAGCCGATCGAGGTTGTGCTTCTCCTTGCGAAGCTGTGCGGCGACGACCTCCATGTGGGCGACCTGCCGGGCGATCTGGAGGTCCAGCCATACCGCATCCACCCGGGCCAGCACGGTCTTGCCGCCGACGACGGGCGAGCCCTCGCGGACGCCCATCTCGACGATCTTGCCCGAGATCTCGCTGCTCACGGTCGCCCGGCGGACCTCCACGAGGCGCCCGACGATGGGCCGCTCCAACTGGACCTTCTCCACGCGGGCGCGGGCCACGCGCACCAGCGCCGCCTGTGGGCCGCCCCGGCCGGCGGCGGGGGAAGAGCCGCCCCCGTCACGCATCGCCTTGACGAACGCCGGATCGGACACGCGCCGCCCCCACCACCGATGCACGGCCCATCCGCCGGCGCCCGCCCCGCCCAGAACGAACGTCAGCGCCACGGCCGTCAGGAGAATGCGGCTCTGTTGCTTTTGTCTCGACACGACCCTCACTCCTTGCTCGGCGCGGCCGAACCCGGGTCGGGCAGGCCCAACGTGCGGGTCACCGACAACGCGATGAAGTCCGCCAACTCCTCCGCCAGAGGCCCCGACTGACCGTCGCGATCCATCTGGCGGGCCATGCGCATGCGGTGACGCGAGTAGAACACCAACTGAGAGATGAACACGTAGAACAGCTTGTGCGTCTCGCGCTCCGGCCGGTCCGGCCGGGCCAGGCCGATCAGTCGCCGGAACAGCTCGAAGTCCGGCTGGAAGACGCGCTGATTGACCCAGGCGAAGTCGTCCTGCGAGACTTCCGCGAGCGATCGCGTCACCAGGCCGGCGTACCAGATCGGCATGCCGTCTCCCCACGCGGCCGCGAGGCGCTTGCGGGCAAGCTGCCGCAGCAGCTCGGAGACCTCCTCGTCCGTTGCGGAGTCAGGGATGCGAATCTGTGCGTTCTGCCTGGTGATGCGGTGGTGCAGGACATACTCCAGTGCGGCGCGATGGAGATCGGCCTTTGCGCCGAAGTGGTAGTGGATGCAACCGAGGTTCACGCCGGCTTTCCGGGCGATCATGCGAATCCCCGTGGCCTTGACCCCCCGCTGGGCGAACAGCTCCCCAGCGGCCTTGATGAGGGCCAGCTTCGTGCCCGTAGGCGCGTCGTTTGGCTCACCAGCAGGCCGCGCGGTCCGTGGCATATCACTTCCTCTCCGGGCAAGAAGCTGAGACGCCTCGCGTCAGCAGCACCTGGTCATTCGACTGACTAAACATACCCGCGGAAGGCACCCACGTCAAGCCAACCGGCATTCCTCACCGACTTGAAGCAGAAGCGGTCAAGGCAGCCGCACCGTGATGACGCCGGCCGACAGGGGCGGCATCTCGAAGCGAATCACGCCCTTCTGCCGGCTCGTTCGGCCTTTGGCGGGCGCGACCGCGCGGGGCGTGTCCAGGTCGTTGCGGGCCTTCGTCGAGCCCGGCGCGATCAGCTCGAACCCCGCCCTGGTCCCCTCCGCCGCGCCGGCGATCGTCAGCGAGACAGCCACGGCGCGCCGGGCCGGGTTGACGGCCTTGAGGAAGACCGTCTTCCCGTCGGCCGACCGAGTGGCCACGACGTTGAGCCCGCCGGCATCGCCCTCGACCGCCACGCGGTGCGGCGCGTAGTGGTCCCGCCACAGCTTCATCACCACGTAATTCGGTGCGGGGAACCACCGGTGGTGGTCGAAGTTGATGAACGCGTTGTCCCACGCACTGGCCGAGACGTGCCGAAGGAACAGCGCCGGGCCGCCGATCTCGAAGAACTCCCCGCATCGCTCGAAGCCGTTGAGCAGCCCCCCGCAGTACAGCCCCGTCCGCCAGTCCGTCGACTGCGCGTTCCACTCCGAGCAGTAGACCTTCATCTTCGGGTTCGGCCCGGCGTCGATGGTCCGCTTCAGCTCGCGGAAGAAGCTCTCGTACCGGCCCGGGCCGTTCGCGTAGTTGTTCGGGTTCTCGTAGTGGTGGATCGAGATGTAGTCGAAGTGCCCGCCCGACTGCTCGATCACCGCGCGGTTCCAGCCCTGGTTGAAGCCGCCGCTTCCACAAGCCAGCAGCGTGATCGACGGGTCTTTCTTCCGCATGGCCGAGGCGAAGCGTCTCACCGCCGCGGCGTACTTCTCAGCGCCCATGTGCCACGTCTCGTTGTCGATCTCCCAGTACTTCACGCCGTAGGGCTCGCCGTGTCCGTTGGCCGCCCGGACCTTGCCCCACTTCGAGCTCGCCGGGCCGTTGCAGTACTCGATCCAGTCCAGCGCGTCCCGGAGATAGTCGTGCGTGGCGGCGTCGGCGTTCCAGTTGGGCGTGCCGATGTTGATCACGATCAGCGGTTCGGCCCCGACGCGGCGGCAGAGGGCGACGAACTCGTCCGTGCCGAACGAGTACACGTCCAGGTCGCCCCAGATCTCGCGCGGATGGGCCAGCCGCTTGTGCTGCGGGCCGATGCCCTGCTTCCATTGATAGGAGGAGGCGAAGCAGCCGCCGGGCCAGCGGATGATCGGCGGGCGAAGGTCGGCGACCGCCTTGACGAGATCCGGGCGGAAACCGCCCCGGCCGCGCCAAGAGGCCGGCATGAGGCTCACCTGGTCGAGGCACACGCGGCCTTTGCCCGTGACGGCCAGCTCGATCGCGCCGGCGGTCGTGCCGGCCGACGGGGTCAACCGGACCGGCAGCTCCGTCCACGATCGTCCAGGCGCGGACAGCGACTGCTGCGCGAGCACCTTCTGGCCGTCGGTCAGCCGCACGCTCAGATCCCCTTCGAGATCGCCACGGGCCCATACCGAGCCGACGTAGGCCTCGCCCTTCCGCAAGGCGAGGCGGCGCTGCCGCAGGCCCGTCTCCCGGCCGGAGGCAACCACGCGCTGGTGGAAGACGCCGTTCAGGGAATCGTCCTTCTCGATGGAGACGCGGCCCTTGCCGAAGGTCTCCCAGTGCAGACCGACTTGCGTCATGTCGCCGCCCTCGGGGGGCCCGTCCTGGAGGACTGTCCCATCCAGCGAGGCGACCTTCAGTTTGCGGAACACGGCCTTGGTGGACCACGTGCCGACACCCACGGCGCCGGCGCGATGGCCCTTAGGGTCCTCGAACTCGATCAGCAGCTTCTCGTCGAGCCACACCCGGAAGCGCATGCCCTCGCACCGGACCTTGATGCGGTACCACCGGCCGGTTTCGATCCTGCCGTCGACGCTCGGCCCGACGGGCCCCCATCGGCCGCGCCCGGCGAGGCCTCGTTCCAGTTGGTGCCGCCTGTTGCCCCATCCGCCGAGGTTGGCCCAGTAGAAGTCCTTCTCGCCGCCGACGCGGAAGAGCACGAGGAACCCCTCCAGCCCGCCGGTCTTCTTGGCCTCGAGCGTGAATTCGCAGTCCCGCCAGGTTCGGTCGCCGAACACGAATCGTCGGTTCGTCCCCATGCCCGCCTGGACGATCGTGCCGTTCGCGACAGACCACCGGCCGGCCGAGTTCTGCTCGAAGCTGCGGTTCCAGACCAGCTCCCCCCACAGCCCGCCGTTGCACGAATGGTAGATGTGCTCAAGAAAATGGCCGTAGACCTTCTCGTCGATCTTGTTGAGCACCTTGCCCGGGTCCACCGTCAACGTGACAGGCTGGGCTCCAGCGACGTACGCTGTCATGGCCAGCACCCCCGAAATCGCCATGTATCGCATGTTCTCGTCTCCCAGATTGACATCGTGCCGTCATGTCTTCGATAACCGCTGCCCGAGTCCGGCTGCCTCCCTCACTGCCGCCCGGGGCAACGCCTGCCTGCTGCGGCCGGAGGTGGCGTCGGAGATCTTACCACACCTTCGGGGGCCGGAATCACCAATAGCTCAAGAACCTGGCCGAGCCTGCACGCCGTACTTCGCGAGGACGGCGGAGAGGGAGGCAGCAATGGGACGGTCGCCCCGGACCGGCAACGGCCACCCCCTCGCAGCCTGCCCCGGACCCCGTCAAGCCCCGACGGCGAGCCGGCGGCCGGTCCGTGATGCGCCGAAAGGCCTTGCCAACGCGCCGGCCGCACGATACATTGACAGCAGGCTCCGGAGGCCCCCGGGATCAGGCCATCCGGGAGGAACCGGCCTGTTACACATGCGTGGTGTATCCATCGAGCGGGCCCGGGGAGGAGTTGGGCGGCCTTCCCGGGGCTCGTCAGCGACACGGCTCGAGTATTCACGTCGGAGTATATCGATCTAGTCCCCTCCGCGCCACTGACGGAATGGGCGATCGCGGCTGGGGAAAAGCGGAAAGGAAGGGCGCCGAGATGATCTTCAGGAACGCTCCCCGCAGACTGACGGCCTCCACGACGATTGGCGTGGTCCTTCTGGCGATGTTGTGCGGCGCGTCCGCCCTGGCCGAGCCGGCCGGCGGCGTGCCGCGAGACGCGCACGGGGCCGCCAGGCCGGAATACCAGCTCCGGCAGCTTGCGAAGCTCGTTGGCAGCGCGGACCAGGCGGGCGTTCCGCCGGGATTCGACCCGCAGGTCTGGGCGGCGTTCGTGCCCGCCGACAACGCCACGACACCCGAGCGGATCGCCTTGGGGCGCAAGCTCTACTTCGAGAAGCGGCTGTCGCGCGACGGGACAGTGTCCTGCGCGACCTGTCACGACGTGACGCGCGGCTTCACCGACCAGCGAAAGGTCTCCGAGGGCATCGGGGGCAAGCTGGGAACGCGGAACGCCCCGACCGTGCTGAACACGGCGCTGCTCCAGACGCTGTTCCTGGACGGCCGGTCGCCCACGCTGGACCACCAGGCGAGGATGCCGATCACCAACCCGATCGAGATGGGCATGCCCGACGAGGCCGCCGCGGTGAAGGCCATCGCCTCTGACGCGTCCTACCAGAAGGCCTTCAAGGCCGCCTACGGCCGGGACGTGAACTTCCAGGACATCGGGCGGGCCATGGGGGTCTTCGAGCGGACGCTGGTGTTCATCGACTCGCCGTTCCGGCGGTTCCTGACCGGCGAGGCCAAGGCCGTCTCGGCCGACGTGAAGGCCGGATGGGATCTGTTCAACGGCAAGGCCCGATGCGTCACCTGCCACCCGATGAATCTGTCGAACCCGCTGGGGACGGACAACCGCTTCCACAACATCGGCGTCTCGGCGCGTCACCAGGACTTCAACTCGCTGGCCCGCCGCGCGCTGAAGGCGCTGAAGGCCGACCCGTCCGAGAAGAAGCTCGACGAACTCGCGCTCTCTACGGAGATGGGCGAGCTGGGGCGGTTCATGGTCACGAAGAACCGCTCGGACATCGGGGCGTTCCGCACCTCGCTGCTGCTGAACGTGGGCATCACCGGCCCGTACATGCACGACGGATCGCTGCCGACGCTGTGGGACGTGATGGACCACTACAACAAGGGCGGCGAGGCCAACGCATTCCTCGACGGCGGCGTCGAGCCGCTGGCCCTGACCGAGCGCGAGATCGATCAGGTCGTGGCGTTCATGTTCAGCCTGACCGACGACCGGTTCGCCGCGGAGAACCGGCGCCAGTTCGCCCTCCAGAAGGCCGCGGCGAGCAAGAGCCGCAAGTTCCGCGACGACGACCTGGCCTTCCGTCGGAAGATCGCCTTCGAGTCCCGCGGCGCCAAGTGAGAGGAGAGACCCCATGAAACGCAAGAGCGTTGAGACAGAGTACATGGAGGACCGCGCGGCGCTGTACCGCTCGCTGGCGAAGCTGGACCGCCGGTCGTTCCTGAAGGTGTCAGCCGCCGCGGCGGGGGCCGTGCTGGCCAAGGGGCTCGTGCCTCCCCACTCCTTCGCGCCGGTCAGCGTCGCGCAAGGCGCCGAGGCCGCCGGGGCCGACAAGCCCGCCTTCCGGTTCGCCTACATCTCCGACTCGCACCTCTACGAGCGGAAGATCAACGACCGCTTCGTCCGCGCCCTGTTGCGCGCCGTCGAAGACGTCAACGCCCTGGACCCGCAGCCGGACTTCGTCTTCTACGGCGGCGACCTGGCGCAGCTCGGGCAGGCGGCGGAGCTCGAGCTCGGCGCGCAGATCCTGAAGAGCGTCAAGGCGCCGCTGAAGATGATGGTCGGGGAGCACGACTGGTACCTGGACATGGGCGAGCGGTGGCGGAAGCTGTTCGGCAAGCCGACCTACTCCTGGGACCACAAGGGCGTGCACTTCGTCGTGCTGATGAGCGTGATGGAGCGCGATTTCTGGACGAAGCGCGGGCTGACGCCGATGGAGCGGATGACCACCGTCGCCGGCCTCGACAACGGCATGCAGAGCCCGTTCATGGTCGGCGAGAAGCAGCGTCAGTGGCTCAAGAACGACCTGTCCAGGCTGGCCGACAACACGCCGCTGATCGTCTTCTCCCACTCGCCGCTGTACAAGCTGTACAAGAACTGGAACTTCTGGACCGACGACGCCGAGGAGGTCCAGGCGATCCTGAAGCGCTTCGAGAACGTGGTGGTCATCCACGGCCATACGCACCAACTGCTGACCAACCGGATCGGGAACATTCACTTCCACGGGCTGCTGTCGACGGCCTGGCCGTGGCCGTACGCGCCGCAGGGGATGCCCGAGCTGACGATTCAGATGAGCCGGCCCGACCCGTTCAACCCGAACGACGGCTGCGGGGACGGCGAGGTCCTCGTCCACGTCGACGGGCTGATCGACAAGGTCTACAACTTGTGGAACCGCAACCCGATCACCGTGGCCAAGGGCTACACGGCCAGCAGCGGAACCAAGTGCATCCCGCCGAAGCCGAACCGGCCCGGCTATTGATCGGATCGCAAAGATCCAGCCAAGGAGACACCCATGTCACCCGATGCCAGGAAAGCTCTTGTCGTTCTCGTCAGCGTGCTGATCGCCGTGGGCATCTGGGGCTGCGCCGAGCAGGTGGAGACCGACCAGGCCCCCAAGGCCCTCGTCCAGACGCACATGGCCCAGTGGCAGCGCAAGAACCCGGACCGGGCCGCTCAGTGGATCAAGGAGGAGAAGGCGCGTCACAAGATTCGGCCCCCGGCCGACAACCGCCACCTGCTGACGGGCGACCAGGGCAAGGGGCACGTCTACGGCAGCTACACCGAGCGGGACATTCTCATGTGGGCGCGGGAGACGGAGAAGCTCGTCGTGGAGGGCTCGCGGATCTTCCACAGCGCCAAGCTGCTCGGGGGGACGGTGGGCGTCTCGTGCGACATGTGCCACCCCGACGCGGCCAACACGCATCCGGAGACGTACCCGAAATTCCAGGCCCAGATGGGACGGGTCGCGCTGCTTCGCGACATGGTCAACTGGTGCATCGAGCACCCGGTCCGGGGCAAGGGGCTCGCGGCGGACGACCCCAGGATGAGGGCGCTGGAGGCCTACATCACCGCCCAGCGCAAGGGAACGCCGCTGGAGTACGGCAAGCACTGACGGCGATTGGCCGGCCGAAGTCTACAGCCCGATGATCCGCAAGACCGTCGTCCGCCACTTCCGCTGGATGAAGGAGCACGGCATCGACGACGTGTTCGTGCAGCGTTTTGCCGGCGAGGTGCGCAGCCCGGCCGGGCTGAACCACTTCACCACGGTCCTGGGCCATTGCCGCGCGGGGGCGAACCTGCACGGGCGGGCGTGGGCAGTCATGTACGACCTGTCCGACCTCCCCGCCGGTGGGGCGACGGTGGTTCTGGAAGACTGGCGGCGGCTCGTGGCCCGCATGAAGGTCGGGCGCGACCCGAGGGACAAGGCCTACCTCCGCCATAGAGGCCGGCCGGTCGTGGCCGTCTGGGGTATCGGATTCAGCGGTCGCCGCAGGTACACCATCGCCGAGTGCGGCGAGATTCCTCCTACAGACGCTCTGCCCAAACGGGAGAACAGACGCGGCAAGTGACCGGCCTCTCAACGGGCCGCTCCCACGAAGCGGTTGATGGCGGGGAGCTATGGACCGCCTTGCGCCAGAGGAAGTCCTGGAGGGAGTCCGGGCACAGCAGAACCTGCGCCAGAGACCCGGGCCGCCGGCAGCGTCGACGCCGGCCTGCGGTAGCCGGAAGTTGACTGTTGCGGGACGATGGCCTACGGTCCTGCGGGACGCCCGATACCAGAGGAGGCCGGACCATGCGGCGCAAATCCCTGGCAGCAGTTGTGGTGGCATTGCTGCCGCTCAGTTGGGGAGCGGCCCGCCTCGCCGCCGCCGGGGCGGCGACGGCTGGAAGGCCTGCCGGAATCTCACGGAACGGCGGCGTGGCCCGCGCTGCGAAGGAGCCCGGCCCGCGCATGCCCATGACCACCGACGGCTGGGCGGACCTTCCCTCACTGCTGGTCGCCAGCGACGGCAGCCGGAAGCTGGGCAACCATCGCGCCCGGTTCAACGACTTGCGCGACCAGGGCAGCAAGATCGTGTTCTTTGACCCGGCTGAAGGCGACAACGAGACCGCCGACGTGTACTGGTGGGACGGCAGGCAGATCGTGGATTCATCAGGCAGGGCGGTGGATCCCAAGAGCGGCAAAGGGTATGGCGTCAATCCCCTCCGGCCCAACGAAGCGGCGATCCGACCCTTCCGGCATGCTGTCGGAATGGTGCGGAACGCCGATGCCGACCCGCGCCTTCGAACGCATGACCGAGACTGCGAGGCGGTGGCCGGCGGGTACCCCGACTGGATCCTGTTCCGGCGCGGGCGCAGGCACGATACGTTCGACAGCGGGATCGTCGGCGGCCGCAGCGAGCGCGAGCCGATGGTCCTGGCCGCCTATGGGCCTCCGAAGGACGGGCGGGCGGTGATCGCCCCGGCGGTGGGCGGGCCGGCGCGGTTCCGGGGCCGGCGGCGCAGGATCCAGAATCCGATGTCGGCCCGCACGCAGGGGGCGAAGAAGCTCTGGCTGCACATGGTGTACTCCGGCCTGGACCTGCGGGCTCCGTGGTCGGCGTTGGGGGCGCAGAACGCCGACTCGTTCTCGGGCGGCCCGGTGACCGCCTATGCCGAGGATTGCCGCTGGGCCGGGGGCGAAGGAGGCCGGCTGACATACCTGCCACGCAAGACGTGGATCCGTCGGTGCGTCGTCGCCTTCTGCTGGCGGGAGAAATCCCACAACCAGGGATACTTCACGAGCGGGTACAACTGCTCGACGACGTTCGACGAGGTGATCTTCTACCGCAACGGCTACAAGAGCGACCCCAGGACCAACCCCGACCCCCGCCGGGACATCTTCAGCCGGAACATCTACCAGGGCGGCGGCGCGCGGATGGGCCACCAGTACCTGGGGATCATCTCCGCCGACGGGGCATCCGGAGGCCCGCAGATGCGTTTCGGCGGGCGGATCGAGGACAGCCTGGTCATCGAGGGATACTGGTTCAGCTCCACCAACAGCAACAGGACCGTCAACCCGTGGCTCGTCGCCGGCGGCCAGGCGGGGCAGTCGGCCATCGTGCGAAACAACGTGCAGTTCGTCCACGCCTTCCCCACGCCGAAGGACCCCGACACGGCACGGAGGCGGTCGGCGAGGGCAGCCCAGCCGGCTTGGGGCTACACGCTTCAGGGCGCGTCGTTCGGGGCGTTGGTCGAAGGCAACATCATCAGCCAGGCCATGTTGATCGACGACCTCGGCGCCGCCGAGGGCACGCGGGGCTTCGGGATCGGCATGACCACCAAGCCGGAGAAGTACGAGAACGGCAGAGCCTACTCGCAACGGAACAACACGATTCGCGGCAACATCGCGTACCGGACCGCCGCGGGGCTTCAGCTCACCGGCGACTGGTACGGCGTGAAGGGCAATGTGGTGGAACGCAACGTGTTCGTGGCCAAGGAGGCCGCCTCAAACCGGGCGGCCTCGGTGACTGCGGGCGAGGGCCTCGCCCTGCGAAAGAACCGCTTCTACTGCGATCGCGAGTTGCCGGCCATCTGCCGGGCGGCGCAGGGCAATGTGAAGGCGCCGTACGCGAAGGCCGCAGCCGCCGAGGGATGGCCCGACCCCAACCGGACGCTGAAGCGCTACGTCACCGAGGTGCTGGGCCTGAGCCTTCTGGACTGGGAGGACGATCCGATGCTCGCCCAGGCCGCCCGCAACGCGCGGGCGGCGGCCGGCGAGAGCTACGACCCGGCGGGCCTGAAGACCTTCATGGCCGTCGCCACCAACATGCGCAAAGGCGGAATGAGCGCGATTCCCAAGTCCGGCAAGCCCTCGTGGAAGGGCGACTACGCCTGGGACGATCGCCTGACCGGCCGGGCCGTGGTCAACTGGATCCGCGCGGGCTTCGGCCTGCCTGCGGTCAAGGGCCCGACTTCCGATTCGAAGAAGGAGACCAGGTAATGACACGATTCGCCGCGATGAGCTGCGTTCTGCTGTCGGCCTTCGTGGCCGCCTACGGCGGGCCGGCCCGGCCGATCACCACGGGCAGCCTGGTCGAGGAGATGATCGACCTGGCCCGGCTGGCGCAGTTCCCCGACCCGGCCTACAAGACGGTGCAGTTCTCCTCCTACGACCGGCGGAGCAAGCTGCCCGGCGGGCCGGGTTGGTTCGCCAATTCCGACGGCTTCGGCCGCGAGCCGATCCCCAACTTCGAGGCCGTGCTCGTCGAGCCGGACGCCCGGGGCGTCGGCGAGTACCTTCTCTGCGACGTCCGCTCGCCCGGGGCGATCGTGCGGACATGGACGGCCGCCAACGCCGGCCGCATCCGCATGTACCTCGACGACGACGACAAGCCCGTCTTCGAGGGGACCGCCGACGAGTTCCTGCGGCGCCCCTACCTGCAATCCGCCCGGATCGCGGGGATCGACCCGAAGCTGTTCGAAGCCGCTTTCCGGCAGCGGGACGCCTGCTACTTCCCCCTGCCCTTCGCCAAGCGATGCCGCATCGTCTGGATCGGCAGCATCCAGAAGATCCACTTCTATGAGGTCCAGGTGCGGGTATACGAGGCGGCCGCGAAGGTGGTCACGTTCCAGCCGAAGGACCTGGCAACCTACCGCAAGACGATCGAGAGGGTCGGGAAGGTCCTCGCTCACCCGAGCGCGGCCTGGAAGTACGCATCGGCCAAGCCGCCGACGCCCATCGACGTCACGGCCAGGCCCGGCCAGACCACCGAGGCGCTCTCGCTGGCCGGCCCCGGGGCGATCGAGAGGCTGACGCTGCGCGCCCGGGCCAAGGACCTGGACCGGGCCCTGCGGCAGACAGTGCTCCACATCACGTTCGACGGGTACCCCCGCGCCCAGGTGCAGAGCCCGACGGGGGACTTCTTCGGCGCGGCCCCGGGGATCAACCCGTACGACTCCGTCCCTTTCACGGTCCGAGGCAACGGGGAGATGACCTGCCGCTTCGTCATGCCGTTCGCCCGATCCTGCACGATCCGCCTGGAGAACAAGGGCGACCAGCCGGTACGGGTGACCGGCTCGGCGCTGGTGGGAACGCATCGGTGGGACGACGGGCGCTCGATGCACTTCCGCGCACGCTGGCGCGTGGACCACGACCTGACGGCCGCCGGCGGCGAGGGGGCCCGGGACCTGCCCTTCCTGGTCGCCCAGGGCAAGGGGGTCTACGTCGGCACGGCCGCGATGCTGCTGAACCCCAATCCCGTCCCCACGCCCTACGGGAGCTGGTGGGGCGAGGGAGACGAGAAGATCTTCGTCGACAACGACGTGCGCCCCTCGACGTTCGGCACGGGGTCGGAGGACTACTTCAACTACTCCTGGTCCGTGCCGGACATTTTCGGCTTCGCCTACTGCGGCCAGCCCCGCGACGACGGCCCGGCCAATCGGGGGTTTGTGGTCAACCATCGCTGGCACGTGCTGGACGCGATCCCGTTCGCGAAGCACCTGGCGTTCTACATGGAGTTGTACAGCCACGAGCGGACGGAGGGCGTTTCCTATGCCCGTCTGGCCTACCATTACGGCGCGCCGGGGCTGCGGGACGACCACGTCGACCTCACGAACGAAGACGTCCGCCCGCCGGTCCTGCCCGCCAACTGGCAGCCCGCAGCCCGCATGGGAGCGCGGGGCAGCACGTTCTTCCAGGCAGAAGACGTCCTCGCCGACAAGGCCAACACCACGCTGACCGAGGGCAACCTGTGGGCCGGCGGGCGGCTGCTGGTGTGGCGACCGGCCAAGGCCGGCAACGAAATCTCGTTCAGGCTCCCGGTGCGGCAGGCGGGCCGGTACGCGGTCCGGATCACCGCCGCGCTGAGGCCCGGCTCGGGCCGGGTCTCCGCCAAGCTGGACGGGAAGGACGTGGGCTTCGGCGGAGACGCGAAGACCGTCGACCTTCAGGCGGACCACCGCACGATGCTGCGCACGTTCAGCTCCCGCCCGGTCTCGCTGACACGGGGCGAACGCGTGCTGACGCTCCGCTACCAGGGCAAGCGCCCCGACGCCGCGGACGAGACCGTCGGCGTGGACTTCCTCTGGTTGCAGAAGAGATAGCCGGCCGGTGGGGCCATGTACGTCGACTACATCCGCATCCACGCCGCCGAGGAAAGGGAACGCTGCGCCTTCGAGTTGAATGCAGTGGAGCGGGCGCGAGGATGGAGCGCGGAGGCCGGGGATAGGCCGAGCGGCCGGCCCCCTTGACAGCCCGGCCGCGTCAGACCAGGTGGAAGGCCTGCTGGCGGTCGCCGAGGACCCGGCAGCCGTCGCGGGTGAACACCACGTCCTCCTCGATCGAGAGGCGCACCGTCTGACCCTCCCACTCGGGCACGGCATCGGCGACCGACAGCTCCATCGTGAAGGCGCAGTTCCCCCGCAAAGTCACGTCGCCCCGCCCGGGGCAGCCGTCCTGCTGCCACGGCAGGCCGATCAGCGGGCCGGGCTCGTGCAGAAGCAGCCCCAGCGAATGAGAGTACACCTTGGGACCGGGCAGGCCCTCCTCGCGTGCGCGGGCCAGGATCGCCCCGAGCAGCTCGTTGCCCGTTCGGCCCTCGCGAAACTCGCCGCGAAAGACGTCCTGGAGGCGATTGGCCTCGGCGAGAAGCCGCCTCAAGCCCGCGGGGGCGCGGCGTTCGCCCGGGCGCAGCACGTAGGCCCACTGCTGGTGGTCGCTGTTGAGCCGCAGATAGCGAATGCCGCAGTCGCAGTGCACCAGGTCGCCCGGGCGGATCGCGCGGTCATCCCGGCCGAACCGCTGCACGGCTGCCTCGCTCCGCACTCGATTGAAGAAGGGCTTGAACGACACCTGTAGGCCCAAGTCGGCGCAGCGCTGCCAGTAGTGCCATTGGAGGTCGTCGTCGGTCGTCTCGCCGGGCACGATGGCGGCGCGGCTGTAGCAGTCGGCGATGAGCCGCCGGGCCACCGCGACCACGTGTTCGTACAGCTCGACCTCCTCGTCGGTGAGAGTGGCCAACCAGCGCATGGCCAACGGTTCGGCCGAGGCCAGGCGATCGACGTACCTGGCCGGCAGCGCCTCGATAAGCTGCCCGTAGAGGTTGTGCGTCAGGCCGCCGGCCGCCCATTGGACGCGCCCGATGTTGATGCCGATGCGCCGCGGGTCGCGCTGCTCGATGATCTGCCGCAGCAGCGGCCACTGCTCTTCGTGGTGGCGGCCTTGCCACGGCTGATCGAACAGACCGCCGGTGTCGGTCATCGCGATGCTGATGCGCTCGACGCCGTCCTCTGGCCCGCGGTCGTGCAGGACGAGCATCTGGAGGATCGGGCACCACGTGTCCATGGGCATCATGGAGGCGAACACCGGGTCGAGGTCGTCCTCCTGGCAGAGGATCACCCACATGTCGAATCCCGTCTCGCGCATGGCGAGGGGCAGGATGCTGTCGAGCCGCTTGGCGAGGATGCTCCGGATCACTTGAGCCCGCTTCCGCACGGGCAGCACGGGCGAACTGCCGTCGCGGGCCAGCTCGTGAGATGGTGTATCCACCGGCGATCTCCTGTTCGCAATCCCCACCAACGGTAGCGCAGCGACATCCGGGAATCAAGCGGGCTGCCGCAGGGGAGCCGGTCGGCCTGCTGTCGCGGACAGAGCGGCCGGGCGGGACAAACGATGGGCGCGGGCGGGGGATCGATCTTGACAGAGCACGATCCCGTATCCGGCGACACTCCCCGTCGCCGTGCCCGCAGAAAGGGTGATCTTGGCGAGGACATGACCCGAACGTCGTGGCGCTCCGGCCCGGAGGCTCGTCGCAGAGAACGCCCGTGCGGCGCGCCCCGCGGTCATTCAGGCGGGCTGGGGGCGGATCAGCACCTTGTCGTGCTCCGTTGGTTTCGGCAAGGCCAGCTCGGCGCGGCAGGTCGGGCAGTGTGGCGTTCTCAGGCCGCGGTGGCGGCCGCAGGATGCGCAGCGGATGACCGACGAGTGGTTCAACGCCAGGTACGTCAGCAGCCCGGCCAGGTTGAACACTACGGCCACCGCGCACCAGCCGATCAGCCACGCCCACGACGTCCGCCGCCGCCGGCCGTGCAGATAGACCAGCAGGCCCATCAGCAGCGACAGCGGCCAGCACAGCAGCCGGCTGCTCGGCACGAGCCGGCCGGCGGCCTCGATCACGTCGGCGTCGAGGGGGACCGGGACGTCGGGCGTGCGGCGTCGGAGCATCGGATCGACAACCGCAAACCAGAACGCCTCGGCCGCGGGGGGCAGGACGGCCGTCGTGACCCGCCGAAGCCCCGCGTGCCACCGGTCGAACTGCAGCTCCGCCTCCAGACCCGATGGCGGCGGGACGGTCCAATCGAATCGGCCGGCGCGAGCGAGGTTGCCCTCCGCGTCCACACGGTCGAGCTGGATCCAGCGTTTTCGCGGCTTCCGCCGCCCCTGTCGCGACCACTGCATCCACGTGTCCGGCAGCATCGGCCCCGGCGGTGACGGCCGCTGGCCCGCGCCGGCGTGCTTCAGGAACACCTCCCCGCCCCTCGAGGCGACGGCGACGAGGTACGGGTCGCAGCCGTCGGGCAGGTCGACCGTGATGCGCCGATCCGGCCGGCGGAACAGGAGGCGGCATTGGCCCTGGCGCGTGATGACGCCGAGGAAGGGCCGGCCGGCCGCGTCCGTCTCCTCGAGCTGCGGCCAGTTGCTCATCAGCACGTTGACGATCTGCTGCTCGCCGACGTCGAACAGGACGGTGACCGTTCGCTCGTCGAAGTCGATCTGGTAGAGGCGGCCGGTCGTCAGCCACAGCAGCGTCGGGGTCCGCACGGCGGGCGGGCACCACGCGACGACGTAGCGGAACTCACCCAGGCCCTGTGCATCGGCCCCCCGCCGAACCAAGCCCTGCGCCCCGGCATACCCGAGCGGCTTCCTTTCGGCGTCGGTACCGACGAAGCGCTCGCGCCCGGGCTCGTAGAGCCACCGCTCGGCGACCGCCGTGCCATTGCGGATGACGGGCACGACGAAGGCCCTCGAGACCTTCTCCGGGTCGACCTGATGGGCCCGCGCCATCTGGCGGGAGTTGATCCCCGGGCTGCGGGGATTGACGCTGCGGGCCCCCCACTCAAGGTACTCGTGCGGCACGTCCTTCCGCCGCCCCGACCAGACCAGCTTGTCCGCGGCGTCGTGGATTCTCACCTCCTCTTCACCCGAGTCGCCCGAGCGGCGCCCGACCCGTTCGACGAGGTGCACCGTCCCGTCGGGCAGGAACTCCTTCGCGGACCGCTCGATCCGCCGCTGACGCTTCTGCTCGTCCGTCGCCGGCTCCCCGCCCGCCGCCATGCCGCCGCGCCGGGGCGACAGCAACGCCGAGGCCGCCACCTCCCCCACGACCTCGACGATGCACACGGCGACCACCATCACCGTCAACACCATCGCCGCTTCCGCCACTTGGCAGGTGCATTGAGCTGTCTTCCGGAGGTTCATCGGGGCCTCTCCTCGTGCGGCGTCGGCCTTGCGGCGGGTGGCTGTCGGGTCGCGACACGCAGACGCAGAGGCGCAGAGGAAGTCAGGGAGTCTGCTCTGCCTCTTCTCTGTCTCTCTGCGTCTCTGTGTCGCGCCATCTTCTCTGTCTCTCCGCGTCCGGCGGCCCGGCCCCGGGCCTCGCGCTAGAACTCCTTCGCGCCGAACCGGACGACCAGTTGCGGCAGCAGCACGGCCAGGCCGACCGCCAGTGATGCGCAGGTCACCGCCGTGCCCGGCAGGGCGATCGCCAGGAGCACCACGCCGGCGGCGAACGCCAGGGGGAACGTCCCGGTCGTGTACCACCTCGCCGCCCGGCAGGCCGACAGCGCCGTGCCGAGGTAGGCGATCAGGCCCAATGTGACGAACAGCCAGCCCTCGGCGAGGACGCGCGGCCGGGGCGGGTACGGCAGCGAGGCCGTCTTCGAGGCAAAAAGGAACAGCAGCGTCCAGACGGCGCCCGGGGCCAGGACAAAGCCGATGGCCGCCGCGGCGAGCTTCGCCAGCAGCACCCACAGGCGGGGCACGGACCGATGGACGGCGAACGCCCACGTCCTCAGGAAGGTGGGCATCCAGAACTGCCGCCCGGCCAGCACGAGCCCCAGCGCCAACGACAGGACCAGCAGCACGCTGGCCACGTCGTCCAGCGGCGAGGGCTCGATCAGGGAGTACGCGGGCACCGACGAGCCCGGGTCCAGGCCCCACGGGCGGTAATGCCGCATGTCGATGATGCGGTCGTACAGCAGAACGCCGCCGACCAGCACGAACAGCACGGCCGCGCCCGCGATCCACGGGGCCGACTCGCGAAGCTCTTTCTTCAGAAGGGCCAGGAACTTCATCTCACTCGCCCTCCCACTCGAACAGCCGCCCATCGCCCGGCGAGGTGAACTCGATGAACTGATCCTCCAGCGTCATGCTCACCGGCTTGCACCGGGCCGCCCCGACCTGGTCGGCCCACGCCTCGACCTGGCCGTCGCTCACGCCCACCAGCGTCAGCTCCAGCTCCGACTCGCCCCGCCGGCTGTGAAGCAGCCCCGGAATGTCGACCTCATCCGGCATGCCGTCCGGCACGGCCAGCCGCACCTTCCTCACCGCCGATCGGAACTCGTTCAGCGAGCAATCCGCCCGCAACGCGCCGCGCTCGATGATCGCGATCCGATCGGCCACTCGCTCGACGTCGCCGAGGATGTGGCTGGAGAAGAGGATCGTCTTGCCGCGCCGCTGGATCAGTTGGATCATCCCCTCCAGGAACTGCCTGCGGATCACCACGTCCAGCCCGAGCGTCGGATCGTCCATGATCAGCAGGTCCGGGTCCGGCGCCATCGCCACGGCCAGCGAGACCTGCGCCCGCTGCCCGTTGGACAGCCGCCGGACCTTCCGCCCCGCCGACAGCCGGAAGTAGTCCAGCATCTCGCCGAACAGCCCCTCGTCCCACCGCGCCGGGAAGAACGCCCGCTGAAACCGCGCCAGCGCCGCGATCGTCATCCACCGCGGCAGGCGGTGGCCCTCCGTGACGTAGCCGATCCGGCCCCGGACCTCCGGCGTCAGGCGCCGCGAGTCGCAGCCGAGCAGCTCCGACGAACCCGCCGTCGGGTGCAGCAGGCCCAGCATCAGCTTGATCGCCGTCGTCTTGCCCGCCCCGTTGCGCCCCAGCAGGCCGTAGATGCAGCCGCGCGGCACTGACAGCGTCAGGTGGTCCACCGCCGCCGCGCCGCCGAAGTACTTCGTCAGGCCCGTCGTCCGCACTGCCAGCTCACTCATCCTTCTGCCCTCCCTGCCGCCTGCCTGTGAACGCCTTCAGCCGGGCGGCGAACAAACGCGTGATCTCCCGAGCGGCCAGTCCCATGTTCATCGCCCGCGCGATGATCCCGTCGATCCGCTCGGAGAGGGCATTCAGCTCGGCGGCGTCCCGGTCGGCCATCGCCGGGTCCGCCACGAACGTCCCCGATCCGGTCTTGCTGACCACCAGCCCCTGCTCGTCCAGCACCATGTAGGCCCGCGCGACCGTGTTGGGGTTGATCACCAGCTCGGCGGCCAGCTTTCGGACGGCCGGCAGGCGGTCGCCCGGCAACAGCTCCCCCATCGCAATGGCCCGGTCGACCTGCGAAACGATCTGCCCGTAGATCGGTTCGTGTGAGCCTGGCGATATCTCGATCCAAAGCGCCATTTCCGTGGGCCTCGTCGCCTGCCGGCCCCGCCGACGCTCGGGGCGACGGGGAAAAGTGTACTAGTTCAACTAATACATTATGTACTACTGCCCGGGCCGCGACAAGGGAATTCCCAAGGATTTCTCGAAAAACTATCGGACCGCTTGGAGCCAGGCCGGAATTCCCTTTTACATGCAATTCCTCGCGGCTGCGTCGTTACTCCTTTAGTGAAGCGGCCCCGGCCGGCAGCAGCCCGGCCTGCTGCCGCGGCGCGTCGAAGGTATTCGATCATCACGGATTCCGCATCGCCATGGGGGGAATGCCCATAGCAGGAGGTGCTCGTCAAATAGGAGACGGTTCCTGTCCGAGGCGTTTCGGGACGCCGGATACCAGACCGTCATGGCGGGCAAGTGGCACCTCGGAGGGAGAAGGGGCTACACCCCCCGCGAGCGCGGATTCGACCACTTCTACGGCTTCCTCGGCGGTCCCCACGCCGATCTCCCACGACCGGTTCCTCTACTGCATCGGGAAGAACTGACCCGCCGGGATCAGCCTCGCAGTCCGGCCGCGGGGCGGCTCGGGGGCCGCCGCAGTCTCCTTGCTCTGCCTGCCCGGGCGGGATACGATCATCCCCTGGCCGTCGCGTCCTCGAAGTCGCACGAGAAAGTTGAACCGGAGAGCCCGAATGCACACCCGCCGCCTGCCGACCGCTGTAGCCGTCGCCCTGTTCGTTGTGCTGTGCCGCGCAAACGGCCTGTCCGTCGCGGCAGGCAAGCCCCCCGTGCCCGACCTGACGGCCGGCGGCAAGCCGGACGACAAGCACGACTGGACGCTCGGGCCCACCGGGGCGGCCGGCTGGATCTGGGGATGGGACCTCGAGACGACCGACAGCCGCCAGATCCTCGTCACCCGGGTCGACAAGGGCTCCCCGGCCGACGGGGTCCTCCAGGTGGGCGACGTGATCCTCGGCGTCGACGGCAAGGGCTTCACGGCCGACGCCCGCAAGAGCTTCGGCCGCGCTATCACCGAAGCCGAGACGCCGCGCAGCAAGGGCGTCCTGAGGCTGCTGATCTGGCGAAAGGGCAAGAGGCGGGACGTGCGGGTCAAGCTGAAGGTCATGGGCGCATACAGCGAGACGGCGCCTTTCGGCTGTGCCAAGTCCGCGAAGATCCTCGACGCCGGCTGCCGCCACATCGCCCGGAACATGAAGAGCGGCATCGACGGCCAGATCAACGCCCTGGCGCTGCTGGCGTCGGGCAAGAAGGAGTACGAGGGTCTCGTGCGGGATTACGCCCGACGCCTCGGGCCTCCCGACCTGAAGCTGAAGCTACAGGCCAGCAGCGGCATGGTGGCATGGACCTGGGGGTATGCGGGCATCTTCCTGGCCGAGTACCACCTCGCCACCGGCGACCGATACGTCCTGCCGGCCGTCCGCCAGTACGCCGTGAACATCGCCAGGGGCCAGAGCGGCGTGGGCAGTTGGGGCCACGGCATGGCCTGGCCGGAGGCGAACGCGGGCAGGCTTCACGGGAGGCTCGGCGGGTACGGGGCGCTGAACAGCGCGGCCCTGGGCTGCCACCTCGCGCTCGTGCTGGCGCAGAAGTGCGGCGTGACCGACCCGGAGGTCGAGCGAGCCGTCAGAAAGGCCAACACGTTCTTCGGCTTCTACGTCAACAAGGGATCGATCCCCTACGGCGATCACGATCCGTGGATGGAGCACGACAACAACGGCAAAAACTCCCTGGCCGCCGTCATCTTCGACCTCCAGGGCCGGTCGGCCGCGACGCGGTTCTTCTCGCGCATGGCCGCCGCGTCGTACGGCGAGCGCGAGATGGGGCACACGGGCAACTACTTCAGCTTCCTCTGGGCCGGGCCGGGCGTCAACCGGGCGGGGCCTCAGGCGGTGGCGGCGTTCCTCGAGGAGCTGCGCTGGTTCTACGACCTGGCGCGGCGGCCGGACGGGAGCTTCCCCTATCAGGGCGGCGCGGGCAGGGGAGGCTCGGAGCACTGCTACGGCGGCTGGGACTGCACCGGCGCCTACGTCCTCACCTGTGCCCTGCCGCTCAAGAAGCTCTACATCACCGGCAGGGGCACGAATCGGGACAACGAGTTGACCGGCGAGGCGCTGCGCGGGGTCGTCGAGGCCGGCAGGGGCTTCCAGTGCTGGCGATGGCAACGCAAGGAACTCTACGACCACAAGACGAAGGCGCAGTTGCTGGCCGACCTGGAGAGCTGGTCACCCGCCGTCCGCGAACGGGCCGCGATCGCGCTGGCCAAGAAGCCCGGTGACGTCGTGGGCGAGTTGATCGACCTGCTGGACCGCGACGACCTGAACGCCCGATACGGCGCCTGCCAGGCCCTCTGCGCGCTGAAGCAGCGCGGCGCGGCGGCCGTGGACGCGCTGACCAAACGCCTGTCGCATCCGGACGTGTGGCTCCGCATACAGGCGGCCACGGCGCTGGCGTGCATCGGCGCGCCGGCCAGGAAGGCCGCGCCCGACCTGCTGCGACTGGCCGTGCGGGAAGACCCGGGCGATCCCCGCGAAATCACGCAGCGGTACCTGTGCTTCTGCCTGTTCTACCCCGACCGGTACCGGCGTTCGGTGGGGCTGCTCTCGAAGTCTCTCGACGGCGTCGATCGGCGGCTGCTGTACCCGGCGGTCGAGAAGCTGCTCCGCAACGACGACGGCTGGGCGCGCTCCACCATCGCGTCGGTCTACAAGAACCTGAGCTACGAGGAGATCCGCCCGCTGCTGCCCGCCGTCTGCCAAGCCGTCGTCCGGCCCGCGCCCAGCGGCATGATGTACGCCAGCAACATCCGCCTGGCCGGCCTCGAGCTGCTCGCCAGACACCGCATCCGCGAGGGCATCCGCGCGTGCGTCACCTTCGCCAGGGACCAGAACCCCTGGGCCAGCGAGCATCGCACGCCGAAGATCATGAAGATCCTCACCAGCTACGGCACGGCCGCTCAGGAGGTCGTCGGCGACCTCGAGGCGTTGGCGAAGTTCTACGAGACGCAGCCGAACTTCCCCCGCAACCTGAGCAAGGACAAGGCCGCCGTCGTCAGAGAGACCATCAAGGCCATCCAGGCCGCCACGGACCAGCCGCCGCTGCGCAGCCTCGACGCGGACGAACCCTCGAAGACAAGGAAGCTGCCATGAGACCCACGCGGGCGTTGACGCTTGCGCTGGCGACCTTCTCGGTTGGCTGTCCGCCGCTTTGGGCGGCCGAGGCGGCCTCGTCGGTCGTCCAGGCCCGGCCGTTCCCGTTGGACCGGGTGGCCCTGCTGGAGGGCCCCTTCAAGAAGGCGATGGAGATCAACCGTGCGTACCTGCTGAAGCTCGATCCGAACCGGTTCCTCTGGCCTTTCCACGATCGGGCGGGCATGGAGACCAAGGGCGAGCGCTACGGCGGTTGGGAGCGGAAGGACATCGTCGGCCAGACGGGGGGACACTACCTGACCGCCTGCTCGCTGACCTTCGCCGCGACGGAAGACAAGGAACTCAAGCGGCGCGTGGACTACATGGTCGCCGAGATCGCCAAGGCGCAGGCCAGACACGGCAACGGGTACGCCGGCCCCGTCCGTCCGGAAGTGTGGAAGACGACGTTCGCCGGGCAGATCAAGGTCCACAAGTGGGGGCTCGGAGGGGGCTACGTGCCCTGGTACGTCCTGCACAAGACGTATGCGGGCCTGATCGACGCCTATACTCACGCCGGCAACAAGCAGGCGCTCGAGGTGGCCCGCAAGTTCGCCAATTGGGCGAAGAAGGGCACCGACGGCCTGACCGAGGCGCAGTTCCAGAAGATGCTCCTCTGCGAGTACGGGGGCATGAACGACGCCATGGCCGGCCTGTACGCCATAACGGGCAACCGGGAATACCTCTCGCTCGCCAGGCGCTTCGACCACAAACAGATCTTCGATCCGCTCGAGGCCGGGCGCGACGAACTACAGGGCAAGCACGTCAACACGCAGCTTCCGAAGATCATCGGCGCCGCGCGCCTGTACGAGCTGACCGGCGAGCAGCGGTATGCGGCCATCGCCCGCTTCCTCTGGGACCGCGTCATCCTCACGCGATCCTACGCGCCGGGCGGCGTGGACTTCCACGAACACTTCCGCGCGCCCGGGGAAGAGGCCGGGTTCCTCAACTGGGACAGTTGCGAAACGTGCGCCGTGTACAACATGCTGAAGCTGACGCGCCACCTGTTCGCCTGGCGGCCGGACGCCAGGTACATGGACTACTACGAGCGGGCCCTCTACAACCACATCCTGGGCTCGCAGGACCCCAACAGCGGCGGGGTGACGTATTTCTACTCGCTGAGGCCGGGCCACTTCAAGACCTACAGCACGCCGTTCGACTCCATGTGGTGCTGCGTCGGAACGGGCATCGAGAACCATTCCAAGTACGGCGACACGATCTACTACCACAATAACGACACATTGTGGGTGAACCTGTTCATCCCGTCGCGGCTCGACTGGAAGGAGAAGGGCGTGACCGTCCGGCAGGAGACGAGATTCCCCATCGCGGGGGCGACCACACTTACGGTTTCCGCGAAGGACCCGCGGGAGCTGTCCGTCAGGATTCGCGTCCCCTACTGGGCCACCAAGGGGGTCGAGGTCCGCATCAACGGCCGCGACCAGACCGTCCAGGCGAAGCCGCAGAGCTACCTGAAGCTCTCGCGCACGTGGAAAAACGGTGACCGGATCGACGTCCGCCTGCCCATGGGCGTGCACCTGTACCGCGCCCGCGACGACGAGAGCCTCGGCGTGGTCATGTTCGGCCCGCTGGTGCTGGCGGGCGAGCTGGGGCGCGAAGGCATGCCTGAGAGCCTGCTCTGCACGCACAACAAGCAGTACTCCGGCGACCCCGTGCCGCCCGTGCCCGTACTCGTCACCGATTCGAGGGATCCCGCCTCGTGGGTCAAGCGAATCGGTGACGACGAACTGATGTTCCGGACGCAGAACGTCGGCAAGCCGGAAGACGTCTCCCTCATTCCGCTTCACAAGCTCCACCATCAGCGCTACACGGTGTACTGGAAGCTGCTCACGTCGGCTGGGTGGGCCAAAGAGAAGGCCACTCGTGAGGCCGCCAAACGTCTCCGCGAGCAGCTCGAGACCCGGACTGTGGACTTCGTCACACCCGACGCGAGGCTCGAACGCGACCACAATCAGCAAGGCAAGACGACCCACTCCGGCGCCGCCTTCGGGCGCAGGTGGCGCGACGCTCGCGGCGGCGGGTGGTTCTCCTACGACATGAAGGTCCTGCCCGACCGGCCGGTCCGCCTGATCGTCACGTACTGGGGCGGCGACGTCGGCAACCGCGTCTTCGACATTCTCATCGACGGCCGCAAGATCGCCACCCAGAAGCTCAACGCCATCAAGCCGGGCCAATTCGCGGACGTGACGTACCCCGTCCCCGCCGAGCTGACGAAGGGCAAACGGAAGGTGACCGTCAAGTTCCAGGCCCACCCGTCCAGCACCGCCGGCGGCGCCTTCGGGTGCAGGATCATCAAAGACTGAAAGCAGCCGGCAGCGCGACGGTCCTGTCCGCTCCCCCGGCTTCCGGGTGGGTGGCTACTTCTTCGTGGAAGGCACGCAGAGATACCTGCACCGGTCGACCTTCAGCCGGCGCTGCCCAAACTGGTCCTGCGCATGCACCCGGATACCTTTTCCCTTGTCTGGGGGAATCTCGTAGACGGTCAGATGAAAGCCGGCATCCCGAATGGGGTAGACACGCTCCCGACTCTTCTCGACTGGGAAGCAGAAGTATACCGCCTTGCCGAGAACCAGCTTCCCCGAGTTGCGCACTCTGTCAAACTGGTCCTTCAGCACGAAGCCCTCCGGCGTCTCCAGCGGCGAGGCCTTGCTGACACGGTAGCACTTGAAGTGGTTCAGCCAGGCCGGGGGGTCGGGCAGCTTGGCGCTGCCGGCGTCGATCTCGCCCTTCCGCGCCGGGGCCAGCAGGAACTCCGGCTGGCCCAGTTCGAGCTTCTGTGTGCCAAACTGGTTCCTCACGGTCACCGGGGGCAACTGCTCCTTCTTCTGCTCGAGCGCGTACCACGTCAGGTGTGCGCCGTGCTCCAAGACCACACTCCGGTGCTTGCCGCCTACCTTGGCGACAGGATTGGCGAGCAGGACCGGCCCGCGGACTTTGGCTTCGGTGAATTCGGTCTCGGCTTGCCTCTTCAGTTTGACCATCCACCACGTGTCGGCCGCCGTGGGCTTCCCCTCGACTCGTGCCTCGTAGGCCTTGTAGTGGTCGCGCACGTGCTTCCGCGACGGGACGCAGAGATAGCGGCTGCTCGAGACCTTCAGCGTGTGGGAGCCAAACTGGTCGGTGGCAGATATGATGCGCTTGGTTTTCCGTTCGGTGATCTCGTAGACGGTCAGATGGAGCCGCTTGTTGCGAACCCGGTAGATCTTGGCGCCTTGGCCTGCGGGTTTCACGTGTTTGTCCACGGGCACGCAGAAGAGCACGGGCCTGCCGACCTTCACGCTCTCGCCCTTCTTTGGGGAGGGCGGGCTCGACAGGTCGACGGCCACTGCCACCGGCGCGCCGTTGAGGACGGTGTAGCACTTGAAATGGTCGGGCCTGGGGCGTCGGGGGAACAGGCCCGGAACCTTGGTCACGGGCGTTTTCCTTCGGCCCCGAGCCAGCAGGAACTCCGGCCGGCCGAGCCGAAACTCCTGCGTGCCGAACTGGTTCGTCACGACCACGCCGGGTGGCCGCTCCGGGGAGGCCTGCTTGAGCTGGTACCACGTGAGGCATGTCCCTGGATCGTGAATCACGCCCTTGTGACCTGGGCGGCGCTTGGCGACCGGGAGGGCGACCCGGAACGGGCCGCGAGCCGTTGCGGCGACGGGGCTTGTGTCGAACTGCCCCTTCAGCCTGACGCGCCAGGACTTCAGGACCGCGCCCGGCCCCATCCGTCGAATGAAGACCCTGTAGTGATCGGCCCTGTCGAGGACCTCGTCCTTGGCTGCCGGCTGCCCGGGCGCGCGCGCAGCACCCAACCACGCAGCGACGAGAAACCCCAGAACCAGCGCGAACCGTGATGACCTTTGCATGCTCGGCCCCTTTCGGAATGCTGTCCCGCATGGCTGCCCGGCCACGGCCATCGTGGCCCGCCATGGGTATTCTTGGCGTGAGCGGAGGCCTGGACAACCCCGTGTCCCACTAAATCAACAGGCCGGGCGGGCACGCTTGCCCGCCGAACCACGTCGGCGCTTCGCCGCAGACGCAATTTGAGGACTATGGGGTCAGACCCCGATTAGTGATTAGTAGTTGACGGGGCGGTTGGGCGGCGGTATGTTTTTGCCCATGGTCCGGCCGCTACGGGTGGAATTCGCCGGGGCTGTTCATCACGTCATGTCCCGGGGCAACGCGCGGGGTGCGATCGTCGCCGACGATGCGGATCGGTGGCGATGGCTGCGCCTCCTGGAGCGGGCGACTTTGCGTCATGGCTGGCGGGTCTTCACGCTGGCGCTGATGGACAACCACTATCACCTGTTCCTCCAGACGCCCGAGCCCAATCTGTCGGTGGGCCTGCATCAACTCAACAGCGGCTACGCGACGTACTTCAACGCCCGCCACCGCCGCGTCGGCCACGTGTTGCAGGGACGATTCAAGAGCATCGTCGTCGAGGAGCACGGCTACTGGCTCGAGCTCAGCCGCTACGTCCACCTGAATCCGGTGCGGGCCGGCTTGGTGACGCGGCCGGAGGACTGGGCGTGGTGCAGCTACGCCGGCTACCACCGCCCGGCGCGGCGGCTGAACTGGGTCGACTACGGTCGCGTGCTGGCCGAGTTCGGGGGCGACACGCCCGCCGGGCGAGCGGCCTATCGAGACTACGTCGCCGAGGGGCTCGGGCGGGCGCTCGACTCGCCGCTGTCGAAAGCCGTCCATGGCGCGGTGCTGGGCTCGGACCGCTTCGTGGCGCGGATCCGCCGCATGCTCCGCGACCGCGCGGAGGACGACCAATTGCCCGACCTCGCCCGCCTGCGGAAGGCCGCCACGATGGAGCAGGTAATCGGCGCCGTCGTCAGCCGCCTCGGCGGCAACCCCGACGCCTGGCAGCCCGGCCGCCGCTGCGACGACATCTCCCGCGCCGTCGCCGCCTACGCCGCCCGCGAGACGGCCGCCGCCTCGTCACGCGAGATCGCCTCCGCCCTCGGCTACCGCAACGTCAGCAGCATCGCCGCCGCCTGCCGCTGCGTCGAGACCGCCCTCGCCACCGGCCGCCTCCGAGACGACACCGAAGCCATCCTGAGGGAATTGGCAACCCCCAACCACTAATCGATAATCATAGCCTGAGCAGATATGTTTCTCCCGTAGCAGCCAGAGCGATACTGCCGAGCCATGAGACGATCGAGGAAGAGCGCGAACGGTCCTGAGGAGGCACGGCGTCATCCGGCGCTCAGCCTCTTCCCGGACGATGACTTGCAGGCCAGGCCTGGAGACAGTGCGTCGCAGCGGGTCGAAGAGGAGCCACGCCGCAAGCTGCGAGAATGGCGTTACCGGTGCCGGGACACGCTCCGACAGGAGGCGCACGAGGCTTTGAAGAAGGAGTACGACGCAGCGTCGAAACGCTCAAGAGCCGACAAGCTGATGCTGGAAGGGGGTGTTCTCCAACAGCAGATCGGCGACAGGTTCCTGTACAGATTCCGGATCTCTGCCGCTGCTGCTCGATCCATCAACGCTGATCAGCCCTGCATTCTTGAGATCCACGGCCGGCGCGTCGATGGCGAGATTCACGCGGTATCCGAGGACTCGCGCACCATCGTCCTATCCCTGAGCGACGACCAGGGGAAGGTGCTGACGAGCATTGACGTCATCTTCGACCTGACGATTCTGATCGACCTGGTGGACCGCCGGCTTGTTAAGGTAGACCAGGACCCCGAGCGATTCGCGGCTTCCGCTCGGCCGCTCTTCACCACGATGGATTTCGCGCCGGCCAAGTCCCTGGAGCTTTCCTGCGAACACACTGACCGCGGCGACGGGAAACGGCTGACACCGGAGCAACTTGAGGCAGTACGGAAGGCGGCACAGGAGTCGTTCTGTCTGATATGGGGTCCTCCGGGCACGGGCAAGACCATTACTCTCCAGGGCGTGCTGGCAGAACTGCTTGCCGCAGAGAAGCGCGTCTTGTTCGCATCCAATACAAACTCCGCAATAGACAACGTTCTTGAGCAAGTCCTTCGGCACAAGGAGTGTCCCTATGACGCTCTTGCCGAGTTAAGGGATCGCGACGGGATCGTACGTCTCGGGGGAAACGCCCAGGAGAATGTCGCCGAGCAGTTCGCCCCTGTGAATATCGCGAAGAGGCAGCGCCAGGAATTGGAGGCCATGCGGGAACGGCTGGCCAGTCAATGGCAGGCGTTGCTCCAGAGAGCGAAGGAGTTCCGGAGCAACCTAGCCCGGCTGGAACGGGCTGAGGAGTGCTTGGCCGACCTTGCCCGCCTTCGGGAAGAGACAGGCACAATGCCTGCGACTGAGCGCCTCCAAGCAGAGCTGGACGACCTCCGCCGGAGGCGTGCCGCCTACTCAGCCGCGATGAGCGCGGCGAGGCCGGCTGCGCTTCGAGCCTTGAAGCGGGTCGAGGCTGCTTACAAGGGTCTGCGCAAACTCCACGAGAGATCGGCGGCGGCGGGTCTTGTACTAATGCGCAAGAAGGAGGATCTCATTGGCGCCAGGGGGAGACACGAACGCATTACGGCGGAGCATGCGCAGCTCCGGGCCAGTCTACTGGCAAGGGTCTTCCGACGGGGCAGGATTGAGATGCTGGCCCGGCGCGAACGAGAGGCGGCGCGAGCAGTGGAAGCAATCGAGAGCACGGTCGCTTCGGCACAGGCGGCCTTGGACGCCGTTATCCAGAGAGAGACGAAGTGCATGACAGAATTGGGCGCGGCGGCGGAGTCCCTTCTGGAACACAGGCAGATGCTGCAGGCAGCCGGTGCTGAAGCAGCAAACCTGCCTGTGGCCTCGCAGGACCGTGTCGGATTGAAGGGGGTGACAAGGCTTCTCCGGGAGGACCGAGATCTTCTATCAACGATTCTCGGGGAGCAACTCACAGGCGCAGTCGAGCAGCTCCTGCCTTGTCTGGTCGTGCGCGACGGCGATGCTGTTGGTCCCATCAGCGTATGGTTTGAGAAGACTCTGCGGGAGTGGCTGGAGAAGCTCCAGCGCCGGCGCAGAGTCGAGCGCAAGGTGGCAGATCTGGACGCCAGGGCCTCCCTCGAACAGCGTTTCCTGAACGAACACAGTGCCCAGAGGCCAGAATGGGAGAATGGGCTTCAGACAGCCTCAGAAGACGCTGCTTTACTTGAAGGGCGAATCAGAGAGATACAAGAAGAGTTGGAGGCGCTGGAGGCCAATATCATCGCGGGAGCCCAGTTGGTCGCGGTCACGATGGTGAAGGCCAGCTACGACCAGCTCTTTGAAGGTATGAAGTTCGACGCGATCGTCGTGGACGAGTACTCGATGGTCAGCTTGCCGCAACTGTACTGTGTAGCAAGTCTCGTTACGGAGAGAATCGTCCTCTGTGGAGACCATCTGCAGTTGCCTCCGATTGCCGTCAGTCAGTCAGCGGCTGCCAAGAAGTGGCTCTGGAGGGATTTCTATGCATGGCACGAAGAGGACGAAGACGGGAAACCTCGGGGGAGAGGCCCTACGGTACTCAGTCCTTTCATGGCCACACTCACAACACAGCGGAGAATGCCTCCTGAGGTCAGCAAGCTTGTTGCTCCTTGGTACAGGGAGTCGGGCAACAGCCTGGACGACGACTGGATTGAGGACGCCAGCAGGGAACTGGATTGCTGTACCCACCCCTTGCTGCGCTCTCGCATCGTCATCCTTGACACAACGAGCACCCATGCATACTCGTCGCGGTCTCCGAGAGGCAGCTACCACAACCTTCTTCACGCGGGAATCGCCGGTGAGGTATACCGCCAGCTTCTTGAGGACCCTGTTGTCAGGCCCGATTGGATCCGGTACTTGACCCTTTACCGCGATCAAGCGGGGCTAACGCGCGCAGTACTGGGCCAGTTGTTGGGCGAGAGGGCTGAAGGCGTCGTAGGCGGTGCGGCGACGGTTCACCAAAGCCAGGGCCGAGGAACACCGATCGTCATCTACGACATGACAGACGGGGTCCAGAAGAAGCGGGTCACGCTGTTTCACAGACACGAGAAACCCAACGTGCTAAACGTTGCCCTGACGAGAACTCAGGCAAGGTTGATCCTTCTTTGCAGCTACGACAAGATGAAGCGGGCATTGCGCGAAGAGCCCGACGGCATCGCTCTCTCGCAGGTGTTTAGGCTGTTGGAGAGAGCCGATCCCTCAGTCCTTGTTGTCGATGCGAAGCCCTTCGCCGACAGCGTCTTCAAGGTGGTCCGAGCCAGAGATCTTCTGGTAGGCGAGGTCGTCCATCTTTCCAAAGAACAGCGCAAGAACATCTTGGTGCTCCGATCAGATGCGTACTACCGCGTGCTTGCTCAGGATCTCGCGGAAGCAAAGGAGAGCGTCCTCATCGTCGCGCCGTACATAACTCAGTATCGCGTAGACAGGATGCTGCCGCTTCTGCAATCCGTCGTGCTGAAGTCAGGCGCGGAGGTGAGTATCGAACTCATCACGCGCATCCCTGAGAGGATGTTCGACCGGTGCAGGCCTGATCCGCACAAGGGCGCTGTCGTCAGGAGATTGCTGGACAGCCTCGTGGATATTGGCGTGCGCGTAACGATCTGCCGCGACGCGCACGACAAACTTGTGGTCATCGACAACCGCACAAACTACTGGGGCTCTCTGAACCCTCTCTCCTACCGAGATACCAGGGAGCTCAATACGCGTCTCGAGGCTAGTGCTCTGTTACGGCTCCAGTGATGGATAGAGCTTCTTCAGCTTTATCCGTGCATCTTTCGTCGTGAACTGCCAGTCCACCTTCGTGGCAGCCGTGTTCCGCGTCACTTCCCACGCCTT
>Ga0180437_10001191_pt1 | contig 44934 bp, 34 predicted proteins | sample SS_ome_4_FD_132410 | JGI IMG/M metagenome (GOLD analysis project Ga0180437, IMG submission 132410) | Hypersaline lake sediment archaeal communities from the Salton Sea, California, USA - SS_3_D_1 metaG | ecosystem: Environmental > Aquatic > Non-marine Saline and Alkaline > Hypersaline >... | reverse complement strand
TTCGATCACCTGGCCCGCCCCTGAAGCCCCTACCGGATGCCCTTTGGATTTGAGTCCACCAGAGGTGTTGATCGGCCTCGACCCGTTGCGGGCGGTCTGGCCCTCCTCAGCCGCTTCCCACCCGGCGCCGGCCGGGAAGAAGCCCAGGTCCTCGGTCGCGATGATCTCGGCAATGGTAAAGCAGTCGTGGACCTCTGCCACCTTTACATCGGCCGGGCTCACACCGGCCATTTCGTAGGCCTGCTGGCCTGCCAGCCTTGCCGCGCGCAGGGTGGTCAGCTCAAGCCGGTCGTGGATAGCCACGTCGCTGGCCTGTCCAGAGCCGATGACATAGAGGGGAACGTCGGTGAACAATCTCGCCAAGTCTTCACCCACCAACAGCAAGGCCGCCGCGCCGTCAGAGATGGGCGAGCAGTCGAAGAGCCGCATAGGCCAGGATATGATCGGGTTCGCCCGGTCGTCGTGGAGGAAAGCCATCTCGTCAGCCCATTCGGGCACCGGACGGCCCTTTTGTGCCGCTCGGGCCTTTTTGCTTGCCATGATGTCGGCAATACGCGCGCCAAACTGCGCCTTGTCGTTGAGCGCGCCGTTGTCGTGGTTCTTGAGCCCGACCTGCATGAACGTCTCTGGCGTCGCACCGTACTGGGCCATGTAGGCAGTCGCCATGGCCGCATAGAACCCAGGGAAAGTGAACCCGGCCGGAATCTCATAGATGGCGTCGCCGGCAGTGGCCAGCGTGTCGGTCACCCGCTCTGTGGGCAGGTCGGTCATCTTTTCGATGCCACCTACCAGGACGACGTCGTACAGGCCCGAGGCTATGGCGATGATCCCCTGGCGCAGGGCAACACCGCTGCTGGCACAGGCATCCTCAATCCGGGTAGCTGGCAGCGGCGCCAGACCGACCCAGTCGGCCATAATCGGAGCGGTGTGTCCCTGGCCTTCAAAGAGGTCGCTGGAATAGTTGCCGACGTAGAGCGCCTCAATCGCCTTAGGATCGAGCCCTTTGTCCACCGATGCGCGCATCTCTTGGAAGGCTTCGACGAACAGGTCGCGGGTCGCTTTGCCGGGGAATGCGCCAAACTTGCTCATCCCTGCGCCGACAATGGCCACGCCGCGACCGAGCTTTCGTGTGGTCATGGTTTGCTCCTTGCTCCAAGATCTGTTGGTCCGGGATCCGCAGGTCCAGAGTCAGTGTACCGACTCCCAGGTCTGTCGATCTGCGGATCCCAGATTTGAGTTTCCGGTTCCCGGTCTACGCTTCTTCCAGAAAGGCGTGGAACAACGCATTGAACTCGTCTGGCTTTTCGATGGGTGGGCTGTGAGCGCTGTCCTGGATGACGTGTTCCTGGAAGTTGCCGCCGTTGGCCGCGTACTGCTCCAGCACATGGCGGGTCTGGCTCACCATGGGCTGCGGTGGGTAAACCTCGTCGCCCGGCCAACCAGGCACCAGCTCCATCTTGCCCAGCGTACCAAAGTCAAACATCGAGTTGTCCGACACGATCATGTCGTGGCTACCCCGGATCCAGAGGATAGGCGGCTTGGGCTGAACCGCAATCAAGGCGGGGACATCCTGCAAGACATACTTGGGCGACCCGGCATTGATCGGTCCCCAGACACCTGGCGCGACATTCGGCCAGTTGGGCGAAGGCTCAAAGTCGCCAGGATAGCGGTCGTCGCCCATCTTTTCCATCAATGATGCGGTGAGAAACTCTTCCTCACGGGCAGCACGGAACGGTGGCACGTAGTAGAAGGCGTTCATGACGTTGCGCGGCGAGTTGGGATCTTCTTCGCTGCGGTCACCCTCCATGATGCGCTTCACGAACTCGGGGTTGACAGCGCCACCACCAGAACCGGCAAAGTCTTCGTAGCAAGGTACGCCCTTTACCTCCTTGGTGCCGCCAAAGCCGTGGGGCGAGACGGGCGCCACAAGCGTTACCGACAGCACCTTCTCCGGGTGGTCAATCAAAAAGCGGTAGATGACGCCGCCTCCCAGGGACCATCCGACCAGGTGTGCTTTGTCGATGTCCAGGGAGGTGAACAGAGCTTCCAGGTCATCGCTCAAGTCACCCATGCCCCGAGTGGCGTCGATCAGCTTGTCTTCGGTCCAGCCGTACCCCCTCAGATCCGGGGCGATAGCCCGGTAGCCTTCGGGTAGGGCCAACATCGTCTCCTCCCAATAGAGGGCTGCCGAAAAGTTCCCATGCAGAAAGACAACCGGCACTCCCCCCTCCGGCCCACAGGTCAGGACGTGGGTGCGTATCCTGTCTGTCTGCACAAGCTGGGAGTTGATCCCTGCCATAGTCGGTATGCTGCTCATTTTTCCCTCCTCGATTTGTTAGTTGAACAAACTAGCTCACATACTGCTCGCGCAATTCCCGCTTCAGGATCTTGCCCGCGGCCGAGATGGGCAGTTCGGGCAAGATCTCGACACTCTTGGGCACCTTGAAGCGGGCCAGGTGGTCTTGCATGAATTCGATCAGCTCCTCCTCTGTGACGTGCGAGCCTGGCTTGACGACAACGCACGCCTTGCCTACCTCCCCCCATCTCTCGTGAGGGATGCCAACCACGGCACACATGTGAACCGCTGGATGCCTATAGATCACAGCCTCGATCTCTGCCGGGTAGACATTCTCGCCACCAGAGATAAACATGTCCTTCTTGCGATCCACGACGTAGAAATACCAATCCTGGTCGTGATAGACCATGTCGCCGGTGTGGAACCATCCTTCGTCGTCCACAACGGCAGCTGTCGCCTCGGGCTTGTTCCAATAGCCGGAGCAGCCGCTGGGCCCTTTGAGCACCAGCTCGCCCACCTCATTGGGACCGAGGGGATTGTTGTCGTCGTCCACCACCCGCACATCGACAAAGTAATTGGGGCGACCAATGCTGCCTGCCTTGCGGACGGCGTCCTCGGCAGGCAGGGCAAAGAGGCCCGGCCCGTATTCGGTCATGCCAAAGCCCTGCTTGAAGCGAACACCTTTCTCTTTGGCATACTTTTCCACCAAGGGCACCGGCAGCGGTGCGCCGCCACTGGTGCAGAAGCGCAGACTGCTCAGGTCAGCCTCATCCCAGTTTGGCGCCTGGGTCATCATCTGGTACATGGTCGGAACTGCGGCAAAGACGGTCACCTTTTCACGCTCGATCAGATCCAGCACCTGGGCTGGGTCAAACTGCCGGGTCAGGATACTGGTGTTGCCAAAGACCACCTGTGAAGACATATAGGTGAAAAGGCCACCAACGTGGAACAGGGGAAAGACACACAGGTAGATGTCGCCATGGGTCAGGTCATGGATGACGGTGTTTAGCACGTTCCAGTTTATCTGGCGATGGCTGATCATGGCCCCTTTTGGCAGACCCGTTGTGCCGCCGGTAAAGACCAGACAGGCGATGTCCTCCTTTTCCAACCCCTCGTAGGTGATGGGCGTATCTGGCGATGATTCCAGGGTGTCGTTGTAGGCAAGACCGCCAGGGATGCCCGCGCCCTCAATGTGCACATAGTGCCCAATCGCGAATGCCGAATCCCGAGTTTCTACCTCCACCAGTGAGACAGTGTCCCGAAAGTCGTCAGAATAGAGCAGCACCTTGGGCGTCGTGTCCTCGATGAGCCCCACAAGCTCACGCCAATGGAGTCGCCAGTTGAGGGCGGTGTGGATGGCGCCCAGTTTGCCGCAGGCGTAGATCAGATCCAGGTGCTCGATGCCGTCGCGTGCCAGGATGGCCACGCGATCCCTGTACTCAATCCCGGCCGCGCGTTGCAGCCAGTTTGCCAACCGGTTCACACGGTGGTTCCATTCACGGTAGGTCAGTCGCAACTCCGGATCTTTGCCGGTGTCAATAATCGCCAGTTTGTCAGGTGAGTAGATCTCACGCCGGCCCAGATAGTCTCCGATGTACATCGCGTTCCTCCCTCTACAATGGTCCGTGACCAGTCCTCAGTTCGACGCCGGACTGCTGGCCATTACCCGCCCCGAATATGTGCGTGCGAAACCGCGTTGAACTGCTCCGGCTTTTCGACAAATTGGAGCACTTGCGTTTCCCTCCGTTGCCCTACAAACCCAGCCGCTCAGGGCATGCGTAGGGCCACGCCGGCATAGTTGTAGCCCACACCCGAACCCACCAGCACCACCAGGTCTCCCGGCTTGACCTTGCCTTTCTCGATGGCGTCGTCGAAGCACATAGGGATGCAAGCCGAACCCATGTAGCCCCACTCCTCCATGATCCAGTGGGTCTTGTCCAGGGGCAGACCCAGCTCTTCCATCACCAGCTTGATGGAAGGCAATCGCACCTGGGTAAAGACAGCCAGGTCGATGTCCTGGATCGCAAAGCCTCCCCTTTCGACCAACATGCGCACGATCCGGGGCCAATTCTCGTGGTTGACGTCGGGCGGGTAGCGCTGAAGCAGCCGCACCTGTGTACGCCCGGCCTCAACCGCTTCCACACTTGCCGGCTCGTAGGTGGCCCCAGAATAGAGACCCCAGTGCTTATGATAGGATCCGTCGGCCAGGTAGGCGGAGGTGACAAAGCCCGGCTTGGAGTCTACAGCAAGAACAGCCGCTCCGGCCCCGTCGCCGTAGAAAAAGGAGACGACGTCGTTGGGATCGGCCAGCTTGCTCATCATATAAACACCGATGACCAGGACATAGTTCATCCAGGGGTTGGTGTTCAGCAGGCCGGCGGCAGCAGCCACACCGGTGGGAAACGAAGCGCAAGCACAGCCGATGTCATAGGTCCCGGCGTTCACGGCACCCAGCTTGTGCTGGACCACCGTCGAGGTAGCAGGCGTGATATAGTCCGGAGTATCAGTGCCCAGCAGGATCATGTCCACCTGCTCGGGCTGGATCTCTGCCGCCTTGAGGGCCTCCTGAGCCGCCCGCACCGCTATGTCGGATGCGGCCCAATCCCGGGGGGCGTACCACCGGCTTCGGATGCCAGAGCTCTCCTCGAAACTGTCCACGACGTTCGCCAGTTCGGGATCGACTGCACCCACCCGCTCTTTCAATGCTGCATTGGAAACCTCGATTTCCGGGAGATACCGGCCTGTACCGATGATCGTAGCATAGCGTGACATCTATTTGCCTCCCACAGACAGGTACTGCTTCTTTAGCTCGTTTTTTAACACCTTGCCGTACGACGAGTAGGGCAGCGCATCAGCGAACATGACCCTCTTGGGGACCTTGTAGCGGGCCAGTTGCTCGCCGCAGAAGGCCTTCAGTTCCTCCTCGGAGGCTGTCCGGCCTTCCTCTAACACGACGACCATCAGGCCCACCTCACCCCACGTTTCGTGCGGCATACCGATGAGTGCTGCCTCGTTCACAGCAGGATGCTCGCAAAAGACCGTCTCCACTTCGGCGGCATAGATATTCTCGCCGCCGCTCTTGATCATGTCCTTGTAGCGACCAATGATGTAGTAGAAACCATCCTCGTCCATGCGGGCCATGTCGCCGGTACGAAACCATGGCCCCGAACCGGTCTCTGGATCGTACCACAACACCTCGGCACTGGCCTCGGGGTTGCGCCAGTAGCCGGTGCAGACGTGCGGCCCCCAGATCAACAGTTCTCCCTCCTGGCCAACGGGTACGTCCTGGCCGGTATCGGGATTCAGCAACCGCATCTTGCTGTGAAAGATAGGCTTGCCGACCGAGCCCAGCTTTGATACCGACTCCTCGTCCGTCATACTAAAGCAATTGACACCTACCTCGGTGAGGCCATACCCTTGCCGAAACACGCCCCCCTTGGCGGCGAGCCAGTCCTTTGCCAAATCCACAGGGAGGGAAGCCCCACCGTTGATGAAAAAGCGCACGTGCCCAAAGTCGGCCTCGGCGAAGCCAGGCGAACCCATGATCATGCGGAAAATGGTCGGCACACCGAGCACCACCGTGCACTTTTCATCGAGTATGGCATTGAAAATGGCCTCCAGGTCGAAGGTGCGAAACAACACGATCCGCCCACCAATATAGAACAGCGGTGCCAGGAAAGCGAACAACCCGCCAGCGTGAAAGAGTGGCGTGAATACTGGTGAGACGTCAGTCTCTGTCAGGCCCCAACTTGCGACTGTGTTGAGGCAGTTGTACAACACCTGCCGGTGGGGGATCATGGCTCCTTTGGGCTGTCCCGTGGTGCCGGAGGTGTAGAGGATGGCGTAGGTGTCGTCGGCATCCAGCGGCGGCCGCTCTGGCTCGGCGGCAGAGGCAGCAGCCAAGCCCTCATCGTAGTCCAACGCGCCCCCGAGCTTGGCGCCTTCCAAGCTGCAATAGTGAGCAACGTCGATCTTGGACTGCATTTCGGCAAGCACACGGGTGAACTCGGGGCCACAGATCAGAACCTTGGGATTGCAGTCATTGACGATGTAGATCAGCTCACGAGCGACCAGGCGCCAGTTCAGGGGAGCAAAGATAGCGCCGATTTTGGCCAGGCCGTAGACCAGGTCTGTGTAGGCCACGCTGTTATGGGCCAGGATCGACACCCGGTCGCCCCTCTCCACACCAAGGCCCCGCATCCAGTTGGCCAGGCGGTTGGCCCGGGCGTTCAGCCCGGCGTAGGTGTAGCGCTGGCCTGTAGGCAGCTCAAGCATCGCCTCCCGGTTGGGTGTAAGCCGTGCCCGATTGCTAAGCAAATCCGCCGCGTGCATCCCCCTCCTCCTTTGCAGCAGTGAGAGCACTCACATCTATCCCCGCCTCATGTTCCAACCACAATGGCTCCGTCCACGCGAAGCACCGCGCCCGAGACAAAGCTGGCTTCATCCGAAGCCAGAAAGAGGTAGGCGTTGGCAACGTCCCGCGGTTGGCCCATGCGACCTATTGGGATGCGCGCCACCATGCCTTCCAGGATCTTTTCCGGCATCTGCATCACCATCTCGGTGGCGATAAAGCCGGGAGCCACGGCATTGACGCGTATCTTGTGGCGCCCCAGCTCCCGGGCCCAGACCTTGGTCATGCCGATCACGCCCGCCTTGGTGGCTACATAGTTGGTCTGGCCAAAGTTCCCATCCAAGCCGACGACAGACGAGGCGTTGAGAATGACACCTTCCCCCTGTTTGATCATGTGGGGAGCAACAGCCTGTGTGCAGTTGAACACACCCTTCAGATTCACGGCAATCACCAGATCGAACTCGGCCTCGGACATCTGCTTGATCAGCTCGCCGCCCTTGACCTTGACCAGCATGTTGTCCCGGAGGACCCCGGCGTTGTTGACCAGGACGTCGACCCGGCCATACTCTTCTACGACGCCATCCACCCAGGCTTGGACTGCTTGCCGGTTGGTCACGTCCACCTGGTAGAACTCGACACTGGCGCCCAGTTCCTGAACTGCCGCCTCACCGGCTTCCTGGTTCACGTCGCAGATGATCACCCTAGCGCCTTCCTCGATGAACCGCTGGGCCGTGGCCTTGCCAATGCCAGCCGCCCCTCCAGTGATGAGCGCCACCTTGTCCTTCAGTCGCATGATAAAGTGCACTCCTTTTCTGAAAATCTGTGTCTCAATATGACGGAGGAGGGACCACCGGATTCCCGCCCACCCTCCTTGCTCATTCGTCCGAACGGCATGGTCCCCATTGGACGCAGGCCGCACCCCACACGTACCCGATGCCCGCACCCACGATAGCCATCAGGTCGCCGTCTTTGAGGCGACCTTTCTCCAGACCCCGGATGATATTGATAATGCTATCCTGCTCACCGATATGTCCTATGTCCGCGTTGTAGACACCCTGCTCCTCAGTCAGCCCCAGCCGTTGCAGCATGTCCCGGTAGGCTGATGTCTTGACGAGAACCATGTTGAGGAAGCCCAGGTCCGCACGCGTGTAGGGGCGACCCCGAACTTCATCGCCGCTCTTGCGCAACGCCTCGTCGATGCAGAACATCCAGTTGTCCATCGAGACCTCGTTGAGGCGGCTTTTCATCGCCTCCGGTTCGACCAGGTCAAAGTAGAACAACCCCTGCTCAACAGCCTTGTCGGTGGGAAACTGGACGGTGCCGCTGGCAGGCACGAGGACATGCTTGCTCATGGAGCCGTCGGTGATCAGATGCGAGCCCAGGACGTGATTGTCCGGCCAGTTCCTGCGCAGTAGCATCGCCCCTGCCCCCGCGCCAATGTTGAACAAAAAAGTGGTGCGCAGGTTTTTCAGGTCGATCAAGTCACCAATGCGATAGCCGCCCCCAATCAGGATGGTGTTGATATCCGGGTCGGAGCGCATCATATCCCTGGCCATCTTGAGAGCGGCCACGGTAGTGCAGCAGCGAGTGTGAATGTCGATGCCCCAAGCCCGCGTGGCGCCAATCTCGTGGGCGAGGTGAATGCCAGATGTCCAGACCAGGTACTCGCGCCACTCTTCAGTGGTGCACAGCACAACGTCAATGTCCTCCGGTGGGATGTCGCTCTTGGACAGGCAATCCAGCGCTGCCCTGATAGCCATCTCATTGGGATGATCGTCGGGGCCGGCCATGTGCTTCCGTTCGATGCCCAGCTTTTCGCGGACGACCCACTCAGGCAGGCCGCTCTCCGCTGCAATCTCCTCGGCCGTCAAGACACGTTCCGGCAGGTACATGCCGACGCTGACGATACCAACCGACACCTTCGACGGATCTGCCACAAAATGCTCCTCAACTGACCTGTCCCGATCAACGCCTTGTGGGCCCGGCCAGAGCAAGCTTGGCTGCCGATTCTTGTCCGTCAAGACTCGAATTAGGCTGCCGCATGCCCAGGCGATCCGATGCGCACCAGGACATCATCCTGGCTCACCCGCTGCCCGGGCGCCACCTTCACCGCTTCGACGACGCCGTTGCGTGGTGCACGGATCTCGTTTTCCATCTTCATTGCTTCGAGTATTAGCAAGCCCTCGCCCGTGCGCACGTTTTGGCCCTCCTCGACGAGAACAGCCACAACCATACCAGGCATGGGACTGGTCAACTCGGCTTCGCCCGGCTCTTCAAGGACTGCCCGGACCCTACCGCCAGCCCGCAGTGCCCGTTCGTCTTCGACCTGCACCTGGTAGCGGTGTCCTTCGATGGTGACGAAGCAGACATCCTCGCACCGCTCCACAAAGACCTCATAGGAGGCGGCCCCCACGAGAAAGGAATAGTGAAAGCCACCGTCAATACTCTGCAAATCCACTGCATAGGGCACGTCATCCAGGATGACAATCCCCGCTTCTTCCAGGCCAACACGGTACTCCTGGCCATCAATCGTGGCGACGTACTTCACCTGCCCATCGCCTCCCGTCGCCCGACCAGCTTCCACGCCTTGTCCGATCGCCAGGCACTGCCGCCATTGTCCTCATCGCAGGGCGTGGGCGTCAGCCGCACTCGCTGCCGCTGCTGGTGGCCCAGCAGCGTGGCGGCGATGGCTGCCAGGTGCCGGTACGCTGCCCGATCCGGCTCGACGGCCGGGAAATGCCTGGCCAGAAACGAGGTATCGTACTCACCCCGGAGAAAGGCCTCGTGACCCATCACCCACCGGTGAAACGGGAGCGACGTATCGACGCCGACGATGCGATACTCACGCAGTGCGCCTCGCATGCGCCGGATCGCCTCCTCCCGACTGTTACCCCAGGCAACCAGCTTGGCCAGGAGAGGATCGTAGAATAGCGAAACCTCCGAGCCTTCGTGGATGCCGCTGTCCACCCGGATCCCGGGACCGGAGGGCTGGAAGAGGCGGATGATGCGCCCCGTGGCGGGAAGGAAATCATTGAACGGATCCTCGGCGGTAAGGCGGCACTCGACAGCCCAGCCCTTGATTTGGATATCCTCCTGCCGGTATCGCAGCGGCGCGCCGGCAGCGATTCGCAACTGCTCGGCGACCATGTCCACACCAGTGATGCTTTCAGTGACCGGATGCTCCACCTGCAAACGGGTGTTCATCTCCAGGAAGTGGAAGCTTCTGTCTCGACCCAGGAGGAACTCCACCGTGCCAGCGTTGGTGTAACCAACGGCCGCCGCCGCCCGTCGCGCGACCTCACCCATCTGCTGCCGCAGGTCCTCATCCACAGCCGGGGAGGGCGCCTCTTCGACCAGCTTCTGGTGGCGACGCTGGATAGAGCATTCCCGCTCGCCGAGATGGATGACCTCTCCCCTGCTATCGGCCAGGACCTGTATCTCCACGTGGCGCGCACCCTGGATCGCCTTTTCCAGGTAGACCCGGTCGTCGCCAAAGGCCTTCCGGGCCTCCCGCCGAGCTGCGCCCAAAGAACGCCCAAGTTCATCCGGGCCCTGGACCAACCGCATGCCCTTGCCCCCACCCCCGGCCGCCGCCTTGATGAACAGCGGAAAGCCAATGGTTACTGCCTGGCGCAGGATCTCGTCGTCGCGCAGGTCGGTATCGGTCCCGGCGATGACCGGCACACCAGCCCGTTGCATGAGATGTCGTGCCCGCACTTTGTCCCCCATGGCAGCGATGGCACTCGCTGGCGGACCGACGAATGTGAAGCCTGCCTCCGCGCAAGCAACGGCAAAATCAGGATTCTCGGCCAGGAAGCCGTATCCGGGATGAATCGCCTCGGCTTCGCTCTCTCGCGCTGCTTCGAGGATGCGATCGATGCTGAGGTAGCTGTCGCGAGCCAACGCCGGGCCAATGGGATACGCTTCGTCTGCGTATCGGACGTGCAGCGCCCGTCGATCCGCTTCCGAGTAGACTGCCACAGTCCCCACGCCCAACTCACGACAGGCACGGATGATACGGACAGCGATCTCTCCCCGGTTGGCGATCAACAGCTTGCGAAACATCGCGAACAAAGGCCTTCTCTAGCTCCCTTCTCCATCTCTAACCAAATTGGAGCGTGGGGCCAACCAGTCGACGATTTCTGGCCACAGCTTGTACCGCGCACGGCCACTGGCCATGATACCCACATGGGTGGAAGGGATCACGCGCAATTCCTTGTCTTCACTGGAGACGAGATCCATGAGGCTCTCCGACTGCGATTGAGCAACGAGGTGATCGTACTGGGCGACAATGTTGAGCAGGGAAGCCCGGATGTTCGACAGGTCTACGCATTGCCCTTTGATCTCGTGCTGTCCTTTGATCAACACGTTTCCCCGGACATAGTCCACCACGAACTGGCGGAAGGCCGCAGCGGCAAAGGGAATCACGTCTTCTACCCAGCGGTTGATGGCCTGCCAGCCCTGTACTGCAGCCCTGTCGTCCAGGCTCTTCCACACACTCACGTAAGCGCCGACGAAATTCTCGGCAGGTTTGAGCATCTTGGCCCAAAAGCGGATCAACTCACCCGGCACGTTGCCAAAGGCCCCAATGAGGCGTTCGACGTCAAGACGCTCCTCCTCAAGCCACATGGCCATTGAGCCCTCCGGTGGATTGGAAAAGTCGATCGGGGCGGTGAGCAGGATGATATTGCGGATGGGGGCACTGGGGTAGAGGGCAGCGTATACCGTGACCAGGGTTGCACCCAGGCAGTAGCCCAGCATTGAGATCTCTTCCGCGCCGGATACCCACTGCATCTTGCGCACGGCGCGATAAAGGTACTCGGTGACATAGTCGTCAAAGGTGATGTTTCGATCCTCGAGTCCGGGAGTGCCCCAATCCAGTAGGTACATGTCGAACCCCTGGTCGACCATGTATTCGATGAAACTCCGGCCGGGAGCCAGGTCAAAGATGAAGGGCTTGTTGATAAGCGCATAGACCAAGAGGAGGGGAATCGGGTGGCGCTCCTCCCGTGGCCTGGTTGGAAGGTAACGGTACAGCGTGGTCTTGTTAAGCGTCCACACTTCCTCTTTAGGCGTCAGGCCAACCGGAGCCTCCAGCGAGTCAATAACCACCTTGGCGCCCTCGGCATAGCGCGCATACGCCCGCTGGATCTCCTCAGGAGAATAACCCTTCACACTTTCTGGCGGAAACGTAGGCACAGACATGGTCTACACGTCGCCCTTTCCGTGTCTGTTGCGAAACGCGTCACTCAGCAGTCTTGAGCAAGTCCAGGACCTGATCTACCTTGTCTTCGAGGTCGTCGAGTCGCATCTCGATGTTGGTCATGCGCTCGGCGATGCTGACAATCTCCTTGCGGGTAGGCATGCTCATCTGCTGCAGTGACTGCTCCATCAACTGCGCCATCTGGCGGCGCATCAACTGGGCAGCACTCAGGCTGCTCTCCAGTTGCTTGGCCATCGAATCGGCAAACGGCTTGCTGGACACCATCTCGCTCGCGGCACCCGACCAGGTTTTGGTCCAGTCGTCATAGAACTGGAGCATCTGCGAGAACGGATCACCTGCTGACTTTTCTGGCTTATCAGCCTTCTCACTCATCTTCCGCCTCCTCCACTGGACGGTGAATGGCGTTTGCTCGAGTCCCCAGCCCGGAGGGCCGAGCACACCTCCGGTAAAGGGGAATCCGAGCCAATCTGGGAGATAGAGAAGAGATCGCTACCTCTCCGTGACGTACGTGCCGGGCGCATCCACCAGCGTCGGGAACTCGTCGCTGCCCATCTGCGGTGGTGCGACCAGCTCGCCGGACTGCTCCTCCAACCAGGGAACCCAGTCCACCCACCAACTGCCTTTGTGCTTGGTCGCTCCGCTCAGCCAAGCATCCGGCTCGAGCGTCCGGGCATCTACTGCCTCGTTGACCCAATAGCCGCGCTTTTTCTTGGCCGGATGGTTGATGACACCAGCGATATGGCCGCTCTCGGCCAGGACAAAACGCACCGATCCTCCCAACATCTGCCGGATCCTGGACGCACCCCGCCACGGAACAATGTGGTCACTCTCACAGGCGACGGCGTAGCATGGAATGGTGATCCGACGCGTGTCAATTCCGACGCCCCGTACCTGAATGCCGTCCGGCTCCTTGAGTTTGTCCTTTAAAAAGAACTCACGCAAGAGGAAGGAGTGGACCTTGGCGGGCACCCGGGTGCCGTCCATGTTCCAATATAGCAGGTCGAAAGCGGGTGGTTCCTGGCCCAGCAAGTAGTTGTGCACCACATAGTGCCACAGGAGGTCGTTCGCGCGCAGCATGTTGAACGTGGCCGCCATGTTGCGCCCATCCAGGTAGCCGCCACTGGCCTCCATCAGCCACTCCAGGAACCGTACTTCCGGTTCGCTCAAAAAGACCTCGATGTCGCCCACATCCGAAAAGTCCTGGTGTGTGGCAAAAAAGGTCGCTGCGTTGACCTGAGGCACCCCATGATCGCTCGCCCACTCTTCCCCTAGGGCAGACAGATAGGCCAGGGTCACCTGCTCCACGATGCCGCCCAGGCAATAGCCCACCGTGTTCACCCGGTCGGAGCCGGTGATGGCCTTGATAATGCGTAGCGCCTCGATCAGGCCCAGCTCCATATAATCGGCCCACTCCAGGTGCGGCGCCGAGTCGTCTGGGTTCTTCCAACTGATCGTGAACACGGTAAAGCCCGACTCTACGAGGTACCGGTACATCGAGTTTTCTGGCCTGAGGTCCATGACATAGTACTTGTTGATCCAGGGTGGAATCGCAAGCAGCGGGATCTGGTGGACCTGCTCAGTTGTGGGCGCATACTGGATCAGCTCAATCAGAGGGTTGCGATAAACTATCTTGCCAGGTGTCACTGCTAGGTCCTTGCCGACCACAAAGGAGCCCTCCGGGACCATGCTGATACGACCCTTCTCCAGGTCCGACAATAAGTTGTGCATACCCTGCACCAGGTTCGTCCCGCCAGTGCGGATAATCTCCTGCATCACCTCAGGGTTGGTTGCGGGTAGGTTGGTGGGACTCATGGCATCGGTGACCTGCTGGGTCCAGAACCTGGCCCGCTTGTGCAGCTCAGGGCTCAATTCCTCCAACCCATCGGCCATGTCCACCAGCCACTGAGCGGTGATGAGATAGATCTGCTTCACCAGGTCAAAAGCCAGGTTCTCACGCCAGGCATCGTCCTTGAAGCGCCTATCAGCCGGCAGCACATCCTCTGCAGGACTGCCCCACATGCGAGCGTAGGTGCTGGCCATAAGCTCCAGGTGGCGCGTCGCCGCCGTCATGGTCGCTTCCTGGGTCTTGCCGACGCCGGCCATCCACGCGTTCGCTGCCTCCAGCGTCTTTTCCCAGGCCGGTATCCAATCTGTGGTCATCAGGGCCCCTGTCTTATAAGATTATCGGGGAACAGGGAATAGGGAAACAGGGAGGGCAATCCAACAATCCCCCTCTCCCTGCTTCCCTCGTCTACCTGTTCCCGAGTTCCCTAGTCTTGTTGTTCGAGCAGTTCGTCAAGCTTGGCTGAGAGTGCCTCTACCTGTTTCTCCAGTGACTTGATACCGGCCAGGGTGGCGTCGAGCTGCGCCCCCACTGTAGCGGCGACCGCCTTATCCACCTGCTCCTTGAAGGCAGCCGACTGTTCCATGGTCTTTTCCATGGCCTTGGACATCGTATCCATGTAGGTGCTGGTCCACTTTTCCCACATTTCCATGTTCTTCTCAAAAAAATTCCAGCTCTCAGACACGGCCATTTCCTCCATTGGGTGATTTCTTGGGCAGTTGGCTGCATAGATCGTTGTTGGATGATGTAGGTTTGCTGTGCAGGAGCAGGGTCGGCCAATAGCCCTATGCTATTGTACCAGATGGCCGTTACGGAGGAGTTACAAAACAGTTACAGGAGCAATGGTTGGGATCAGACAAGCTTTTCAAACAGGGATCGGGTGGTGGGGGATGGTTCGACACCCAGCTCCCTATCGAGGGCGGTGACACAGCGTTGATAGGTGCTATGCACCTGGGGGCGGTTGCCCTGGGCGGCATAAGCCCGCATCAGCAGGCGGTAGGCCGCTTCCCAGCAGTTGTCCCGGGCAAGAATTGCCTGGCAGACCTGGATGGCATCATCCCACGCCCTGGCCTGGAGCAGGTGGCGGGCCAGGCGCTCAGCAGCAGTCATGTACAAATGCCGCAGCCGCTGCCGCTCTGCGGCAGGCCAGTCCTCGTACACAGAATCTGGCAGATAGTCATCCTCGTAGAGGGCCAGCGCCTGGCGCAGCAGGTCGATGTCGTCCTCAGCAGCCAACCGCTTCAAGTCCCCGACATCCACCGCAATCCTGGCCACGGGGTTGAGCCCATATACACTCCCCTTCCTGATCACAAAGAAGGCCTGTATACCCCGTGGCCTGCTCGGTTCCAGTGCCCCGTGGAGAGCATTGAGCGCCACTTTGAAATCCCGTTCAGCAGCCTCGGGGGGCAGGTGGGGCCAGAGGTGATCGATGATCTGCTCCCGGTAAAACCATTGCTGTGGGTAGGTAAGCAACAACTGGAAGACCTGCCGCGCCTTTTCCCGCTTCCAGTCTCGGGGAGTTACGAGCTCATCCCCGCGCCACACGGCAAACGCTCCAAGGGTCCGCACAGAGAGGGCATATCCGGGATGGTAGTCGATCCCCTCCAACCCCATCCCATCGAGCAAACGCCCTGCGTAGTCGGCCTCAATGTCCCGTCTCTGTGCCTCGACGAGCAGGGGAACGGCTGCCTCGTCGTGCTTGAGCCCCAGAAAGGTGCGCCTCGTCAACAACGAGTCGTAGCCCTGCTGGCGAGCCAGCGGTAGTAGGCTGGACAGGTGAAACATCGCACGCTCGGCGTCGCCCTGCCACCATGCGTCGAGCGCCAGCCACAGCCAGGCAGCGCAGCGTCCAAACACATCTCCCACGCGAGCAAAACCTTTGGCAGCCTCCGTAAGAGAGTCGCGTCCCCGATCTTTGTGCCCGGCCAAGATGTATCCGGCCCCCAGCGTGGACCGAACAAGATTTTGCATCCACTCGTCGCCAGCACGCCGCACGGTCTCCATGGCTTCTTCAGCGTACCGCTCCGCAGCAGGCAGGTCGCCGCCATAGCCGCTGACACGGCACAACCCCCAGAGAGGCTCCGCCTGGGTGCGCATCACCCTAAAAGTACGGACCAGCTCAATGGCACGTTGGTACAAGTCGCTTGCCTTCTGACCTGCACTGCTTGAAGGCTCGATCCAGGGGTTGCACCCCCGCAACTGCACGGCATGTCCCAGCCGCATGTAGCCTACCGCTTCGACAAAAGGTGATTGCAGGCGCTGGCCAATGGCGATTCCTTCGCGCGCACAACGGTCTGCTGCCTCCACACCGCCCAGAAGCGCGTGCACCAGCGACAGAAGCAGCAGCGTCTCGCGATGAAAACGCTGGGGTCGGGAAGCGCTCACCTGGCGTTCCTCTTCAGCCCGCTTTTCCAGCAGCTCCCGTGCATCTACCATACGCCCCGTGCGGACCATGGCGCGGGCCTCCAGGTAGACATCCCCCGGGTCGGTCGTAGTGCGGAGCAGGCGGGCCTCGTGGTGAAGCGCCTGGGACTCGTCTGGATAGCCCAGGTTGAGCTTGTTCTCGGCCAAGCGATCCAGTAGTTCGGCGGTCTCCTGGCGGTGCTCCTCCGGTTCCAGTAGCCGCAGCGCTTCTTCCAGCAAGCTATCGGCTTTTAGCGGGCGCACGGTATCCAGGTAGACTTGGGCCTGTCCACCCAGGGCCTGGCTCCGTCCCAATTGATTCCTCTGTTGCCCGTAGAGCCGTTCCGCGGCGACATAGTGGTCCAGCGCCTCGTCAAAGTGCGCGCGCAAGCGGTGTACGTCACCCGCCAGCAATTGCAGCCCCGGATGAGCTTCTTGCACCGCCTGCGGCAGCCGGTCAAGCCAGGCGCTGAGGCTGTCCAGGCGGCCAAGGGCTACCAGGCCAGGACCGAGCTCCTCCAGCATCCGCGCCGCACGGTCGTACTCCTGGGCTTCCAGCAAGTGGTAGACGGTTTCCTCGGAATGGCCCACCTGCCAATAATACTCGGCCGCGCGCCGGTGGAGAGCATGTGCTCGGACGACATCCTGCTTGAGATGCGCTTGTAGAAAATCATGAAAGAGCCGATGGTAGCGGTATACCTCCTCACCCACCGACACAACAAAGAGACCACTCTCATGGAGGCCCTGGAGGATATTCGCACTTCCCTCCCTATCCATCAGGTGGTCGCAGCTAGGTCCATCCATTTCGCGCAGCACGGAGCTGGTCAGCAGGAACCGCTGGATAGCCGCAGGTTGCTGGGACAGAACGTCCTGGGCCAGATAGTCGAAAAGGGTATCCAATGTAGTAGGAAGTTGCCCCAGGATGGCATCCATGCTGGACACCCCATCACGCTGCAGACTTTGCCAGACCATCTGCAAGGCGATTGCCCAGCCCTCGGTCTCGGCTGCCAGGGCCTGGGCTTGGTCTGTAGAGAGAGGATAGTCGTATTGCTCGCAGAACAGCGCCTCGATCTCGTCGGCGGTGAAAGCCAGATCGCGACGCGTAATGGTCAGCACCTGATCTTTGACACGCCAGCGGGGCAGGGCATCAAAGGGCGGCATTTGGCGGGTAGAGATCACCACATGCAACCGGGGCGGGATGTAATCCACCAGCCGCTCCGCCAGGGCCGCGACCTCGGGTACGTCATCCACGAGGTGATAGTCGTCTAGGACAAGGATCGCCTCGTCCTCCATTTCCAGGGTCAGGGTATTCAGGAGTGGCGTGAGGGCGCTCGGGGTCACCCGGCCGCCCGATTCTTCCAGGACAGCCAGCGCCGGCTCGCACCAGGTAGGTTCGCGATGTTCGAACGCACAGACGAGGTGGGCCAGGAATAGGAGAGGGTCGCGATCCGGTTCGGTGATGGTGTACCAGGACAGCCGATCCACTGTATCGCCCAGAGTCGCGAGGGCCGTGCTCTTGCCATAGCCCGTGCCGGCTTGGACGATGGTCAGGGGGTAGTCGAGCACGGCCGCCAGGCGTGCATCCAGGCGCGGGCGGCGCAGGAATCCCCTGCGCTGCCGCGGCGGAATCAGCTGGCTGCGGATCACCAGGTCCCTGAGTGCCATGCTGTGCTGATTATACCACAGAATCCGTTATCCGTCGCAGTATTCCATCGACTGCTCAATGTCAATGCGCCGCCTGGCGAGCTCGGCAAAAAACACACCAGGATCGATCGCTATCTCTGGAGGGACAACCCCTTTGGCTTCAATATCACCGCGAGCGATCATCTGCACACCAATGCTCAGCGGAATGGCAATGTTCTTGTAGTAGGCTGCCTTGCCCCCCCATACCTCCTGGGAGGGGTGGCGATTCCAGAACCTCCACTTGAGGCTGCGCCCATCCTTCTTGCCCAAGACCTCAACCACCAGGCCATATGCCCATAGCGGCGTCTCCTTGCTCTCCGGAAGTTTGAGCAACATCTCGTACATCAGCTCAAAGGCGGTGGTCTCGATGCCTTTGACAACGATCTTTTCCTCGCTGTAGAGACCTGATTCCAGCATGGCCCTGGCCAAGCGCATGGCGTGAGGTGGAAAGCAGCCGTGCACCGAGACGGCCTTGGCCCCCAAGCTCTTGGGCATGGTACGCGTCTCCGGGTGTGGGATGTAGCAAACCTCCTGCTCGCCAATAGGTCCAGGGAAATTCACGGTCTTGATACCTTCGAAGGGGCCTGCCCAGTGAAACTCACCCTCCCTATAGTACAGCCTCGATTCGGTCTCGGGGTGAAATTCCCACAGAAAGGTAATCAGCAGACCAGGCGAGGGTGCCGGACACCGAAAGGCCGCAAAATTGATCTGGATCTCATCTACCTCGTCCAACAGATCGGCGCCACGGCGAGCCATTACGTTGGTGATACCCGGCGTTGCCCCCACGCCGGGAATAAAGACGACGCCTGCTGCTTTCGCGGCGGCATCATAGCTCCACTGATCTTCCTCGGTCGAAACGTCCAGACCGTTGACACCAGCCTCGACACAGGCCCTGGTGACAGTCAGATCGTATTTCCAGGGCAGACCATTCAGGATTACGTCAAATCCTCTGAAGGTCCGGACCAGCCCCTCATAGTCCTCCGCGTCCAACTTTAGAACTTGGAGTCGCGGATCGCCAATCTCGTCCACCAACTTTTTCGCTGCTGCAAGGTCATAATCGCCGACGACGATCTCGTCGAAATCGGAGAACTCGACCAGGTCGCGTGTCGCATGTTGGCAGACCGCACCTGCACCGCCCAGGGATAGAACTCTCATGCTCTGTTCCTCCTGCAAAAGCGCTCAGCAGAGCCGTGCGAAGGCCCTCCCCCTCGGCCTTCGCACGGCATGTGCTAGCTGCCCTTTACCTCTCTGACAGCATCCTCAAAGTAATTCAGCGTGTCCTCAACATCCTTTTCCGAAAGGGCAGCACAGAGGAACCACGGTTCGCCACCGTCTGGATCGGGCATAGCCCCCCTGCGAACCAGGGCCATCATGATCGACGTGTAGAGGGAGTGATCCAACTTGAGCCAGGCACGAAAGTCAGCCGGTACGTCACCGCCAAAGACAATACCAAACATGGAGGGCGGGCCGATGACATGGTGCTCAAAGCCTGCGTCGGTCAGGATTTCGTGGATGCCCGTCATCAACGCTTGTCCCCGGGCCTCAATGGTTTTGAGCGCCTGGCCCTGGGCAATGATCTCCAGGGTTGCATCAGCCGCTGCAGTACCAACCGCATTGCCGCAGTAGGTGCCACCCTGGGCAGTGCGGCCAGGCCCTACGCTGGCCATGACCTCCTTGTTGCCGCCAATGGCCGCGATCGGGAAGCCGTTTCCCATGGCCTTGGCGTAGGTGACCAGGTCGCCGAAAACACCAAAGTACTCGTGCGCACCACCCGGCGCGATGCGGAAACCGGTCTTGACCTCATCCATGATCATGACGATGCCATACTCGTCGCACAGCCTGCGTATGAGTTCCAACCAGCCGGGCTGGGGCATGGTGCTCGCCATGTTGCCCATGATCGGCTCGACGATGATGCCCGCTACGTCGCCCCAGGCCTGCTTGAGCGTGCGCTCCAACACCTCAAAGTCGTTGTAGGGCAAAGTGATCACCATCTGGTGAACGGCCTTGGGAATGCCAGAGCTGGTCGGCGCAGGGATCGGGCTTCGGCGGTGGCCCAGGGCCTCGGCCGGCGACGACACCGTGGAAAACAGCATATAGTCGTACATGCCGTGATATTGGCCCTCGAACTTGATGATCTTCTCTCTCCCTGTGTGAGAGCGCGCGATACGCAGTGCGTGCATCGTTGCTTCGGTTCCCGAGTTGGCAAAGCGCACCTGGTCCACACCAGGACACATCTCGACGATGCGCTCGGCAACCTTGACCTCCAGCTCGTGGGTCAGGGCAAAGACTGTGCCGCTTCTGATGGCCCCTGCCACCCGCTCAACGACAGCGGGATGCCCGTGTCCCAGGATCACCGGGCCGAAGCCGAGACGGTAGTCTATGTAGCGGTTGCCATCAAAGTCCCAGATGTAGGATCCCTCGGCGCGGGCCACGCCAATATTCTCCCCTTCACCCCAGTACCGAAAGTTGGAAGATACGCCAAAAGGGAGTACCCGGTCCGCACGTTTGAAAAAAGCTTGGGTCTTATCGGTGGTATATGACATTGCTGATCTCCTTTTCTGCCTTTCAATCTCAGGATTTCTATATTAACTGCAACCAGGCTGCCAGTCAAGTTTGTGTAGCCCTTCCATTGGACACATCAGCCCCAACGATAGCATACGCCATAGCCGCCCAGTGGATAGCACCACTCAATCGCCTCCAGCGGGCAGATCACCCGGCACGACCCGCACTCCAGACAACCCTCACAACTATGCACGATCTGCGCTCCGTCCCACTCGTACAGCCCTGCCGGGCAAACGACCGTACAGGGACGCCCTACACAGGCCAGGCACAGATCCTGCCGGATTACGATATGAGGTTCAGGATCAAGTTTGAAACTCAGTGTCGCCAACCGCTCATCCAGACGTACTTCCATCAGCTAGCGGCTATCCCCCTTTTCCTTGCTGCTTGCGCCAGCGGCGAGTATCGAGCCGGAAAGCCACTCCCAGTGGCCAACGGACGTACCAAGGGGCCAGTGGTTCGACCAGATCGTGGTAAGCCTCAGCGCCAAGGGAGTGGGCATAGTCGCCCTTGCCGAGCACCCATTCATCGTAGTAGCGCCCGGCCAGGTGGAGAAGGCGCTCCGGATTCTGGGCCAGGACCTTGCGAACCCATCCCCGGTCGCTCCAATCCTCCCTGGCCTCCCGTTGTGTGTCGACCAGGCCCTCTTGATCGAGAAAGTCAAGATAGACAGCCAGCGCAGCCCTGGAGGAATCCCCCCTCTCGCAAGCATGTTTCACCGCCCTGGCCGCAGCGGTGCCGCTGGCCATCGCCGTCCAGGAGCCCACACCCTCCTTGGTCACAAACCTTCCCGCATCGCCGGCCAACAACACGCCATCGCCAAAGAGCGAAGCCAGATCCGCCACGCCCCCCCAGGGGATCAGGTGCGCCTGGTACTCGCGCAGCGTCGCACCCTGGATCAAACGGGCAATGTACGGATGTCGCTCGCGAGCGGCAAGCACCTCGTAGGTCGGCTCGCCGCATGCCCGGAGCACATCGAGGGGGACCTCGACCGTGAGGGAGAGCGAGTCCTGGTTGGTATAGAGCTCCGAGTAGTAGAGGCCTTTTTGCCCTGTGGAACCGCTGACCTGGCCGTAAAAAAGCGATAGGATCCCCTCACCAGGCCGCAAGTTGAAACGCTCCTCGATCTGTTCGGCAGGCAGGTCCAGCACCTCGCGGACGATCAACGACACGTGAGTGGGCAGAGGTGGGGCACCTAGCCCTGATTTCTCACCCACGGTCGAGTTCACGCCATCGGCACCCAGCACGATTCGTGCGCGCAGGTCACCGCGCCGGGTCCGCACTCCAGCCACCCGCCCATCCTCCCACAAGAGATCCTCTACCAAGGTCTCGGTGAACATCTCGGCGCCGGCATCCACCGCCTCCTGCGCAAACCAGGCATCGAACTGGGAGCGAAACACGGTAAAGGGCGGATGTGGGTACCGGTCCGGGCGATAGTTGCGGATCCCGGGCAGGCGAAGCACCTCTGCCTCACCCAGCACGTACGTCTCGTACCCACCGGTGATGCTCCGTTGTAGTGGGGCCCGATCACGAAAGTCAGGGACGAGATCGTGCAGTTTTTGGGTGAGCAGCACACCACTCATCACATTCTTTGCGCCAGGACGGACCCCCCGTTCCAGGAGCACTACGTCCAGCCCGTCACGGGCCATCTGCAGCGCCGCAGCCGAACCTGCCGGCCCTGCGCCCACCACCACACAGTCGTGAACGCGTTCTGGCATCACGCCTCCGCTGCGGCCCGTTGCTGGATCCGGTCCAATTCGCATTCGACATCTGCATCCAGGGGCAACGGCTGGTGGGTGGACAGAATCTGTCTCACCTTCTCGCGGGCTTCTTCGAGAAGTGTGGGCCGGCCTGCAGCCTCCCAGGCCTCAAAAGGCTCATGCACGCCGAGTTTGCTCACATACCACTCGCCGGTGCGAATGCCCTGCACGGTGGAGTGCTCTGCCAGAAAACCGCCACCAGGACCGATCTCATCGATAACATCCTCCAGCCACTTGTCCTCGTCCACTGCAATGCCCTGGCAGGCACGCTTGCACATCCGAAAGATCTCGACGTCGATCAGCAACTGCTCGAGGCTGAGGATCATCGAACCGCCCAACAGGCCAGGCCCCACCAGGATGTCCGGCCAGGATAGCACTGGCAGCAAGCTGCTCAGCGCTCGTTCGTAGCCCGCCTGAATAGAGGGCACGTGGTGATCGGTGCCTCCGACACCCGAGGCCTCCACCGGCAGGCCATAGTAACGGGCCATCTCGGTGCAAGCTGCGCCCAGCAGCGAGCCCTCAATTGCACCCGCGCTATAACGCCCCGAGCGCGGGTCGATGACGGCCAGGACCGGAGCATAGATGAAAGGCGTGCCTGGCGCCGCCGCCTGGAGCAAGCACAAGGTAGCCAGCACCTCGCAGTTACCAATCACTGTCGTGGCGATCAGACTGCCAGGTGCCGTGGCCCCCATCAGAGGCATCGGCATGACCGCCAGCGGGATGTCCCAGCCCAACAGCGCCAGGTAAGCATCGGTGTGCACCTCCTCTATGATCAACGGCGATTGCGGGCACAGCAGATGCGAATAGGGATGGGTACGCCGGATCGTTTCCCTATCGCCAAACAACACCTGTAACACCTCCAGGAGCCACGGTGCCTGGTCGGCGCTGGAGATGGCATCCTGCACGTGCTTGGAATAGTTGCAGAAAACGCCCCGCAGGTAGCCAACAAAGTCGGCCATCGTATCGCCCCGGTCGCTGGCCTCGACCATACTCCAGTACACGCCGATCTCGTCCAAGGCGTCGATCAGGCGAGTGGCCCGCAGCCAATCCTCCGAGCTGGCAGTCCGGCGCTCCCCCGTCTCAGAGTCGAGAACGAACATGGCCTCGCCATCTATGAGCAGCGTGCAATCGCCGCCGTTCATGGTCAGGTCCCAGCCAGGCCGCCGCGCCCCCAGCGTAAACGCTTTCGGCGCTAGCCGCAGCGATTCTTCGACCAAGGCACGCTGAAAGCGGACAGTGTGCGTGTTATCGTCCACCTCCGCCCCGGCGTCTTTGAGGATCCGCCGTCCTTGAACTGTGTCCACCCGCACACCAGTCTTGGCCAGCACCGCAAGCGTACGCTCGTGCACTTGATGTCGCTCTTCGTCAGAGAGCACTTGTAGCAGAGTCCTCATATCTGACTCCTTGTCCCCCGCTCCAGATCTCCTAGTTCCCCAATTCCCTCTCTGCCGCTTGCAGGATACGATCCAGCTCAGCCTGCTGTTCTTCCGACAGTGGCTCTGGGTAGTGGTTCTCCAGGATCCAGTCCGTCTTTTCGCGGGCCACTTCGATGGGATCGCGAATGCTGCCATCAGGCCCAAGCTGGCGGGTGATGTCCGAGAACCGACGCTTCCGCATGTTTGTGCGGGTGTGGCGATGACTGAGGTAATGGCCGCGTGGCCCGACGTCCTTGATGATATCCAGGGCCATTTCCTCGCGGCTGGTGTCCAGGCCAGCGGCGTTGATGCGGATCTGGTGATAGATGTCGGTGTCGAGCACCAGCTCTTCGGGATAGAGCACGGTGCAGCTAGCAAGCAAGCCCATGCCGCTTCCGGTTTCGGCCCCGCATAGGGCACACATCAACAGGTTTGAGGCGCTGGCCTTGGCCGCCTCCCAGCCGGGCTCCTCCGCGTCCGGGCCATAGACTGCGGCCAGGGTGGGCACGCCCCACATGTGGGCCAGCTCGACGCCAATGGGATAGGGCAACTCTGCCTCCCAGGCCAGGCTCAGGTAGCCGCCAGTGCGGGGGTGCATGAGGCCAGGCATCAGCGAGTGGAAGGTTGGCGCACCGGGATAGGCCATCTGGACCAGGACCATCGCCGCCACAATCTCGGCGTCGGCAAGGGCAATGGTGCCGGCGATGGTCGCTGGCCCGGTCGAGCCGGTGTTGGCCATGGACATAAAGCCTACCGGCAGACCTGCCTCGGCAAAGCGCAATGCGGCTTCCATGCCTCCCTCATCCTGCGCCAAGGGGGCGATGCAGCACACGAGCAAGGAAAGGGGCGGTCGCTGGCGCATCGTGGTCTCGTCCCCCGCGATGACACGCGCCATCTCGACGGCATAGCGGGCAGAGACGTCATCCATCACCGTCTCTGACTGGACGTGTTTGACCGTGTTGTTGAAGGAAGCATGAAGCTCGTGCAGGGGCGCTGTAGCCGGATAGTCCTGAGCGGTGACAATGGGCCAGTAGAAGCCGATGGAGGAGAGATAATCGGCCACACGGGCCATTTTGGCTACGTCGTCCTTCCTGGGTTGGCGGCGCTCCCGCGTCTTGAAATCGATCGTCTCTGTCCCGCAACCGTCAGTGGCGCAGAACAGCGCCGTCCCGTCGAGATTCAGGTCAAAAGCTGGCGAGCGTGCACCCATGGTGTAAAAGCGCGGGGCGCGGGACATGGCCTCCAGCACGATGCCGGGCGGTAGTTTGACAATCTGGCTGCCGAAATCTACCTGCGCACCATGCTCGGCATAGATGTTCAGCGCCCTCTCCGAAGGGCAGTGAACGCCCACCTCATCCAAGATCTCTAGTGTAGCCGATTTGAATTGGTTCAACTGCTCATCGCTCAAGATGCGCAATTTGTAGGCTGGGACAATCGGTTGTAGGTGTGGCGTCTCACTGTGCATGCTGCTCCCTCCTTCAATGACTACCCATCCAGATAGAGGCTGGTCAATCCGGGGTAGCTGTCCACCCTTCTATCCCGGAAGGGGAAGGACCATCCTGCCCGCATCTCCTCGATCCGGCCCCGGTCGACGGGGGCCACCAGGATCTCTTCCCGATCCGCAGCGGCTCTGGCAACGACCTTGCCGTAAGGGTCCGACAGGAAGCTCTGCCCCCAAAAGTTGATCCCAGAACCACCCTCCGGACTCCACTCAAGGCCCACGCGGTTCACGGCAGCTACAAAGCAGGCATTGGCGACAGCGTGTCCCCGTTGCACGATCTGCCAGGCGTCGTGGTATCCATGGTCGGTGAACTGTGCGTCCTCTGATTGCCGCCAACCGATGGCCGTCGGAATCAAGATAAGCTCGGCCCCGTTCAGCGCCAGCAGCCGCGCTGCTTCGGGGAACCATTGATCCCAGCAGATCAGGACGCCGATCACGCCATATCGCGTTCTGAACACCGGGTAGCCCAGATCTCCGGGTGTGAAGTAGAACTTTTCATAGTAACCTGGATCGTCAGGGATGTGCATTTTGCGGTACTTGCCCAGGTAGGCGCCATCGGCATCCAAAACGATAGCCGCATTGTGGTAGAGGCCCGATGCCCGTTTTTCGAACAGGCCGGCGACGATGACGACCCGCAGCTCTGCCGCCAGCTCGCCGAGTTGTTGGACTGTCGGGCTACTCTGGTCGACGGATTCTGCCAACCCAAACAGCTTGCTGTCCACTGATTGGCAGAAATAGCGAGATTTGAACAGTTCTTGGAGACAGACGATGTTGGCGCCTTGATCTGCTGCCTTCCGGATGTTGTCGAGAGCTTTGCGGTAATTGGCTTGGATCTCATCTCCGCACGACATCTGGATCAAGCCGATGTTGACAGTTTCTTCCATAATGATCTCCTGATGGGGTATGCACCTATCGGTTGGGACCGTGTCACACAGCCGATGGTTCCCCCGTGTTCAACTACCCCATTTCCTACAGTCCCCCCAAACCGGACGAGCTAGTATGGGTGCGCAACCCGCTCGATCCTCCCTTTCCGAACGGGCGTTGCCCCCGGGGGCGGATCCAGCCTCGAGGACGGGCCCAGCAGCAGTTTCGCACCAGAAACGAGCTAGACCGCCGGCTGCTGCTGAGTCACGCAGTGTATCATGCCACCCAGTTCGGCCATCATGTGCGCCAGGATGCCGACGATCCGGCGCTCGGGAAAGTGTTCGGCGATGACCGCCTTGGCTCTTGCATCGTTGGCATCGCCGTATACAGGCACGAGAACGACATTGTTGGCCACATAGTAGTTGGCGTAGAGGCCCAACGAAGGCACCAACCTGAATGGGGCAACTGTGGAGGCACCGATGGTGGCATAGACTCTGGCCTCAGTGACCGGCACCGGCACCAGGGTCAACGACTTGCCCGACTCGGTCACGGCCATCTCCAGTTCATGCAAGTGCTGCTTAAAATAGGGATAGCGCGGGTGAGATTCATCGTCGGTCCAGCTATAAAGCACAGTTGACTCGTCGACAAAGCGGGCCGCCCCATCGACGTGCAAATCGGTATCCCCAACCCCTATCGCCCCTGTCAGCCAGATAAAGTGCTTGATGCTCAGGTACTGCCTCAAAACCCGTTCGATCTCCTCGCGAGGTTTGCCGGGATTGCGGTTGGGGTTGACGATCGAACTGAGAGTAGCCAGCAGAGTCCCCCGGCCGTTTACCTCGACCCCTCCTCCCTCAAGGGTTATCGGAGCCGTGAACAGACATACAGACAGCAGGTTGGCGATCCCCGCGGGCACCTTTCGATCCAGATCGTAGGGATACCTCTCGCCCCAACCGTTGAAATTCCAGTCGGTGGCAGCCAACTCGCCTCTGTCGTTGACCAGAAAGATGGGTCCGCTATCCCGCGCCCAGACGTCGTTCGTGGGAAGGATGCGGATATCGATGTTGCCCCGGTCAAACCCATAGTAAGCCATCTCCTCATGGACGTGCTCCTGTCTTTGCTCGTCTGGAACGACAATGTGCACGGTTTCATGTTCGTGTAGGGCCTGTGTCATTGCCAGCCAAAGATGCTCCAGCCGCATCTGCTGGCCTTCGTGGGTATCATCATGCGGCCATTGAAGCCAGGTGCCCTCGTGTCTTTCCCATTCCGCCGGCATGTAGAAGCCAGCCTCTGCTGGAGTAGTCACCTTTGCCCCCTACTCGCCGCGCTGCGCCTCGCGCTCGGCTGAGGCCAGGATGCGGTCCAGCTCAGCCAGCACTTCCTTCGGCAGGGGCCGAGGGTGGTGGGTGTCGCTGATCCGTTTGAACTCCTCCAGGGCCACCTCGCGCGGGTCACGCCAGTTTCCATCAGGTCCCTTTTGTCGCAGCAACTGGGAGAGCCGAAAGTCGCGGATATGCTGGCGGGTGTGCTTCTGCCGCAGGTAGTGGCTCCGCGGTCCCACGTCGGCGATCACGCCCAACGCCATGTCAGAGTCGTCGAACTGGAAGCCATGGAGCAGGTCATAGGCATTGTGGCAGATCTCATAGTCGAGGATGATCTGCTCAGGATAGAGGATCATCGATCCACCCACCAGCCCCAGGTAGCCGCTGATCTCCCCGCCGCACAAGGGGATCAGTGCCGCCCCCAGCCCAGCTTCCATCCCCGACTGCCATCCGATGTCAGGGGCGTCGCTGGCCACACCCCCACCACCCAGGCTCGGCACCTGCCAGGCATGAGCCAGTTGAACTGCCATCATGGTGACAGGGACCGGCACCTCGCCGATGTATCCCCCCGTGCGCGGGTCCATGAGGGAGACGATGATGGAGTGAAAGACGGGCGCGCCAGGATGAGCCAGTTGGACCAGCACCATGCCACTGACAACCTCGGCGTCGCCGACCACAAGCGCGCCCAAAGGTGTGGCCGGGGCCGTAGAGCCCATGGTCGGCATGGCCATGAAACTGATAGGAATCCCCGCTTCGGCATACGTGAGCGCCACATCGACGCTGTGACCATCATGGGCCAAGGGGGCAATGGTGCAGAAATTGGCACAGATAGGCGGACGCCGTCGTAGCGCCTCCCCGCTACCGGCGACAGCCGTGGCCATCTCGACAACGTAGGGCGCGAGCCGGGGCCAGACCGTCATCCCCCCACGCACGTGCTTGAGTGTGTTCGTCAAGCCGGCGTGGCACTGGTGTAGGGGTGCGGTGGGGCCACAGTCCTGGGCACTGACCGGCGGCCAGTAGAAGCTGACGAGCGGCAGCGCATCGCACACCCGTGCCATCAGCGCCACGTCCTCCTTGCGCGAGGGACGCACTTTACGTGTTTCCAGGTCCACCACGTGCACGCCAGTCCCGTCGGTGCACAGGTAGGAGCAGCTTCCATCCAGCAGCAGGTCAAAGCGCTCATCGCGTCCGCCCAGGACGAAGGAGCGTGGCGCGGTGGACATGGCCTTTTGCACCAGATCCGGCGGAATGCGCACGGTCTGCGTATCCATGTCCACCCGGGCGCCATGCCCGGACAGAATCTCCAGCGCAGGGCGTGATGGAAGGTGGACGCCGACCTCGTCCAGCAGGCGCAGTGTGCCCGCCTGCAAGATTCCAAGCTGCGCCGGCGTCAGCAACTCGCTCTTGAAGGGAGAGGCAAACGGGATGATATCGGGCGTTTCAGAATACACTCGACCCCCTCCGATCTAGGCCAGTGCCCGGTCTGCCTCGGCCACGATGGCCTCAATCCCGTCGTGAGCGCCGGCAGGCAGTGGCGGCGGCTGGTGATTGCGCAGGATGTCCAGCGCTTCCCCGTGCACCATGTCCAGCAGCGCCATACCCGCCGGCGGCCAGACGGGCACGTACTCGCGCCGGGTGAAGGTGCGGGTCTCCCGCTGCCCCAAGAAATGCCCGCCGATACCCACACGCTCGATCAGGTCGGCCTGCAGGTGCTCCTCGTCGAACAGGAGCGGTCTGGCCATGATCTCGATCTGTTGGGCGAGGTGATTGTCGAGCACCATCTTTTCCAGGGAAAGGATCTGGGCACTGCCCAACAGGCCCATGCTATAGACCTCGTCCACCCCGGCCAGGTAGGCTAGTAGCCCGTGGGACGTGGCCTCATAGCTATACAGGGCGTCAAGCCGCTCGGACGAGCAGGACAATCCCCAAAGATTCACCGGCAGGTGGTAGAAACGGGCCAGATCGCACAGGGCCAGCCGCATGCCGTGACCGTCAGCACTGCCCCCATATCGGCCGGTCTGCATGTCCAGTTGCGAGGCCCCCGTGCCATAGATGATAGGTGTCCCCGGATTGACCACCTGGAAGAGCACCAATCCGCTGAGGAATTCGACGTTGTGCAGCAGGACCGTTCCGCCGGCCGTCACTGGAGAGGTGCCACCTGCCAGCGGCATAGGGTAAACCAGGATCGGCACACCCAGCCGGGCCAGCTCGATGCAAGCCTCCGTCATGGGGCCGTCGTGCATCAAGGGCGAGATGGTGCAGTCGACCACGGAAAAGATGGGCCGGAACCCGCTAGAGGGACCCAGGCCCGATGCTGCGCGGGCCATATTGAGGACAAATGGCACCTGGTCGGCATTCAGCACCCCGGTGCGCACATGCTTGCTGGTCTGAGTGAAGGCCAGGGCAAAGTGACGGATGGTGCGCACGTGGGCAGGCACGTCGCCGGCGGCGACCATCACGTTGACAATCTCAATCCGGTCCAGTGCATCGGCAAAGAGCAGCCCTCGTCGAAGGTCCTCAACCCTGGAATCGTGCCGCTCGCCCGTCTCCAGATCAAGCGCTTCAACCCCCTGGCTGTCGGTGGTGTGGTGCGGGCGGCGCCCATCGAGAATCACGTCACGGGCCGGGTCGCGGGCGCACAGGCGCACCACCCGCGGGGCTTGCTGCAGGGCCCACTCGACCAGATCGCGGGGCAGGCTGGCGCGGGTGTGCTCATAATCTACCGGGCAGCCCGCCTCCTCCAGGATCTGGAGGGCACGGGGTGTCTTGTAGTCAATCCCGACCCGCTCCAGCAGATCCAGGCTGTGCTCGTGGATCCGCTCAGTGTCGTGGCGGTCCAGGATTGGTCTTAGGGACAGGGACATGGCGACCTCGCGGAGTATATTGGCCAAGGTGACTATCCCAACTCCCGGTCTGCGGCCGCGAGTATCCTGGCGAGCTCGGCCTGCTTGGCTTCCTCCAAGGGTTCTGGCTGGTAGTTCTCCAGGATCCAGGTGACCTTCTCACGGGCTACCTCCACCGGATCGCGGTATTTGCCCTCTGCATCCATCTGGTGACTGAGGCCAAACTTCATGGCTGTACGCATATGCTTGCGGGTATGCTTCTGAGCCAAAAAGTGCCCGCCTGGACCCACCATCTTGATGACATCCAGTGCCAGTGTCTCGTCATCCACATCCATGGCCATGAGCGCGTATCGCGCCCGGTGATAGAGCTCGTCATCCAAGATGATCGCCTCGGGATACAGAAGCGTAAAGTTCCGGTTCAGCCCAATGCCGGTCACCCACTCCGCCCCGACCAGGCCGATCAACAGCGGATCCAGGGCCACGTCGGCAGCCGCCTGCCAGGTGCCCGGCTCGACGCTCTCGGTGCCAAAAGCGCCGCCGAACGAAGGCATCCCCCAGTGATGGGCCATCTCTACGGGTGCGAAGCGACACCTGGCGTTGAGGGGATAGGGTACATAGTTCCCAGAACGGGGATCTGCCCAGCCATGCATAAGCGAGTGGGAAACAGGCGCGCCAGGGCTGGCGAGTTGCAGGAGTACCGTGCCGCTGATGATCTCGGCATCACCAACAGTGAACGCTCCAGCCATGGTGGCCGGTGAGGTGGTGCCCAGCGTCGGCATGGCCAAAAAAGCAACGGGAATCCCTGCTTCGGCCAGCACCAGAGCCCCCTCGATCCCTTCCTGATCCTGGACGAGGGGTGCGATGGTACACAGAACCAGTGAGAATAACGGGCGGCGGCGCAGTTCCTCCCTGCTTCCGGCGATCACTGTCGCCATCTCGATCGCATAGCGAGCGGGCCCTTCACCCATGAGCGTTTCGCTCTGCACATGTTTGGCCGTATTGTTCCAGGAGGCATCCAGCTCGTGCAGTGGAGCTGTTTTTCCAAAGTCTTGGGCACTCACGATAGGCCAATAGAAGGCGATCGACGATAAGTAGTCGGCGACGTGAGCCATACGCCCCACATCTGCCTTGCAGGAGGGACGGCGCTGGCGCGTCTTCAAGTCCACGGTCTCCACGCCACACCCGTCGGTGGTAAAGTAGGTAACCCCATCCTGGAGGGCAAAGTCACAAGCGGGGTTGCGGGCCCCCACCTGAAAATAGCGCGGGACGGTCGACATCGCCCGGAAGACCAGGTCCCGTGGGATCTTGACGATCTGCGAATCGTGATCCACTTGGGCGCCATGGTCGTCAAAGATCGCCAGGGCTTTCTCGGAGGGGAACTTGACCCCCACCTCCTCCAAAATGTGGAGCGTGGCATCCTGCATTACGTCCAGTTGCTCGTCGCTTAGGAACTGGATCCTGTAGGCAGGCTGAATGGGTTCGATGGCCGGTCGTTCGACAGACATGTATCTAGACTCCCTTCACTCTCAATGTATTAGACCTCCCCGACCTGCTTCAGTACTTTATGGGGGTCGAAGGCGTCCCGCAAACCATCACCGATGTAGTTGATCGAAATGATGGTGAAAAAGATCATCAACCCGGGAAAGATCGCCAGCCAGGGATGTTTGATCATGTGCTCCCAGGCACTGTTGAGCAGATTGCCCCAACTTGGAGTGGGTGGCTGGATGCCAAATCCCAGGAAGGACAGCCCCGCCTCTTCCATGATCGCCCATCCCATCTCCAGGGTAGCCTCGACGATGATGGGCCCTACAGCGCTGGGCAGGATGTGGCGGATCATAATACGGCGGTTCGAAGCGCCTACGCAATGGGCAGCCGTTACGAATTCCATCTCCCGGATGGTCAGGTAGCTGGCGCGCACCAGACGGGCCACCGTCATCCATGATAGCACGCCGATCACGATGGCAATGGTCAGGACGCTGTTGCGCTCAAAGAAAGGCAGCTCCACCTCACGCAAGATGGCGCTGAGTAGGATAAGGACCATCAGCGAAGGCAAGGCCAGGGCGGCGTCGGTGATGCGCATCAGGATGCCATCGATCAAGCCCCCAAAGTAGCCGGATATGGCACCTACCGGCACGCCGATCACCAGTGTGATGATCACGACCATGAATCCTACTGACAGTGAAACACGCCCGCCGTACAGACAACGGGTGAGAACATCCCGGCCGAGTGCATCGGTGCCAAAGGGGTGCTCCAGAGAGGGAGGCTGCAAGCGATTGGGAAGATCGGAGGCAATGGGGTCGTAGGGAGACAGGGGCGCAAGAAGGACAGCCAGAACAATGGTGCCCAGAACAATAGAGCCGGCAATGGCACCCGGGTGGCGACGGAAGCGGTTCCAGACCATAGATACCATGGTCTCATGCTCACGCATGGGCGCTTCAAACTGTGTGACGGTACTTGTGTCTAACTCGTCGTGGGTTTGATCCATGACAGTCTCTACCTAGTCGTAGCGAATCCTTGGATCTAGGAAGCCGTAGGCAATGTCTGCGAGCAGGTTCGCGGTGACAGTAAACAGGGCTCCTATGATCAGAATACCCATCAACAGTGGATAATCGCGGTTCTCAGCCGCGGTGTAGTAGAGTCGCCCCATGCCCGGCCAGGAGAAGATCAACTCGACGTAGATTGAGCCAGCAAAGATGTATGGAATGTCCAACGCAAAGATGGTTACCAATGGAATCAGTGCGTTCTTGAGTGCGTGCCGCAACATGACCAGCCGTTCCGCGAGTCCCTTGGCACGGGCCGTGCGGATATAATCCTGATGGATTACGTCCAGCATTCCGGCACGCAGGAACCGCGAATACCAGGCCACCCAGCCCACGGCTCCCATCGTGACGGGCAGGATCAGGTGCTGGATCCGGTCCACGAGGGAGAATCCCTCATCCATAGACTGCATACCACCGGCCGGCAGCAGCGGTTCACCCGTGACAGGATTCTGCAGCCAGGCGTAAAAGACGAGGATCAGGATCATACCCAGCCAGAACTCGGGTATCGCTTGACCCATGAAGGATAACGTGGTTGCGGTGATGTCAAAAAAAGAGTATTGCTTGATGGCAGAAAGGATACCGATGGGAATGGCGATAATGGCTACCACGATCAGGGTGATGGTCATCAAGTAGACGGTTCTGCCCAGGCGGACCCCAATCTCCTCCACCACCGGCTGGCGCGTCTTGAACGAGAAGCCAAAATCCCCCCGCAGGATGCCACGGCGCTCGCCGTGGCTTTCCTTGACCCCGTCGCCATCGGCGTCCACCATCATCCAGTCGTTGCCAACCAGCCAGACAACATACTGGACAGGCAGCGGCTGGTCCAGTCCGAACTGCCGCTTGAGCTGTTCCGCCTTCTCGGGTTTGGGCCGCCGCGTGCGGCCGTGCCCGGCCAACGGCCCGCCAGGGGCGACGTTGACCAGGGCGAATAGCAGGATACTGAGTATGAACAGCATCGGGATCGCTTGAAGTATGCGCCTTGCTATGTATCGTCCCATGCAGCTATCCCAGTTGGCAGATCAGGGGATTGGTTGGCGGCATATTGGGGAGAGACATACGAGTCCCCCCCCATATGCCAGTGTACCCATCTACCATTCTTCCCAGTTTACCCGTCTACTCCACAATCTTCCAATCGGCTACGTTCCAGGTGACCAGGTCATTAACGGTGGCCTGGACCCCCTCGAGACGGCTGCTGTAGCCGTCGGCATCGATCTCGGTCCAGAGGATAATCTGGGGCAGTTCTTCTTCCAGGATCTCGGCTATCTGGCAGAAGAGCTCCTTACGGTACTCCTCATCCAGAGTGTACGCCTCATCCAGAAGCGCGTCAAAGTCCTCGTTGTACCACCGGCCGACGTTCCAGCCCCAGTCAGGCTCGGCTGCCCAGGAGTAGTAGTAGGTCCACAGGTGGTCGGTGGGATCGACGCCAGGATAGCCATCATCCCACATATTGAGGTCAAAGTCGCCCTGCTGCTCGACGCCGCCGCTCTCATAGTCGGCCCACAGGACGGTACCCTCGATAATGCTTAGCTCGAGGTCGATACCGATCTCCCTCAGCATCTCGGCTACCAACTGCTGGGCCAACTCCAACTCCTCGCCGTACTCGGCATAGATCATGTTCTCCATAGACATGACATAGCCTTCGTCCGCAGTGCTACAGCCGTGGCACTCGCGGATGCCGTCGCTGTCCTGGTCGATCCATCCAGCATCCTCCAGCAGGGCCTTGGCGCCCTCCGGGTCGTACTCAGGCTTGGGGATATTGTCACAGACGTAGGGTGGGCGGAAGAGCTCCGTCCAAATCGGCTCGTTGTAGCCACGAAAGATCTCGCTGACCACCGTGTCGACGTCGATGGCCATGCGGATGGCCCGTCGCACGCTCACGTCCGACAGGATGGGATGGGGATTCTCAAAAGGATCCACCTCTCCCCTGGCCGCCAGATTGGGGATCAGGCGCATTGCCCAACGGGTGGTGGGACTGATGGACACATTCACGTTGTCCACTTGTTGCAGGTCGTCGATCTCTGTCGGCGTCAGCCACATAAAGAGGTCTGCATCCCCTTCGGTCAGCATCGTCTTGATCACCGCTCGCTCAGGGACAATCCGCACCAGGATATTGTCGATGTAGGGTTTGCCTTCCTCAAAGTAGGTGGGATTGCGCACAAAGCTGACATAGTCGCCAGTTTCCCACTGGTCGAGGAGATAGGGCCCATCGCTCAGCGGCTGGCGGTTGCAGTCCCAGGCCACGTAACCCTGCGAAGCATCACAGTAATGTTCGGGCCAGACGGCAAAATTCTCACCACCGAACTGCAGGGCATAGTTGGGGTAGGTCGTGGAGTAATGGACGACGAACGTAAAGTCATCCACCTTTTCGACGCTTTCGGTATAGTCCACCCCATCGACCCAGATTCCCCCCTCGGGATCGGTGATGGCATCCCAGGTAAAGACCAGGTCGTCGGCCGTGACCTGCTCGCCATCCGCCCAATAGACGTCGTCACGCAGTGTCCAAGTGACGGTCATTTCCCAGGTCTCGGCGTTGGTGATCACTGCGCCGTTTTCGATGGTAGGTAGCTCGGCCGCCAGCTCGAGGAACAGATTGCCCTCCGGATCAAGGTCAGTCAGCCCCAGCAAAACCAGCTCCATCATAAGCTGCTCATAACCAGTGTCGCTCACGTGCCCGTTAAAGCCCGCCGGGTCCTCGGGGATGGCGATGACGATGCTAGTCTCCTCCCCCGCTGGCGGCTCTGCAGGCGGCGCTTCCGTTGCTGCAGGAGCTTCCGTTGGCGCGGGCGCCTCCGTAGGTTCTGGTTCTTCCGTCGGGGCGGGCGCTTCCGTCGCTTCCGGCGCTTCCGTAGGCTCTGCCGCTTCCGTGGGCACAGGCGCCTCCACTGCCTCCGTCGGCTCGGGCGCCTGGGTTGGTTCTTCGGTAGCACCACAACTGAACAGGCTGGCAGCCAAAAGGACGCAAACCAGGGCCAGCGCCAACGCTTTGAAACCACTCTGACTCGACATTTCACTCCTCCCTCTACATATTATACTAATTCTGTTGATTTCCGAGGGGCCCCTCCCCAGGGCATTGCCCTTCACCGGCGTCAGGATACCGGGTACATCACCTCCTTTCCTGGCAAACGAGCAGCTCAAGCCGCTCCGCGTTCGGCATCAACGGGCGCTGCCACTGCGCCAAACAGTCAGGCAACACCCCATGCTTCATGCTTTCCGATAGACGATTTCTCCTCCAAGGACCGTTAGCTCTACCGGAATGTCTTTGATATGAATAGGATCAACCTCAAAGGGATCCTGAGCCAGCACTACCAGATCGCCCAGCTTGCCGGTCTCCAGGGATCCCTTGTCATTCTCCTCAAAGCCCATGCGAGCGGCGTTGATGGTGTATAGTTCCAAGGCTTTCAGCACGTCTATGCGCTCGGCCGGATTGGAATGGTTGACAGCAGCGTGCACCCCGATCAGAGGACCCAGGGGCGTGACAGAGCTATCAGAGCCGCCTGCCACCAGCAGGCCTGGCCGCATCAAAGTGCGCACAGGGTCGGCCTTGGAGGCACGTTCTTTACCCAGGGAAGGCACGTATTCGGTGTGCGGCCAATAGTGATTGAATGGGGGTTGAATTGCGAGGGCCACCCCCAGCTGTTGCGCCCGTTGCACCTGGTCCTCGCGGATGATCTCGCAGTGCTCGATGCGGTGACGGTGGTCGTCGCGCGGATGAGCCTCGAGCGCTGAATCGTAGGCATGGAGGGCTTGCTCCACCGCCGCGTCGCCTACTGCATGCAGCGCCACCTGGAGCCCCGCCTCGTGCGCCCTGAGCACAAAGGCATCTATCTCCTCGTGGGTGTAGTACAGCGTACCATAGCACGTGAGATCGTCGGCGTAAGGCACCGACAGGGCTGCCGTACGCGGCCCCACATCCCCATCCAACAAAATGCAACCCCCGATACGCGGCAAGCCCAGAGCAAGCACCCGGTCGACGTCCATCGTCTGATAATAGAGCACGAACCGCAGCGGCAGATCCGGCATCCTCTCCAGAAACCGGACTACGGCTTCATGCTCGTTGGCCGACCCACCTTCCAGGGCATGCACCGTGGTAAGCCCCACCGAGAGTGCTTTCTCTACGGCCAGGGCGACCATCTCACCGGCTCTCTCGTTGGCTCCAAAGAATTCCCCAAAGCTCTCCTGTGCCAGGTTGTTGGCCCGGTCGGCCAGCAGACCATTGGGCTGCCCACCGGCGCCACGCATCACCCCCGGTGTACCCTCGGGCAGATTTAACAGCTCCATGGCACGGGTGTTGACCGCTGACGTATGGCCAGTGACGCCGACCAGGCAGATAGGATTGCCGGGACCCACTGCGTCGAGGATATCGATGATGGGGCTGAAAGCCCCGCTGTCCAGCGCGTACTCGGTGAACCCCATGCCCAGGATCGTTTCGCCTGGCCGTGCGCGAGCGACAGCTCCTCGTACGATGGCCTGCAAGGTAGGATGATCCTGGGCAGCACTCACGTCCAACGCTGCGATGCTGAGGGCTGTCCAGAGAAAGTGAGCGTGGGTGTCGATGAATCCGGGCAGGACGGTTCTTCCAGGCAGGTCGAGCACCGGCAGGCCATCGGCCTGCGGTGCCACCTCCTCCCACAATCCCACCGCAGTGATGCGACCCCTGCGCACTGCCAGTGCGTCGGCGCGGGGCAGCCGCGGGTTCATGGTGAGGATGCGAGCGTTTCGGATCGCCACGCTGTATGTTCTAGACATAGAGCACGCCACTTCCCTACCTGCAAAGCATCCACTCAGAAGTACAGTCCAGAACCGGATGTGGGCTGGCCAGCACTCTGACGCGGATGTCTAATCGGCGCTGATCAGTTGCTTGGCCAGGGCAACAGCCGAGATGGCATCCTCGGAATAGCCGTCGGCGCCAACCTGATCTGCCCAATTCTGGGTGACGGGGGCGCCACCGATCATCACCTTGACCTGCTCGCGCAGTCCAGCCTCCTTGAGTGCCTCGACAACCTCCTGCTGGTGCAGCATCGTCGTCGTAAGAAGAGCTGAGGCGCCGACCAACGTTGCACCCATCTCTTTGACGGCTGCGACAAAGTCGGCTGCCGATTTGTCCACGCCGATGTCCCGGACCTGGAAGCCATTGGCCGTGAGCATAGTCCCCACCAGCGTCTTGCCGATTTCGTGCAGGTCGCCCTCCACTGTGCCGAGGACCACCCGCCCCAGCACCTCTCGCTCCTGGCTCCCGGTAAGCGCCGGCTCCAGAACCTCCAGGGCCGCCTTCATGGCATCACCGCCGATGATCAGGTCGGGCAAAAAGTATTCACCCGTCGCAAACAACTCGCCAACACGATCGATCCCCGGCGTAAGCCCCTCGTTGATACAGACCAGAGGATCGAGCCCTTGATCCAGGGCCTGCTGGGCCAACTCGGCCGCATCTTCCGGCTCGCCGTCAATCACCGCTTGCGCCAGTTCAGCAAGAATGTCCTCTGACATGGTATCCTCCCCGTAAATTTTTAGGCACCTAACTCCCGTGCTGCGGCATCCAGAATGGCGCGCAACTCGGCTTTCACTGCGTCTTCCAGTGGTTCAGGCTCGTGCTCCGCCAGGATCCGGTCAAACTCGTCCCTCGCCCTGCGGCGGATATCGGGTAGGGATTGGCCATCCCACCGCGGTCGTGGATGGGTCAATTCCGGAAGCCATATTCTGCGCAGGTGCTGGCGGGTGTGTTCCTGGGCGAGATAGTGTCCCCTGGGACCGACCGCCTCAATGACGTCCAATGCCAGGCCGTCAGGCGTCGTGTCCAGCCCCTGGAGCAAGATCCGGTGCGTATGGTAGATCTCGTCGTCATAGATGATCTGCTCAGGCACCAATAGAGTTGAGGCTTTCAGCATGCCTCCTCCCGTAACAATCTCCGCACCGGCCATGGGCACCATCAGTGCCGTGTAAACATGATCCCGGCCAACCTGCCAGGAGGCAGGCTCCGCGGCGTCCATGCCATAGGCCCCAGCCAGTACGGGGACCCCCCAGGCGTGGGCCAACTGCACGGCTGCCACGTTGCAGAGATACTTCTGTGGGATGCTGACGATATACTCCGCCGTGCGGGGATCCATCACCGAACCCAGGAGTGAAAAAAAGACCGGCGCTCCCGGCGCCACCAGTTGCATCAGCACCAGGGCGCTGACCACCTCCGCGCTGCCCACGACCAGGGCACCGCCGGGCGAGGCTGGTGCCGTCGCGCCCATGTTGGGCATGGCCATAAAGCCCACCGGGATGCCTGCTTCGGCATAAACCATACCCGCCTCGATGCCCTCCGGGTCCTGTCCCAGCGGGGCAATGGTGCAGATCAACACCGAAAGGGGTGGGCGTGCCCGCATCCGCTCCTTGTCGCCGGCGATCACTTCCGCCATGCGCACCGCATATCGGGCCGGCCCTTCACCCATCACCGTTTCGGTCTGCACATGCTTGACCGTATTGTTAAAGCTGGCGTCCAACTCGTGCAGCGGCGCCAGCCGTCCATAGTCCTGTGCACTCACCATCGGCCAATAAAAAGCGACCGACGAGAGATGGTCAGCCACTCTCGCCATCCTGGCAACGTCGTCCTTGCACGACCGGCGCTCTAGCCCCGTGTCAAAATCCACGGTCCTCGTCCCGCACCCATCGGTGCCAAAGTAGGAAGCATTGCCATCAAGGACCAGGTTGGTTCCCCCGGCCCGACCGGACAGGACGTAGGACCGCGGTGCGTGGCTCAGGGCCTCCAGCACCAACCCGGGTGAAAGCTTGACGACTTGTGTGTTCCAGTCCACCTGCGCGCCGTGCTCAGCAAACACGCGCAAGGCACGCTCGGAGGGGAACTGAACGCCTACCTGTTCCATGACGTGAGAGGTCGCCGACTTGATGGCCCCAAGCTGCTCGACAGTGAGTACGTCCAGATGGTACTTGGTGTGAATGGGTTCGATCCTTGGCACCTGGCTTTCTCCTCTACACAATGTCCGACAATGACACATTCACCCCCATGGCTCGAAGTGAAAATCGGGGCCCAAGTGGCGCCGCACAATGCGCTCTAGCTCGGCTTCGACGCTGGCGGGCAACGGTGACGGCTCGTGCTGTGCCAGAAGATCCAGGGCCTTGCCACGGCAGATTCCGTCGATGCTCTGGCCTTTGGCCTGCCACGTCTCATAGCTGTCGCGGCTAAGGATGCCGGGCAACCAGTGCTCGCGAAATGTCCGGCGGGTGTGTCTGGCACCCAGGAAGCTGCCACGCGGAGTGTTGGCCTTGATCAAAGCCACTTCCTCTTCGAGATCGTGCTCGGTGATGCCCTGCATCAAACGTCGCAGCCCGGCGATGAATTCGTCATCCATGACCATCTGCGCGTACGAGATGGATGAGCCTGCATCAGTTGCGCCCACGCCGTAGATGATCTCGGCTCCCTCCAGCAGCAAGGGGAAGGCTGTGATCGCCTTTTCGAAGCCGGCCTGGGCGTCCAGTTCCTTGGCATCCGACGACAGTCCGCCGCACATAGAAGGGATGCCATAGTAGCGGCCCATGCGTGCCGCGCCAGCATTGATCATCCCCCGCTCGGGTGCACCAAGAGGCAGCAGGCCAGTGCGCATGTCCAGCACGGCCGATACGCTGCCATACAGCAGGGGGACACCCGGATAGAGGATTTGCAGGGCGACGATCCAAGCCAGGATGTCAGTGTTGATCACGACCAGTTCACCCAGAAGCGTCGCCGGGGCCGAGGCGCCGCCCATGGCCATACTCAGCAACGTAATGGGCACACCGTATTCGGCCCAGCGCAACATGCAGCGCACATTCTCCGGCGTGTAATACCCAGGGCTGATGGGGCAGTACAGCGTGGCAAAATTAGGGTGCGCCCGGAAAGCATCCAGGCCACCCGCTACGGTGGCCAGCATCTCAACCGCTGCGTCCACCCGCTCGGACGCCAGCGTGCGGTGGACTACCGGCTTGTCCGTGCAGCGCAACAACTCGGCGATTTCGACCAGGTCAGAGCACGCTCCCCGGTCAGTGGCAGTGACAGTGGGACGGACAATATCGACCTGGGGAAGGGCATCCTGGAGGATGACCAGGTCACGCACGTCCCGATGGGTAGCAGGTCGGCGGGCGCCGCTCTCCAGGTCCAGCACGTTTACGGGGGTACCCGCCCCCATGAAACAGGAGCCGCGCTCGAAAGGTGCCTGCGTCGTCCCGGCCCGATCATACAGCCTGACTTGGCGGGGTAGGCGGGCCAAGGCTGCATCCAGCAGCTCAGGGGTCACCCGGACCATCTGGGATTCCCAATCGACAGGAAAACCAGCCGCCTGCAGACGGGTAAGGGCCTCCTGCTCTGGCACGCAAAAGCCCACCTCGCAGAGGATCTCGACCGACTTCTCGTGGACCAACTCTGCCACAGACTCGGATAGACGATTGGCTGTCATGGCACGGCCCTGTCAGACATTCACGTCCTTTGGCACCACAAGAGATTGCACTATGGGATCCGTGCAGGCACCTCGGCCTGCCCCCACCGATACGACAGCTTGTACATCTTGAGGATCATGAACGTATCGGTCCGCTCCACGCCCGGAACCTTTTGTAACTTGTCGTTGAGGAACGAAACGAAATGCTCGCGATCCCGGCAGTATACCTCGACGAAAAGATCAAACCCGCCAGAGGCCATGAAAAGGTAGGTGACCTCAGGGAACTTGGCGATCTCACGGGCCGCGACTTCGACCTGTCCGGCCTGGACCGTGACCCCGATCATACCGGCATCCTGCCAATTCATGAGGTGTGGCTCCACGATGCCGACGATCTGCAGCGCCCCTGCCTCGATCATGTGCTTGACGCGACGGCGCACTGACCCTTCCGAGATCCGTAGCTTGTCCGCTATCTCAGTGAACGGCATACGACCGTCGTACTGCAGGTAGGCGACGATCTGTCGATCGGTTTCGTCAAGTTGCCTCATCTTCCCCTCTGTACATCCGAGACCCTGCCCATTATATCCGAAATTCGTAAAGAAGTCAAGGCAAACGACGAAGATCGTAGCCCAATTTGCGAAATTCGTTGCTGGCAGGCACCTGGCAGAACAGGGCCGCAGACACCCTGCGGGTGCGGAGGGGCTTTCAATGCCGCTGTCCGCAGAGTCTTGAATTGGATCTTGACAGGGAGTGACAGATATGCTATACTGGTACTTAGTAAGTTCATTGGATTTACAAACAGGGTCATTGGGAGCCTTTTAGGACAAAGAAACCATGACTGCAACTTTTCGTTTGCTAAAACCCAATCTTGTCCCATCCCTCGACGCGGGGTTCCGGCCTGCCGTGCTGGCCAACCGCGCCTTTGCGCAGGAGCTACGAGACTCAGGGGACGGGGTGCCCTTCGTGTTTGGCCTGGAGCGCCCCGACGGATCTATCTCCCGTTTTGAGACACAGGTGTATCCCGATGGTCACCCGCGCGCCGTCGCCAACCTCTTCTATGCCGAGCGCGTCCTCAAGTTCTTGCTCTGGCAGCGTGGGGGTTGGAAAGTCTACTTGGGAGGGCCGCAGAGCTTGGGGGTATCCCTCAAGAACGTCTACGCCGCCGATGGGGAGCGCAGCTTCGACTACCATTTCTTGGGTGAAAGGATCTACCAGAAACCCTTCACCGTGATTCCTTGCACTGCCGAGGCAGTGCCCGCCCAGCGGGAGCGCGCGCAGCCGTTAGGTCGACATCTGGATGGCTACCGCATTGGCTTTGATCTGGGCGCATCGGACCTCAAGGTTTCTGCCCTGATCGACGGCCAAGCGATCTACAGTGCCGAGATTGTCTGGGAGCCCACAGAGCAGATCGACCCCCAGTACCATTATGACCATATCGTGACCGCGCTGAAAACGGCCATGTCCAAGATGCCTCGCCTGGACGCCATCGGCGGCAGTGCGGCTGGCGTCTACATTGAAAACCGACCCATGGTAGCCTCTCTATATCGCGGCATCCCCGATGAGCGCTTTGACCAGATCCGCGATATGTTCCTGCGCATCCAGCGCGAATTCGGGGTTCCGTTGGAGATTGTGAACGACGGGGAGGTCACAGCCCTGGCCGGTGCGATGTCGCTGGAAGAAAACGGACTGCAGGGGAACGGCGTCCTCGGCATTGCCATGGGCTCCAGCGAAGCGGCGGGCTATGTGAACGCCGGGGGCAACATCACAGGTTGGCTCAACGAGCTGGCGTTTGCCCCGGTGGACTATGCCCCAGATGCCCCGGTCGAGGAGTGGTCAGGAGACCGCGGCGTCGGCGCCCGCTACTTCTCCCAGCAGTGCGTCTTTCGCCTGGCGCCCCAGGTGGGCATCGAGCTGCCCACCGGCGTGACGAACGCCGAAAAGCTCAAGTCTGTACAGAAGGAACTGGAGGCTGGCCATCCAGGTGCGATTCAGATCTGGGAGACCATGGGCACCTACCTGGGCTACGCCCTGGCCCACTATGCAAATTTCTACGATCTGAAGCACGTGCTGATCCTGGGCCGTTGTACATCGGGGACCGGCGGGCCGCTGATTCTAGAGGGGGCAAAGGAGGTCCTGGCTGCTGAATTCCCAGAGCTGGCGGCCCGTGTCCTGGTCCAATTGCCCGACGAAAAGAGCCGGCGTGTGGGACAGTCGATCGCAGCGGCCAGCCTCCCAGCGATTGGGTGAAGGCAGGAGCTATGCTGTACATACACAGCGCGACCGTGTTCACGCCACACCAGGAGATCAGCGAAGGTGTGGTGCTCGTCGACGGTCCACAGATCGTCGCCGTAGGATCAACTGAACAAGTCCCCTGCCCTCCTGGCGTCGAGCGCATTGATGCCACCGAGTTGTTCCTCACCCCGGGCTTTATCGACCTGCAGATCAACGGAGCGTTTGGACACGATTTCACCGCCGACCCGTCGAGCATCTGGCCGGTTGCTGAGCTCCTGCCACGCTACGGCGTCACCGCCTTTCTGCCGACCATCATCACCTCACCGCAGGAAACAGTGGCGGCAGCCCAGCAGATCATCAGCCAGGTACCGGCAGCCGGTGGCAGGGGAGCCATCCCCCTGGGCCTGCACATCGAGGGCCCCTTCCTCAACCCCCAGAAGGTGGGAGCCCACAATCCCGCTCTCCTACGCTCACCCGACCTGGCAGCCATCCGGGATTGGTCGCCGGAACGTGGTGTGCGGCTGGTCACGCTGGCACCCGAGCTTCCCGGAGCTATGGACCTGGTCCGCGTGCTGCTGGAGCAGGGGGTGACCATCAGCGCGGGACACTCTACGGCTACATTCGAAGAGGCAAAGGCTGGGTTCGACGCTGGCATGCGCTACGGAACACACCTATTCAACGCGATGCTCCCTTTGTATCACCGCAGCCCTGGACTTGCCGGTGCCCTGCTGACCGACGAAAGGCCCACTGTGGGCATGATCGTGGACGGCATCCACATCCATCCCTCGATGGTCCGCCTGGCCTGGCAGGCCCTGGGACCCAGGCGCCTCAATCTGGTCACCGACGCTATGGCCGCACTGGGGATGGCCCCCGGCACATACCGGCTGGCCGATTCGAACGTGGTCGTGGACCGATCCAGCGCCCGGCTGGCGGATGGCACGCTGGCGGGGAGCATCCTATCGCTGGATGGAGCCCTGCGGAACCTGATGGATTTTGTGAACTGCCCGCTGGCCCAGGCTTTGCCAACCGTGACATCGACAGCGGCGGATGTACTGGGCCTGGGAGGATCTCGGGGCCGCGTAGCCCCCGGCTACGCCGCTGACCTGGTACTCCTTACACCCGATCTGGAGGTACACACCACGATTGTGGGTGGCAGGGTCGTCTACACACATCCCCAACATGCAGCCTCCCTCGGGGGGCAAGAGAGGTTTCTGCGCCTATGAGTCCGTTGGAATCGTCGTATCTGTACAGCGAAATCCACGAACAGCCGGACGTATTGCACAGGTTACTGCAGGCGGAAAGCCAAACTGCGGCAGCATTGGCGGGCGAAATCCAGCGTCGAGACATCGGCCACGTGGTCATCGCTGCGCGCGGCACCAGCGACAACGCTGCCCGCTACGCCCAATATCTGCTGGGTGCCGCCAACGGCCTGGTGGTTGGGCTGGCCACGCCCAGTCTGTTCACCATCTACCAGGCGCCGCCGCGCTTTGGCAATGCCCTGGTTCTGGGTATAAGCCAAAGTGGAAAGAGTCCCGATATCGTGTCGGTCCTGGCCGAGGCGACGCAGCAGGGAGCACTGACAGCGGCCATCACCAACGTCCCCGCATCCGACCTGGGCCGGATGGCTGACTATGTCCTCAATCTGCATGCAGGCGAGGAAAAGGCAATTGCGGCCACCAAGACCTATACCAGCGAACTG
>Ga0180437_10001188_pt1 | contig 44989 bp, 69 predicted proteins | sample SS_ome_4_FD_132410 | JGI IMG/M metagenome (GOLD analysis project Ga0180437, IMG submission 132410) | Hypersaline lake sediment archaeal communities from the Salton Sea, California, USA - SS_3_D_1 metaG | ecosystem: Environmental > Aquatic > Non-marine Saline and Alkaline > Hypersaline >... | reverse complement strand
GCTCAGAGCCGACCGCATCTGCGTACTTTTTTTTATACGGCGTCTAAAATAGCGACTCAGTCAGCGGCCGTCGATATGGCGAAAAAGAAAGCGAGCAAGCGCTCGACGAAGACGAAGCGAACAAAGAAACGCGCAGCGAAGGCCGAACCGCTCATCGATGAACCGTCATCGCTGAGCGTCAGTGATCAAATCGATCGCGAAGATCTTCGTCGTGCGTTCGAGAAGAGACAGCGCGGCGAGAAGCTCAGCGTCAGAGATCGCGCAGCGATCAAGCGGTTCGAAGACGAAGACGAAGAGCGTCGTCGCTGGGAGTATTATGCGAAGATACCGAAGCGGCATTGGAAGACAATGGCTGGCGAGCCCGGCTTGCCGATGCACGATAGACAGCTCGACGATCAGGCGAGACGTTATGAAATACCGTTTACCGGAGCAGAGATCGACTTGCCCAAAGTCGTGTACGCTCTCCATCGTTTTTTGGCCAAGAACGCGCGAAAGCTTGCCGGCACCGATGACGCCGACGCTTCTATCGCAGGAGCAGCGAGCCCCGGGCTCGAACATTTTCGGCAAGAGCGCGCGCAGCTCGCCGAGCTAAAGCGAAAGCAAGTCGAAGGTGAGCTGATGCCGCGAGAGACGGTTCACGACATACTGACGCGGCTCGCCGAGATGCTCCGGCGAACGGCCGATCGCATTCAGAAGAGTCACGGTCGCGAAGCGTACGAGCTGATCGCCGAGACCGTACAAGAGTGGGAACGACAAATCGATGAGCAGTTCGGAGACAACGGTCAAGCCGAGAACGCGTGAAGCGATCGCCGGCGAAGCGAAGTATCTCGCGAAGCGTGCGATCCCGCCGCGACTTCGCACGATGCGCCAGTTCGCCGAAGACGAGATCGTAATCCCCGACGGTCCGTTCGCCGGTCTTCGGTACTCGTGCGAACGCTTACCGTACGTCGGTCTCTGGTTTGATCTTGTCGACTCTGGTCGCTTTCATCGGTTCGCGGCGCTGGGACCGACACAGAGCGGCAAGACGTTGACATGTTCGCTGATCCCGCTCTTGTATCATCTGTTCGAGATCGAAGAGACGGTCGTCTTCGGTCTGCCGGATATGGATATGGCATACGACAAGTGGATGATCGACATCAAGCCGGTCATCGACGTTACAAAGTACGCCGAGCTGATACCGAAGATTGGTCGCGGCTCGCGCGGCGGCGCGTTCGACTCGATTCGCTTCACGAACGGTGCAACGATGAAGTTTATGACCGGCGGCGGCGGCGACAAGTCGAGAGCCGGCTTCACGAGTCGTGTGATCATCATCACCGAAGTCGACGGCATGGACGAACCCGGTCGCGACAGTCGCGAGACTGACAAGATCTCGCAGATCGAAGCACGGACCGAAGCGTTCGACGTATTCGGCGATCCGCGCGTATATCTCGAATGCACTGTAACGACCGATCGCGGCCGTATCTGGCGCGAGTATGCGAACGGTTCGGCCGGCCGTATCGTCACGCCGTGTCCGTTGTGTGGCGCGTACGTCTCGCCAGAGCGCGAACATCTTCTCGGCTGGCAGGAAGCTGAGACCGAGCTTCAGGCGTTCGAGCGATCGCGGTTCTATTGTCCCGAGTGCGGCGACGCTTGGTCTGATGACGACCGGCGTGTCGCGAACACCGAGTCACAGCTCGTGCATAAAGGGCAAGAGATCGACGCTCGCGGCAAGATCGACGGCGAGCTTCCCGAGACGATGACGGCCGGCTTTCGTTGGTCCGCCGTTCACAATCTCTTGAAGTCGCCGAGCCGGCTCGGTTGGGCTGAGTGGAAGAGCCAGAACGACCCGGACGAAGAAAACAGCGAGAAGGCGCGATGCCAGCAAGATTGGGCGACGCCGTTCACGCCGCCGGATCTTGTGATTACGCCGTTAGAGACGCGCGTCTTGCAACGACGCACGCGACAGCATCCGCGCGGCTTGGTGCCGGCCGGCTTCGATCTTGTCGGCATGCATATTGATCTCGGTAAATATCTTTGTCATTGGATGCTGATGGCAGGCAAAAGCGACGCGACGGCGCAAGTCGTCGACTGGAGCGTGCTCGAAGTACAGACCGACGAGCTCGGCGAGACGAAGGCGCTTCTCGTCGCGCTGAGCGACTTCGCTGAAGTCGTGCGAGCCGGCTTTTTGTCGGAAGATCAGAAGCGCGTCGAGCCGGCCGAAGTGTGGATCGATTGTGGCTGGGCGACCGACGTCGCGTTTGAGTTCTGTCGTCAGCAAGGTCATCCGTTCTATCCGGCGCGCGGTTTCGGCACGTCGTTCGAGAACGGCCGAGCGTACGCTCGCGTTGAGCGTCGCGGTCGCAAGCGCTCGAACATCAGACACGTCGGCGAGGAGTATCACATTGAGTACGTTGAGCGAGAAGGCGTTATCCGTCGATGCGTGAACGCTGACTACTGGAAGACACGCGTTCACGATCAGCTCTCGATGAACGTGAATAGTCCCGGCGCGCTGGCGTTCTATTCTGGCACGCCGAGAGATCATCTCTCTCTCGTGAAGCACTTGACGGCCGAAGAGCAGGAGGTCGAGTTCACGCCGGCACGGGGGACGATCGTCAAGTGGATTAGGAAGCGGCGTAATAATCACGGCTTGGATAATGCGTACAATTGCGCTGCGCTGCTCCATTTGCTCGGCGCGAGATTCGGCGATACAAGCGCAGGAGAGCCGGTCGCGCCAAAAAAGACGGGACGAGCCGGGAGCAAGAGAGTCAAGTCGCCGAGCGTCGGCGGCCGGCCGTATTTCATTCTCGATCGATAAGGAGATCACGATGAGCAAAGCACGAAAGCGGCCGAAGCCGCAACGACAGACGATCAGAGCGAGAGCCGGAACGCTCTCGCCGGGAGAGACGCTCGACGGCGAAGCCGGCGAAGAGATCGAGCCGCGCCGATCTGTGAAGACGGTCACGATCGAGATACCGATCGCGATCACAGACGTCGAAGCGAGCGGCCCGGTCCATCTCGACGTGAACCTATCACGCAAAGACGCCAGCGTGATCGAGAAGATCTTCGTCGGCTTGCGTGAAGAGCATCAGACGCTCTCAAACGGCCATCACGTCGACCGGCGTGTCGATGTGCTTCGCTGGCTCGTCGACGCCGTCGCTGAGCAGCTCTCGACGTAAAGTCCTGGCGAATACGCGCGCCCCGTGACGTACGTGCGCCCCGAGAAATACGAACGATCCGAACGCTTCGGCCTTCCCGTTAGAACATCTCGGCGCCGTGATGCGGTATCTCTGTATCCATCATGGCGCTCACTTCATCAAGTACAGACGCGACCGTTACGGCGCAGTATGAGACGAACTCGACGTATTACATCAACGACAGCGTTGCCGAGTGTCGTCTTTTCTGTGAAGCGTGCGAGTATCTGATCCGACGCACAGTCTCACAAGCTGAGAGCGGCGATGAGTCTGTTCGCGAAGATGTCGAACGCATCGAGCGGCGGCTCTCAGCGGCGCTGAAGTGGCTCGCCGAGAATGACTCAACGTCGTCGCTCGCGTCGTCCCATCCGTCGGTCAAGGTTTTGTCGGTGGAGAACTATACGCGATGAGCAAACGACGCCGGCGATCTCTCGAAGCGGATACGCGCGTCGGGGACGTCTTCGACACGTTGCGCAGCGATTACAACGCGACGCGGCGATCGAGGTATCGTCGAGAACGATCGAACGTACCGTGGAGCGGTGCGTCGGCCGACTATCATCTTCGTTCGGCGACCGATCATTTGCGTCTGATGGAACTTGCGCGAGACATGGATAGGAACGATGTGATCATCGGTCAAGCGATCGATCGCGCCGTCGATAACATCGTCCAGCAAGGCTTTACGCTCGATGCGAACAGCGGCGATCCCGAGCTTGACAAGGCGATTACGGCCGATCATCTCGAATGGGCGAGCGATCCCGATCAATGCGACGCGGCCGGCGAGTTGGCGTACGGGGAAAAGCAATGGCTCGACGAGCGTCAGATGCTAGTCGACGGCGACGTCGTCGAGCTCCCTCTTCGTGAAGGATCGCTTCAGTGCGTCGAAGCGCATCGCGTGCGAACGCCGTCGTCTTCTCGCCGCAAGAACGTCGTCAGCGGTGTCGTGATGAACAAGCGTCGCCGGCGCGAAGAGTACTGGATCACGAAAGAGGAGATCGATCCGCTCAAGCCGCTCGGTCTGATGAGTGAGATCAAGCCGTATCGTGTACGGGACGGCGACGGGAACCGTCAGCTCTTTCACGTGTACAACGCACGGCGAGCGACTCAGACGCGCGGTGTCACGGCACTCGCGCCGCTCTTCGATCTGGCGGCGCAGTTCGAGGACATACAGTTTGCGAAGCTCGTTCAAGAGCAGATCGTCTCTTGTTTTGCGATCTTGCACGAAGTCGACGCCGGCATACGAACATCGAAGGGAGCACAGAAAGGCGAGCAAGAGACCGTGTCGCTTGAAGACGGTACGACGCGAACGATCGAAGGCATTGCGCCGGGGATGGAGATCTTCGGTTCGCCAGGCGCGCGGATGACCGGCTTTTCGCCGAACATTCCACAGCCCGAATACTTTCCCCACGTGCGTCTCGTGCTCACGCTGCTCGGCGTGAATCTCGGTCTTCCACTTGTGCTTCTGATCATGGACGCGAGCGAGACGAACTTCAGCGGATGGCGTGGTGCCGTCGATCAAGCTCGGCTCGGTTTTCGGCGCAATCAATTCGGACTGGAGAACCGTCTTCTCAGGCCGGCGCATCGCTGGCGATGTCGTCGGTTACTAAAGCGAGACCGAGCGGTTCGTCGTTTGCACGAGTCGGGCGCCGTGAACGTCTTTCGTCACGACTGGGTCGCGCCGACTTGGCCGTATATTCAGCCGCTCCAAGATGCTCAGACTGATCTACTCCAGATGCGCAACGCACTCACGTCGCCGCGACGTATACAAGCTGAGCGATCGCGGAATTGGGAAACGATCACCGATGAGATTGTCGAAGACAACGCGCTCGCGATCGAGAAAGCGATGAAGCGGGCCGACAAGATCAATGCGGCGCATGGAGAGCAGAAAGTTCACTGGAGAGAGCTGATCAGCTTGCCGACTCCCGACGGCTTGAACTTAACGGTCGGCGCAAGCGCAGGAGGTCAAAGCGATGGCAGCGAGTCAAGCGACGGTGGACGTCGCGGTTCGACTGAGTGAGATACCGCACGTCGATCAGTACACCGGCATGTATGCCGTACATCCCGAGAGCTTTGAGCGGCTCGTTCAAGTCATCGAGACGACCGACATCGAGACGCACGTGATCGAGTCGAGAGCGGCGATCGAAAAGCGCGACGTGGAAGATCAGATCATGTACGGCGTCGAAGACGGCGTCGCCGAGATCTCGATGATCGGCACGCTGACGAAGTACGGCTCGTCGTTCAGTCAAAATCCTGGCATGGTCAAGCTGAGACGAGCCGTTCGCATGGCAGCCGAAGACACGCGAGTCGCGTCGATTCTCTTGCGAATCGACTCGCCCGGCGGTTCGGTGGCTGGAACGGGCGATCTCGCGGCGGCGGTCGCGCAAGCCGCGAAGACGAAGCCGGTCACGGCATACATAGAAGACATGGGAGCGAGCGGCGCGTATTGGATCGCGTCGCAAGCGAATCGCGTCGTCGCGAACGAGAACGCGATCGTCGGTTCCATCGGCACGTACGCCGTTGTGATGGATTTCAGCGAGCATGCGAAGCGCGTTGGCGTCGAAGTTCATGTTCTCAAGGCCGGCGAGTTCAAAGGCGCCGGCGAGCCGGGGACCAAGATCACCGACGCACAACTCGCTGAGTGGCAGCGAGTCGTTGAGGATCTGAACGAGATCTTCGTACGATCGGTCGCGACCGGTCGATCGATGGGAGTCGAGCAAGTCAAGGCGCTCGCCGACGGTCGCGTTCACGTCGGCGCAAACGCGATGTCGTTGGGCTTGGTCGACGCGATAGAACCGTTGGAGACTACCGTGAAGGCTTTGATCGCGACCGATAAGCGGCCGGCGATCAAGAACGAGGAGGACTCAGTGATGAGTGATAGTCCAGAGCAAGGCGCAACGTCAGCGCAGCTTCGCAAGGCGTTCCCGAACAGTTCGGCCGAGTGGCGAGAACAGATCGTGGAGTCAAATTGTACGCTCGCTGAAGCGACTGAGCTGTACGCGGCCGAACTCGAAGAGCAGCTCGCGAAGGCGAAAGCCGAGAACGCGAAGCTCGAAGAGAAGGTCGCAGCGAGTGAAGAGAAAGACGAGGGCGTCGACGCCGTCGAGACTGACGTTGAAGAGTCGGCCGAGTCGGCAATCGCCGATCCCGTCGCCGAACTCGATCGCGAAGTCGGCGAGCTGATGAAGCGCGGCATCGCGCGACCGAAAGCGGTCGGCATGGTTTGCCAGCGTCGGCCAGAACTTCAAGACGCGTATCTGAAAGCGACGAACAAGGGTCGCAAGGTTCACGCGCTGATCGAAGAGCGGCGAGAGCTGCTCGACGGTTAAGTCGGCGCGGCACAAGTGAAAACAGTCAGAGCCGAGCACGCTCGGCAAAGTAAGGAGGACAATCATGTCAGGACTCGTTAACAACAGCGGCGTCGTGTCGGTTCCGTGCTCGCAAGCGCTCGATCCATACTTGCGCGTCGTGTACGATGCGACGAACGGTCTCGCAGCGGCGGGGCCAGAGGACAAGGAGATCGGCACGCTCGAACGCCGGCATATTGTCAGCGGCGTCGGGACGAACGCGATGGCGTCGGTCGTCGTGTCAACGCCACCCGGCAAGGTTCGGATGGTCGCGGCCGGCGCGATCACTCAGTTCGACATCGCGTACGGCGCCGAAGGCGGCAAGATCGCATCGACGCCGAATCAGAATCCGATCGGTATGGTACTCGAAGCCGCGACGGCTGACGGCGACGAGATTGAAGTCTTGCGCATCCCGGCACTCGCGGCCGGCACGACGCGTGACATTCCCGGCATCGTCATCGAGGACGACTTCATCGGCGACTATCCTGCCGCCGGCACCGGTCTTGATGGTCAAGGTCCGGTGAACTGGACGAAGACCGAGACGAACGGTCTCGGCGTGATCGGCGTCGATGCGCCGAACGGGATTCTCAAGTTTTCGGCCGACGCTGTCGCCGAAGCCGCGACGGCGACGCTCTTTATGGAAAACTCGCCGGTCGACATCGATCAGAATCCGATCTTTATCTGTCGGCTCGCTGTGTATGACATTGGCGACGACGCCGCCGTCGACATCGATTTCGGGCTCGCGAGCGATGATCATGCGACCGACTTCGAGTCAATTGCGTGCTTCGCGGCGTTCCATCTCGATGGCGCTGATCTGTCGCTGAACTGTCACTCGGACGACGGTACGACGGACACGGCGGCGGTCGACTCGACGGTCGATCTGGTAGACGACACCTACTACGACTTTAAGATCGATTGTACGGACAAGAGCGCGGTCACGTTCTGGTATAAAGCGACGACGGCGAACAACTGGACTCAACTCTGTTCGGCGACGACGTTCGACATCGATCAGTATACCGGCGCGCTAACGCCGATCGTGATGGTCGAGAAGACGTCCAACGATTCGACGTTCGACGTTCGGCTCGACTACATCAAAGTGACGGCCGAGCGTACGTGATCGTCGCCGGCATAGTGTGAGAACTTTCATCGCGAGCAAGCTGTTCGCGACGAACAGACAAGGAGGAAAATCATGGCACTTCCATCAAGTGCGATCACGCGGCTCGATCTGTCGGCGACGTTCGAAGAGTTCGATCTCGCGCTGTCGCGGAATCAGTTCATCGGCGCGACTGTCTTTCGGCCGGTCGAAGTCGCCGCGCAAGCGGCCGACGTCGGCAAGGTACCGATCGAAGCGCTTCTGAAAGAGCACGAGACGCGACGCTCTCCTGGCGCCGCGTACAATCGAAGCGACTTCGAGTTCACGACTTTCTCGTATGCTACGCAGGAGCATGGCTGGGAGGAAGTCATCGACGATCGTACGCTGAAGACGTTCGGCGACATCATTCGCATCGAGCCGATCAAGACTCAGCGCGCTATCGATATGGTGCTTCGCAAGTACGAGATCGACGCGGCGACGGTATTGTATGATACGGCGGTTTGGACCGGCGCGTCGCTGACGACGGCCGTCTCGAATCCGTGGTCGACGGTCGCGAGCGGTACGCCGATCGCCGACGTTCACGCCGCAAAAGAGAAGGTGCGGCTCGGTAGCGGTCTTGAGGCGAACGCACTGATCTGCAATCGGACGCAGTTCTGGGAGGCGTTCAAGACTGACGAAGTGACGAATCTGATCAAGTATTGGGGCGGCGACGATCCCAAGAAAGTCAGCGAAGCGACGCTCGCAGCGGCGATGGATCTCGATTATGTGATCGTCGCCGGCGGTATTCGCGACACTGGCAAGCAAGGTCAGGACGTCTCGATCTCGTCGATCTGGTCGGACACGTACGCGATGGTTTGTCGCATTGCGACAACGGCCGATCCTCAAGAGCCGTGCGTCGCTCGTTCGTTCATCTTCAGCGAAGATGGGCCGGCGGCTCCCGGCGGCGGCGGTCAGTTCGCGACGATCGTCGAAGAGTACCGGGAAGAGAACCGGCGCGGCGGCGTGATTCGTGCTCGCACGGATTACGATCAAGTCGTGATGTACAAAGAAGCCGGCCATCTTCTGAGCAGCGTCTCGTGATCGTGATCGTGAGCGGGGAGTCGTGAGTCGCTTCGGTACTGTCTTTGGTGATCGAGGACTTCCGACGCTGATGCGCAACAACGGGCGCAGCGTCGTACATACCGATCTTGACGATACCGAGACGACGCTCACGGCGGCGGTCGGTCCGATCCGGCTTGACGATGTCGAAGATAGTCGCGGTCGGACCGATCGATATGCTCGCTACGTGATCTTTTACGTGTCCGATCTGGCTCACGCGCCGAACGGCTCGAAGTTCACGATCGATAGTGAAGATTGGACCGTACGCGATACCGAGTATGAGTCAGAGACGGCGATACGCGTGACGGTGATTCAGTCGATCGTCGCGAGACGGGCACTCGCCGGTAGAACGAGGGAGCACCTATGACGGCCGCGACAGATCAGCGGCTTCAGCGCATCGAGGAGAAGCTCGGCGAGCTGAAGCCGAATGGGAAGAAAGCGACGATCATACAGATCGCCGCGATTGCGATTGCTGGCGGCGTTGCGCTCGGTAGTGTGTGGAGTCAGCTCGACGGGCGCATCGATTGCGTCGAGCAAGCGCATCTTTTGCACGCCGGCGAGTATCGGGAACACGTTGCTGTGAGCTGTCGTGATATGGAAGAGATGACACAAGCGCGCAAGCGGCTCGACGTGCTCGATCGAACGCTCGACGATCGCATCGACAAGCTCGAACGGCGGCTCGACGGCATTGATCAGAAGCTCCAGCTTTTGGTGAGTAGAGGAAATCCATGACCGACGCGGCCGGCGGCATTACGCTCTCGATTGACTTGTTTCGCACGACGCTCGCGAACTGCGACGCGTGGCAAACATTGACCGAGACCGACAACGCGACCGACGCAAAGGCGAAGACGTATCGATGGGCGTTGCCGAGACCGGCCAGCGGCAACGAGCACTCGCGGAGCGAGCTTGAGGGATACCGGCCGTACTGTCTCGTCGGCGTGTCGCCGGAAGGCGGCTATTCGAGAACAATGGATTCGAGTGGCATGGGACACGCGTATATGGGCAGCGGTCTTCTCGACGTGTTACTCGTGCGATCGATACCGACTGACGAGATCGACGACGAAGCCGAAGCCGATCTGACATGGGGCAATTATGTTGGTGAGATCGTCGATGATCTGTGCGGACTTGGCGGCGTTGGCGGTTATCTGGCGATGACGGCCGCGCGTGTTGCGCTGGGGCCGTATCGATCTCCCGACGACGTCATCGAAGCGGAAGGGTACTGGCAAGCGGCGCAGCTTGCGGTGGAGTGGTAATAGTGTCGTGGATGTACTTCAAGACGATCACGTACGCGCCGCCGATCAATGCGCGGCTTGTGCGACGTGCGCAGCGCGAAGCATTCAGATCGGCCGCGAAGTTCTGGCATCGAAGTATCCGACCGAAACATTTCAAGATGAGCGCGTTCAACGAGTACGACTACGCGAAGCGATCGCCAGAGTACGAGAAGCGCAAGCGAAAAAAGAAGCATCACAATCTCCCGCTTGTGATGACCGGTAAGAGTCGACAGCTCTCGCGCATGCATCGGATCACGGCGACGTACAAAGGCGCGAGGATTACGATGAACGTCCCGGCGCTGAACTTGGTTCGCGTCGAGCAAGGCGGTCGCGCTGGTGCGCCGGCGCCGGCTGCTCGTATGACCGATCTTCGGACCGGCCGCGAAGAGTTCGAACAGTTTTCAAGCGAAGACGAGCGGCGCGTCGTGAAGCACTTCGCACGGCAAGTCGATCAGAGCTTGAGAGCTGAAGGTCGATCAAGTCGTATCAAAAGAGTAAAGCTCGTTTCGGCGGGCATGTTCTGAAGGAGGTTCACCGATGGCAGATCGATGGAGTATATACGCGGTCCAGATCGACGACACGGTCGACGTTATCATCGGCGGTATCACGGCGCAAAGTCTTGCACTCGGCGCCGAAGTCGTGAACGATCAGTCGAGCGGCCAAGTCTCGCCCGAGGTTGCGTATACGGCCGGTCAGCGGCCGGTCGCGAACTTTACGTCGTATCATGTCGAGACGATGCTCACGACGCTCGGTCAGTTCGGCACGTCGATCGACGATACGGACGGATTGTGTCTGTACGCTCAGAAGCATCTCCACGGCGGCGGGCGTACGACCGGCTCGAATCATCGCAAGTATTCGATCGTGAGTGGGATGATCGTGCCGGGGACGCTGTCATGTAATCATCAAGAGGTGGCGACGATGTCGGCGAACGTCATCGTCACGTATGACGGCTCGAATGATCCGGTACAGATCGCGACGTCGCAAGCTTTACCGAGTGGCGCGCTCGACGATGAGCGGTTCGGTCTCGGTCGCGTTACGGTCGAGTCGAAGACGCTGAATGTTCAGCTCTCCGGCGTTCTGAAGTCGCTGACGATCGACTTTGGCGTCGAAGCGTCGAGCGAAGGCGGCGGCGGCGACGTTTGGGACACTCATGCGAGCATCATCACGGCGTCGCCAAAGATCTCGTTCACGGCGACCGATCTGGAGTGGTTCACGACTGACACGACGACGATTCCGATCGAAGGTCTCGCGCTGACGCATGACAACACGGTAATTAACTTGCGCGAGTATGCTCAAGCGAACTCACAGGTCATCGGCCACGGTTTCACGGCCGACGGTTCGAGCGCTCATATCGACATCACGTCGGAGGGTTTGATGGTGATCGATGACGTGATGAATGGGAGTCAGGGATCGCCGGCCGAGATCTCGGCGACGATCCATCCGATATACGACGGGACGAACGACCCGCTCGTGATTACGACCGATCAGACGATCGCGTGATCGTGAGCACGGCACGAAAGGAGAACGCGATGAAGATTCTCAGACTCACGGCGCGAGTCGGCATCGTCGCGAGCTTGGCGCTTGCGACTGGCTGTCTCACGCCGAAGGTGAAGTTCGGCTATAACCCCTTGTCCGGCTCGTGGGAAGTGATGTCGGCAAAAGAAGACGACGTTCAAGTCCAAGGTTTGAAGGCTGGATGGGGCGGCGGCGGCGATCCGAATCTGAGCGGCGGTAAAGGCGGCTACGTTCACGCCGACAGCGTGATCGTCAGCTCGAAGGCCGTGCCGGTCATCGATGCGAATACGCGGCTCAATGCTCAGTACGGCATGAACGCCGATCTTGTACTCGCACGGCTCGAAGGGATACTCGGCACGGCGGGGATACAAGCGCTCTTGTACGGCGGCGCGAATCGACTTCAGCGACTCCCGCCGTCGTCGGTCGTTCCGTTCATACCGCCAGACAACGTATCAGTCGAAGAGCAGACGAAGCGAGTGGACGACGCGATGTCATTGATCGAGACGGTCTTCAGAGATCCGGCGATCTCGCTTGATGAGAAAGAGTCGAAGGCGCTGTCGATCTGTTCTCAGACTCCCGGTTGTCCGATTGAGTACGTGAAGCGAGTCATCGCACAGATGAGAGCGATCGTCGATGAGACGCCGACTGCGCCGACAACTCAGCCGCCGTAAGCTCGGCGCCGTCGTTTTGCTCGGTCTGCTCGCGTCTTGTCAATCGAATCCCAAGGCGCAAGAGATCGAGAACGCTGCGATCGCCGCGAAGATCGAAGCCGAAGTCGATCGACGTATTGCAGCGTCGCCGACGATGACGCACGGCAAGCAAACGACGTACGCCGGCGGTGATCCATGGCCGACCAGGATCGCGATGGTATTCGCCGGCTTGTGCGGCGCGGCTGTCTTCGGTGCGATCACGTATCGCGTCGCGACGTTCAAGCGTGCGAAAGACTGCTCGACGCGGTAAGTCTCCTTTCCGTGCGGGCGCATCGGCGGCGGCGGCTTCGGCGGGCCGTCGTCGCTTTTATACTGAGGGACGCATTGATGAGCGGCTTCGTCTATTGGATACCGAACAAGCGGCGATCGATCACGGTTAGCGAGCTAGTTGATCTTGGTCTCGATTACGTTTTCGACACTGCGCCGCGATGCTGCGAAACGCGTCGCGGGCCAGTCGAGACAGCCGGTGTCGCGATCGCTGAAGCGTCGTCACGTGGGCGCGTTGGCTACTATCCCGACGCGCAAGTCTGGCGACAAGTGCCGAACAGCGAAGTTTGGATCGGCTTCGAGCCAGGGAGCAAGCCGACGCCGGCCGAGCTGGTACGGTCAGCGATACTGACCGGCGACGCCGTTACGCTCGGCGACGGTAACGACTGGATGATACCGCTCGTGAGAACTTTCGCGGACGATGATGAGATGACCGGCATCTCGCCGATCCCTGCGCGGTATGACTTGGCCGAGGACGGCGCGTGGGAGCGAGTCGGTCCGATGATCGAGCATCAAGAGCTATTCGAGCGCGGCGAAGCGTACTGGGCCGCGATGATCGCGGGCGTGCGGTTTCTGATCGACGACGATGACGAAGCCGGCGACGACGACGACGTCGAGACCGTCGAGTTCGAGTACGCCGATCAGGTTTCGACGGCCGTGCTCGCGTTGCGTACGAACTATCGCGTCAGCGACGTCGAAGTCGCGGCGCTCGATCTCTTGAACGACAACACGACGAGCAAGCTGCTCAACGCGCTCGTCGACTTTCCGGGCTTTCTCGTGCGGCTAAAAAAAAACGCGGCGCGCGATGGCATCAGTACCGGAGGTGGGTGACAGGTCATGCGCCGAAGTATCGGCCGACTGTCGCAGAGCTGTGGGCGCTGAGCGAAGGGATCGCGACTGATGGCAAAATCTAAAGTCGAGATCGAGATGGACGCCGACGAAGCGAAGCTCTTTCGCAAGTTCGTCCAGATGGAGCGTCGGCTCGCGAAGCAGGAGCAGATGCTCGGCAAGGTCGGCCGCGCCGGCGAGAAGACCGGTCGTCGTCTTGAGACGGCCGGCAAGCGCGGCGAGCGCGCGTTCGGCTCTCGCGCGGTCAATCAACTCGCCGCGTATGCCGGCGGCTTCTTTGCGATCGATCGAGCCGTTCAGGCTGTGATCTCGTCACTGAAAGAACAGCAAGCTTTGGAGAAGGGAGCCGGTCAGCGTATCACCGACGTCGAGAGCGGTCGGCGAGCACTGGCGCAGCTCGTGACGACGACGAAAGAATATCGCGAGCTGAACAAAGTCGTCGACTCGCTGCGATCGAAGTACGGTCTCGCCGCGACCGAGGCGTACAAGCTCGTCTTTGCGATGAAGAGCGGCGGCGAGCAGTTTATGACCCAAGAGGATCTGTTTGGCGGCTTGAGCGAGATCTCGCTCGATCCGTCGATCGCCGTGACGGCCGCTCAAAAATTACAATCGGCGTTCGGCGGTCAAGGCGCTGGTCGCGCCGGCGGCGGCTCGGCGCGCCAGATCGTGAACAAGGTGCTCGCCGCATCGAAAGACGCGCCGACAATGGCGAGCGAAGTCGCGAACGCCGCGTCGATCGCGTCGGCCGCGTGGGCAGAGATCGGCGGTATGGACGAGTCGCTTCTCGCCGTCGGCGGTATCTTGAGCGAGACGTTCCGTACGCCGATGGCAGCGAGCGAGAAGATCAAGTCGCTCGCCGATCAGCTCGTGAAGAAACGAGAACAGATCGACTTCACTGGCATGGAGAAGCTCGGCGGTCTCGATCTCGTGCTCGCGTTGCCACAGCTCGCCAAAGAAGGACGGCTTCGCGGCCCGATGACGGCCGAAGGCGAACTCGGCGAAGCGATGGGTCTGACGAAATTTCTCGGCGAGTCCAACGCGATCATGGCGATGAGTCTGCTCAAGAAACGCGAAGCCGATGTTCGCGAGCGCATCAAGGTCGTCGAGTCGGCCGAAGCCGAGACCGGCACCGAGACCGACCGGCTCACGCTGCGTCAGAAAGTCGTCGGAGCCGATGAGCAGCTCCAAGCGATCAAAGACAAGCGCGTCGAAGAGCAACGACGACAGCTCACCGAAGAGAAGCGGTACGGCTCGGCAACGGCCCAAGCCGACGCGCTCGAACAAGCGATACGCCGCAAAGAACTGGAGCAAGGCGCGACCGTGGCGGGCCGATTCGCGGCCGGCGTGTATCGCACAATCCAGCGCACGACGATGGGCTCTCATCGTTTTCTCGAAGTGTATGGCAAGCGGCGCGACGTGATCGGCGACGAAGCGGCGAACAAGATCGAGCGATGGAGAGAGAACGTCAAGAGCGCCGCGCTCGATCCCGAGCGAGCTGATCGCGAGAGCGTCGCGACGTACTTCGAGAGCATCGGCCAAGCCGATATGGCTCAAGATCTGCGACGGTTCAAGCCCGGCGGTCAGTTCAAAGGCAAGGCGCTGATACGTGAGTTCTTGCGGTCGAAAGAGTATGAGATGACGGCGGCTCGCAAGGAAGGCGTGCGCATGCGCCAAGGCGAACGCGGTGCGCCGTTTCCAATTAGAGTGGCTAGGACGCTTGGCGAAGTGCTCGTAAGAGATCCGAAGCACCGCGGAAAGGATGTTGAATTTCTCGGTCGCATTTCAACAGATGATTATGGCAAGCGTCAAAAACGGCCGCTCAGCGACGAAGAGAAGGAACAACTCGGCGTCGTTCGCGACACGCTGAAAGTATTTCAAGGTGCGGCGAACGATATGAAAGAAGCGGCGAGAGACAGCAAGCGACCGGGCTCGAAATCACTGAGCACGCCGGAGAAGGACTTGTGATATGGCGATCGGCATCGGTTCGGTGAGCTGTACGTACTTACGCGGCAACATACGCGACTTGAAGGAGGAAGTCGACGTCTGGCGCACGCCGGGGATCGACTCGTATGGCGCCCAGCTCGTCGGCTACGGCGACAGCGGCTTCGCGTTCGACGCGGTTCTATACGACACGCTCACGAACATCGAGACGTGGACAAGTGATCTTGAAGCGCTTCAAGGAACTGTTGTCACGGCGGAGGACGACTTCGGCTTCACCTACAGTACGCTCCTTGTTACGACGGTCGGCATGCCAGTCACGATTGGTGCGTTCTTGCCGTCGGCACTCCCGCCGAGTGCAAGCGCGAGATACCGTCGCGAGATCAGAATCGAAGGCGTCGTCGTGGGAGATCTGTAATCGTGTCGACCGTCGGACCGATCAAGAGTCGCAAGACGAAGCGAACCGGCTGGACGCCGTCAAGTCGTATGATCGAGACGATCGTTCCGCCGAGCGTCGAGTACGTCGTGACGCGTGCCGGCAACATGATCACGGTTCGAGTCGAGCATACGTATCCCGACGTCGATCCGACGTTCTTTCATTGGTACGTCGACGGCGTGTACATGGGGCAGACGACACGGCCGGAACGGTCGTTCTATCTTCCCGACGGCTCTCAAGCGTACGTCGAGACGGTCATCACGTACGACGCTGACTTCGACGCGTACGCAAATGCGCCGCCAGGCTATCCGGCGCGTATGCTCATCACGTGGCATCGATCTCCAGATACGGACGTTGCGTGGTATAAAGTTGAGCAGCTCAAGAGCGGCGGCTCGTGGACCGAGATCGGTCGCGTTCGACACAAGGCGGGGAAGTGGTTTTATCGGCTCTTGTCTCCGCGACTCGATCAGACTGGCGTGTATTCGTGGAGAGTCACGCCGATCGACGCGGCTGGCAACGAGGGAACAGTGGAGACGATCGACGACGTGCCGACGTTCTATCGTCGAGCAGACGCGCCGGACTGGACGTTCACGTTCGACGACGGCACGGCGAAGATCACGATCAGCGAAGCTTAGGAGATTTGATCATGGCAAGCGAAGGTAAAGAGACGAGCGAGTTTGGTCTCGCCAAGTACGGGAGCTGGACCGGTATCGCCGCGACGCTGCTCGGCATGGCTGTTGCAATCGGCGCCGGCGCGACTGACGTCGTGACGGGATACAATGAGACGGCGGGGATCGTCGTCGGCGGTCTTGTATCTGTTCTCGGCATCGTTCAGGCGACACTCTTGCGGCTCGGTTACATCAAGAGCCGAACGGCGGTCAAAACCAAGTGACACGACTCGACGCCGACAACTGGAGATGGACCGAGATCACCGATCGCGCTGGTCTCGCCGAGTTCTGTGAGATCTTGCTCTCGAATCAAGCTCACATATACGACTTGGCGAATGTCGATCACGAAGACCGACTCCGACGCGAACGTGACGTTCGTTTCTTTATCGGTTACGGTCCCGACGGTGCGAAGGCGTGCTTCGCGATGCGACATCATCGCGGGTGCCGGCCGCGTATGCTTCAAGTCGGCATTGCCGGCACGTCGTTCGCGAGAATCGCGCAAGTCGTCAACCCCGCGGCGGTGCGATTTGTACAAGGACTCGAACAAGAGGTCGGCGAAAAGTGGGACGGCTATAGTGTGGCGCCAGTAAAAAGATCAGTTGGGCGGATCATGGTCGAGTCGATCAAGAGGCTTTCCAACGTAACGATCCGAGAGACGCCGGTCGACGATGACGAAACCGACGTCGAGTATCGGTTCAGGATGCGTGCGTGATGGCAACGATAACATCACAAGCGAGAGCAGCATACGGCCCCGCGGCGGTTGAATATTGGTGGCACTACCCGCACCAAGGCCCGGCCGATGAGAACGAGAATCGCGTGATTTTCGTCGACTCGCAAGGAAACAGGGCGCTCGCTTGCGACGCAGAGGACTTCGATCTTCGCGTATTGTTCAGCGCGTTACCCGCAACCGTCGGGCAAATCACGAATGTAGATGTCAACGTATACACGAAGGCAACGACGGCCGATCTGTGGCTCGACTATTACGTTGACAAGGCATCGCTCGGCGTTGTGTCTGAATCTCCAGGCGGTTCGTATGAAACGATCACGTTTTCGACGGCAGCCTGGGACGGACCGCATACGCGAGAGCAGGTAAACGGTAGCTACGCTCGATTGGAAGTCGACTTCGGCGCAGGCAAGAGCGGGCGTGTATGGGTCGACCACATTGAGCGAGTTGTAACGTACACGGCCGTCGATCCGCTGAATACGTACGAGAACGGCGGCGCTATACGAATCGAAGATGCATCGACGATCACCGAGCCGCGATCGTGTCGTGATCTATTAACGATACCCGGCCTTGCTGTCGGCTCTCCAGCTGGCACCATCGATCCGGGATATGGTTTTGTCAAACACGTCGGCGACGGTTGGGCGCAGTTCAAAGCGCCGCGATCATCGTCGTACGGTCAGCCGGTATTGATAAACGACGACGCGTCATTCCGCCTTGAGGACGGCGACGATCCGAACCATGCGATCGACGTCATTGCGCTCGAAGATTATCTTCCGACCGGCAAAGACGAGTCCCGCGTGTACATTGAGCGCGCGTTCACGTCGTCGATCGTCGTGATCTCGGCGGACGCTGCGGCGGGCACCGATCAAGATTTTACTCTATATGCGAGGAACTACAGTCAAAGCGACGTCGAGAACGTCAAGGTCTGGATCGACGATCAGAGCAAGGCGTTCCAGATCAGCCCAAACGGCGTAACGTATACGACGCCGTTGAGCGAAGACGTCACGACGGTCACGGCTGACACGGTACACCCCGGAGGATTCGTAGCCGTATATTGTCGTGTATGTGTGGATGTTGATATGCCGAGCGATTCGCGCGCGTTCTTTCGATTGTTCGCGTCGTGGGACCGCTACTAACGAAGGAGGATTCTGATGCCTAGATATAGCATGACGTGGGACAACATTGCCAGCGGCGCCGTCGCCGACACGTATCGAACGGTCGCGGCACTGATCGTGCCGGACACGGCCGGCAATCGATTCAGATTGCTCAGTCTGGCCGTCGGTTTTTCTGATGATTCGCCGGTCGATCTTCATGCTGGAGTGATGATCAATCGGACCGATGGGACAGCGAACGGCACGGCGGGGAGCTCGATCACGGGCGCAAACATGCCGAAGAAAGATCCCGACTCGGTCGATTCGATCATTACCGGCGGGTTGAACTATAGTGGCGGCGAGCCGACCGAGTACGAGGATGAAGAGATTTGGGGAATCGGCCTGTACGGAAAGAGTGGCTTCATCAAGGAGTGGAGCGAACTCGACGCGCCGATTGTGACTCAAGATCTTGTCCTCGGTGTTCTTGTTTGTCCACGCACGGCGGCAGCCGTGACGACAACCGGCTCGATGGAGTTCGAGGTCTTTTGATGAGCGTCGTACTTTCAGGAATGATCGCGTTGCATCGACGACGGCAAGGCGTCGCGCGCCGACGGAGTCGGCGTCGGCGTTCGTCGATGCTTCGCGTCGTCCCGACAGCAGTACGAGCAAAGTCGGCGCTCGGTTTGTACTACCGAATTTTCAACGCGACCGAATACCGATTCTATCGACGCTTGGGAGAGCCGCCAGGTATCGATGCGGCGCCGTTTGCGACGTCGAGCAGCTTGCCAGATACGCCGACGCCGACGTTCGGGGACGGAAAATGGTACATCGCCGTCGAATACTTCGACGGCTTGTTTCGCTCTGGCTTTCTACCGATCGGGCCGGCCGGCGAGCCGTATCTGATCCTAGAGATCGAGAGCGGCGCTCAGATCGCCGATCGGCCGAAGGCGCCGCGCCATGTTTCGCTGATACTCGAAGCCGGCGGCGTCGTGCGCGTCTCGTCGATCTATTACGAGACTGACAGCTCGACGCGTGCCGGCGAGTGGACGATCGACTATACGACCGACGGCTCGACGCCGGACGAAGATAGCGGCGACGTTACGGTCTCGATGACAAGCGGCGGTCTTCAAATCTTGTCGTACGCGTTGCCGGCGCAGAGTCATGGGACGACGGTGAAGGTCAGAGTTCAGACACGTCGCAATGATGGCACGGTCGGCGTCCCCGATTGGGTCTACTCGGCCGACTCGTTCGTCGTAACAGCAACGGCCGACGCTGAGGGACCAAGCGCGCCGCACGTCGGCGACGCATGGCGCGGCATCGAACCGGAGTCTCTGTGATGAGCGGCACGACACTCGCACCGGTTGAAAGCTCGTATCCGCGACGTCATGTCGCGCCGCTCGTCGATACGAAAGCTAAGTGGAGCGACGATTGGACGACGCGGCCGGAGATTGATTTTGTGTCTGCCGTGCTTGCCGCAAGCGGCGACGATCTCAGCTCAGCCGAGATCGAGCGGCGATACGGCATCATCAAACAGCCATGGGAAGACGATTTCTCGACAGTCTCGCCGCTCGATCTCGATGGTCACTGGGTTCGCGTGACGTTCTATCACGACGAAGGCGAGACCGTCGTCTTTGTTGGCAAGATCTTCGCCGAGCCGCGAATGCTTCACGGTTCGATGAGAATACCGAGCGGCGGAGGTTCGCTGACTGAGAGCGGCGTTCAAGCCTGGACCGTATATGGTCCGCTTCAGCTCTTGCGTCAGATCTCGGTCTCGCGTTCGTATTGGGAAGACAAGACCGATCCGATTGAGTGGCTTCCTGGCATGAATCTTGGCACGGATGAAGCGACGCAAAGCTCGAACCGCTCATCGGCCGTCGACGAAGACGACGTCGTATACGTGTACGGTAAAGACGGTGACGCGTGGACGAACTTGCAGTACGCCGAGTATCTCTTAACAAAGTTCGTTACGCCGCTTGATAGTTCGTCGCCGGCGTGGACGATCACTGGGCAAACCGAGCTGATCGGCAATCTCACGGCGCCGATCAAGTTCGAGCCGGTCGAGACCGTCGCGTCGATACTTCGCAAGATCATCCCGCTCGACAAGGCGGTCGACTTTTACGTTCAAGGCTTCAGTCGCGTCATCCAGGTCGAGGACGATGACGGCGAACTCGTTGAAGAGCTGAGCGAAGGCTTCGAGATCGTCGTGTACAGTCTGATCGGTGAGAGCACGACGGCCGGCGGCTTCACGGCAAACGCGAATCCGAATGAGATTCAGATTCAGATCGCCGATCAGCTCGACGTCGCGAACGTGAACATCGTTCGCAGCGCTGAGCAGTTATACGACGGCGTGAGAGTTCTCGGCGAACGTGTCGTCGTATGCTGCACGCTTGACGCGGCCGAGGGAGATCTCGTCGCGGGTTGGACCGACGATCAAGAGACGGCATACAAAGCGGCGACGAGCGAAGTACGTAAGACCGACGCGTATCGCAACGTCTTCGGCTTGTTCACGATCCCCGACGATTGGGACTTTCTTGACGGCGCTGCGTCGCCGAGCTTTGACGCCGACGGCGAACTCGAAGACGACGTCGTCGCACCATATCAGCAAGTCTTACGAGAGACACTCAAGTGGACGCCGTTTCTTGAAGGCTTCGATTATGCGACTGATCCGCCGACGACGTCGAATGAGAGTTGGGTCGTCGCTGACAAGCGACCGGCGTTCGCGCTCTTATATGACGATCTTGACATCGATGAGGACGGCTTACCGATCGCCGGTCAGTTCGTCTTCGCCGATCGCGTCGACATCGACGTGAGCGTCCCCGATGCAGCGCTCGGCGTCTTTCTGTCATGCGATTGTAATCATTTCGTTGCGAAACGTCATTGGGATGACGATGAAGACGATCTCGACGAAGGCGAGCTAGAGCCGGGTTATGATTGGGAATACATGAAAGCGACGATCGCATTCGAGGGCGATCAGCGCATTAGCGTTGAGCATATTGAGACGACGCTGACCGACGACGCGACTGGCGAGCCGAAGATCAAGGAGATCGAGATTCGTGGTGCTCAGCTCTGGTACGTCGCGCCGGGAACGGTCATCGACGTCGACGAAGACGGCGAGCCGATCACGCTGGAGACTGGCCGTATCGTCAAGAACGACGTTGACGCTTTGCGAGCAGCGCTCGCGCCGGCGATCGCTAGATATACCAAGCCGAGAGCACGAGCGCAGCTCACCTTCCACGGCCTGTTACCGTGGGCGGACTATATTGGTTCGATCTTGTCGGTCATTGAAGAGGGAGACAGCGATACGCATGACATCGATGCGCCGATCACGTCGATCGAGTGGCGTGCGACCGGCAAGCCGACGACGACACTGAACGCAGGATTTCCGAGATGACGCGCGAAGGTTACAAGCTGGCCAGAGCGAAGCGACGAGCGGTCCCACAGCAGCGGCAATACCTTGCGCGAGTATATCACGATGTAGGTTGTATCGACGGCTCGGATGACTGTGACGGGACAACGACGTACACGGTGGAAATTGACGGCGAGGACGTGACTGTCGACTGTAATGAGGTCGCGGTTCAGCTTGCGGAGGTAAGCGGCGGCGTTGTATCTGCTATCAGCGACACTGGTGTTTTCATTGCGAAGGCGCTCTTCATGTACGGAGAAGACGATCTTTGTGCATGCGAGCCATACCTTGAAGAAGGTTATCCGGTTCACGTTGAGAAGATCAATCACGAGTGGTACGTCGTCTTTCCGCATTTCCAAGCTTCGACGGAGGAGTGTACATAGTGGCCGTTGCTCGCGGGACTTTGTTTCGATCGGCTCGCGGGACGTTGCGCCGATGCGAGCGCGGCATGCTTCGCAAAGAATGCTGTATCGAAACTGTAACGGGGTGCTCTCAATGTGCGGGGACGGTTGCTCCGAAATATCTTCGGGTAAAATGGCGAAACGCAAATGGTCCTTGCGGTGGTCCGGCTACTTGTCCGTCAGGGGCAGATTGGGCAACGTATCATGCGCAGGGAGACAAAACAGTGACACACACGTCGGGGTGTACGTGGTTGTACAACCCGTGCGCTTACGGCAATCAGTGTGTGCAGATTATAGCCTCGGGAGGCATCTGGACGATCTCAATTCATGTTGCGACGCCGTCGCCGTGCATGAGTAAGCGAATTGCGCAGGTTAGCTTCAATCAGGGTGGAAGTTTGGATTGTCTTGATTCGTCGACGTGGCCAGCGGGGCGAAATGCATTCGATCCGACAGGTCATTCAGCGTGCGCGGCAACTCCGTCGATATGCGGATACGGCGCAGAAGTTGAGTATGGCTTAACAACGGATTCATTTTCATGGTAGACAAGTCAACATTGTGTCGATCTGTCGGCTGTGCTCGCGTATGGTTTACGCGGGGACGGGGTGTTGCGCGATGCGGCGATCGTCGCAAGCCGATCGAGCGAATGCGTTCATGTCCTGATGATCGATGGGATCTTGCGACGATGGTTCGCGAGTGCCCAATTCGCAATCTCGTCGAGTCGCCGAATTGTCGCGACGGCGGCGCGCAGCGCATGTGTGGAGATCGGCTGATCGGTGATGGTCTCTTGTGCTTGTCATGCAGCGATGAGGATCAAGCAAGGCGCGTTGCTGCGTTCCAATCGCGACAGGCTAATCCGTCGTTGCCGTGCGATCAGTGAGACACTCTATGCAAGATCATCGACAAGCGCGAACGATCACGTTGCTCGTCGTCGCTTGCTCGCTGGCCGGCGTCAAGATGACGTGCGAGGATCGCGATCGGCGGTATCACATGCCGGCGATCGAACTTGACGTCGACGAAGACGGTTCGCTGACGATACCGATCGAGACGCTATTCGAGCCGGCCGGCGAGATCTGACTGAGATCCAAATCTGAGATTTTTCGAAATTTCTGGACCGGCGATGTCGGCCGGCGATCGCGGCTTGGCGGGCTGCGAGACGGCTCACGGCTCGCTGGAGCCGCTCAGTCGCCGCGTATGGCGATCAAAGTCGTCGCCGGCTCCATTAGGTGGGCCAGAAAGAGAGCCGCTCAGAACGGTTCCAGCGAGCGCGTACGTTTCTCGACATACAAACACGAGACAAACAGTCAGGAATGAGGATCCTCACTCTTTTTCGATTTTGTCTAAAGTTCTCTGGACAGGGTTTTCGATACTGTCTAAAATAGCAGTCAGTTCGATGATCTTTGACAAGTGAACAGCGGCCAGCGAAACGAGCAGAGCGGTCGGCTCTTCTCGCGTGAGCTGGCATCGAACAAGCGGCCGGCGATGTCGTCGGCCGAGAGCGTGAACGACGTACCAAGGAGAACGAGCGATGAGTCGAATGAAGCAAGAGCTGGAACGGCGTATTGCCGAAGCGTGCGATCTTGAAGAAGGAGAGATCATCGAGGTCGAGTCGGCCGACGGCCGAACGAATTGCGAGGTCATCGAGGTCGTCGTCGTCGATGGCGTGCCGTACGCAACCGTGAGAGATGTTCGGTACGGCGATCAGATCGACGTCGAGTTCGATGAGTGCGACGCAACCTGGAAGGCCGACGAGTCGAGCCGCGTGAAGTTCAAGGCCGACGTCGCTGAGTATTTCGCGCCGTCGTTTGCAGGAAGGGAATCGATCTGATGAAGGCGAAAGAAATCGAAGTCGGCGGTCGGTACTGTGCGAGAGTCGGCGGTATCCTGACCATTCTATACGTTCAGTCGTATCGATGCTGGAATCGAAGCGCCGACGATAAGATGTACCGCGAGTGGACCTGTATCAATCAAGCGACTGGCCGTACGGTCAAGGTTCACTCGGCGCAACGCTTTCGCCGTCGGATCAAGACTGGCGTCGACTTTGCGGCGGTCTTGGCTGCTGCGTCGACCTAAATGAGCAAAGCCGGCCGCGATGATCGTGACCGGCTTTGCTGCGAGCTGATGATGAGTCGCTCGGTATCCTATCTGATACCGAGCCGACTCGTCAAGACTGAAGGAGATGCCGATGAAGTTCCCAAGTGATCTGATACGTCAGAGCGAGGCCGGCGATCTCGCCGGCGTCGGTCGCGGCACGGTTCACGCCGCGATTAAGCATGAGCACTTGACAGGCTACAACGTCGCGGGGATCATACTCGTCAGCGAGAAGGAGGTTCGAAGACGATGGCCGAACGGCAAACCGCTCAAGAGCAGCGGTCGACGTTCGACGCAATAGCCTGGGGTGCTTTTTTCTTAGCTGGCCGTCGCCGAGTGATCTCGGCGGCGGCTTTTTTTGTGCGCTGATCGAAAGGAGAACGACCGATGATCTCGATGATCTTGGCGATTGTGACGGCGACGACGTTGCCGAACGGGTACGACGATCCGCGGCCGATGCTTCGGCAGCTCGGCAAGTATGACGGCAAGTCGCCGGCGATCACGATTCAGTGGAACTTCGGTTTCTGGGGCGCCGCCGACGGCTTGTCGATATATCGGGAGACGTCGCGCGTCGCCGGTCTTGTCACACTAGCGACGACGCATTGCGAGCGATGGAAGCGCGACGACGCGTATCTTCGCGTCTTGGCTGAGCTGTTCGAGCGAGAGAAGATCAAGACGATCATTCAGACGAATTCGCTCTCGCCGTTCGGTCTGTTGAAGGCTCATCAGATCGGCGATCCGAACTACTGTCACGACGGCGAGATCGTTTTCGCTCACGAGCCGCCGAACAGCGTCTCGCGTGCGCGTCTGATGTATTGCGCCGGCCGGCCGGCGTCTCGCATGGTCGTCGCGAGGCACGAGGCGAACGGCCGATCGCTTCGAGAAGCTGGTCTTCGTCGCGAGCGCATCGCGGCGATATACAATTCCTGCGAGACGGCGTACGTCGCCGTCGGCCGTACTTGGTATCTCGATCCGATCACGTTCTCGAACTGTTCGGCGTGCGGCTCTCTCGAAGCGCACGATCGCAAGCTCGACGAGCTTCATCGCGACGCGCTGAACGCACTTCGGCACGGCCTGGACTTCGCGGCGTGTCCGATGATCGGCTGGCAAACCGGCTGGAGGCAAGACAATCTCGGGCGATGGCAGTCGTCTCCCTGGTACGCCGAGCCGTTCCCGTTCTTTTGGACGGCGTCGTTCTCGGAGTACGGCAACTCTCAAGCGGCCGTCGAGCGTCTTCGCGAGACGCTCGCGTTCAATCATACGAAGCGAGCACTCGTTACGCCGTGGGTAAGCTTGACGTTCGACGGTGAGACGCGACGAGAGATCGACGGCGTCGACCCTGCCGTGAATTACGGCAAAGGCTTCGCGGCCGGCACGGCACGCGAGCCGCTCGTCGGCGTCTGGCCGATCAATCCGCCGACGAAAATGACGGCGAAGCGATGGTCGGGACAGTGGAAAGCGTTCAAGGCGCTCGTCGAAGGTCTTCGCGATGGTCGAAAGCAATCGCCAGGTAAGCCGGCGCCGCCGCCGGATACGAAGTCGTGCGCGTCTTCGGTCGCGGTCGGCGGTAGCGTCGTCGCGATCGTGCTCGGCGGCGTGATCGTTGGTCGTCGCTGGCTCTCGCTTCGCGGCCTTCGGTACGCTTGACGGTTTCGCTCAGATCGGCGATAATGCGCACCGAAGCACCGAAGCATCGAACAAGAGAGCGTGAGCTGATGAGAATCCCGAAGCGTATTCAATGGCCGAGATTGACTCGACACGCGTCGAGCGGTCTCGGTCTTTTTTTGTCGCATCGAGGAGCGTGATGATGAGTCAAGATAACGAAAACATTGTGGGAGAGTATGGCAGCTCTCAGTGGAAGGGGCGCGGCCGTCTCGCCGAGATGGTCGCTGAACTCGAACGCCAGAAAGAGACGAAGCTCGACTTCGTCGCCGACTCGCGTTCAATGCGGCCGTCGGTTCTAGTGCGCGTCGATCAGGGATCAGAGTCGTCGACTCTTGGTCATGGTGTGATGCTCATGCCGAACGGCGCACAAGAGAAGGAGCTTCTCGGCGAGCACGGCTTGCCGATGAAGCCGCAAGCGGTTCGTCAGATCTGCGCACGCGTTGAGCCGAAGATCCCCGCGCCGTTTTGGGATCAGCTCTTGAAGCTTCGGCCGTACCGCGCCGAAGACTTGCTCGGCGGTCTGATGGTCGACAAGCCAAAGCGCTGGCTCGTGCGAGCGCTTGACGATCAGGTTCGCGCCGTTTTGTCGAACTCGTATCGCGTGCTCGATCACTACGACGTCGCGTTCGAGTGTCTCGACGTCGCTCGCAAGAACGGCGGCGAAGTGCTCGAAGCGTCGCTGAGCGATCGTTCGATGAAGATCAAGCTCATCTCGCGGCAGCTCTTCGACGCGATCGACGCGCGTCGTGACAAGGCGGGGAACTGGTACATCGGCGGGCTCGGCTCGCCGGAGTATCTCTCGAAGGTCGGCGCTAAGAGCGAAGGCGAACTTCCCGGCGGTCCCGGCACGGTCTTTCCGTCAGTCACGATCTCGAACAGCGAGACAGGTCACGGCGGCTTCGACGTGCGTCTCGGTATCATGTGTGGGATATGCTTCAATCTCGCGACCGTCGAAGACGTGCTCGCGAAGGTGCATCTCGGCGGAAAACTCGACGTCGGCTTGTATAGCGACGAGACGAAGGCGCTCGAATCGAGAGCCGTGTACGCGAGGGCGCGCGACGCCGTTCGCGGCGCGTTCGATCCCGAGCGATTCAAGGCGATCGTCGCGAAGTGCAAGTCGGCGGCAAGCGTTGAGATCGAATCGCCGAAGATCGCCGTCGAGCATGTCGTCAAAGCGAATGATCTGACCGAAGACAGCAAGGACGCGATACTCGAACACTTTCTGAGCGACTACGATCGGACCGCGTTCGGTCTCTCTCAAGCTGTCGCTCGGCACGCTCAGGATCACGATGATCCTGACGTCGCGTCTGGTCTCGAAGACGTTGCTGGCAAGATCATCGCATCGCCGGCCGTCGTCGCCGCATAGTTCACGCTCGGGTCGCTCGTTCGTCGGCTCGGTTGCTCGCAAGCGCCGAGCCGACGGCGGCGACCATCTTCATCTCAGGAGTCGATACAATGTCTGACGTGTACTTGAAAGAACTCGCGGAGAAGCTTGCCGCGTGTCCGACGTGCGGCTCGGCGCCGCGCGTCGTCGACGAGTATTATCAGCCGGCGATCTACTGCGTCGAATGCAGACGGTCGCTTCGCGTACCGTTTACGACGATCGGCGAGACGCTTGTCACGATATGGAACGCGATCGTCGATATTGAGACATCTGCTCATCGGCCAGCGACGCGCACTGAGCGAGATCTCGCCCAATCGCTGATCAATGCTCGCGAGATTGCGGTCGAGGTAAAGACCGAACTCGCAAGAGCGAGAAGCGTCGCCGTCGACTTGAAGCGACAGCTCGCAAAGAAAGGAGAAGCCGATGCCTGTTCTTGATGATCTTACCGACGAGCAGCGCTTCGAGACGTTCGAGACGTTCGCGAATCCAGCGGCCGGCAAATTGTACGAGATCGAGCACGTTCAGCCGGAGTTCACGTCGATCTGCCCGAAGACAGGTCATCCCGATTTCGGCACGATTACAATCACGTATGCGCCGTCGATGCGTTGCGTTGAGCTGAAGAGCTTGAAGTTCTATCTTCAGAGCTTCCGAAATCACGGCGCGTACTACGAAGAGATCACGAACAAGATACTCGACGATCTTGTTCTCTTGCTCCGACCGCGTCGTATGACGGTCAAGGCGCAGTGGACGCCGCGCGGCGGCATGCGCTCAGTCGTTACGGCGTCGCACTGGGAGAAGGAGGTAGCGCATCATGGCGAGTAACGTCGTCGACATCGAACCGATCTGGGAGCATCAAGAGCGGCTCGGCGTCGAAGCGATCGGCGCCAATCCGGCGACGTATCTCGCGTGGGACATGGGCAGCGGTAAGAGCCGGCCGATCGTCGAGTACGTGAAGCGCACGTTCGACGGCGAGCCGGCTCGCATCTTGATCGCTTGTCCCAAAGCGGTCGTATCGGTCTGGCCGGCGCAGTTCGCTCGCTTCGCGCCAGATCTCGACGTTGAGATCTTGCCGCTCGGCGACAAGCCGGTCACAAAGCGTGCCGACAAACTCAAGAGCGAGATCAATCGCCAAGCGCATTTCGGTCGGCCGCTCGTCGTGCTCGTGAATTATGACGCGGCGTGGAGAAAGCCGCTCGCGTCAGTACTAACGTCGGTTCGCTGGCATCTGATCGCATGTGACGAGATCCATCGAATCAAGTCGCCGTGCGGTATCGCGTCGAGATTTTTCGGCGCGCTGGCTCGGCAAGCTGATCGTCGCGTCGGTCTGTCAGGGACGCCGATGCCGCATTCGCCGCTCGACGTCTGGGCTCAATTTCGTTTTCTGGATCCAAACGTCTTCGGCTGGAGCTTCGTGCGCTTTCGCGCTCGGTACGCCGTGATGGGCGGCTTCGAGAACCGACAGGTCTTGGGATTCAAGAATCTCGAAGAGCTTCAGGCGCTTTTCTATTCCATCGCGAGTCGCGTGACGCTCGACGACGTCTTACCGGACTTGCCGAAAGCGACGCATACCGAGCGGCGGTTCGCGCTGTCGCCAAAGTCTCGCAAGCTGTACGACGAAGTCGATCGCGAGTTCTGTGCACTCGTCGACGACGGCGTGATCACAGCGTCGAACGCACTCGTCAAGCTGCTCCGTCTGTCGCAGATCGCGAACGGCTTTGTCTTGCTCGATGAAGACGAGCTTCCGGCCGGCGGCGTTCGGCTTCGTGTTACGAGTGATGAGAAGACCGAAGCGCTTGTCGAGCTGCTCGACGACGTGCCGGCCGAAGAGCCGGTCGTCGTCTTCGCGCGCTTCCATCACGATCTCGACGAGATCAAGGGAGCGGCGGCGCGAGCGTGTCGAGCAGCGTACGAGCTGAGCGGCCGTCACAAATCGCTCGACGAGTGGCTCGATCATTGTGACGGCTTTGATGATCGCGACAAGAGCGAAGAGCGAACACGACGAGCCGCGCCAGTGCTCGCCGTGCAGATCGGGACCGGTAGCGAAGGCGTCGACGGTCTTCAGCTCCGGTCGAACTACTGCGTCTTTTTCTCGTGCGGATGGTCGCTTGGTCAGTACTATCAAGCGATCGGTCGGCTTCGCCGGCCAGGTCAAGAAAGCCGCACGACGGTCGTCCATCTGATCGCCGAGTCGACGGTCGACTCGACAATATGCGCCGCACTCGCGAAGCGACGAGAGATCGTCGAGAGCGTACTCGACGACGCGAAGCGGCGAGCAACGAAGGAGAGCTGACGATGATCGAGATCACTGTGACAGAATACACGCAGGAAGGAACACTCAAGCGGCGGCATACGCGACGCACGCATCACGACAGCGTCGCGATCGTGTCGACGCTGCTCGAAGTGTTTCACGCGGTCGGGCTTTGCGGCTACGCGTTCGCGCGGCCCGGCGGCCCGATACGCGAAGATCTTGGCGACGGCGATGTCGAAGATCTCGGTGTCTCTGTCAATGATGTTCGCGAATTGATAAGAGCTAACAAGGCAAGGCGAGTCGCTGATGAGTAAAGACATCCGGTATCGCGTGAGCTTCCGTGGTGTCGTGACGAGCGCCGGCGAGCCGGTCAAAACAACAGCCGCTCTCTTGACGGCTGAGTTCGTCGAGCGGCGCGGATCGTGGCATCGCTTCAAGCGTATCGGCGGTGTCGATGATGGCGGCGAATTCGCGATAAACGGCGGGGACGGCTGGCACTGCAAGACGTTCAATGAAGCGGTCGATCAAGCAATTCGATCGACCGTCTCATCATGCTCGATCGCGTCGTTCATGGTAGGCCGGCGAAGCGTGCCGAACCAAAACGAGCACGAGATAATCGTTCAAGCGCACGATGAAGAGAATTGCATCATGGCCGTTGCGCGTGCGCGGCTGTGGGCGATCGTAAAACTTTACGAAGATAGGAGCTGATGATGAGTGAGAACAGTCAAGCGAACGTCGGGTCGCTAGCGAACGCGATCGCCGCACTCGACACACGGAAGGGCGAACTCGAAGACGAGCTGAAGTCGATCAAGGCGCGACGTGATCAAGCCGAGAAGACATTGATCGAAGCGATGAGCGCTCAGAACATCGACAGCGTCAAGGCGAGCGGTCGTACTGTTTACCTTCAACGTACGATCTGGCCGAAGTCGATCGGCGGCGACGAGCTGATCGCGAAGCTCAAGAAACATCGCGACACGCGATTCCTAGTCAGCGAGAAGACTCACGCACAGCAGCTCGCCGCGTGGGTGCGTGAGTTGCCGAGAGACGCCGATGACATGCCGAAAATCCCGAAGCGACTGAACGGTCTGCTCGAAGTGAGCGAGAAGTTCGCGATCAGGAGCCGTAAGGCATGAGCAACGACGGCACGATCACGATCCGTACGATTCTGCGGGAAGCGTCTCGGTATGGCATCGACAAGGCGATCGAACGCGACGGCGATGATCTCGACGAGCAGCTCGACGAGCGGCTCGATGCACCGATCGTTGTCGCTGTCGCCAAGGACGTTCACGATCAGATCGACGCGGCGATCGCACTATCAAAGCCGGGGCCGATGACGTGCCGTGTGATCAAGCCGATCGCAGTCTCGCTGAAGGCGCTGACCGATGCTGGCCGCGATCCCGTGCTTCTGATCTGGCTCGCCGAACCGCATATCGTCACGAAGGAGAAGAGCTAATGAAATGGAATCCGCAACGAAATAGGCGGCGACGACACGGTCGTCGCAAGGCGGCGGCGCCGCCGTCTCGCTGTATTCGATGCGGCGTCGTAACACTTGACGTTCTCGGCTTTGCCGGCTCTGGGTTGTGTCGAGACTGCTGGACACAAGAGCAGCTCGCTACGATGACGCCGGCACTGATACGAAAGGAGAACCGATGAGGTTACCGGCCAAACGACAGCGCGGAGTCGTCATAAGTGAGCGCGATTACGTTGATGCAATGAAAGCGATCGAAGCGGCAACGATCAGCGGCGCCAGTGTTCGCGGTATCACAGCCGTCGAAATCAATGGTACCGTTTTTTATCAAATCTTTGCTATGACTGACTTGAAAATGACCGGCGATGAGTTTGTCGCATTTCGCGATCGTGTATCGACGGCAATGAACACACTGAAAGCAATGAGGGTGGGAACGGCTTAACAAACCCGGCGAACGTCGCCGAGTCAATCGTATCATCTCGATTAAGGAGCTGATGTAATGGCACGGAAAAAGAGCAACGCACTAGCGAAGCCGGCGAAGTCTCTCGTCGGCGACTTTGCGCTGATGAAGGCCGATCCGAGTGAGATCGCCGCTCTCATCAGATCGAACATTCCCGGCGGTCAGATGACTCAGTTCGATCTCCCTGATCGAATCACGGTCCCGACTGGCGGCGCGACCGAGTGGCAGATTCAGACGGCCAAGGGACCGACGAGCGTAAAGGAACTCGTCGGCGTCGTGCTTCATCAAGAGATGAAGCGCGCCTTTTGGAAGCAAGGTCTCGCCGACGGCGGCGTCGCCGGTCCGCCAGACTGTTCGAGTCCCGACGGCGTTCACGGCGACGGCGATCCCGGCGGCTATTGCGAAGGTCTTCTGAATGAGAAGACCGGCGCGCTTGTTCAGCCGAAGTGCCCGTTCGCCGAGTTCGGCTCGGCAAAGACGAAGCGCGGTCAGGCGTGTCGGTCGTCTCATGTTCTCTTTATGATGCGAGCCGAGTCGATCTTGCCGATGGTCATCTCGCTCGCACCGAAGAGCCACAGCGGCAAGAACGGCTCGCGACTGTACTTCCTGCGACTGCTCGGTGAGTGGGTGCCGAGCTTCGGTGTACTGACAAAGATCAGACTCGAAAGCGAGATGGGACCGGCCGGTCCATACTCCAAGGCGGTATGTGAATCGGCGGGAGAGTTATCGGCCGAAGAGCGGCTTCATTTTCAAGAGATCGGCGAGCAACTCAAGTCGATGATCGCTCGCGTCAGTGCGAGCGACGTCGTCGACGCTCGAAGCGACGGCGAATAGAGCACGGAGGCGCATTATGGACGCGCGCGGCTTTTTCGATCTTCTGTTCGACGATCTCGTCGACAAAGATCATCGGCTCGTGATCTGGTCGCTTCCTGACAAGCGAGCGACCTTTCACGAGTCGATCGAAGCCGCCGTCGCTGACGCGAACGCCAGAGCAGACGAGGCCGACGTGTACTTCGGCGTCGGTCTCGTTCGTTCTGGTATCAAGCGCGGTCGGGGACGTGCGGCCGACGTCAGGATGATCTCGTCGGTTTGGGCCGACGTAGACTTCGGCAAGCCGAATGGACCGGCCGACGAGACGGCGGCGCTCGCCTTGATCAATCGCATCGGTCAAGGCGTCAAGCCGACGATCTTAGTCAACAGCGGCCACGGCTTCCATTGCTATTGGGTCTTGAGCGAGCCGCTCACAGAGAAGAAGGACGCGAGCGAGTGGAAGGCATCGCAGCTCGCGACGGCTTGGTCGAACTACGTCAAGACTCAGGCATGGGCGTCAAAGGTCTCGATTGATAGCGTCGGCGACGTGTCTCGCGTGCTTCGCGTGCCGGGAACTTACAATCGCAAAGAATCGAGCGAGCCGATACTGATCACGGTGCAAGCCTCGGCGAGCCGCGTCGAGTTTGGTTGGGTGACTGATCTGATCGATTCGACAGTCGCACCGGCTCGCACAAAGACCGGTGAAGCGATCATCGCCGGCGAGATCGCACTTCGAGAAGACGCCGAGCTGAGCGCCGCGAAGCTCGACATCGCGCTCGAACATGACACGCGGTTTGCTCGCACTTGGCGGCGACAGCGCGCCGATATGCGAGACCGATCGCCGTCATCGTACGATATGGCGATCGCGTGCTTCGGCGTCGAGATCGGCTGGACCGATCAAGACATTGCGAACGCGATCATCCATTTCAGACGAAAGCACGAGCACGACGTTCGGAAGGCAATGCGACTTGATTACATCAAACGAACGATCATCACGGCGAGATCGAGTCTCGCCAAGGGAGATAGCGAGAAGGAAGTAGTCGACGCGGCCGACGAACCGGAACTTGACGATCTCGGCGCGGTTCGTGACGATCTGGCTCGGCGTCTCAAGATCAAGATCAGCAAACTTATCAAGCGCGGCGCCGAAGACTCGCGATACTTTCTTAGGCTCGAAGACGGTCGCGAGATCTTCATCGGTCCGATCAGCGTGCTTACGAATCAAGCGGCGATGAGGAACAAGATCGCCGAAACGGCGAGCGTTTTGCCGACAACGATGAAGGCGCTGCGGTGGGACTCGGTCGTCGGCCAGCTCTTTCGGCTTGAAGAGCTTGTCGAGATGAGCGACGGCGATGATCAGCTTCACGAGTGGATCGCGGCGTATCTGACCGATCATCAGCCGGCCAGCGGTAAGGCGTGGGCCGAAGTCGTACCGCATCAGCGGCCGTTCTTGTACGACGATCGGCTTCACGTTCACGTGATCCACTTGAAGCGGTGGCTCGTTCACGAGCAGCACGAGAAAATCGTGACGCAGGATCTAAGAGCGCTTCTCAGCGCGGCCGGCTTCGCGTGTCGTAAGGTCTCGGCACGCGTACGCGGCCGGCAGTATTGCCGATCGTACTGGGCCGGCGAGTGGGACCGGCCGGTCGATGCATTACCGCTCGGCGAAACGCAAAAGACGACGCCGGCTGAGACGACGCCGTTCTGATCTTGCGCCATATAGACGGCCGAGAAGTGTTTTCTTTTACGTTTTCAAAAAGTGGTCTATCTGGTCTATCTAGTATTAAGTAGCGGCGAGACGGTGACTTGTGAACGCTCGAAAATATACCACAAGTCTATCAGGTATTACATCGCGGTCCTGGCTCGACTTACGCGTACACGAGTCGAGCGGTCGCGATCGTCGAAATGCGTTTACGGTATCAAAAACGCATTCCGACTGGACGAGCCGGAAATCGCGCGCGCGTCGCTGTGCGCGCTTTTTCTGCCGTGTAAGTATGACAGATTGAGGCACGTAAAGGAGGTTCAGATCATGCCGATGAGACTGTTCGACGTGGGCGATAGCGTACAGATTGTGAAGGCCGACGGCGAGGTATTTGACGCCGAGATCACGGTCGTCGTCGATAGTGTGACCGACGCGGCCGACAGCGAGATCGATCCGGTCACGATCGAGATGAAGCTCAGCGGAGAGCCGTCGCGGCTGTTTTTGCGATCAGCGTCGGCCGACGAGCCAGGCGAGCGCGACGCGGTGGTTCTCGATGACGTTGAGTCGTCGCCAACCGACGAGAACATACGTCGGCGTGTTGTGACGACGATGATCCCGGCAGAGATCTTGCCGGCGTTCATCGAGGCGGCGCGCGCGAACGGCTTCGCGTACGTTGCGACCGTTGGCGAAGTCAGCTCACCGATCAAGACGACCGTTCGTCGCTCAAAGATCGTAACGCACTGGCTCAGCGACAAGGCTATCACGATGGAGCAAGCCGAGACGAAGGCGGCGGCGATACGGCATCGCGCTGCGCGATCGCTTCGCGCTGCTGGCATGACGGCGAGAGATCTCGTCGCGGCCGGCGTGCTCACCGAAGCCGAGTCGAAGTCGCCGGAGAATTGATTATGCGCGCTGTGGAGAGTGATTTCGCTGCGATCGCCGAGGTCGAAGGTGTTCAGCTCCGGTCGATCGCATGTCGATATGAGAAATCGCCGTTCGGTTGGCTCTGGACCGTCGTTGTTCAGCTCTACCGCGTACGCGATCGCGCGATGTGGAGCATACAAGAGAAGGCGCCGCTCCTGACCGAAGCTGTGATCGCGATACGTCGTCGCGTCGAAGCCGAGTCGAAGTCGCCGGAGAACTGAGTTCGATGAAGCGCGAACGCTTTCCTCGGCTCCCGAGACGCTTGCCAGAGAAGTACGCACGCGCGGTTGTCGCGTGGCTCGATCGTGAGGAGCAGCGTCGCGAAGCGCTTACGATCGATGATGAGCATGCGAACGATCTGCGACTCTTTCTCGTTGGCGCGGCGATTTCGACAGATCTGAAGTGGGTCAGAGATTCGCGCGAAGCGACAGGCGATACGTCGTTCATCTGGCCGTGAAAGGAGACAAGCCAATGAGTGATGAGACGAAGATCAAAGTCAGCAAGCCGTACTGTCTCGTCTTTCGCATCGGCTTTTATCTTAGAGCGCCGAAGGAGATGAGCCGATGAGTGATGAGCTTGCCAAGAAAGCGCAGCGCGTCGAAGTCAAGCGCGTCGAGCGAAAGACCGATCAGTTCTCGGCGTTCTTTACGTCGGTCGACGAGTCGGCCGTACAGTGGAGTCGGCAGCGAATGACGACGACGTTCGAGATGCCGATTGAGCTGCGATTAGAGATGCAAAGTCCGAAGCCGATCATCGACGCCGTTTTCGTCGTGAAGGAGTCGAGCTGATGCCACAGAGAGAGGATGTGATGAAGACGAGACATCCGTATACGCGGCTCACGCTGATTGTGTGCGACGACTCGCCGTTCGTCTATATGGAAGAGCCGTGTCAATATCGGACGATCACACTCGAATTGACCGAAGAACAACGACGACAGATCGCGATGAGGAAGACAGGGACGCTCGGTTCTGCTGAGATGTTCGAGTATGTGAGCCGATCGATCCTCGAAGGCCCCGTTCGTTGTGTGACGAAGGAAGATTGTGATGGCGAGGACTAAGTATAGCGGCCGATACGTCACGATCGGTCCGCCCGGTTGCGGTAAAACGCATTGGCTATCGCGACAGGTTCAAGCGTGTCTTGAAGCCGGCGCCGACGTCTTGCTCTGCTCGCTGACGAGAACAGCGGCGCACGAGATCGCCGATCGTGTCGAGCGTGAAGGCGTGAAAGTCGATCGCGAGCGTATCGGCACGCTTCATGCTCACGCGTACCGATCACTCGGTCGGCCAGAGATCGCCGAGTCGTGCTTGAAAGAGTGGAACGAGTACGCGCCGACGTGGCGCATTGGTCTCAGCGGCGCCGTCGATCCCGACGATCCGCTCGCCGCCGAGCCAGAGAGCGACGACGGGCCGGGTAATGAGCTGATGACGTTGTATCAGCTCGAACGTGCACGCATGACGCCGCGTGAACTGTGGCCGATGAGCGTGCAGGCGTTTGCGTCAGAGTGGGAGGAGTGGAAGCGACAGCTCGGTCGGCTCGACTTTACCGATCTCATCGAGAAAGCGGCCGATGAGCCAACGCCGATGACGCCGGCCGTGATCCTGGCCGACGAAGCTCAGGACCTCTCAGCGCTAGAGCATCGACTGCTCTCGCGATGGTCAGAGTCGGCCGATGCTCAGATCGTCGTCGGCGATCCGTGGCAGGCGCTCTATACTTGGCGCGGCGCGAGTCCCGAGATTTTCTCGGCGAGCGACGTCGATCATCGTCACCTACTCGGCAAGTCGTACCGAGTGCCGAGGGTGATCAGAGACGTCGCGCTTCGGTGGGCGTCGCAGCTTAGTGACTTTGCTGAGATCACGTACGAGCCGAGAACAGACGAAGAGAGCGGCGAAGTGATCGAAGGTCTTGCCGAGCCGATCCGTGGTTCGTGGCGATCTCCCGAGATGCTTGTCGAGTGGATCGATGAGCGATCGCGTCGCGGTCAGAGCGTGATGCTTGCCGGCTCGTGTGGCTATCACTTGCGACCGACGGTCGCGGTCTTGAAGGCGTTCGGCATACCGTTCGCGAATCCGTGGCGGCGTCATAATCGTCTCTGGAATCCTCTTCACGTTGGACGCGGCACGTCGACGACTGAGCGCGTCGGCGAGCTGCTCAAGCTGGCCGGTCAGCGTCGCGAGAGCTGGCTCGCTGGTTCACTCGCTAAGTGGATCCCGCTCTTGCAAGCCGAAGGCGTTCTGAAACACGGCGCGAAGGCGGCGTCGACAAAGCTCGATGCTGCGACCGAAATCACGGCCGACGAGCTTGCTCAGTGGTTCGTCGGCGAGTCGCTCGCACTCCTGCGATCAGCGATGAGCGGCGCGATTGACGTCGGCTCGCTGGTCGCTTGGCTCGTCGAGAAGTGCTTGCCGAAGTTCGCCAAGCAAGCCGACTATATCTCGCGGATCGTCGGTCGGTTCGGCGTCGACGGCGTGACGAAAGCGCCGAACGTCTTTGTTGGTACGGTTCATTCGTTCAAAGGCGGCGAAGCCGACGTCGTCGTTCTGTACCCCGATCTCTCAAATCGCGGTCTGCGTGAGTGGCTCGGCGAGCCGTCAGCTCGTGATAACGTCGTTCGCACGTACTACGTCGGCATGACACGAGCACGCGAAGAGCTGCGAATCTGTCAACCGTCGAGCGCGTACGCGTGCTCGGCTCAGGAGTACGTATGATGAAAATCGATCAAAGCTTTGAGCCATCTGCCATTGCACATGATCGCCTTGCTGAACTGTGGTCAATACGAAGCTTATTGACAAGCGAGGATCGTAGGTTGCTTGAACACATCGCCGACAAGGTCGGTCCCAGAGAGTTTCTTTCGAGAAGCAAACGCGAAGTAATCAATCGTATTTGGCGACAGGCGAAAAGGGACGGCTTGGTTTGTTACGAAGACACTCCAGGCTTAGATCTTCCTATAAGGTCAAAGGCATGTCAACACCGGTGGCATTTCGTTCATACCGTGTACGCGGGTAAACGTGGCGGCGCACGCGTTCGGCGGTACTGTCTGAAGTGTAAGCAGCGCCAAGTCGGTTTCATCAAATGGCGAGAAGAACGCACCGGCGACTTTGATCACGCGCCGTGGAGCGAAGATGATGAAATCTGAGATCAAGACAGAAGAGCCGACGGTTCTCGGCGTCAAGCGCGGCGATCTGGTGTTCATGGGCGTACCGAAGCGATCGAATACGATCGCCGGCGCTCGTGTGCTCGTCGCTGAAGTGATCGGCGAGATCGGTATCGACGAGAGCCGCAAGCAAGAGCGAAAGCTTGATCGCGTCGGCACCGGTATCGGTATCGGTACGTGGACGGCGATGCGTCGCAAGCTCTCAAAGCGAGAGAAGAGGGCGAGACGATGACCGAAGCGGCCGTTCTGAAGCGCGTTCGCAAGGTGCTCGACGACGTCGGCGGCTTCGTCGTTAAGATTCACGGCTCGCCGATGCAGCGTCGCGGGATGCCGGATCTTTTGTGGGTCTATCGCGGCCGTGCGATCTTCATCGAGACGAAAGGGGACGGCGGTACGGTCTCAAAGCTCCAGAGCAAGATCGCCGCGAAGCTCGCGTACATCGGCGGCGCTCGGTATTGGGCCGTCTGGCCGAAGGATCTCGAAGCGTTCGAGAGAGTTGTCCGCGCTACCGTGGAGGCGATCAATGATGAGCAAGATCGTACAAGATGATACGCCGTTGCGTCGTATTCGATATGATTGGCAGATGTGTCCCGCGCCGAAGATCGACGACGCGCGGCGTCTTGGCTCGCCGATGACAGTCGATCATTTTGGCCGGCGGGCTGTCGAGCATCGATTCACCGATCGGCGCGGTCGTTGGCAGACGTATCGACTCGTCGACGGCACAACCGGCAAATATTGGATTCGCTGGCAACGCGTCGATGTATGAAGGGAGAACGAGATGAGCATCCCGAGAAGTGCGTTCATTGACGCGAACGAGCGAGATCTTCACGTTGGCGATCGTGTTCGCTTTGTCTCGTCGGCGTATGGTGAAGACGAAGGCGTCGTGGAGTATATCTGGTACGGCTGCGAAGAGATGGTCGACGTCAGGCGAGCGACCGGCGAGCTAGTGACGCTCGGCATCGATCTTGATGACGTGCGTCGCGCTTGACTCATCGGCGCCAGTCGGTACAGTGGAGCGGCAAATCTGTCGCATGTGTAAGCATAGGCCAGAGCAAAGGAGAACGAGATGACTGAGAAAGAACTCGCAGTTCTCGACGCGGTTCTTGAGCATCGATCGAAGCTCGATCTAACTGTTCAAGAGACGCTCGACACGATGAACGCTCGTCGCGACGTGCCGGCGAGCAGTGTTCAGATGGAGGTCTTGAGCAAGACGGCTGAGAGTCTCGGCATCGATGTCGCTTCGATCAAGGCCGACGTCGCGGCATCAGAGAGCGAGCCGGCGGTGGAGCCGGCCAGCGATGGCGAGTCAGAGAGCGAAAGCGCTGAAAGTGACGCATCAGTCAAGGACACTAATAGCGACTTGCCGATTGATGACGACGACGCCGAAGATGACGGCTACATCGAAGACTGATCGTCGAACTCTTGGTCGATGAGCGGCGAGCGGTCTTGACTGCTCGCCGCTTTTATTGTATCCCTTTCTTCACGATCTCATCTCTTTGACGAAAGCGAGCACGTATGTCGAACGACGCCGAGCGTTCGGAGAACATCTCGTGGAGTCTCGAACTGATGCCGCTCTCGTCTCTTCGAGAGTGGCCAGACAATCCCAAAGCGCACGACATCGCGAAGATCATCGGCTCGTACGAGCGGTTCGGCTTTGTCTTGCCGGTCTTGCGAGATGAGGTGAGCGGCGAGATCGTATGCGGACACGGCCGGCTCGAAGCGCTCAAGACGATGAAAGCGAGTAAGCCGGCCGAGCCGCCGAAGCGCATCGAGTACGATCGCGGCGACTGGCTCGTTCCAGTCGTTCGCGGCGTGTCGTTTCCGAACGACGATGAGCGTCACGCGTACGCCGTCGCTGATAATCGACTCGTGGAGCGCGGCGACTGGGACTTTGAGAAGCTCTCGCTCTTGTTCACGCGGTTCGCAAAGCACGAAGTCGATACCGACGAGATCGGCTTCAGCGATGCGGAGATCGCGATCATGTTGCGGCTGAATTGGGATCCCGATAAGTTCAAAAGCAAGTCGCTCGGCAACATAGCATCGCAAGCCGGCGAGCGGCCGGCGATCTCGACACCGCCAGGCGGTCGACTCGTACCGTTTGCTGCGCGTGAGTGGGTCGAAGTTCAGCCGATGCTAAAGAAAGCGCGTCGACTTCTCGGCATGGTCGAGACCGGCATCGACGACGCGACTGTGATCGCGGCCGTTCTTGAGGACTGGCTCTTCGCCGAAGAGTAATGCACGAAAGGAGATCAGATGATGATGAGGATCGCACTGATGAGCACGCTTGCGGGCGTCGTTCCTGGCTGTCTGTTCTTTCAAACGCCGCCAGTAACGCAGATCGAAAAGTACGATCGGCGCGCCGCCGAGCTGATCGTCGAAGAGCTTGACGCCGGCGATCACTTCGTCGTCTCGCACTCGACGAGCGAGTATCTCAGATCAGAGCGGACGCACGCCGGTCTATTGTACAAAGTGATCTGGACGCGCGGCTTTGTCGTGCTCGCTGACGTCGTTGCTGATCTCGAACGGTGCGGCGAGCTGTCAGAGTATTCGCGAACAGGGAAGCGAGCGCTCATCTCGACAAAAGAGTGGGCGATTCAGGAGCTAGCGCCGGTCGATGTCGTGCCGATCATCGAAGCGGCCGTCGCTGGCGTTGGCGTCGACCCGTCAGAGCGGGAGGACGATTGATGGACCGCGCGATTGTGCTCTTCTCTGGCGGCGTCGACTCGACGGCGCTGCTCGCGTACTACGTCAAGACGTTCGGCGGTCACGTCACCGCGCTCAGCGTGAACTATGTCCAGCGACACGCCGTTGAGCTAGAAGCGGCGCGGCATATCGCTCGTCGGTTCGACGTCGAACAGTACGAGATCTCGCTCGAAGCGCTATCGCCGTTTTTGGGTGGCTCGGCATTGACGGATCCGGCGATCGACGTGCCGCTCGCGCCGTATTCTCCCGACGTCATCGATGCAATGACCGTGCCGGCTCGGAACGGTCTCTTCGTGATGCTCGCTGCGTCGATCGGTCTCTCGATGCCGTTCGACAAAGATGGCGACACGCTGTACGTCGCGATCGGTGCTCATGCCGGCGACGGCGCTGTCGGATACGCCGATTGCTCGTCGCGGTTCTGCGAGCTGCTCAGCCGTACGATGCTTGAGATTGACCGTCGCGATGTCATACTCGATGCGCCGTTCATTAAGCTCACAAAGGCGATGATCGTTCAGCGTGCCGTGACGCTCGACGCGCCGCTTGAACTCACTTGGAGCTGCTATCAAGGCAGCGCCGCGCAGTGTGGTCGCTGCGCGACGTGCCGAGAGCGCCGCAAGGCGTTCATTGAAGCCGGCGTTACTGATCGCACGGCGTACTTGGAATGATGGAGAAAGCGGTGGCTTGGAGAGGGCCGTTCAGGCACGTATACGAGATCGGTCGGCTCGCCGGTCAAGCCGGTCGATCTATTTCGTCGTGTCCGTACGAAGACAAAAAAACAGTGCGGGGACACGTGACGTTCGCGCGCGGTTTTCTCCGCGCGTGGAAAGATGGATGGCTCGCGGGCCGTGATGAGGTGACCAAGTCGTGACGACGGTGTATCTCGGCATCTCGGGAAGCTCGAAGCGCGATCAGTATCGACGCACGTTCGCTGAGCCGATCGACATTGGCGGCGAGCTAGTATCGCCGGCATTGATGACGACGTTCGTATATGCCGAGATGTACTTGCCGATCTTCCCCGAGCTGAGCTATCGCGAGTGGGTGCTTGATTCTGGCGCGTTCAGTGTCGCGAACTCACAAGCGGCTGCGCGTGCCGGTCTATCGCTCGAAACATACATCGAGTTTGCGAAGCGCATGCGAGACCGAGAAGAGCCACCGAGTGAGATCTATACGCTCGACGTCATCGGTGATTGGAAGGCGAGCGCCTACAATTTCAAACAAATCACGAAGGCCGGCATCGATGCGATCCCCGCGTTTCACTTCGGCAGTCCCGAAGACGTGCTCGTCGGTATGGCGAAAGATCACGAGAAGGTCGCACTTGGCGATCTGACCGGCTTCAAGGTCGCACGCAACATCATGCGCGACTGGATTTCGGCGTGCTTCTCGAAGATCTGGCCGAAGCGCGTTCACGGCTTCGGAATTACGAGCGAAGATCTCGTTCTCTCTGTCCCATGGCATACCGTCGACTCCTTCTCGTGGAACGTCGGGCCGGTCGTATATGGTCGCTTTCAGAACTTCGGCGCGAAGACGTTGCCGATTCGGCCGTACGGCCTGGATCTGTCGATGGTCGCGGCGCATTACCTTCGACTCGAACGGCGAGCGAAGCAAAGATGGAGCGAAACGCTCAAGGAGTGCGACTGATGCGCATGCAAGCGATTGGAACGTTAGTGTTTGTTGTCGGCTGTCTCGCTGGCATGATCGGTATCGTCGCGGCCGTCTTCGAACTTGACGACGTCGGTCGATATGCGATCGGCGCGATGGGTCTCTCGCTCGTGTTGTGTTTTTGCCTATTGGTACTCGGTCCGTCGAAGGAGGTCGACTGATGTACACGATCAAAGTCGAACACGCGTTCGACGCGGCGCATCACTTGCCCGAGTACGTCGGCAAGTGTCAGCGCGTTCACGGTCATCGCTGGCGAGTCGAAGTCGAATGGACGGCGAAGATCGCAATCGACGCCGGCTCCCGACGTGGCATGATCGAAGATTTTGCGAACTTGAAGTCGATTCTCAGAGAAGCGATCGACGAGTACGATCATCGCGACTTAAACGACTGTGCGCCGTTTTGCGAGCATGACATTCCGCCGACGGCTGAGATGATCGCGATTGCGCTGTTCACGAGAATCGATGTGATTTCTTCCAAGCTCGTACCGGCTCTGATATGCTCTCTGAAGTCGGTCACGGTACACGAAGGACCAGGATCGAGCGTCAAGTATGAGCCGAGTCAAGTCTGACATCGACAAGCGGTATCGCGTGAACGAGATCTTCGAGTCGATTCAAGGCGAAGGCGCTCTCGTCGGCACGCCGGCGCTCTTTATTCGCTTTGCCGGTTGTAATCTCGACTGTAAGCGAGATGGACCGGCCAGCTTTGATTGCGATACCGATCACTCGACGGCGATCGTGATGACGTCAGACGAGATCTTTGGGCCGTACGAGAAGACGAAGCGTCGATTCCCGCTTGTCGTCTTTACTGGCGGCGAGCCGATGCTCCAGCTCGACGAGCAGCTCGTCGCGAGAGCGTTCCGCTTGACGCAGCGCGTCGCCGTCGAGACGAACGGCACCCTACCGCTTTGCGCCGGCCCGAATTGGGTGACGGTCTCGCCGAAGACGTCGTTCGGCGAGCTGCAAGTGTGGTACGCTGACGAAGTCAAGATCGTACGACACGCGAACGATCACTTCGCCGGTTTACCGGATCCAGACGTGACAGGCTTGAACGCGTCGTTCTGGTATGTCTTGCCGGCTTGGCCATATACGAAGGAGGACGTCGAACATTGTCTGACACTCGCAAAACAGACGCCGCCATATCGTCTGGGGATGCAGGCGCACAAGCTGCTCGGTCTCCGATAGGCGGCGACTGCGACGAAATGGCGCGACGCGCGGCGACGTCGGCATTCATCGCTGACGGCCGTCGCGTATCGCTTGAACTCGCCGTTCACTCGATGCTCGAAGCGATCGGCGAAGATCCGAGTCGCGAAGGTCTCATCGAGACGCCGAGCCGAGTCGCGCGATTCTGGCGTGAGTTCACGACGATCGATGTGCCAGCCAGAGCGGAGAAGACGTTTTCGACGACGCACGTCGATCAGCTTGTCGTCGTGAGCGGCGTTGAAATCTGGTCTATGTGCGAGCATCATCTTCTCCCGTTCTGGTGCGATCTTACGATCGCATATCTTGCAAGTGATCAGCTCATCGGTCTTTCGAAGCTTGTACGCATCGCAAAGCGAAGAGCTGCGCGACTCCAGATACAAGAGCGGCTCGGACAAGAGATCGCCCAAGGCGTAATCAATGCGACCGACTCAAGCGACGTTGCCGTGATCGCTCGCGGCCGTCATCTGTGCATGATGATGCGCGGTGTCAAGAGCGATGCGACGACGACGACGTCGGCGATGTATGGTCGCTTTCGCGATGAGATGTCGCTCCGTACCGAGCTGGTGAACTTAGTTCAGCCGCTCAAGCCGCCGATATGAGGTCGAACAGATGAAGCATCTTCGGCCAGTGCAGAGGCAGGAACTCGAACGGCGTCGCGCGTTGCGACGCGATCGCATGGCTCAAGCGGCTCTCGTGCTCATACTTACCGTGATCGTTGTCGCGGTTGTTGCATTGGCGAGAGTACTATCTCAGGAGGTTTGATCATGGCTCATTTAGCAGCGACGCTAGCCGTTCCATCGGCTGACGTCCATCAAGGTCACGCGACACGTCGTCGCTTATGTAAGCGATGGACTGTCGACGGTTCAGCGTTTACGGATGACTCGATTCTGACGATCGACACGATCTCAATGGCCGGCTATAGCGGCGCGGCCGTCGGCGTGCTCAACACGACGAGTCAAGACGGTGACGTTCGTGTATACGCTGGTTTTGCATCGACTGATGGCGAGAGCGGCGTGACGACGTTGGTGCAGCTAACAACGATCGCGGCAACTATAGATACGCCTACGTTCATTGGTGCATGTGCAGATGGTTCGGCTTTGTTGGCAACGGTCGGCGAGCCGCCATGTCCGCCGTTCATTGTTATCGCATGCGAGACCGATGCCGAGACAGACGATACCGGCTCGATGGTAGTCGATCTCGTTTTGTTTACGTGATGCGATGACGTTCGTCGGTATTGTATTTGGTACGCTATTCGCGGTCGCTGGTCTTCTCGATCTGATGGTCGGCGACTCAACGCGTGCACTGATCGCGTGGCTCATCGCGTCGATATGGTTCATCGCTGCGAAGTTAGGCGAGCGCCGATTCGGCTGAGTTCATGGGCTTATCGAGCGCGTAGGTCAAAGCGCCTTCGCGCAAGTTAGTATTAGACCCCGTCTAATACGCCCAAGAACGCGGGTCGATGTGGCAGGAAAAGCCCATTTAGTGGGCCGAAAACGCGGGTCAGATTTGCTAGGTTCTTTGCGAGGGTTAGCGGGTGGGCTCAGAGCCGACCGCAT
>Ga0180437_10001187_pt1 | contig 44994 bp, 57 predicted proteins | sample SS_ome_4_FD_132410 | JGI IMG/M metagenome (GOLD analysis project Ga0180437, IMG submission 132410) | Hypersaline lake sediment archaeal communities from the Salton Sea, California, USA - SS_3_D_1 metaG | ecosystem: Environmental > Aquatic > Non-marine Saline and Alkaline > Hypersaline >... | reverse complement strand
CAAGCCCGATTATAATTCTGACCCAGAAAATAAAACCAATAAACAAGAATAAGTTAAGCCAGGCTGATAAAAAGAAGAAATAAACAATCCCAGAAACAACAATAAAAGTTATGCCAAGGGTCCACATTCTTTTTTTATTGGCCATACCTAAAAGCAAGCTGATTAAAAAAAGTAAAACCCACATGGCACAAGGATTAAAACCATCTAAAGCCGCAATAACAATAGTTAAAATTGGCAGAGAAAAAGCCTGGGGATCAATTTCTCCTAAAAATGGCAATGTTATCATATTATCTTCAGTAGTTTTGGGTAAAGGTTCTAATGGTTCTGTCTTTGCTGAATGATTGATAATAGGTTCAATTACGTCAACACATCCCTCCAAACATTGTTCAATAATAGCCTGAATTTGTTTGCCGGTGGTTTCTTCATTTAAAAAACCAACTAAACTTTTATCACCAATAATAACAAAGGGTACGCCTCTGACTTCAAAATGTAATTCTTTTTCTAAGGTATTTAAAAGTTGGGCATTGGCTATATTATTATATACTTCAAAATCTATAACTTTTACTTGAGGATAGGTTTGTTCAATTTTTTCTAAAAATGTTTTTTCTTTTGCGCAATGAGGACAGCCCAGTCCCCAGAAAAAATAAACATTAAGAGTTTCTTCTTGAATAGTTTCTTCTTGAGCAAATACTAAATTAGGTAATAGTAAGCAAAACAAGATTAGGAGAATTAGCCAGAATTTAATTTTAAACATATTTGTTTGTCTTTATTTATTTTATTATTTTTATTGCTTGTCCATTTATCAAGGCTTTGCTAATTTTTTTATAAGCAGAGTTTAAAATCCGTTGGAAAGTTGACTGGGATGTTTTCATTTTATTGGCAGCAGTTTTTTGATCCAGATTTTCAATATTTTTCAAGCGAATTGCTTCAGCTTCTTCCATTGTTAATTCTACCACATCTAAGAATCTCATAGGTACTCCCTGAGGTTTAAAATAAGTTACATTGGGCTGAAATTTGACATAGCGATTGCTTCTTGGTCTAGGCATAAATTAAAATTTTAAATCTTTTAGACTGACATTATCTCCAATTATCTTTACTTTAATATTCAGTTCTTTTAGTTTTTGTTTAGCACCGTCACCAATGGTTTTGGTCATTATTTCATCAGGTTGAACTGATTTTACTAAACGTACGCCATGTCCGTGTTGAGGACTAAAATGCGGATTATTAATAATTTCTTTTTGGATTACTTTATCATTTTGTTTGTCAATTAGCAAGTATTGTGGTGCACCAAAATCTTGATATATTTTATTATTTTTAAGAGGGATAATAATCCTGTAGCCTTTTTTACTGGGTCCGATTTTTTCAAATTTGCCCCTAAAACCAAATTTTTTGCCAAATCTTGGTCTAATAGTTCCTTGTTTTATATTATGCGATTCTATTTGAATAACAACTTGTTTTAAAATTGCAATTTTATTAAGCAATTCTTCTTGTAAATTTTTAGAGATTTTTTCCGCTTGGTCAACTTTCAAATCTGTTTGTAGTTTTATGGTTAATTCAGCAAAAGTAGCGGGCCCGATCTTACGGGTTTTTAATTCTGAAACTGGAATGTTTTTATCTTGGCAAATTTTTTGAATTATTTTTTCAGTTTTTTCATCTTTAACTCCTAATAAATTATCAGTAGTTGTGCGGCCGACATTATAACTTTCATATAAGATGTAAAGCCCAATAATAATAGCAATAAGACCGTCAGCAATAATAAAAAAGTTTACCAAAGCCAGGCCGATTAAGACACCAATAGAAGATAAAGCATCAGCCCTGGAATGTTCGGCGTCAGCAATTAAGGCTAAACTTTCTTCTTTTTTTCCGTATTTAAATTTTAATCTGGCTAAAATTTCATTGGCAATTATGGAAATAATTACGACAATAAATCCCCAGATTGATAACTTAACAATTTCCTGATTAATAATTTGATTAATACCTTCATAAACAATCCAAATGGCAGAAACAATAAGTAAAATAGTAACGCCTAAACCAGCCAAGGCTTCTGCAACATAATAGCCATAAGGGTGTTTTTCATCAACTGGTTTTTTAGCAATTCTTATTCCTAAGTAGGAGATAATACTGGAAATTATATCCAAAAAAGAATGGATACCATCAGAAATCAAGGCAATAGAATTAATTAAAAAACCAACGCCTAGTTTTAAAGCAGATAATAAAATATTTACTATAATACTGATTATTGATACTTTTTCTTTATTCATATTTTGTTAATTTATGATCATAAAATTGTTTCCAGCAATTTAAATGTTAAGCCGCCAAGAATAATAGCAAAGGTTATTTCAAATATTGTAATGGCCATTGTTTTTTTCCAGCCAAATTCTTTTAGTAAAACTGCAATAGTGGCAATACACGGAATATAAAATATACTGACTATAGCCAAAGTAATCATTTGGGCTGGGCTTAAAACCTGCGCAAAATTAGTAGTGCCTAAAACAGTTGCTAACATTACTAAAATCAATTCTTTTCTTAAAATGCCTAAGATAAGTAAAATACCAACAGCAGCAGGCAGACCTAACCAAGAGACAGTAATAGGGCTTAAAAAGTTAGCGATTAATTTTAGCCAGCCAGCTTGTTTCAAAACTTCAATTATCATGCCGGAAATTATGACTAAAGGCCCAGCAATATAAACAAATTCTTTTAAATTTTGCCAGGTTTGCATCAAGACAGTGCGTAAATGGGGTCGTTTATAATCAGGCATTTCCATGATTAGTTCTGTTGGTTTGCCAGGTAAAATTTTAGAAGCGATTTTACCAAGTATAAAAATTATTATTAGAGTAAAAAAATATAAAGCAAATGCCCAACTAATTCCTACATATTTGCCAACTAAACCCATAATAATGACAGTGACAGCACTGCAAGGGATCAAGGTAGTTAAAAAGGTTGCTAAAAATTTTTCTCTTTGCGTTTCCATAATCCTGCAAGCAAGGCAAGCAGGCACATTACAGCCAAAGCCTAACATAAAAGGAATACTAGCCTTGCCATGAACGCCAACTTTATGCATAAAGTTATCCATTAAAAAGGCAATTCTGGCTAAGTAACCCCAATCTTCTAAAATGAATAAAATGAGATAAAAAGGCAAAATATAAGGCAAAGCAATAGCTGCTAAGGCAATAATACTTTCTAAACCACTCCAGCCCAAAGAGGCTAAAAAGCCACTAGGAAATAAATTTTCATACCATGATTGGCAACTTAAAGAGATTATTTCTAGAAAGCCAGAAAGATAATTGCCTAAACTGAAAATAAACAAAAACATGCAAGCTAAAATTGCAATCATAACTGGGTAGCCCCAAATTTTATGACAAGTTAAATTATCTAATTGTTCTTTCCAGCTTAATTTAATGGGTTCAGTTAGTTTAATAGTTTTTTTGACAATTCGAGACACTAGCTGGCACCGTTCATTAGAGATGACTGTGGATGAATCATGTCCGTAGATTTTTTTAAGTCTATCACTTAGATTAGTTGCCTTGTTTAATATTTCAGCCCTTTTTTCCCAAATTAGTTTTTGAATATCTTGGTCTTTTTCTAAAAGTTTGATAGCTAACCACCTGCGTGGATATGGTAAATCTATATTATGTAAGTCTGAATTTAACTCTTTTATGCAAGTTTCTACTTCTTGGCTGTATTTTAATGGTTTTGCTGTTTTCTTTTTGTTAACTAGTTCAATACCACTATCTAAAAATTTTGTAAAGCCTTTTCTTTCAATGGCAATAATAGGAGCAACTGGTATATTTAGTATTGCTTGAAGTTTTTCATAATCAATCACTATACCTTTCTTTTTTAAAAGATCAACCATGTTTAAAGCTAGTACCATTGGCTTTTCTAATTCTAAAAGTTGCAAAGTTAAAAGCAAGTTTCTTTCAAGATTGGTTGAGTCAACTACATTGACTATAAAATTTGGTTTTTGGGTAGCAATATATTCTCTGGAAATTATTTCCTCCATTGAATATGGAGTTAAAGAATATATTCCTGGTAAGTCTATAACATTAATGTCATAACCTTTATAATGCAATGTTCCTTCTTTTTTCGCAACGGTTTTGCCTGGCCAATTACCAATATGTTGATGCAGACCAGTTAAATGATTAAAAGTAACTGATTTACCAACATTGGCATGGCCTGCTAATACTATTTCAATTTTTTTATTCTTTTCCATAAATATTATTCTGTAGTTACTGTAATTTTAGCAGCTAAACCTCTGCCTAAAATAATTTTCGACCCTCTTACTTTAATTTGGAGTGGGCCTAAAAATGGTGCTCTTCTTAAAATTTTTATTTCAGTATTTGGGGTTAAGCCTAAATCAAGCAATCTTTTAGTAGCAATGCGCCCCCCAGCAATATTAATAATTTTTGCTTTTTGTCCAATTTTCAAATCAATCAGAGAAATATCCTTGGCCATAAGAGTTTAATTAATTTTTTTGTTTAATATTTTAAAAATGTTTTCAATTTCTTTTTTTGTGTTTAAATTCGTTGTCATAATTGGCTTAAAATTAGCAATTGCTTGAAAAATAGCAGGCTGATAAGAAATTTGGCCAATAAATTTTTGGCCAGCCCATTTTTTAATTTTTGCACTTAAAATTTTGTTTATATCCCATTTATTGATTATTATACCATAGGGTATTTTAAAATAATTTACTACTTGCAGAACTCTTTTTAAATCACTAAACCCAGAAGGTGTTGGCTCAGTGATTAAAGCAACATAATTAGTGTCTTTTAAAGAGGCAATAACAGGGCAGCCAGTACCAGGCGAGGAGTCTATAATCATAATTTGGTAATCATAGTTATCAGCTTCTTTTTTAACTTGATCAACAACTTTACCAGAACCAGTTTCACCTGGATAAAGTTGTCCAGAGATTAAGTTAAAGTTATCTTTTGTTTTTTTAATTTTTATTTCCCCATTTTTAACTGGTTTGAGGCTAATAGCTTGAACAGGACAGATTATTTCACATAAGCCACAACCTTCACAAGTAAAAGGATTCACATGAGCTTTATTTTTTATCAGCTTAATGGCTTGAAACTGGCAGTTTTGCACACATGAACCACAACCAATGCATTTTTTTGAATTGACAATGGCTTTTTCTGATGTACTAATTTTTTTAATTTTTTGCCAATTTGTCGCTTCGTTTAACCAAATAGCTAAATTTGGCGCATCAACATCGCAATCAACAGCTACGACTTGGTGTTGTTGGTTAAATAAGATAGCTAAAGAGGAGGTTAGCATTGATTTGCCAACCCCACCCTTACCTGAAGCAATGACTAATTTTAATTTTTTATTGATTGCCATTTTTAAATTTCAATAAATCTAACGGCTAAAATTAATAAAATACCAATAATAAAAGTAGCAAAAAGAATTAAATTATTTTTAATATTAGTATCATGTTTTATTTCAGGAATTAAATCAGATGAAGCAATATAAATAAAATTGCCAGCAGCAAAAGGCAGTAAAAAGGTAGCATCTATTTTAGTTGAAATAAAAAACGCTATTAAACCACCTAAGACAATAGTTAACGCAGAAAGAAAATTAAATAGTAAGGCCTTTTTTTTGTGCCAGCCGCCATGGATGAGAATACCAAAATCTCCTAATTCCTGAGGGATTTCATGAGCAGCACAAGCTAGCCAAGTGACCAGTCCGACTTTTATATCAACAATAAAAGCTCCGGCAATAGCCAGACCACCAATAAAATTGTGGATACCGTCAGCAATTAAAATAAGATAGGTAACTGGTTTTTTATGTTTTGATGGTGTTTCATGACAATGGTGCCAATGAATAAAATTTTCCAGTAAAAAAAACAAGGAAAAACCAAATAATAACCAGAGAAAAACATTTAATAAATTATCCATTTTAGTAATTGATTCAGGAATCATGTGTAGGAAGGCGCCACCTAATAAGGCGCCAGCTGAAAGCGCTACTAATGGCAAGATTATTTTTCTTAATAATTTTTCATTAAAAAATAAGGTAATTAAGCCTACCCAGGCTATTAAGCTCATGGCAAAAGTACTGCCCAAAATCCAAATTAAAGTAGTCATAAATTTTATTTGTTTTAAATATTAAAATTTAGTAATTTACCCTTAGAATACGCTTGAACTAATTTTTTAGAGTAAGGGATTTCCTGATCAATTTTTTGAATATTATTTTTTTTAATAATTTTTTTAATTAAATTTTTATTGCCATAATCAGCTTGGTTTAAGATTATTTTAGTTTTAATTTTGAGTTTTTGTAATAAGTTTAAGATAATATTCAAATCATAAGCACCCATTGGCGTAGCTTCTGTTACGGCATAAGCCAGATCAACATCGAGCAACGCTTGAATTACTGGACAATGAGTCCCAGCAGCTGTATCAAATAAGATATAATCAGCTTGATGTTTTTTAGCAAAAGTAAAAGCAAAATTTTTAAGCTGAGCAACGATTGGACCTGTTTCATCTAGACCTGCTTTGGCCAGACCAGTAATTAAATAAAAATTTTGCTTTATTTTATTAATAAAAATTTGTCCAGTTTTAACTTTTTTAGTTTTTATTGCTTGGTCAGGACAAATAGTCCAGCAAGTGCCACAGGCTGAACAAAGCTCTTGTAAAAAAATAGGAAACTGATTAGGTGCTTGAAAAATGGCATTACTGCGACAAGCCTTGACACATTGGCCGCATTTAGTGCATTTTTGCTTGTCTAACTTAGGAAATTTAGCGTAAATATTTTTTTGAGCAGTTTTTAAAGTTTGGCCGATTAAGAGATGATCATTAGGACATTCGACATCACAGTCAACCAAAATTACTTTTTTGTTTTGCTGTAAATATTGATTAGCTAATAAAATTCCATAAGTTGACTTGCCTGTGCCTCCTTTACCTCCGGTAATAGCAATTTTTTGTATTTTTTTTATTTTTGTAGCCATGATTTAATGATAACAAATATTTGTTTTACTGGCTTGAGTAAGTTTATTGTTAGAAAAATCCTTAATCGCTTGTTTAATAGAATTAGTTGCACCACAATAAATTTCAATCCCAGCTGCTTTTAAATTGGTAACAGCTTTAGGACCTAAAGAATTACAAACAACAATATTTACATTATTTTGTATTAATAGTTCAGGAGGAACACCTTGTCCGCCCATATGTTGAGAAGTATTAGGAATAATATTTGTTTTGTTGTTGTCAGTGTCATAAATTAGAAAATTTTTAGCTCGCCCAAAATGAGAAGCAACCAAATCTTCTAATTCATTACCGTCTGTAGGAATAGCAATTTTCATAATTTTAAAATTTAGATTTTATTTTCTGCCTGATCTTCGCCGTCTTCCTCCTTGCGAGCCAAAGCCATAACCCCGGCCAAAATGGCCGTTTACTGAAGGGTTTTGGATTTTTTCCAGATCATTATTTTTAAATTTTTCTAAAGCTTGCTTAAGAGTCAAATCAGAAATACCTGCAATAATTTTTATACCTGCTGACTGTAAAGCAGCAAAAGCATTTGGGCCAATATTGCCAGTAATAACTACTTTAGCATCTTCATTAACAACTTTTTGTGCTGTAGCAATGCCTGCCCCATGCCAAACATCTTTTTGGGTATTGTCAATTGCTTTAATTATTTTTTCTTTTGTTGAGTCTACAAAGACTAAATATTGGCATCGTCCAAAGCGGGGGTCGATTTTTGCATCAAGTGTTTTATTATTAGCCGTAAAACAAATTTTCATAATCTTATTTTAAATTTTATTAAATATAATAACTTAACTTAAATATACCATTTTTAAGTTTTTAGTGATAATGATTATTCCTTTATTTTAGGCTCTTGTCATAGTGCTGCCACAGTTAGGGCAGGTTTGTTGATAACATGGTAAGCCTCTTTGATGAGGCGCTGTTTGGCCGCAATTAGAGCAGACACATTGTCCGTCAGGACCAAGTCCATAGCCACCAGGTTGGCGGCCTTGTCCACCTCTGCCACCAAAACCTTGGCCTTGGCCAGCACGCCCCCTGCCATTTCCAAACGGCATAATTTAAAATTTAATTATTATATAGTATAACAAAAACTTGAAAATTTTACTTGGGTGAAAATTTTCAAGTTTTCTTCTTATTTTTTTAGGTCTTTTTTTGCTTTTTCAATTTCAGCTAATTCTTCTTTTAATAGTTTTTCTTCTGCTGCTAGATCTTTTGCAGTTGGTTGCCAAGCATTAAAAAATCTTCTTCCTCCAAAACCTCTACCAAACCCTCTGCTAAACCCTCTGCCTCGCCTTAAACCTGCACCACAAGGGCCTCTGCCCCAGCCAGTGCCTGGACCTAATCCTGATGGGCCTGTCCCGTCTCCAAAAGGCATAATTTTATTGTTAATTATTATAAAAAAGGTTAATAAACCCTTATATTATGAATATATACCCATAATAAATATTTGTCAAGCCCTTTATTTATTTTTTTATTTATGCTAAAATACTATTACCAATTTAAAATAAGCAGATTTTATTTTTATAATTTTTTTAATTGATTAATAATATGACAATATTTTGGTTAGGACAATCAGCTATAAAAATTCAGGATAAAGAAGTGACAATTGCGATTGATCCTCATGATAAAACTGGTTTAAAAATGCCAAAATTTCAAGCTGATTTACTTTTAATTAGTTGTGATAAAGATGGTTATAATAATACTAAAGCAATTAAAGGTACTCCTTTTTTAATTAATGGTGCAGGAGAATATGAAGTAAAAAATGTTTTTGTTTATGGACTTCGTTCTTTTTTAGACAAGAAAAAAGGTGAAGAAAAAGGTGTAATGACAAGTTATGTAATTGAATATGCTGGCGTAAAAATTGGACATTTGGGCCCAATTGGGCAAGAAACATTGACTGAAAGACAATTAGAAAAATTAGAAGGTGTTGATATTTTAATTATTCCTGTTGGTGGCAATCCAACTATTAATGGTACGGGTGCAGTTAAAATTATTAGCCAATTACAGCCAAGAATTGTTATTCCAGTGCATTATAAGATTTCTGGGCTAAAAACAAAATTAGAACCAGTTGATAAATTTTTAAAAGAATTTGGTGTTACTCAGTCTGAAAAAATGGATAAGTTAAAAATTAGTAAAAAAGATTTACCGCAAGAAGAAACCAAAGTTGTAATATTAAATAAAACATAATAATATGCCAGCAAAAAAAATAAAAAAAACAATAAAAAAGCCTAAAACCAAGAAAAAAACTGTTAGTAAAAGAAAGACAACAGCCAAAAGAAAAACTGCGCCTAAAAAAAAGACCAAGAGAAAAGCAACTATTAAAAAAGGAAAAACAGCTAAAAAAAAGCCAGTTTTAAAAGCAAAAAAAGGGAAAACAAGTTCAAAAAAGAAGGCAGCGCCAAAAAGAGATCGTAAGAAAAATGTTGGCACTAAAATTCCTGTAAAAAAATCAGGCGGTTTAGCTGAAGGAATTTACGGCGCTAATAAGCAGATGAGTAATGAAGATCAGCAAAAAATTAATCAAATTAGGCAGCAATTAGCTCAGGAATTAGCGCAAGAATATGAGCCAGATTTTGATAATTATGAATTTACAGAATACGTTGAATGGGCAGCAGAACAAGATAATAATATAGCAGCGATCGAGGATAATTTGTCTCAGGATTATTATGAACAGGAATACTATGAAGACCTAAATAGGTTTTCTCATCGGCAAAAAATGTTTTTAATGTATGCCTCTATATCCATTATTATGGTAATTGTTGTTTCCTTTTGGATAGTTGGAATTAAAAGTAGTTTAGGCATAGATTTTAGAGGATCTTTTCAGCAAGTACTAAGTGATGAAGAAACAGACTATGATCAGGAATTCAAAGATGCGCTTGAGGAATTTACTCAGGGTTATAATGAGATGAAGCAGAGCATGGATGACCAAGTTCAGGAAGTTGGTGAAGTTTATTCTGATGCTTATGAACAACTTAGAGCACAGATAATTGAAGAACAATTAAAAGACGAGATTATGAATAAAATGGAGCAGAAACTTGATGAATTAAATAATGATACTAATGAGAACAGTAATTCAAATATTAATATTAATCAATAAAATAAGATGCCAGCTAAGAAAAAACCTAAAAAGAAGGCAAAGCCTAAAACTGGCCGAGTAAAAAAAGTTAATAAAGTAAAAGCTAAACCAAAGGCAAAGTCTAAGCCTAAAAAGTTAGTTGCTAAAAAGAAAGAACCAGTTGTTAAAAAGAGTAAAAAGACAGTTGTTAACAAACCCAAAGTTCAAAAGAAAAAAGTTGCTAAAAAGACAAAAGAAAAAACAGTAAAAAAAGTGCAAAAACAAGAAAAGATTGAATTTGGTAAGATTGAGGAACGAGCTTTAGTCGAAGAAATGCAGGATTCATATTTGGATTATGCTATGTCTGTAATTGTATCCCGTGCTTTGCCAGATGTCAGAGATGGCCTTAAACCAGTTCACCGTAGAATATTGTATGCCATGTGGAGTGTTGGTTTAAAATCTACTGCTAAATTCAAAAAATCAGCCACTATCGTGGGTGAAGTTTTAGGTAAATATCATCCGCATGGTGATTCTGCTGTTTATGATTCAATGGTTAGATTAGCTCAGGATTTTTCAATGCGCTATCCTTTGGTTTGGGGGCAAGGTAACTTTGGTTCAATGGATGGAGACTCTGCTGCAGCTTATCGTTATACTGAAGCTAAATTAAAGTCTTTGGCAGAAGAATTATTATTTGATATTGAAAAAGAAACAGTTGATTTTGTGCCTAATTTTGATGGCTCCCATAATGAACCCCTTGTTTTGCCAGCGAAATTACCTCAATTGCTATTAAATGGAACAATGGGTATTGCAGTAGGCATGGCTACTAATATCCCGCCACATAATTTGAATGAATTGTGTGATGGTATTACTTATTTAGTTGATAATCCCAAGGCCACAGTAGATGATTTAATGAAATATGTTAAAGGACCTGATTTTCCAACTGGTGGCATTATTTATAATATACAAGAAATTCAAAGAGCATATGCCACAGGCAAAGGTTCAATTGTGATGAGAGGCAAAGCAGAAATTGAAGAAGTAAAAGGCGGTAAATTTAGAATAGTTGTCACTGAAATTCCTTACCAAGTTAATAAGGCGACTTTAGTAGAAAAAATTGCCCAATTAGTCAGGGATAAAAAAATTAAAGATATTAAAGATTTACGGGACGAGTCTTCTAAAGAAGGTGTGCGCATTGTGATTGAATTAAAAAAGGATTCTTATCCAAAGAAAACATTAAACCAGTTATATAAATCAACTCCTTTGCAAGATACTTTTCATGTTAATACTTTAGCTTTGGTTGACGGTTTGCAGCCTCGGGTTTTGACTCTAAAAATGATTTTTGAGGAATATATTAAACATCGCGAAGAAGTTATCAGGCGCAGAACAGAATATGAATTAAATAAGGCTAAGGAACGGGCTCATATTTTAGAAGGTTTGGTAAAAGCTTTGAAAAATATTGATAAGGTTATTAATACTATTAAAAAATCAAAGGATAAAGAACAAGCTCGTCTTAATTTAATGAAAAAGTTCAAATTTACTGAAAGACAAGCAGTAGCTATTTTAGAAATGAGATTACAGCAATTAGCGAATTTAGAAAGACAAAAAATCATTGATGAATTAAAGGAGATAAAGAAATTGATCGCGGAATTAGAAGCAATTTTAAAATCACGTAAAAAGATATTAAATATAATAAAGAAAGATTTGGCAGACTTAAAAGATAAATATGGAGATGACAGACGAACTGATATTGTTAAGTCTGCTGTTGGTGAATTTTCAGTTAAGGATCTAATACCAAACGAACCAACAATTGTAATTGTGACTAAAGATGGGTATGTTAAACGTTTACCACCTGATACTTTTAGAACTCAGGCACGGGGAGGTAAAGGTGTTGTTGGCTTGGCTACTAAAGAAGAAGATATTGTTGAACATTTTTTCACTACCACGACTCATTCTGATTTATTGTTTTTCACAACCAGCGGTAGAGTCTTTCAGCTTAAAGCATATGAAATTCCACAAACAACCAGGACTGCCAAAGGACAGGCGCTGGTTAACTTTTTAAATCTTGGTCCGCATGAAAGAGTGACGTCTGTATTGAATTTAGCTGGTTTAAAAGATTACAAATTTTTAGTCTTAGTGACTAAAAATGGCACAATTAAAAAAGTTGATATTAATGAAATAACCAAAGTCAGAAAAAGTGGCTTAATTGCTATTAAGTTAAAATCAGGAGATGTTTTATGGTGGGCAAAGCCGTCAACAGGTAATGATGAAGTTGTTTTAGTGACATCAGATGGAATGTCTGTTAGGTTTAAAGAGAAAAATATCAGGCCAATGGGCAGAACGGCTTCTGGTGTTAGAGGTGTTAGATTAAAAGGTAATGATTATGTTGTACGTATGGATATTAATGCCAAATCTATCCAGGATAAAAACCTAGATTTAATGGTAGTAACTGAAAATGGTTATGGTAAACGAACTTCAATTACTGAATATCGGTTACAAGGCCGGGGTGGTACTGGCATAAAAACAGCCAAGATAACTGACAAGACTGGCAAGATTGTAGGCGCACGCTTAATTAATAATAAAGAATTGGATCGGGATATGATTATTATTTCAGAAAAAGGTCAGGTAATTCGAATGCCATTAAAAAGTGTCAATAAATTAGGTCGGGCAACACAGGGAGTACGTTTGATGAGTTTTAAAAATAAGAATGATAAGGTGGCTAATATAGCATTAGTGTAAAAATATTTTTTAAATATAAAAAGCGCCGCGGTTATTGCCGGGCGCTTTTTTATTGAGTAATATTCAGCTATCTATTAAATGTCCGGTAGGTAGCTTTTGTTTAATCAAAGCAGCTTGTAGTTTTTTTAAGTTGTTAACAGTGCCTTTAACCCGAAATTGTGATTGTTTATTTTCCGGATTAACTCTTTGACTAAAATGACAACTTAGTGGCAGATTAAGCTTGATAATCAGATCAGTAACATTTAAAGCATTATTTATTTGAAAGAGAATTTTTCCCATTAGTTAGTCACCTCCTTTTAATTTCCCTTGAACAGAAATCCTTCAGGCAAACCTTGCTGGCGTAGGCTTTCTTGCACTTGGATTAAAATATCTTCGTCCTCACCCAAGACTTCAAATTTTTTACCGTTTTCTGATAAATGCTTTTCTGTAAAAGTGCAACCAAAATCTTCAGCAATGCTTTCTGTTTCACTCATTACATGAACAATATGTTCAATTGTTCCTTCCTCTTGAAACATTAATTTCGGCATTTTTTTGCCCTCCTTTAGATTGTTTTGGTATTTTAAACTTAGCAAATTAGATAATTTTGTCAATAAAAAAATCCCAAGAAATTCTTGGGATTTTTATTTTATTCTTCACGCAGTCCGTCAGTTGCGTTACCAGAAATTACTACTTCTGATTTATCAAGAGATTCTTGGATAAAATTACTTTTTTTATTTTTTGCATCAATAGCTTTTTGTATAACTTTTTTTAATTCTTCAACAGTTTCTTCGGAAGGGCATTCAAAAATAATACCATGGCGTATTGTACCTGCTAGGGGGATAAAAATAAACTTGTAAAAAAGGGTAACATTGTTATTGGCAATGTCAAGAAAAAATTTAGGTTCATTGCTAGCAATTTTTAATACATACATGATCACACCTCCTTTGGATACGGGTTGTTGTTTTTTGTTTTCACCATTTATAAAAGAACCTAATGATCTAAATTTGATAGTTAAACTTAGCACAATTTAATTTTCCTGTCAAATAAAAAATCCCGCAATGATATTACGGGATTTTCAGAATCTTTTTTTAACTGGTTGTATTCTACAGAGCGCTTTTGCTCCTGTTTGTGGCAGAAAAAGACCAAGGGGCAAGTTTTCTTTTTTTAAAATTGATTGCAGGTCAAGTAATTGGCTATTAGTACCAATAATTTTAAATACTTTACCTTCTGTGGCAACTGGATTAATTTGAAAAGCGCAGTTAAGGCTTTTTGCGTGAGTAATGATCTGAACCATTTGATTACTGTTTTTTTCAGGTTTGCCTTTTAAACAAAAATGTAGTTCGTCCATGATTACCTCCTTAGGTAAAGGCTCTTAATTTAAATTTAACAAACAGGTGTTTTTTGTCAATAAACAAAATAAAAAATCCCGCGAGCGAGTCGCGGAATTATATTTATTTTTAATAACCCACATTTTTAAGTTAGTTGAATACGAAAATCACAGGGTATTTCCAGTTCGCTTTTGGGTCAGAAGCGAGATTATCGACTGGGAATTCTTCATCTTGTTCTTCTAAATGAACTATTGCTTGCAGGTCTAGTTGATCTTCAGGTAATTCATTGATTTTTTTAACTAATTCTCTCCAGGTCATTTTTACCTCCAATTGTAAAAATTTTTGATTTTATAGTGTAGCATGAATATTAATTTAAGTCAATATTTGCTGGGAATATTTATTTACTCTTGCCAAATTTAAAAAAATAGTCTATAATCATATTAACTTTGATTGTAAATAATTAATTACTAATTACTGTATAATATGTCAGTGCCAAAGAAAAAGAGAACTAGGGGGTCAACGAAAAGAAGGGGATCACATTTTGGTTTAAAGAAAATTAAGACAGTTTTATGTTCAAGATGTAAACGGCCAAAACTGCCTCATCAAGTCTGTGCTTTTTGCGGAACTTATAAAGATAAGGAAATTTTAAAATCAAAATTAGATAAAAAAGAAGAGAAAAAATTAGCTAAACAAAAAGCGCGTCAGGCAGAATAAATCCTTTACGACTTTATAACTTTTAACTTTTTACTAAATTTATGGCCAATCGACATCTTTCACGTACACTTGCCATGCAAACTTTATACCAGTGGGATTTTAATAGTTTGGATGATAAGGAATTAAAAAATATTTTAAATTATAATTTAAATGAATTTGCAGCTGGTTTTAATGATGAAGGTTTTGCTGAGCACTTGGTTGACGGAGTTTTAAAAAATAAAAAAGAGATTGACAAGCTAATTGGTAAATACGCAACTGAATGGCCAATTGAGCAAATTACTATAGTTGATCGCAATATTTTGCGGATGGGGATTTATGAATTAAAATTTGATCCTGATATTCCCTCTAAAGTAGCTATAAATGAAGCAATTGAAGTAGCTAAAACATACGGGGGTGAATCTTCTGGCAAGTTTGTTAATGGAGTACTGGGTGCTATTTTTAAAGAAATGGAAAAAAAGGGGGAAGTAAAAGAGTAGCTCTTTGCCATATTGATTTGGTAAAGGGGGTTTAAATATTAAGCGTTGAGCATTGAGCTTAGAGCTATAAACTGCCCTAAGCCCAGAGCCCAAAGCATGGAGTTTTAAAAAATATGAAAAGTTTTTCTAAACTAGAAAATAAATTGGGAGTTGATTTTGACAACAAAGATCTGATTAAACAAGCTGTTGTTCATCGTTCTTACTTAAATGAGCATCCAGAATTTGAACTGGATCATAATGAAAGATTAGAATTTTTAGGAGATGCAGTCTTAGAATTAGTTGTGACAGAGCATCTTTATAAAAATTTCCCTAATCCTGAAGGAGAATTAACTAATTGGCGTGCTTCTTTGGTTAATTCCACAATGCTTTCAACTGTGGCCAGAGAACTTGATGTTGAGAGCTTTTTATATTTGAGTAAAGGTGAGACACAGGATACGAATATTAAAGCCAGAAATTATATTTTGGCTAATGCCATGGAAGCAATTATTGGGTCAATTTATTTGGATAAAGGTTATGCGGTCAGTCAAAAATTTATTGCAGATAATATTATTAGTAAACTTGATGAAATTTTAGAAAATAAATTATACCAAGATCCAAAATCACGTTTTCAGGAAATTGCTCAGGATAAAGAAGGAGTGACACCAACTTATAAAGTTATTGAAGAATCAGGTCCAGATCATGACAAGCATTTTATTGTGGGAGTGTTTTTGAAAAAAGAATTAGTAGCCAAAGGTGAAGGCAGTTCCAAGCAGGAAGCGCAGGTTAATGCTGCGCAAGAAGCCTTAGATATAAAAAATTGGGAATAACCCAGCCCCTCGCGAAGGGCTGGATTATTTGTTTTGACCAATTAAGATTTGCCAGCCATGAATATATTATCTTCTTCTTCTTTTTGTAACCCTGCCTGCCGGCTGGCAGGCAAAAAGAAGCAAAAAGTTTTGGGGGTGGCAAATTCGCTTAGTGTATGTGGTCTGCATTGTGGGGCTATAAATAGGCTCAGTTGCCATCCCCAAACCCCAAGAGTGGCTGTGTTTCGGTTTTTGTTTTGATTGATAAATGCCAAGAATTTATGCCAAGAAAAAACCGTCATATTTATATTTGACGGTTTTCTGATTGATCAGTCAAAATCTGCCAACCATGAATGTTTTCTCTGTCCTTAAATCTTTCATCAATATCACCTTCAAATTCAATTTCCCAACGCGAAAATTGCTGGTCAGTAATTTTATGTTCAAGATAAGTTGGGCCTTTAATATTTGGTAATTCAATTTCATAACCAATACGGGCAGTTTTACCTGTAACTTCAGTTGGGTATTCTTTTTCAATAGTTTCAGTGAAATTGACCAAGCGAATTCTTTTTGTCCCAGTATATTGATCAGCGACATGATAAGAACGAATAATCTTAGACTGGTTTAAAATTTCAAATGCCTCTTGATTAGTTAAAATACAGCGAAATTCTTCTTGCATAAATTTAAATTAGTAGTGGGTAACCAAGAGTCCCTGCTCTTGGTGTGAAATTTGAGTATGGAGCAGGGGCTCCATGCTACCCAGAAGTGAATAAATTAATTTTTAATAATCATAAACTTTATTTTTAAAGTTTTCTTGTTGAATTTGATAAATCATTTTTAGGTCCTCAATTGAAAAATTTTCATTGGCCATAATTTCTCTAATAGCCAAAAGTTCATTTTTATCTGGTAAATTAGGTCCCTGTGCTAATTTATCTGCTAAAAACATTGTTAAAATTTCCTCTTTACTAATATCAGGAGCTTCTTCTGGTTTGTCTAGTGATTCAGTTAACTCTTGAAATCTTTTTTGCCATTCTTCAAACTTACCGTTGTTTTTTATTATTTCCCGTAAGCTTTTTATGCCTTTCATTGGTAAATAATGACAGTTTATCAACTGAGCAATTTTTTCTTTATCTAATCTAATATTTGAATTACTTAAAAGTTTATTTATATTATTGAAAATTTTAGGGTCTAAGTCTCTGACATACTGAGCACCAATTTTTTCATGATCTGTAAAATCATGATAAGGAGTTTTATTGTTGGCATCTTTATAAATTGCCTTACCTGTTTTTTTGTCTTTTTTAGGTTTAGCAACCATTGGTTTGCCAATGTCATGTAAATAAGCTGCTGCAATAATATCAGGGTCGGTGGTTAGATCTAAGATATGCTTTAAATAATCAGCGCTATGGTCATAAACATCAAACTCATGAAATTTATTTTGCCAGATAAAATTACCTTTTTCCATTGCTTCTTTTAGCTCTGGTTGTTGTAAAATAGCATCAATTATTTTATAAGTTTGATTACGTTTTTCAAATTGTTGATTAGGTTTTTCAATGTTTGGCATAGAATTAAATTTTTTCGTGTTTTAAGTAATTATTATTTTGATCAAAGTAAAATCTGTATTTAGTTGGTTCGCCTTGCAAAGCGTCTTTTAACCAATATTGATCATCAGCCCACATTTGGTTTAAAGGAATTTGATTAATATCCCACCATTGAGGCAAGCATTCTTCAGTTTCGGTTAATTCGCCTGAAAATTCTTTGGTTATAAAAATATGGCAGACCTGGTTATTCTCTTCTTTGCCAACCCAAATAAATTCAATATAACCTAAATGGTTTAAATTTTTAGGTTGATAACCTGTTTCTTCTGCAACTTCGCGCATAGCAGCTTGTTCAGGTGTTTCTTCTGGTTTAACTTTACCTCCAGGGCCATTCCATTTACCCTGGCCAAAACCCTTTTTTTTCATAATCAAAAGAACCTGATTTTGATCATTAAGTAAATAGCAAAGGTTGGTTAGGTAATTGAATTGGTGTGTCATGGTTTAATTGTTGCATAAATTATTTACAAAGGCAAAGATTTGATTATTGACATAATTGCGAAGATGTGGTAGAATGAAGTATCGGTAAGGCCTGTAATAACAGGCAGGCGAATCTTCCATTTATAAATTAGGTTCGTTTGGATTCCTTTTAGAAATGGAAAGGAGTTAGTCAATGGACGCGTCAATGAGGGGTGAATGGAAACAAGTTTGGAAAAAGGCTAGGATTTTTAAAGGCCTTGATGAAGGCTATGTTGATCTTTTTTCTGATGACAGCATGATTTGGCCTTTTGAAGAGGGAGAGGTGATCATCCAACAAGGAACTTATACTGATCACATTTACATTGTTGAGGTTGGATCAGTGGCTGTTGTTAAAGAAGATGACCCTGGTCATCAAACTGAATTAGTAGTGCTCGGATCAGGAGAAGTTTTTGGGGAAATGAGTCTTGTGTTGGACAGTACTACTACAGCTAGTATTATTGGTAAGGATGCAGGATCATGTTTAATGATTCACAAACTAACGTTTGAAAAGGTGTTAAGAAATAACGAACGAATTGCGGCTGTTCTTTGGAAAAACATTAGCAGGATTTTAGCTGAGAGGCTAAAAGTCACCTCGCAAAAAGCCGAAGACCTTGATGAAGAACTGCAAAAAGTTCGTGTTCAAGGCGCTGAACATACATTACAATAAAAAAATAAGCCGCCCGTTGTCCTTCTCTTACAATCAGGACTCAGGGCGGCTTTTAAATTTATTTTTTTTTCTTAGCAGCCTTTTTGCGCCATTTTAGTCTCGGATTTTTAACACCAGTTGTTTTTTTCTTTGGTTTTGCCATATTTGTGAATTTATTTATTAAATATGATTAGTTATTTGATTAATATCACCATTTAAAATTATTGGTTGCATCACTTTAATTTCTAAAGCATAACGAATATCATTTTCATTTGGCAGTTCGTGCAAGATAAATATTTTCTTGTCCAAATGTCGGGCTATGGCTAATTCCATTAAACTTGAACCACCAATATATCCGTTAATATTATTTTTTGGATAATTTAAAATTAAGACAGCATCACTGTTAGCTATTTTATTAAAGTGATCTTTATCTATGCTTTGATTTATAGCCCAAGCAAGATCATCTTGGAGTTCTGGCTTTTTAAGACAATCATGGGTGTCAATTGGTACAATTGCTTCATGCCCTAATTCTTCTAGTTGTTTTTGGGCAGCTAGCATTTCTTTGGCAAAGACCATGCTGCCACAAATTGTTATTTTCATTTTGTTGCTTTAATTATTAAGGCAATAGGGCAATCAATATCATCTTTAAATCTTGGCGCGTTTTTTATTAGTTGCTGGTTTATTGGCGGTTCAAGTAGTGCAGTAATTTTAAATCTTGCCTTAAGTAAAGATTTAATATAATTTTCTATAGTATGGCTGTAATGAGGCGCAGAAAAATTTTTATGCCTGCTATCCAGGCCAAAGACATACTGGCTTTTTCGATTATCAAAATAATGACGGACAGGAATTATTTTTTGTTTTTTTTTATTTGTATATTTTTGCTGTAAGTATTTTTTTAAAGAAAAGGCTGGATGGACTGTGGTTATTAAATATTCTCCCTTTGTTTTTAAGATCCTATATGTTTGTTTAATAACCTTATCAATGTTTTTTAATTCTATTAAAGTCATACTAGAAACTACTAAGTCAATGGTATTTGATTTGATTTTTATTATTTGATCAAGATTAGCCTGAATAAACTGGCAAGGACATTTAATATTTTTAAGATTTTTTTTTGCAGTGTCTAAATTTCCTTGATACAAGTCTAATAAGATTAATTTTTTGGGCTGAAACTTGGCGATTTTTACTGCTAAATGACCATTACCACAACCCTGATCTAAGACAACTTTGTTTTTTATTGGCTGAATTAATTTTAAAATCAGCGGATCTAACAAGTATTTTTTATAAGGTTCTCCGCCTGAGGCATTTCTTTGATCCCAAATTTTTGCTTTGAAGTCTTTCATGTGACCCGGGTGGGATTCGAACCCACGACCAATTGCTTAAGAGGCAACTGCGCTACCAACCCCAAAGGGGCCCCCTTGGGGCTGAGCTATGCGCCTCATTTAATAAGTTAATATTTTTTAATAATTATTGGTAACTTTTCTTCTTCTGTTTGCTTTATTAAATTTACTATTATGATTTTTTCCCTATACCCCCCAGTCTGTTTTAAATAAAATTCTCTTTTTAGTGCCGTCTTTTTATTGTTATAAATTTCATAATAGCATAGAATAAAGGGCTGTCTATATTTGGTTGATTTTACTAAGCCTCTATTATGATATTTTTCTAATCTTACTTCAGGATTTTTGCTAGTATATCCAATATAAAATTTTTTATCCTTTAAGCTTAATAAAAAATAAACACAATACTTCATAGGTGGGCGCAGGAGGGCTCGAACCTCCGACCATCTGCTTAAGAGGCAGGTGCTCTACCGACTGAGCTATGCGCCCGTGAATTTAAAAATTTTATTTTTTAGTTAATTATGAAATCAGTTTAACTTATTTAAATGTTTTTTTCAAGCAATAAAAGATGAGCCTTTTAATGACTTGCTCGGGTCAGTTTTGGGTTTATTTTTTTGGTTTTTCCCAGTGGCCGTTTAACTCGCAATGCTCATGGGCTGTGCCAAAGTCTGACTCAATGCCCATTGTTTCTTGTCCGCAGGCATCGCATATCATCTCCACGAGCCTGGCCCAGCGTCCGTTTTGCTGACATTTCCGGTGCTTCCTGCCAATGTGTGACTCAATGCCTGTCGCATCTTGCCTGCAAGCGTTGCACCTGATTTTCACTGGTTGGGTGTTTTCCTTGATTTTTAGTCCGCCTTTCATTTTTTGCCTCCTTGTGGTTTTTGGTGATACTAGGGAGTATCACTACTTGCACAAGAAAGCATTGGCTGAACTTCCATTGTTTTCTCCTTTATAAAATTGAGCCTTTTAAAGACTTGCTCAGGTCGTTTTGGTTTAGTCCCAATAAGCGAGAGGATCTCGCCAGTTCGGGAAGTTTTGGTCCAACCAGGCGTAGGCTTCCTTTATTTGCTGGTGATAGATGCGCATTTTGTCTAGCCTGCTGCCGATTACCTTGATTGGTTGGGTCATGAACAGGATTTCGCCCTGACCCAGCACCTCGCCACCGTCTATGACCGTGGCCGCGATAGTGCTTGGTCCCTCGGGGTTTCTGGAGGTAGGGTCTTCCCAGATGCCATAGCGGGGGACCAGATGGAGACTGGCTATTTGGTCGTAATAGGTGTGCTTGTAAAAGATTCTGGCTCGTTCCCTGCCTTGGTCATCCACCAGCATGGTTAGCCAGGGATGGCCGGCTCCTACCTTTTTCCAGCCAGCGGGTAGTTCGACGTACTGAAAGAGCTCGTTGTCTTCCACCTGTCCGAGAAATTTGACGCCGCATTTGGCCAAAAATTCCTTTTCTCCAGGATCAGTTTTGCTGGGCAGGATTGAGGCTTGGTTGACCATCTCCTCTTGTTTTCGCCATTCCTCGTTTTCCATGGCGAGCTGGGCGTTTTTTAGGGCGAGGGCTTCCACGAAGAAAGCCAACGGATCCACCTTTTGTTTGCGTTTGTTTTTTCGCGACATGACTTGGCACTCCCTTTTTTGTCACAGGGTTAAAAGAGTCTACTTTAGTCCCAATGACTAAAGTAGTTCAATGCCAAGCACTAACAGTTTCTGTCAGATTTTTCATTTTTTAAACCTCCAAAAAAATATAGGGTATAGAGTATTTTATCATATTTTTTAGGTTTTGTCAATCTTTATTCTTAGCGAATGGTTGGAAAAATAAAAAACCCGCATTTTTTGATGCGGGTTTGAAGATAATAAAAAGACTAGATGTTAAAGCGTAAAAAATTGAGTTTTTGCTGAAGAGCTTCGTCAACCCAGGATACTGTTTTGACAAATTTTTGGCCGCTGGGCGTGAGCTGAGTAGTGACTGTTGCTAATGCATAATTGGTTAATCTGGGATTTTGGGCGAAGTCCCAGGCAATTATCCGGCGTACGCCTTCAGTGGCTAATCCTGACAAGCAGCCAGTTGCCAGAGCAACCAGCCATAATATAATCGTACTTTCTAAATACGGCTTTGTTAGTAAAGCTGAAATAGTAGTGACAACAAGAGTTACGCTAAGGCAAAGCCAGTGATTGGGGCGTAGGGTTATATGGTAAATACTCTTGATAATTAATAAGAAGGCAATCACTGGCAGGAAAATTACAGTAGAAACAAGAGCACCTGCCAAAAGGGTATAGCTAAGCAGCCCCAGACCAGATAAGATGACAAAGAATTGAGCCGCAGTTATTCCAACCATATCGTAAAAATAAGTATAAAATACGTTTTTTTGGGAATACTTTTCGTAATACTTGTAAAAAAATTTCATATCTTTAAGTGTTTTTTCTTCACTAAAAGTAGAGAACGGGACAATAAGCATTATGCAGAAAAGGATTACTGCCAATAGCATAAAGAGTATAAATGAACCGGGATTTTCTGAATCTAAAGTTGAAAACCAGAATTTGCACAACGGCACGTACCAAATCATGTGCAGGCTTGTAAGTGTTATTGCAGCTAGTACTCTGACAGAATAAGCTCTGTTCATGGGATGGGCCATGAACCACTTGACGACTGTGCTATTTCTGATATCTAAGAAATGGATCAATGGAATGACAAAATATTTTAGAAATTTATGAAAATCCACGTTCATTTCATAGCGTTTTAAGAATTTGGCAGAGTCGCTGGCTATTAGATGAAGAGCTTCCATTGTATTGGTATACATCTCTTGCCATGTTGCTTTTGTTTCAACCCAGTCATCACAAATGATTTGCCAGATTTCTTGATACCAGTAGCCACCGACCACGCCGACCAAACAGCCAATGATGAGCAGATACTCGTTAATCAGGCCAAAGCAAAGGATGCCCAGCAGACCGCCCAAAAAACCTCCCCATAAATTGCGTTGGGTTACACTTCTTTCTTTCATTTTGTTTTATCCTCCTTTTATTTTAAGGTGCTTTTTAATTTTTAAAATTAGCAAAAAATTCAGATTATGTCAACTATTTTGCTAATAGTATGTAGGAGATGGTTTATGGATTTCAAATTATAAAAGGGACTCAGTTGAGTCCCTTTAAGTTTAGAGATTTAGGCCATAGTAGCCAGACATGTTGCCGTTGAAAAAGTCCCAGACCGGCTGCCAGAGCTGAGCGCCACGGACACGGGTAGAGACCTGATAGACATCTTCATCTTTTTTCATTTGGCACCGGGCTCTTTTGAGTGCACCTTTGATGGTTGTGGCTTTTACCCGAATTACCCGATGGACTCGTTCCCAGTTATCAGGGTTGGCAACTTCTACTGCGAATTTTCTCATTTTACAGCTCCTTTGTTTTTGAGGTATTTTTCCAGTGCCTGAACAAATTCGTCTGTGACTGAATAAACCCCGTTCTCACAAGTGAGTGAGCCGTCCCTGACCAGGCTGTCAAGAATTGATTCTTCTTTTACAGTGACTTCGTGTTCGCAGGCAGCTTGATACTGCTCCCAAGTAAAGTCAAGCCAGGTGTTCTTATTCCACTGGGAGATAAGAACAATGTTGCGGGCAATTGTTTCTTTTTCCGTGTTTTGCCAGATTGTGCCAAAAAAATGGCCGTGAGTTTCAATATCTTTGGGTTTTACATTGGCTTTGGTTAACATAATTATTGGTTCCTCCTTTTGTTTTGGAAATTGTAAAAAATCGAAAATTTTGAATTATTTTATTGTATCATAAATTTAATATTTTGTCAACCCAGTCTCTAGCGAGAGCATGGGTTAATTTAAAAAGAGCAGAAATCTGCTCTAATTTTTTTGGTGCACCCTAGTGGACAAGGTTCGAACCTTTTAGGTGTAACCACGAGTAAACTTTCCACAGGGTGTTGTACAAAAGATAACATTATTCGACCTTTTTGTCAGGTTTTTCATTCTTGTACAATGTAGTGAAGAACTTCATCAATGACATGCCCATTTCCCAGGCTTCGTCATTGGTAAGTTCTTCCCCGGTTTTTCGTCTGTGAATAGCCTTTAGCTCATCAATGTCTTTCTGAGTCAAAGGCATAAGACTATAGTTACTAATTAAATTTTTAACGCCACTGCCTAAAATTATGTTTTTACTCTTTTAAAACTTTCTATACCAGATGGATTACTATGAATTTCAGGATGAAAACTGTCTAAACCATGGGGGATTAAGTATTTCTGTGCTTTTTCTATTGGTTTCATTACAAAACCATCTTCTGCCACAGCTTCTTTACCCTCACTACTTTCATGATATGAGGCCAATCCACCAGTAGCCGAATAATCTCCTATTAAAATATATTCTTGTACAGAATCTGCTTGTCTAAAAGCAGGGGTCCAATTGCACCCTAAAGACATCCAAGAGGAGATAACAATATCTGGTTTTAATTTATCTAATGCTGTTTGATAATCCATTTCTTCAACGATATACTCTTTATTATATCCTTGAGGTGATTTATCGGTAGCTATTAATTCAAAATTTTCTTGTGATAAATCAGCTAATTTTTCTCGTAAAAAATGAGCTAACATGCCATCACCTGCCCCGACTTCAACAATACGAACCAGTTGTCCTTTCTCTTTCTCTATGCTCTTAATTCTTGCTGCTAGATATTTACCAAATTCATTAATAAATTCCTTAGTCAAAATTTCATATAAATCTCTTAAGTGATAAGCCTTCGAGTAGTAAGAGTCAAAAGTTTGTCTAGCTAAAATTAATGTATCTTTATATTCTGTATAAGCTTTACCATGTTTACCCATTGTAAATTCATAAAAAGGAGCTATTATTTCCTTAATATCATTATAGCTAGGCAGCTTATTATTTTCCCCAAGTTTTTGTAACGACTTCATATATTCTTTAAAAGAGTCTTCAGCTGCTATAAGTTTCTCCCAATTCTTAATACGTAATTGCGTTTTTTGTATTATTTTTTTCTTCGTTTCTATTAAAGATAATTTGGGATTTTCTTCATTTTTTAGCTCCTGTAATTCAGACTTAAATGTATCAGCGTCTTCTTTCATCATATCAAGAAAATGATGATCTCGTTCAAATGCCCAATTTGAAAATGAAGGTTTTTCTTCCTCAAATATTTCATCTAAATTTGGTTCAGTGCTTGTCTCGGTTTTTTGTTCAAATGTTTCTGTCATAAAATTTTTAATTATATTTATATTAGACCATTATCTATTAAGTGATGTCAATAACCCCTACGGGACGTTCGAACCCTAAATTCATTAAAAAACCAAAAAACAAGAGTAAAATCACTCTTGCTTTAGGGGGAAAATTGCATCCTTAAGGATACGTTCCTGTGGAAATGTGCACCCGGAAGGACTCGAACCCTCAACCTTCTGGTCCGAAGCCAGACGCTCTATCCAATTGAGCTACGGGTGCAGAATATATCCAAATTTTAACAAAAAATAGGCTAATTGTCAATGATAATAATTTTGTAAATGAAAAAAGGGGCAGAGCAGCTATTTGCTGGAGTACCCCTTTGTTTTTTAGGAAAGAGTTGTGTAGTCTTTCTCGATGTGTATTCTAAACCTTTCCATCTCGGCTAATGTTTCCTCAATTTCCTTTTCGCTCATGCCCCTCATTTTGTAGGCGTATTTGAGTGAGTGAAGTATGTCTTTCTTTGTTTTTCCTTTAGTGGGAAGGTTGAGGTAAAGCCGATATTCACCGTCATGGGTCATTATGTGCACGACCTGACATGTTCCGTCAAGTCCCTGTTGAAAATCCACGACGCTGAATTCCATGCCGCCCATCTTACGCCAAAGTTTTCCTTGATCGAAGAAGGAGAAACAAGCCCTCAATTCACTGATTTCGATCTTACCCAGGAAAGTTTCTTTGACGCTTTTCGACAGGTAGAAATTGACTGATCCGTAAACAGGTAGGTGCCAGATACGATCCTTGGGTATACTAACGCAGAGCACGAAGTAACTTTTCCTCGGAACCTGAGAAATTGAAATTTCATTAGTCATTTTTATCCCCCTTTTTAGGTGCTTGTTATAGCCTCAGAACCATTTTTTATGTAAAAGTCTTTTGATATTGTGTGTGGGGGAAATGTATCAAAAGACTCTTTATTATTGATTTTATGTCATAATTATAGCACATTTTTGGTATTTTGTCAACAGTCTTAGCTATTAAAAAAGAGGGGGTTACTAGCTATTAGCTAGGTAGGTATAACTCCCTCTTGCCTTAGTTAAGGATATTTGTGCCACAATTTGGTGGCGAACCATCCTTAATAAGGACTTAAATATTTGCATATAGTCATTTATAGCAGTTTACCTACTAGAAACGCGAGTTTCACTCACATTGGAAACAAGTGTTTCTCTGCCACAAATGGGTGTGGAAACATAAGGCCAGCCACACCTCCAGCCTTGGATAATTGTAGAGTATCACATTTTTTTGATTTTGTCAAGATTGATATGTTCTTTTTGACAGCAAAAAGAACCAAAAACTGTTGGGGTGGCATATGCGCTAATGCTAATAGGTTAATTATGTGGGTTTTATCTTGTCGCTTAGGATGCCACCCCAAACCCCCATGGTGGTAAATTATTCGTAATGTGATTTAAAAATTTATTGCAGATTTAATTTTTTTAGTCTCGAAAAACTATATTATTTTTGCTATAATTGAAACATGATTATACTTCAAGCTTTATATTTTATGCTGCCAGCTTATTGTGCTAATATGGCGCCGGTTTTTGCTACTAAAATATTTGGTAAACGATTTAGCTGGCCAATTGATTTTGGTTTAAAAATAAAAGGTAAACCATTACTTGGCAAAAATAAAACCTGGCGCGGTTTAATTGCCGCAATTATTATAGCGATTTTAATTGTTTTACTGCAAAAAGTTTTATATAATTATGAATTTTTTAAAAATTTAAGTTTAATTGATTATTCACTGGTTTTATGTGGGGTGTATGGTTTTTTGTTTGGCTTTGGGGTAATTTTAGGCGATGCGCTTAAGAGTTTAATTAAACGTCGTTTTAATTTAAAACCTGGCGCTAAATGGTTTTTATGGGATCAGCTCGATTTTTTAGGTGCTTTAGTTTTGATCCACTTTGTTTATATTCCTGACTGGCCAATTACTATTATAATAATTATTGTTTCACCGTTATTGCCAATAGCAGCAAATTGGCTGGGATTTAAATTAAAAATTAAAAAAGTAGCGTGGTGAATATAAATGTACAATTAACAATTGACAATTAGCAATTATAATTGGGAAATTTTAAATTTATGATTTTAGACAATGCTTATCAGCGGTTTAAAAAATTTTCAACTAAATGGCGGGCAATAAATTTTCTACCTTTTTTAAAATTGTTAGCTAAATTAAAAATGACCCCCAACAAAATTACTGTATTTCGTTTGTTTTTTGTTTTGCCTTTGGCTTATTGTTTTTATGCAGGTAATTTATTAGGTGTTTTAATTTGGTATCTAATTTTTTGGTTTTTAGATTTAATTGATGGGGCTTTAGCCAGATATTTAAAGATTCAAAGTGATAAAGGCCGGTTTTTAGATTCAGTGGTTGATAATTTTATGTATTGTTTTTTGATTTTAGGCTTTATTTATTTGGCAGCAGTTAAAGTGTGGCTTTTGGCCTGTAATATAGTTTTAGAATTATTTGCCCAGTTATTAGCCACTATTTATAAAAGAGCAGGGCAGCCAAGTGATTGGCTAATAAATGTTCAGCCTGACTTGCCTTATTTTAAAACATTAGCTCATACAGCTTTACTGCTTTATTTTTTTAATATTAATATTTTATTACCAGCATTTTGGTTTATAAATATTGTTTTAACTATTACTGCTTTATATTATTTTATAAAAATTTTACAAAGGAAATAAAACTATGACTGTTTATGCTTTAATATCTTTACAAGGAGTATTTTTAGCATTATTTTTTATAATTTTAGGTTATATTATTTTTATTTTATTTAGTTTTCGCGATATTGTGCCTTATGTCCCTACTCCTAGAATAATTATTAGGCAAATGGTTAATATGGCAGAGATTAAATCCGGAGAAAAAATAGTTGATTTAGGTTCTGGCACTGGCAGAATAATAATTGAAGTGGCTAAGAAGCATAAAAAGAATTTAGTCATTGGCGTGGAAAAATCTTTTACCTTAAGAACAGTTACTAAATTAAGATTATTATTTCATCCGATGTTAAGAACAAGAATCCAGGTTATTAATCATGATTTTTTTAATTTAGAGTTACAGTCTTTTAATGTTGTTTTTTGTTTTTTGACGCCTGAAGCAATGAGGATTTTAACTCCTAAATTTAAACAGTTACGCAAAAATAGTCGCCTAATTTCTTATATGTTTCATTTGGAAGAGTATCAAGGGTTTACTGAGACCATGGAGCATGTAACGACTAAAGATAGTATTTATCTTTATAAAAAGGTATAATAATATTAATTAACAATTATAAATTTTCAATTAACAATTTGCTATGGTTTTAGCTAAAAAATTAGAACAAATAGGTTTGCCTGACAAAGAAGCCAAAGTCTATCAGTCTTTATTAGAATTAGGCCAAGCTACTGCGCAAAACATTGCTAGCAAATCCGGGGTAAACCGGGCAACTACTTACGTAGCTTTAGAAAGTTTAATTGATAAAGGTTTGGTTAGCAGTATAGTAAAACAGAAGAAAACCTACTTTATTATTGAGTCGCCTTTACAATTATTAGAATTGCTGTATAAAGAGAAAAAAACAACCGAAGAAAAAATAAGTATTGCTAAAAAATTAATGCCTGAATTAGAAATGCTGGAAAGATTAACTGGTGAGCGAGCTAAGGTTAAATTTTTTGAGGGCAGGGCAGGTATTGAATTAATCCAAAAAAACATTGAGAGGTCAAAACCAAAAATAATTAATTCAATTTTCCATGTTAATGAAGCATTAAATTATTTTCCTATCTCTCCTGCTGACCATCGTAAAGTTTTAAGAAGTACTGCTAAAAAAGGCCGGAATATATTTATTTATGATCCTAAATTACCAATACCAAAATATCCTGTTTTTAAAATAGAAGAAAGGCGTTATTTGCCAGCAACTAAATTTCCTTTTTATGCTGATTTTACTTTTTGGATGGATAAGGTTGCCTTGGTTTCCTTTGATAATTTAGTTGGGATTGTAATTGAAAATAAAACCTTAGTTGAGGCAATGGGTACTTTATTTGAATTAGCCTGGGAAGGCGCAGAAAAATATAAAAGTATTAAAGGTTTAAAACAAAAAAAGCCCTAATAAAGAATTTCTTTATTAAGGCTTTTAATTAGCTTAAATTTTTAGTGGCGGTTTTAAGACCACCAATAATATTCAAAGAGGCAATGTTTTGCCTTTTTTTTCGTTAGCCATTTCAAGTTATCTAATTTGTTATTTTTGGATGTTATCCAGTATATTTGATGGGGAGATAACTTGATTAAGGGAAGGGGAATTGCAGGAAAGTAATCTTAGGCAGGAAGTTATTTATGATGATAAAGCTCCACAAGCACAATGGGCAATTGGTCTTATCATATAGTTTCTCTGGCTAAATCTATCAAGAATATTGAATGGGTTTTCAGCATTAATAGAAGCCAACCAAGCAGAACAAGGTTTATAAATTGCTTTTTTAAGTTTATTAAAAAAAGTATTTATTGTTGTTCTGTTTTGGGGTGAATCATTTGGGCCTCTATATTTTATAAGACGAGCCAAGCTCTTTTCAATAATTGGTTTATTTGCTTTGACTCCAGCAAATAAAATTTTTCTCATTTTAAACCACCTCCGTTTGCTGTTAATACTAGCTCATCAGACCGTCTGATGCGCTTAATAGAACATCAAACATAGGCATCACCTCCTTTTTTAAGGTTCTTGAAGTATAAATCATTTTAGCATATTTATTTTTTTTTGTCAATAGTTTATAACAACAATTAATTATATTTTTCTTTAATTTTAGGGAAGATAATCCACTTTTAGTAATATTTGTTAAAGGGGCTTGACAAAATTTTTTAGATATGCTATACTGCCTTATTAACAAGTAATTTACAATTAAGCCTAATTATTAAATAAAATCCTGCAAATAAGGAACAGTTGATTTCTTGAAAGCCCATTTTATTAAGATTTCACTTTCCTTATTTGCACTGTTTTGGCTAATAATTAATCCCATGTTTATCGTGCGATGTGAGGCGTTATAGTTTAGCTGTAACGTTTCCCATCCTAAAATAATAATACAAATTGTTGTTTTAGGATGGGTAAGGATTTAAAGGAAGCTTGGGGGCGGGCAGACCTATGAGGTCAGCCTATGTGCTGGTATAAGTCCAGTCCGCCCATCTCCTTTAGGGGGGGAGCAAAATGGCGAGTAAGCGAGCCAAACCGGATAAAAACCCTTGAGGTTAAATGAATGGGTTCCTCAACCCAGCCGGACGCTGACAAAAAGCTTCTTTTACCTTGCCTTGCTGCGCCGGGGGGACAGACTGCCAATGTCCCCCCTTTTTTAATTTCATAATTTTTTATATCTTCTTTTTTTATAACTAAAAAAAGAAGCAAAAAAAGTTCTGGGATTGGCAGATTCTCCTTCACTTTGTGTTGCGGGTATTGGTGCTAATTATGGGCTCAGCTGCCAACCCCAGACCCCAAGAGTGGTTGATTAAACGTATCAAGCAATAAATTTATTTCCAGTAAATTGCATAAAGAGAAGAGTTTGTTCAGAAAATAATTGCTTGACTTTTAATTTTGAAAAACATAAGATGCAAATATCTTATGTTTTTTTATTGAAAGGAGGCAAAGATGAATCTTAAAGAACTTCGACAATTGGCTAAAACTAATCCTGAAGAGGCATTGTTAATTGCCTGGGAGCAGGAGGCTAATCATTGTTTGGCAGAGGAAATTAATGATATTGGTGTTATAGTAAAATTATGCCGATCCTCAAATAAAAAAGTATCTAACTGGGCTTATAGGAAAATTCGTTTATTTGATTTTTCTAAAGGTTTACAAGCGTTAAAACAATTGAAGGATCGGAGTGATCCTTGGGAATCTGTATTATTAAAAACATTGCATTCTGTTGAGAATATTAAGCAGTTTAAACAATTAGCTGTTTTAATCAGTTCATATGATTCAGTTTGGTTGTTTAGCTGTGCTGAACGAGTATTAAAATTAAATTTTACTCAGGCTAAAACTAAAAAAGACCTTGTTCAGGTTTTAAGTTTTATTGAGTATCTTCATGAATTGGGTTTAAAATTGAGCTCAAACTGTTATGGTAATCAATTTGATTTTGATAAATACAGTCAGTGGCAGAAAAGAGTTCAGACAGAAATATTTTCCTTAATTAAAAATTCAAAAAATGAACTTCTTGCTATTGTCAGAGATGATAGTCAGAGTATGAAGAGAAATTTTGGCCAGCAAGCTACTGAGCTTTTGGCACAAATGTAAAAATTTGCCCCGCTTAAATAAAGGCGGGGTTTTTTATTTCTTTGTTCTTTTTGTAACCAAAAAGAACCAAAAAGTTTTGGGGGTGGCAAATGCACTAGAGTAAATAGCTAGGTTGGTGTGATGATATCGGCGTTTAGTTGCCACCCCCAAACCCCAAGAGTGGTGAATTATATGGCCAAAGCTATAAAAAATTTGAAATAAAAGTATTGATTCTACATATTAAACCAATCAACTATATTTTATTGCTGATTTTTTTAATATTTAGTATAATAGATATAGAAAAGTAAAAATTTAAAATAAAACATTAAAAAGACAAAGTAAAATTTAAAAAATTTTTATTTTATAATTTCATTTTTATTTTTTACTTTTTGCTTTTTTATCTTTATAATTATGGCCGAGGATAAATCTTCAGTATTTTTTACTAATTTAGAAGACTTGAAATCAAATTTGGAAAATGATCAGCGCGATGATTCAAGTGTTTTGAATTTGCCAAAGAAAGCAGAAGAAGAAAAAGAACAGTGGTTTGCTGAGGATTATGAAGGACAATTAGCAGTTGATGTTTTTCAGACTAAAGATAATATTATTGTTAAATCAACTATTGCTGGTATTAAGCCAGAGGATTTAGAAATATATGTTCATAATGACTTATTAACTATTCGTGGCAAAAGAGAAGAAGAAAAAACAGAGGAAGACTCTGAGTATTTTTATAAAGAATGTTATTGGGGTGGATTTTCCAGATCAGTTATTTTACCAGTAGAAGTGCAGGTAGATAAAGTTGAAGCTTCAATGAAAAACGGTGTTTTAACTATTGTCATGCCTAAGTCAAACAAATCAAAATTAGTTAATGTTGAAGTTAAGGAAGAGTAGTTATGGCAAAGCTAAAAGCAGTCATTGACCGTTTTGAAGATAATAAAGCTGTGCTTGTTTTGGAAGACGGGCAAAAATTAATTATAAACAAGGAGTTGTTATCAGCAGACAGCAAGGAGAGCGACGTGGTTTATTTGGGTTTTAGCAAGGATGAGCAAGAAACAATCAAACAACAAAAATTAGCAAAAAATATTTTACAAGAAATTTTAAAAAAACCTGAGAATGAAACTTAAAGAAATTTTTCCTAACATTTTCAAATCAAAAAAGCAAAAGGAAAAAGAGCGAAAAGCTAAACTAAGAAAAAGGTTAATAATAATATTAACTATTTTTTTTGTTTTTGTTATAGTTGCTGCTTTATTAATTGGTCCGATTTTAGCTTATGAATTAATTTATCAGGATAAAATATATGCTGGTGTATATATTGATGGGATATATGTTGGTGGTTTAACCCAACAACAGGCTATTGATAAATTAAATCAGCATTTGGACATTATTTCTGCACAAGGATTAGATTTTATTTATAAGAGTGAAAAATTAAATATAGGTTTTTTAATTGTTTCACCGGAAGATCCTGATTTAGCATTTAATTTACTGAATCTAGAAAATGAAAAAATGGTTGGACATGCGTATAGTTATGGCAGAACAGAGAGTTGGCTAACTAATGGCATTACCCAGTTTCAGGCGATTTTAGATAAAAAAGTTATTGATTTAGAATATGTTTTAAATGAGGCAGAATTAAGGGCTATTTTAGAGGATAAATTTATGAGTTTTGAAGATCCAGGTCAAAATGCAATAATTAAATTTACTAATGATAAAGATTATGAAATTACAGCAGAAAAAGCAGGTTTTGTGATTGATTATGATCAGGCAATTAAAGATTTACGTAACGAATTAAATTTTATAAGTATTAATACAGTCCATTTAAAAACTAAAAAATCTTTACCAAAAGTAACTAAACAAGAAGCCGAATTAGGCAGGAATTTATTAAATGGATATTTAAATATTGAAGCATTGTATTTACAATATGAGGATGAGTCTTGGGAGATTAAGAATGAGGAATTTAAAAATTGGTTAGAATTTGCCAAAGATGAGAGTAATAAGACTATAATTGTTTTTAATGAAGAAAAATTAGTAAGTAAATTACAGGAGATAGCTGCTGAAATTAATATTGCACCACAAAATGCCAAATTTACTTTTGCTGATAATAAAGTGGAAGAATTTGAGCCGCATAAAAATGGTTTAGAATTAGATATTGACCAAAACATGGTTTTAATTAATGAACAGTTTTTTATACTTAAGCCAGTAATTACAGAAGAGGAAGAAGAAGCTGAACAAAATATGATAGATTTAATTGTTAATGAATCTGAACCAGAAGTTTTAACCGCTGATGTTAATAATTATGGGATTAAAGAGATAATTGGGGTAGGTGAATCAGATTTTTCTGGTTCAAGTTCTAATAGGATCGGCAATATTAGAAATGCAGCTAGGATTTTGCATGGTACTTTAATTGAACCAGATAAAGAGTTTTCTTTAGTTGATGCAGTAGGAGAAGTAAATGCTGCCACTGGATTTTTTCCAGAATATGTCATTAAAGGCGATCGGACAATTAAAGAATATGGTGGGGGACTTTGTCAGATTGCCACCACGACTTTTAGAGTAGCCATGTATGCTGGGTTGCCAATTACAGAACGTAAGCCACATTCTTATATTGTTTCGTATTATAAACCAATTGGTTTTGATGCAGCTATTTATGGTCCGCATCCTGATGTGCGGTTTATTAATGATACTGGTCATTATATTTTATTGCAGACTGAAATTGATGGCACTCGTTTGATTTTTACATTTTGGGGACAAAGTGATGGCCGGCAAGTGGAAATAACAGAACCAGAAGTCTATAATTGGCGAGGGGCACCGCCAGCCAAGTTAATTGAGAATCCAAATTTAGCACCGGGCGAGAAAAAATTACTTGAATATTCTAAAAGCGGGGCAGACGCGCATTTTTATCGTTACATTACTAGACCAGGACAAGAAAAAGAAGAAGAAATTTGGCGTTCGCATTATGTAGCTTGGCCAGCGATTTATGAAGTTGGGGTAGAGGAAAATACTGAAGGGGACGAAGGCGGTGAAAGTAGTGAAAATTCTGCTGGGCAAGATGCTGCTACTGGTGAAAATCCGCAAACAGATAATACAAATACAGAAGAGTAAACATCAGCATTGTTTTGTCATACCGACCGGAGTGGAGGTATCCCTAAGGGATTTCTCGACTACGCTCGAAATGACGAAAAAATACAATGCTGATTTTTTATTCTTGACATAAATATTTTTTTATGATAGTATTTAATATTCGTACACAGAAATTAAAACTTAATTAACATGTAAGGAGGATTCAAATGGAGATGTTCCCTACGGTTACTGTTGAGGAATTATCAGCCGATAAAGATAAACTAGTGATTAAAGATACAGAAGTTGAACTTGGATCAAGTAATTTGCAGGTAGTTTTAGCAGAAGCAGCGTTGAATAGTACTTTGAAACGGATTAAAAATGAAGCCACTCGTGTTTTTCTTTTAACTTGGCAGGGCGGGAAGATCCCTCGAGGAGCTGATATTCTTGGTCATAAGATTGAATGGACCCAACATGGTATTGTCAGAACAGATCAAGGCAAAGATATTGGCGCATATACTCGTTTAGTAGAATTTGGCGGGGAGTCAGGGCAAGAACAACAAATGGTTATTTATCTTTACCCATCAGTTATCAAAATTTCAGCTTAACTCAAGGCAAAGGTCTCCTTCGCTCTTCGTCTTGTAGACTCAGAGCTTCGGCGACCTAAGGGAGGAAAAAATGCCGCCAAAAATGTTTATTTGTGCGATTTGTGGTCAAGAAGTTTCCAGGAGAAAAAGTTTGGATCTGCAAGAACTTAATGGCCAAGAAGGTAGAGCCTGCCGTGACCATGAAGAAGTGCAACAGCTCTTGGAACTAAAAGCTGCTCGAGAAAAAGAGCAAAGAGAATTAACCGCAGCTAATGAAGCGATGTTCATAATGTTTGCGGTTGCAGAGATCAGGGTAAAAAATACTTTGTTTGGCATACCTCCGGAAATTCATTATTTCCGTTTCCGGCAAAACAAAGTGCCCAAGCATGTGATTGCCAAAGTGCAAGCCAAGATTGAGGAAATGGGTGCTAAAATGAGTCCAGTTGAAATGGCTGCCAGCTTGGCAACTGGGTTGTCCCTGAGAAAGCGTATGAGAGAACTTGAAAAAAGAAAAACTGCTTATATGTAATATAAATTTTAGAGTCCTTGATTTAAGGACTCTTTTTTAATTGACAAGCTAAATTGAATTTGTTAAGCTTTAAAATTAAAGAAAGGTCGCCTTCGTCCTTCACTTTGTTCAGGACTTCGGCGACCGAAGGGAGGTAAAAAATGAAATCGAAAATTAGGCTTATTGTACATAAACAAGGATCTGAGTATTTTGCTACTCGTGTTTTTCCTGATAATACAGACATTAGCCCACCAAATGTAGTTTTTACAATGGAAAGAGAAATTACTCCTCAAGAAATTGAGCAGCTACACGAAGATGCAAAAGCTGAAGCTAGAAAGCGTGGTATTGCTCATGTAATTAATTTAGATTAAAAGTAAAAAATAACCCGTGAAAAGTCTCACGGGTTTTAATATTGGGGCGAAAACGGCCGGTGTTTTTAAACACATAGAGACATGCCATGGCATGTCTCTACATTATATAAATATAATTGGCCGTTTTCGCCCTTTGACTTTTTTGCTGACTTTTGTTAATTTATTAAAATACGAAGTATTTGAAAAGTCCGCCTTCGCATAAAGCTATGGCGGACAAAAGGAGGGCATAATGTTAGAACTAGGCAATATAGTTACTGTTTGTTGTTCTGGATCAAGTTTTAATGGCGCGCAAGGTGAAGTTGTTAAAGTTTTACCTGAAAGCGCAGAAGAAGATGTGATGATTAAACTTGGTCCAGCTAAATCCTATTTGATTGGACATTGTCTGACTGAAGAAGATGGCTGGATTGCTTTTTGCGAAAAAGACCTTCAAAAAAATGAAGATTGGGATTGGGAGAATAGAGTTATTTTAACTTTTGGTAAAAATAACTGGCATACTGTCTTTACTAAAAAAGAAAAATTTGTACCTGACCAGCCTTGTGATCATAAAGATTGTGATCAGCCTACTACCAGAAGAATTTTAGTTAATGTTTGGGGTAGTGTGATAGAATGTGATGTGTGTGATAAACATGCAGAACAATATAATGGTAAATGTGTTGATGAATTTCCCAGTAAATAAGGAGTATGACATGAATCAGGAAGCATTGAATAAAATGACACCACAAGAATTGTTAGACACTTTTTTTGACAATTATGGTAAGGTCAGTAAAGAAGGATTTTTAGTGCCAAGCCCAATAAGTAGAGAAACAAGTGCTGGATGTTTTTCTTTTCGTGCCTTGCAGGACACAAAAGATGGGTTAAAACTTTTAGAAAAAACTTTAAGAAGATTTAAAAAAGGTGAGATTAATGAGTATGGCAAACCGCAAAAAGGCGGGAAGAAGAAGCCTGTAAAAAAGAAAATGGCTGCTAAAAAGAAAAAAGCAGTAAAAAAGAAAAAAACCTGAGAAATCAGGTTTTTTTAATACTTTCTTTCACCCTCTTCTTTTTGTAACCAAAAAGAAGCAAAAAGTTTTGGGTGTGGCAAATTCGCTTGTAGTATATGGTGCGTATTGTGGTGTTGTTAACGGGCGCAGTTGCCACCCCCAAACCCCCATGGTGGGTAATAACAAGAAAAGTTCGACAGAATTTTAATAAAAAGACCACCATTGGTATGGCAGTTTTTTATTTTATTATCTTTTCAACTTTTTTTAGGTTTTGGTTAATCGTACCCTTACTAGTATCAATAATTATTTCACCTTTACTTTTTAGCTGGTTGATTTTTTTTATTAATTTTTTGTAGATTTCTTTTTTAACAATATGTCCTCGTTTTTTCATGCGTTTATAACATTCATTTTCATTAGCAATAAAAAGTAAACGTATTAAATCATAATTGTATTTTTTAGCCAGCTTGGTAAAGCGTTTAATATCTAAAGGATTTTCCTCAACTATTGGTGCTAAAGCCCCTTCAATAATTATTTTCTGGCCTTGCTGCATATAATTTTCAACACAGTCCAAAATATTATCAAAAGTAACTTTATAATCTTTTTTATCATGTACTTTATGCGGATTAAAAGCAAAGAAAAAAGTATCTTCACGTAGTAAGGCGTAATCATGTTTTTCTGCAATCATCTTAGAAATTGTGCTTTTACCTGTACCACTATAACCCCTGATTATAATTAATTTTGACATTGTTTATATCGTCGTTCGCGAGAGACGTTATTTATTTTAATTTTTCTAATTTTGCGATAGCCTGTTTAGTATCTTTAGAATCATAAATTGTTTGTAATACCTGTTCTTTTGTCATTTCTTGATCATCTCGTAAATCATTGGCCAGCCTGATTATTTGGCCGAATTCAGTTCCTGGTTCTAAGCCTAAATTAATCAAATCACGTCCCATTAATAAATCAGCAGGTTTGCTTTCTTCGACTTTTAATTTCCTGGCACGTTCTAAAAGCCAAGGCCCGGCCGGGAAAGTATTAGGATATAGTGTTTGTTCTGGAATTTCTGGCTCAGTTAAAGTACCGCGGCCCAAATGGTCAGCTTCTGCCACTAAAACTAATTCCTGAATAGTTGCTGGATGAATTCTTTTGGCCAAACGACGGATGGCTCCATCAGAAACTTCATTACCTTTAGCTGTCTCTTCTGTAAATAACATCGTTGGGATCAAATGGTTTTTAACACAACTAATAACCTTATCTTTGGTTTTATTATCAAGCTTGATTTCATTAAGGAATTTTCTGGTTGGTTCTTCCCCTTTTGGTTCATGACCATGAGAAGTCACCCTGGTTTCACCTTTTTCATCTACTCGAATTTTGGTTGTTGCCGGTTTACCCAGATCATGACATAAAGAACTAAATAAAATTACTAAAGCTTGTTCTTCTGGTAGGTTTTCACGTTTAACAATTTCAGCTGCTTTATCAACTGTCATTAAAGTATGTATCCAAACATCACCTTCGGGATGCCATTCTTTTTCTTGCGGCGTTTTGGCTAAAGGAGGAAACGCAGGGTGGATTTCATCCATAATGCCCAGACTCATGCCAGCCATAAGACCTAAAGATGGTTTGTCTGATTTTAATAATAATTTTTTCCATTCTTCTAAAATTCTTTCTTCTGGTAATTCTTTTAATTGTGGCGCCATTTGCTGAATTAATTTGGCGCTTTTCCTATCCAATTTTAAACCAAAGCGGCCCATGAATTGTAAAGCACGCATAATTCGCAAAGGATCATCTTGAAATCTTTCTTCATCTGTTATTCTTAAAACTCGATTTTTAATATCTTCTAAGCCATTAAAAGGGTCATGTAATTCACCAGTTAAAGGGTCAGCTGCCATGGAATTAATTGTAAAGTCTCGTCTTTTAGCTGCTTCTTCTATACTCATATTTGGATCTGCTTTGACTTCAAACCCTTTATGACCTGCCCCAATTTTAGAATCACGGCGTGGTAAAGAAACATCAATATCAATGCCTTGCCCAAAATTAATTTTTAAAATACCAAAGGCTTTACCCACGTCTGAAACCTTACCAAAGCCTTCAACTACTTTTTCAATTTGTTCAGGTTTTAATTTGTAAATTTCTAAATCAAAATCTTTGGATATTTTATTAAAAAAAATATCCCTGACACAACCCCCAACTAATAAAGCCTGACCGCCAGTTTCTTTGATGGCCTGAGAAAGTTCAATTACTTTGGCATAAACTTCTGCTAAATCATCATGACCATGCTCTTTTAATTTTTTCATGTAGTCATCAGGTTGGGGAATTTGTTGTTTTTCTAAATATTTATTTTCAAAAATTGGTTCTTTCATATTGGCTTAATTATAACAAAAAATTTATAAAAATACTTTAACACATATTGACATTTTTTAAAAATTGCGCTATAATAAATCCCATTACATTTTTAAGCCCGCCTTCGCACAAGGCTACGGCGGACAAAGGGAGGAATTAATGAAATTTGCTAAAAGTAATATTGTAACTGCGTTTGATAGTAAAGCAATTGGTAGTAAAGTGACTTCCCCTAAAAGTTTTTTAGCAGCTTTAGAACAAGCTTTAGCCGAACATGATCAGTCAAAAGCAAGAGTGCCAGGACAATTTTTTGTCACTTTGCCTAAGATTGCTCATCAGTTTGTTTCTTCTGGAGTGGGCGAACGGACACTTAATCCTGACGACTATGTAGTTCGGGTACATCGCGGACAAGCCAATTTGTACCTGAAAAGAACAAAAGCTGCCCCTGTTGAATCTTTGGCTGTAGTTGTCTACACTAAAGAAGCTTACTTGAATGATCCTGATGTCAAAAATGAGCCAGAAGAAATTAAGAGAATTCAGGCCAGTGAGGCTGAGTATGTGATTGTGGCAGTGTTGTCTTCTAGCGGACCTAAGGCTGAATTAACCCCTTATCGTTTTGTGCATAATTTGGCTGGTGGAAACAATGAAGCTTTGGACTGGACTGCAGATGAAATTCGCACTAAGGCTGAAGAAATAAAGGCTTACCATGACAAATGGTGCGTGGTAGCTGATTAAAAAAATAAAGACCCTGAGATAATTTCAAAGGGTCTTTTGTTATTAGGGCGAAAACGGCCGGTGTTTTTAAACACGTAGAGACATGCTATGGCATGTCTCTACAAAATAAAATATTTTTGGCTGTTTTCGCCCTTTATTTTATTGAGTTATATTAGTTCCAGTTGTAATAGTATTTAGCCATTCTGGCCAGACTATATTAATAGCTTCCCAATCCCAGCCATGAGCGTTAAAAACCTGTTCATTAATAATCCATTGTTTGGTGTGGTTTTGTATAAAATAAACTTTGGGGCTGGAAGTTAATTTAACTAATTTGGGATAAGTAAAAATAACTCGTGGTGTGCCATCAGCTCGACCAGTAGAAAAATCAAAATCATGTAATGAGTCCATTAATACAGAATATTTATAGTGATGAGCACTACCAGTTTTAGTATCACCATTATCATGAACAATAAATTCTTGGGTAGTATCATCGTAGCCAATAATTACAGTCATATGATAATAAGAACCAGTAGCTAAAAAAGGAATATTAGGGTTATTTAATGTTTTTCCATAATGTAAAGCAATGACTGGTCTTTTTTGTTGTAATTCTTTTTTAATTTGTGCAATGGTTGGATGATCTGTAATAACTGCATTATATCTGGTATGCTCATTAATTAATTTCGCAGTACGATAAGCGTCGGCATCAGCATTAGAACCCCAGATATTGTCTTGTATATTAAACAAAGCCATCATAAAATCCATTGACTCTTTTATATTTGTATAAGTTTGTCCCATGTAAAATTTTTCAACCATTAAAATACTGGCTTCTTCACAACCGTTTTTCCAAGGGCCAGTCCAGCTGCCATCAGGTGATTCATGGATGTAGGGGATTGATAGCTGTAGCTTGTCTAATTTTGCTGAATTGGGCATAGTAGGAGAATAGCCATAAAAGATTTCTGTTGCATCAGAAAAAGAATCTAAGTCAGTATCAGGACTATGAAAATTTGTTTGGTAAGTCCTGCCTTCTTCAAAATCTGATAAACCATCCCCATCAGAGTCAGGCATAATTTTGGCATAAATAAAACCAGAGGACAGCACCATGACCAGACAAGTTATTATATATATGTAGAGTAATTTTTTCATAATATTAATAATAATGTAGCATAAAATGAACAAATAGCCAAGAGTTAATAGTTTAGCCAAACAAAAAAACACCTCGTGTCATTCAAAACGTTTAACAGTAATCTCATTTCACTTCTATAATTCATGGAGATCTATCCGTATGCTCTGGATGACATGAGGTGTTTCTTGTTGTTTCTTCCCACAAGCCAGAGGGCAAGAAAATACTAGATCGGATTAATCTAGCCGGAGCCGGATTAAATCCCAGCTAATATTCCCATGCTTATCGTGCCCACTGGATTCTGGGAACAAATTGTAATTTTGGCTAATAAAATTTATTCCCACAATCGCTCACCTGACAAAGACTGCTTTCAGGGGGAAGAAAAAACAGTCATCAGTTGAGCGATACTTAAGTGTATCATATTGCGAAAAAATTGTCAAGAGTTTTGCAGTATTTTAGCCCCACAGGGGCCCTTTTAGGTCTAAAGTTAGACTTATTTTATAATTTTATCAATTAGGCCGTATTTTTTAGCTTCTTCTGCACCTAAATAAAAATCACGGTCAGTTTCTTTTTCAATTTTAGAAATAGGCTGGCCAGTATGTTTGGCTAATATCTCATTTAACTTATCTTTGATTTTTAAAATGTGTTCTGCTCGGATTTTAATGTCAGTAGCTTGGCCTTCAGCACCACCCATAACTTGATGCAACATGACTTCAGAATTAGGCAAGGCTAAACGTTTGCCTTTTTGGCCGGCTGCTAAAAGCACTGCGCCCATTGAAGCAGCTATACCAATACAAATAGTAGAAACATCTGGTTTTAAATACTGCATTGTATCATAAATTGCTAAGCCAGCAGTAACAGAACCACCTGGTGAATTAATATACAGTTTAATATCTTTTTTGCTGTCTTCACTTTCTAAAAACAACATTTGGGCAATAACTGTATTAGCAACTGTATCATTAATTGGTGAACCTAAAAAAATTATTCTTTCTTTTAAAAGACGTGAATAAATATCATAGGCTCTTTCGCCATGAGCTGATTTTTCTATTACAGTGGGGATTAAAATTTGATTCTTGGGTTGTTTAGTTTTTGGCATAATTTATTAGTTTAAAAGTTAAAAGTTTTCAAAGCTAGAAAGACTTTATAACCTTAAACTTTCTAACTTTATACTTTATCTAGATTATTAGTATAACATTATCTATTTGATTTGCCAACCTTGAGCAGTTTTAATTAGTTTACCATTGACTTTAAAGCCAGCTGCCTTGGCATGTCCACCTCCGCCTAATACTTTGGCAATTTTAGCCACGTCAACATTATTTTTTGTTGTTCTTAAACTGCCCTTAATACTGTTATTGTCTTCTTCAGTCAATACCATAATAAAATCAACGTCATTAATCATGCTTAGGAAATTAGCTAAACCATCTCGGGCTTCTTCAGCGGAGACTCCATTGGCTAACAAGTCTTTTTTAGTGATTACAGTATAGGCAAAATTGAATTTGGCATTAAATTCTAATCTGGTTAAGACTTTACCCCAGAGTTTTAATGAGGCTAAGTTTTTGTTTTGGCTAATTTGGTTAATTATTTGACTTACTCTGGCGCCAGATTTTAATAATTCGGCAGCAATTTTTAGACTTTCCTGATTAGTGGCTGCGTTAGTAAAATTCATGGTATCAGTTAAAATGCCAGTTAATAAATTCGTGGCCATGTATTTATCAGGTTCTATTTTATGATACGCAAAAAATTTATAAATAATTTCACTAGTTGAAGATGCTTCAGGAATAACCAAATTATGATGTCCAAACTTATCATTACTTTGATGATGATCAATATTAATGATAGTTAGTCTTGCTTTATGCTTTAATAAATCATCAGCAATTTTGGTTCTTTGGATATCCCCGCAATCTATAGTAATAACTAAATCATGATCAGGTAAATTAACTTGTTCATAATTATGGGTCATTTTTTCAATTAAAGGTAAAAAAGAAAAATAGTCAGCTGGCTTATCATAACAAAAGTGTTTGTATTTTTTTTGTTCTTTATTTAAATATTGAGCCATTGCCAAAGAAGCACCAAGTGTATCACCGTCTGGTTTTTCATGAGAAACTAATAATATATGATTAGCATCTTTTATTCTATCTAAAATAATTGGTCCGTGGGTTTTGTATTGCATTTTCTTATCTTAAATTTAGGATTAAGTAAGATAACAAAATCATTTTATTTCGTCAAGTAGTTTGTCAATTTCGGTAGCGTACGCTTCTTGCTCATCAATTAAAAAATTTAAATTTGGCGCAAATTTAAATGTAATCCTCTTTTTTAATTGTTGCGATAATAATTTATTATTTTTACGTAAAAGCTCTAAAGCGCTGCCGCGCAAGTTTTCAGGGATAACAGTAATAAAGACTTTGGCAATTTTCATGTCAGGCGTTGTTTCTACCCTGGTAATTGTTATCAGGCAGTTTTTAGGAAATTCAAGCTCTTTGGTAATTATTTGGCCCAATTGTTGCTTAATTAGTTTATTAATTTTTAGAATTCGTTCTGACATATTTTGTAAAATTAAAAATTAAAAAGAAAAAAGTAGAAATAAAATTTAAAATTATAAAATTTTTATTTTTACTTTTTATTTACCATTATATTATTGTAGCTTATTTGTGTGTTTTCGCCAAGATTTTATACACAACTTGACAACTTAATAATGGTTTGTTAAGCTTAAATTAACATATTTTATGTGAATTCCCGCTTACAGAAATAATGAAAAAACTAGTGGGGTTTAAACAATCAGCCTAACTAAATATTTTTAATTATAAACTCGCTGAATAAAGCAAACGAGCGAGTTATTTTTGCTGTCGCTTTAATTTTTTTAGTTAATTTATTATATTTACTATACTATGCCAACAAAAAAATCCTCTGCAAAAAAATCTAAAAAACAGGCTCAAATAAAATTTAAGGATAGGAAATTTTTTACTGATACTTTTGCTAGTATGGAATTACCTGATTTAGTACAGTTACAAAAAGATTCTTATAATTGGTTTTTAGAGCAAGGCTTGAAAGAGCTTTTTGAAGAAATTTCTCCAATACAAGATTTTTCAGGTAGAAATTTAGAATTATCTTTTAAAGATTATTATTTGGATGAGCCAAAATTTGATGAAAAAACATCTAAGGAAAAAAACATAACTTTTGAAGGACCTTTAAGGGTAAAAACAGTTTTAGCTAACAAAAAAGAAAAAACAAAAAAAGAACAGGAAATTTTTTTAGGAGATTTCCCTATTATGACTGATAGGGGAACTTTTATTATTAATGGTATTGAAAGAGCTGTTGTTTCACAAATCATCAGATCAGCTGGTGTCTTTTTTACTTCTTCTTTTATTAGAGGTAAAAAATACTATGGTGCTAAAATTATTCCTAATCGTGGTGCTTGGTTAGAAATTGAAACTGATACTAATAATATTCTTTGGGTAAAAATTGATCGTAAAAGAAAAGTAGCAGTAACTTCATTGTTAAGGGCTTTTGGTTTTTCATCTGATGAAGAAATTTTAAAGTTATTTAAAGAGGTTGATAATAATGAAAATGTAAAATATATTCAAAATACTTTAGAAAAAGATGTGGCTCAAAATGAAGACGATGGTCTGATTGAAGTATATAAAAGGATTCGACCAGGTGATTTGGCTACTCCAGATAATGCCAAATCATTAATTTATTCAATGTTTTTTAGATTTGAAAGATATGATTTAGGTAAGGTTGGCCGTTATAAAATTAACCAACGTTTTAAATATGAGATTGCTAATACTCCAGAGAATAGAATTTTAAGACGTGAAGATTTAATTGATGTAATTAAAGAAGT